>SDBT01008985.1_pt1 | contig 16250 bp, 15 predicted proteins | sample 2277101 | NCBI WGS metagenome assembly SDBT01 (sample SAMN10404973, study PRJNA504765) | marine sediment metagenome | isolation source: marine sediment core GS10_PC15, 103 cmbsf | place: Arctic Ocean: Southern Knipovich Ridge | collected 2010 | reverse complement strand
AGAGATGACATTGAAGAGATCAAAAAGATAGAAATTTTTCCTGGCCTTAGTCATCTCCCCGGGAGTCAAATCGGGCTTCTTCATAAGAGTAGATAGTAGCGATATTGGCGGGCTCTGGCAACTCTCCTGGATTCTCTCTTTAAAGGCGGCGGACCTGTTGCTCGGATCGGGTTATGTTTCGCCTATTTCAGATTGGTGGTGCTCACTGCTGTGTTCATAGGTATCTCGGGGCTTGTAATCGCTGTCCATGACATGTGTAATTCCATTGTGAAGATTGATTTTATTACGGCCGGAGGCCAAAAAAATACCTACTGTAGGGCATTGGACAAATGCTTGAGGGCAGAGTGAGGCCCGGAGCGAAAAGAGAGTGGAAAGAAATCTAATTTACCGAAGCCGGATCGGATTATTATAATAATGTATAAGATTACCTTAATGACCACTTGCCAATTATGACCGCGATGTCTTAAAATTACAAAAATCCGGCAGAAATTGCTATCGGTAAACCGTCCAACATGGAAAAAAGCTTATACTGCCAAAGATGCAGGAGATGCCGTGAATACACATGAACGCTTCAATCAAATCTTATCTTATAATCTGCCTGATCGCCTGCCCGTTGATCTTATCTGGCCAAGGAAAGAAACGATTGATCTGTTAAAACAACATTTTAAGGTTGATTCTGAAGAGGAAGTATATAAAAAGCTGGATATTGATTTCAGATGGATTTCCATTCCAGTTGAGTATCCAGAGTTCAATAAAAAGGTAAATGGACTATTAAAAGGTGAGGCGCCGGGCGCCGGGCAGAAGTATATTTTCCATGATCTTCAAACATTTGAAAATCACTGGGGGGTGGTACAAAGAGTTGGAGATGATGGTAAGTATTTAGAATGGAAAGGGGGGGCGCTTCACGGCAAGAAAAATCTTGAGGAATGGACAGTACCGCAGGTTATTTATCCCTCTGTAGATAAAATACTTGAGAATATTATTCCATATAAGAATTAATTTAACTGTAACCGAAATCGAATTTCCCTTTAAAATCGCCTGGCATCTTTGCGGGTATGAGCAATTCTTAATGGATATGGTTTTAAATCCGGAAATGGTCAACGGTCTTTATAACGCACTTTATGAATTCCAAAAAGAGAAAGCTGTACTTGCTGCTAAAGCTGGTTATGATGTTATTGCATTGGTAGGCGATATAGCCGGTCAGAAAGGAATGATGTATTCACCTACAATATTTGAAGAATTAGAAGTGCCAAAGTTAAAAAATTTGATCCAAGCAATTAAAAAAACAAATCCTTCGATTAAAGTTTTATACCATAGTGATGGTAATATAGAAGCCGTAATTCCTCAGCTTATTGATTGTGGAATCGATATATTGAATCCTATCCAATCTGCATGTTTGGATCCGGAAAAGATTAAGAAGAAGTATGGAAACAGCTTAACCTTCCACGGAACCATCTCAATTCAGAATACAATACCAAACGGCACTGTTAACGATGTAAAAAATGAAGTTATCAATCGCATCCAGACTGTAGGATACAATGGAGGACTCATTATAAGTCCCGAGAACAGTATTCCCTTCGATGCTCCACTTGCCAATATTCTGGCTATCTATGATGCTGTTTTTGATTTCAACTATAGTGCCCTTTAGTAAAAGGTATTATTTTCACGATGAAAGATTATATTAAAACTGAACAAGTAATTAATCAGCCTCTTTCGGAAACAGACGAGTTATTTGTTCAAAATCCATTGTTGGATGAGATTAAATTTGTGTTGTTTTGTAATGAGTCAAGTCAATGCAAACCCTTGACAAGGATCATAAATATCATTTATAGTTAATAACCCAAGGAAGTAAATTGCCAAAGTGAGGTAAAAATGAAAGAGTATATCCATGATAACTTTTTATTAACTACCGAAATGTCTGCTGATCTATATCATGATTATGCTAAGAAAATGCCTATTTTTGATTACCATTCACATCTTAACGTCAAAGCCATGGCAGAGAACAATCTAATCTCCGATCTTGGTAAGGCGTGGCTCGATGGCGATCACTATAAATGGAGAGCAGTTCGGGCTTCCGGGTTTGCTGAGGATCTGGTATCGGGGGGAAAGACCAGTTGGAAAGAGAAATTCATGGCCTGGGCAGCTGCGGTTCCCAACACCATTGGAAACCCTATTTTCCAGTGGACCCATATGGAACTGAAACGCTATTTTAATATCGACCTTCCCTTTAATTCCGATACGGCGGCGGAAATCTTTGAGAAAACCAAAGAGATGATGCAAGGTGATGAATACCGGCCCCGCCAGCTTCTTGAGAGGGCGGGGGTAAAATGTGTCAGCACCACGGATGATCCTGTTGATTCTCTTGAGTACCATAGAATGATCAGAGACGATGCTTCGTGGACAATAGCTGTTATTCCCGCGTTCCGGCCCGATAAAGCTATTGGCGTGAATAATCCGAAGGCTTTTAATACTTATATGGAGCAACTAGGGAAAGCGGCGGATATCGATATTGCCTCTTTTGATGATTTAATCAAAGCGCTGGATAAGCGGCATCAGTTCTTCCATGATCATGGTTGCCGATTTTCCGACCATGCCCTGGAAAGAACGATTGGAAGTTTTACCTCTAAGCCGGAAATCTATTCCCTCTTTGCCAAAATCCGCAAAGGGGATCAGCTGAATCCCGACGAAATTGCCCTTCTCCAGTCGGCTATTATGCTGGAACTCGGTAAAATGAACGTCCGGAGGGGCTGGGTTATGCAGCTCCATATCGCCGCCTTAAGGAACAATAATACTTTCCTCTTCAACCGGATCGGCCCGGGAGCCGGTGGAGACTGTATGGCGGACGGGGAACTTGTACGCCCTCTGGCCCGGTTCCTCGATAAGCTGGATCAGGAAGACCTTCTTCCTAAAACTGTTCTCTATACGCTGAACCCCATGTATAACGACCTTTTGGCCGCCGTAGGGGGATGCTTCTTCAAAGGGCCCCATGTTGGGAAAATTCAATTCGGTCCTCCCTGGTGGTTTAATGATACCCTGCGGGGGCTGGAAATTCATTTTGAAACCCTGGCAGCCATCGGTTCGCTGGGACATTATATCGGGATGACCACCGATACAAACAGCTTTTTCGCGTTTACCCGGCATGAATATTTCCGCCGCATTCTGTGCCGCCTCCTGGGGTCCTGGGTTGAGAAGGGAGAAATCCCCGGCGACGAGAAACATTTGGGTAAGATTGTGGAGGGAATTTCCTTTAACAATGCTAAGGAATATTTCGATTTACCCGATTTAAAATGATGATCATTGGATGACGTTGTCATTCATTGACATGATTACTGATATACATTGTGATATCAGGATCAAAAAAATAAAAAGGAGTTACTTTATGCAAAAACTGCTATTACTACTGCTATTGCTTTGCTTGGTTACGGGCGGCCTTTTCGCCGCAGGTGAGGCTGAATCTGCCGCGGATTTCCCTGTGAAACCGATTACCGTTTATGTTCCCTGGGGAGCTGGCGGTGGATCCGACGTTGTTTTCCGGACATTAGGATCTGTATTCCAGAAGTATTCCGGCGGACAGCCCCAGCTGGTTAAGAACGTTCCCGGTTCAGCCGGTGTTGTGGGTGTTACCGAATATATGGGTCTTAAACCCGACGGCTACAATGTTCTGACCTGGAACGGTGCTCAGACCATCAAAACCCACATGATAGATACCCCTTATGACGCCATCACGGATTGGAAACCGGTCATTAAGTGTATCTCCAACTACACCTACATCCTCGTTCAGGACAGCTCGCCCTTTAAAACCATCAACGACCTGGTGGATTACGCTAAGGCGAATCCCGGGAAGTTAACCATGGGTCACGCCGGAACCGGCGGCGGCGGGCACTTCTCACTTATCCGCTTCTCCCTGGCAGCCGGAATTAAACTGAATGATATACCTTTTAAAGGCGGCGGACCTGCTGCTCAGGGTCTCCTTTCCGGCCAGACCGAAACCAGTATGAATATTCCTCCCGAAGGTTTATCCAACGTTAAAGCCGGTCAGCTGAGAGCTCTCTGTGTTCTGGCTCCCGAAAGACTGGAGCAGATTCCTGACGTGCCTACCGCCCGGGAGATGGGTATCGATATTGTTTACTTCCAGTCCAGAGGGGTTGTTGTGCACAAAGACACTCCCGACCCCATCGTGGAGAGACTCCATGACATCTACAAGCAAATCCTTGAAGATGAAGAGGTAAAGAAAAAATTCTACGATATGATGGTCCTGATTACCTATGCCGGACCTGAAGAGTACGGTAAAGAGAACATAGAAGAAAGCGAAATGTTTTTAAAAATCATCAAAGATAACAAACTTGGTGAAAAGTACAAATAAGCTTTACCTTTAGTTTTTTATAATTTAATACCCCCCCCCCGCTTTACGGGGGGGTATACAATAAGGAATACAGATTATGACCGCAAAAGTAGATTTTGGTGTAGGTGTTTGTTTGATTATTCTTTCAGCCGGTGTTTACTACATGACCAGTAAAATGCCTCAGAAAGAGCTTGGACTGGGTCCAGGGGATTATCCCCGGGTAATTGTATACGGTCTTGGGATGCTGGGTTTAATATTGTCAATTCGGTCATTCTTTAAGATTAGAAAAAACCCAGAAAAAGAGAAAAAGTTTGAAAAAGGGGAGATCCTGCAGGTGGCCTATTTAATCCTCTGTGTGGCCCTCTATCTTACTATTCTGCCTTATTTAGGTTTCATCATTTTAACTCCTATCTTTATGTTTGGAATGATGTATATATTCGGGCTAAGAAAATGGCTTAAGATGGGTATTATAAGTGTAGTTGCAACGGTAATTGTCTATATACTCTTTGATAGATTCTTCATGGTTCTTTTACCAGAGTTAAATTTATTTCAACTATTCAGCTAGTTTGAGAGAGGTCTAAAATAAAGCATACAAAATAGCGCCGTCCAGTGACGGTATGAAGAAAATTCCAAAGGAGTAGAAAGTGTTAGAACTGTTGTTTGAAGGTTTATTAAATACGTTAGAGCCCCATACAATGCTGATGATGCTTATCGGTGTTGTAGGGGGTATTATCCTGGGGGCTATTCCCGGTATGACCGGGTCCATGGGAATTGTTCTCCTACTGCCTCTGGTATATAATTTAGATTACGGAGCTGCTCTGGTAACCCTGGCAGCTATGTTTTGCGGAGCCATGTACGGCGGTTCTATTTCGGCCATCCTTCTGAGGGCACCGGGACATCCATCGGCAGCGGCGACGATACTCGACGGGTTTCCTATGGCCCAGCGGGGGGAAGCGGGAAGGGCGATAAGCCTCGCTGTTATTTCATCGGTGGCCGGCGGACTTTTTAGTGGTTTCTGTTTAATCCTGATTGCTCCCCAGCTGGCAAAGGTTGCGCTGCAATTCAGAGCGGCAGAGTACTTCTCTCTCTCGGTCTTTGGACTTACCATTATAGCTAGCGCCTCCGGTAAGAATATCTTAAAAGGCCTTATCGCCGGAGGGCTGGGGTTGTTTCTCTCCACCGTGGGGATCGATGATATCTGGGGGATCAACAGGTTTACTTTTGGCAATATTTACCTGATGGGAGGATTTTCGATCCTTCCCCTTCTTATCGGTCTTTTCGCTTTTTCCCAGCTCTTCTTTGATCTGACAAAAGCATTGAAAGGGGAGGAGGCGCCTATTCAGGTGGCTAAAATTGTCATTCCATCTTTAGCCGATCTTAAACGGATAGCCATTCCGGTCCTTGTCGGGTGTGTAGTGGGAACAATGATCGGGATTATCCCAGGAGCCGGGGGAGCGATTGCCTGTTTTGTTGCCTATGACCTGGTACGCCGTTTCTCTAAAAATAAAAAAGAGTGGGGGACCGGTATTCCCGAAGGAATTGCCGCTCCCGAGTCGGCCAACAACGGAACTACCGGAGGGGCCCTGGTACCTCTTCTTACCCTGGGGATTCCAGGGGATGCGGTAACCGCTGTTATGCTGGGAGCTTTAATGCTCGTTGGCTTACAGCCCGGACCGTTCCTATTTATAGAGCATCCTCAGGCGGTATATACCCTGTTCTCAGCTTTTATTGTTATGCAGTTTGTAGTTCTAATCCTGGGCATGGCAGGAACCAAATTCTGGCCTCGAGTTCTCAATATCCCCCGGAATATCCTGATGCCTTTTATTATTCTGGCTTGTTTTGTTGGAACGTACACCCTGGCTAACAATATCTTTGACGCGAAAATAGCCCTGATGTTTGGTGTTTTTGGGTATTTCATGAGGAAATTTGATTACCCGGCACCGCCAATGATTCTGGGTCTGATCCTTGGACCCATGGCGGAAGACAACTTAAACAGGGCTCTTCTGGTTTCGGGAAATAATTGGGGCGTTCTGTTTCAGTCCCCCATTTCGGCCGGATTCCTCATCGCGGCGATAATCTCGTTATCTACTCCTCTGATTGGAAAGCTTGTAAAGCTTGTAAAGAAGGTGGAAGTTCAGGAATAATTATTGGAGTATAATATGAGCTATAAAGAAGAAATAAAGGTAAAACTGGAACGGGTAAGAAAGTTTATGGCCGGGGAAAAGCTGGATGCTGTTTACCTTAAAAGGCAGGACAACTTCGCATGGCTTACCGCCGGCGGCAGCAACCGGGTTGGTATAGCCGGGGAAATGGGGATCTGCGGGCTCCTGGTGACCGAAAGCAGGGAATACGCGGTTACCAACAGTATAGAGACTTCCCGGATGATTAAAGAGGAAAAACTGGAGGAGAAGGGCTTCCCCGTCCACTCCGCCATCTGGCACGAAGACAAAGAAGCTGCCATTGTAAAGGATTTGATTAAAGGGGGTAAACTGGGGGCTGACCATGTGTTTCCCGAAGCTGTTAATATGACCAATAGCTTTAAAACCCTCCGCTATTCCCTGACCTCGTGGGAGGTGAAACGGTATAAAGAGGTTGGTTATCTAGCTTCTCTGGCTTTAGAGGAAGCCGCCGCGATAATCCGTCCCGGACAGACCGAATCCCAGGCCATGGGTACGCTGTCTAAACGGCTGTGGGACCAGGGCATGGATTTTGCCACGGTTATGTGTGCTGCCGATAACAGGATCTCTGATTACCGCCACGCCATTCCCGGTGAGCAGGTTATAAAAAAAAGGGTGATGATAGGGGGAAATATGAGGAAGTACGGGCTGGTTGTTTGCTCCACCCGGTTTGTAAATTTTGAACCCCTCTCCCCCGAACTGACAAAGCAGTATAAGGACAATGTGGAAATCGATTGTATTTTTATGAACAACTCCATTCCCGGGAAAACGATGCAGCACCCATTTACCAGGGGTATTGAAGCATACAAAGAGAGGGGATGGGAAAAAGAATTCGATCTCCATCACCAGGGGGGAACTATCGGTTACCAGCCAAGGGATTTCCGGGTAGGTTTTGACAGCCATGAGGTTATTGAGGAGAACCACGCTTTCTGCTGGAATCCCTCAATTACGGGTACCAAGAGTGAAGACACCATTGTAGTAAGCACCGAAAGGGGCATAGAGTTTATTTCTTACCCCATTATCTTCCCCACCATTACGGTGGAGGTGGAGGGAAAAAGTTTTACCCGACCCGATATCCTGGTAAAATAGAGATTGTTTATCTATTAAAGTATCCATATAAAGGAGCCCGTTGAGGCTCCTTTTTTGTGCCCCGAAGCCTATGCCTGGATAATTTCTTAATTCGCCGGAAGATAATTTATAATCAAATCGGTAAACACGTAAGCCGGGTAGGTATATATGCGGCAATTTTCACCGTGCCGCCGGAGGGCTTTGTCTACCGCTCCCTGGGTGGTGGAAGCGTATTCCAGCCCCAGTTTTTCGGCGTCTTCCTGTTTCACACCCACCGAATTAAGGATGCACTTTATCTTCTTTTCGCCAAAAAGCTTTTCTCCTGCATGGCGGATATTAGCCGCGGCAGCCAGGTCGGTGATCTTACCCTCTGCCACCAGTTTTCTCGCGCCCTCGAGGGACTGGTACCCATACTTAAGCACCTCCGGGTGCTCTTTACAGACCCCTTCAGGACAGGGAGCAAGGAGCACCACTGTCCCGCCCTCTTTAAGGGTCATCCCGCCCCAGTTGGGGCCCGAGGCGCTGGACCACATATTCCCCTGGCTTTTACTTGCTCCGACAATCAGGATATCGGCCAATTCATCTATTTCCACCGTATAGTGCTTCTTCCCCGATTCCACGCAGGCCCGGTGGGCATCGATAAAGTGGCCGGTATAAACATCTACCAGATCAAGATCGCGGTTGATAACGCAGTTAACTATAAAATCGAGACCCACCCTTCCGGCAATAACCTCCATCTCTTTTCGAACCGGATTGTTCACGTTGCCGATCATATCCTCCACCCGGTGCTGGGCCCCCAGCCAGTGGGTGGCTCCGGTGGTTTTCAGCCCCGAAACCCCGGGCTGTATCATCTTGGCTCCCCCCGACCAGCCGGCGCAGCGGTGGGGCTTGATACTCCCGACGGCGATTTTAAGTGAGGCCTGGGTAACCAGTCTATTAATCTCTATAGGGGTTCCATTTTCCGTTTTACCGAGTGACACCAACTGTTCAGTATCCCACCATTCGTGATTAAGGATGGTGTAATTCTCTTTAATCTCTTTGCCCACATGGGCTTCTATTTCCTCTTCCTTCATGGCTCGGTGAGTACCGGCTCCAATCAGGAATTTGATGTTCTCTCTATTTATTCCTCCGGTTTCCAGTTCCTCCAGCAGCAGGGGGAGTACAATCTTAAGGGGCATAGGCCTGGTGCGGTCGGGGATCATAATAAGGGCATCCCCCCTATCGGAAGCCAGTTCTATCAGCTTTTTTGAATTTAAAGGGTTTACCAGGGCTTTACTAACCTTTTCTTCAGGATTCGGCGCCGGGGGAGCTTCATTCATTTTCAATTCTTTAATTAACGAACCTTCCGGGATTTCCGTTTCAATGGAATTTTCTCCGTAAGAAATAGGAACTTTTATCATATCAGGCCGCCCGTATTTTTAATGTTTGAATAGTATAAAACTACTGTTCCTCGGTCAATGTATTTTTTCTGTATGAGTCTTGACCGAAAAGGATTTACCTTTAGAATAGAGGAATAATATAACTATGCAATAATCATCTAAAAAAGGAGTTTTAAATATGAGAAACAAGCCTGTTTTAAAAGCAGGAATTATCGGTAGTGGTTTTGCCGGCCGTTTCCATTTTGAGGCAATACGACGGGTTATAAATGTCCAGCCCGATGTAGTAGGGGTTTACTCTCCCACTAAAGAGAATCGTGATAAATTTGCTTCTGAACGGGAAATTAGTTCCTACGACAATGTGGATAAGCTTATTGAGGATTCTGAAATCATTCACATCCTTACTCCTCCAAACAGCCACGAAATATTAGCTGTTAAAGCCCTGGAACAGGATAAGCATGTTATTATAGAAAAACCCTTTACCGGGTATTTTGGTGATGGAAGTGAAGAGTTCCGGGGGATTACGGCCCCAAAAGAACCTATGCTTAAAGAGGCTCTGGCCAGTATTAAGCGTATGAGGGACGCGGAAGCAAAAAGCATGGGAAAGATTTTTTATGCGGAAAACATTGTGTATGCTCCTGCTATCCAGAAGGAAAGGGACATTCTTGAAAAGACAAAGGATCAAATTCTCTGGATGTATGCCGAATGTTCCCACAACGGATCGGCCTCCAAGTACTATGGTTACTGGTCCTTCTCGGGAGGAGGTTCTCTTATGGGGAAAGGGGTTCATCCCCTTTCCACAGCCTTTTACCTTAAGTATGTTGAAGGGAAGGCCGTTAATGGGAAACCGACCCGTCCGGTAAGTGTGAGTTCCCGAATCCATGCCGTTACCCGGTCCCCAAAATACAGGGGAAGCGATTTTATCAGGAAGGATTATCACGATATCGAAGATTACGGGATGATGCATGTTGTTTTTGAAGATGACACTTTTTGCGACATTGTTACTTCAGAACTTCTCCTCGGCGGGGTAAAGAATTTTCTTGAAGCCTGTGGCACCGGCCACCGGACAATCTGTAATATTAGCCCCAATATGGCCATGCAGACCTTTGCCCCCAGCGGGACCCATTTCAGTGATGTTTACACTGTGGAAAAAATCAGTACCAAGGAGGGTTGGACCAACACCTCCCCCGATGAGAACTGGTTTCACGGTTACCAGCACGAAGTTGAAGCGTTCTATAACGACGCTGTAAACGGGACGGAACCTGAATGTGGAAGTCTGCTGGCTGGAGATACCATTGCCTGTGTTTACGCGGCGTATGTTTCCGCCGAAAAAAAAGGGGTTGAAATAAAGATCCCTTCTTTCGAATAGGAGAAGGAAGTGACATCGAAAGAACGAGTTCTCTGCGCGTTAAATGGTAAAAATGGTAAAGAGCCTGACCGGGTTCCTGTTTTTGATTTTCTTAACTCCCGCCCCCTCTTTAAAGAGGTTTTGGGGCGGGTTGTGGAAACCAGGACCAGTGAGGATATTATTGAATGTTCTGCTAAGATTGGCTACGATCTGGCGGTTGTGGCTCTGGGTTTAAAGAAAGGATTTAACAAGCAGGGAGCCCGTTACGAAGATGAGTGGGGTACGGTCTATGAAAAGAGAGATGTAAACTGGCCGGCCGATGCCCCGGTCGATTTCTCGATAAAAACCCGTGAGGATTTAAAGAATTTTCAGTGGCCCGATCCTGAAGATGAGAGTCGGCTTGATAGTATAAAAAACGCGGTACGCTTGGGAAAAGAGAAGGATATCTTTGTCGCAGGAAGTATTCGCGGTCCCTTTAGCTCCACCTGGCTGATGACCGGATTTAACGAAATGATGCTAAACTTCTATGATAATCCTGATTTTGTGGAAGAGATTATGAAAGGCTGTATTGAGTTCTATACCCGGGGGGCTGAAAAAATGATAGACGTCGGGGTGGACGCGATTTTGTTTAGCGATGATTACGGTTGCAGCCAGTCTACTTTTATTTCACCTGCTCTCTTTCGGGAGAGGGTCCTTCCACACATCACCAGAATGATGGAACGAATTACCGCAAGGAAGGTTCCAGTTGTTATGCATAGTGACGGCCATGTGGCGCCCCTTCTGGAAGACCTTGTTAAAACCGGTATTTCTGGATACCATCCGGTGGAACGCTCTGCGGGAATGGAGTTGGGCAAGGTCAAAAAGGATTTTGGGAAGGCTCTTACCCTGATCGGAAATGTAAATAATAAGACCACCCTGGTTTCCGGTTCAGCAGAGGATGTTGTTGAAGAGGTTAAAGAGTGTATTCGCTTGGCCGCCCCGGGCGGAGGGTATATTCTATCCTCGGACCACAGTCTCCACGGGGATATTCCTAATGAAAATGTTTTTGCTCTGTATGAAGCCGGGCGAAAATATGGAGAGTATCCTATTAGTTTTTAAATTTGAGCCCGTTTTTCCCGTTCTGCTCGCTGGTTTCATCCATCTTAACGAAGCTGGCATTTCGGAAAACGCAGCCAGGGCGGAGGGGCAATTGCCTGAATTTATGCGTAAATATTACAGATGGAGGTTCTATGAAATACACCAAATTAGGCGGGACAGATATTGAGATCTCTGTAATCGGTCTTGGCTGTTGGGCTTTAGGAGGAGGGCCGACTTGGGGGACACAGGATGAAGCGGATTCTATTGCCGCGATACATGCGGCAATCGATCTTGGAATCAACTTTTTTGATACTGCCGAAGGCTACAACGGAGGCAATTCGGAGAGAATCCTCGGAAAAGCTTTAGCTGGGCGAAGACACACGGTCCGCATTGCTTCTAAAGTCAGCGCCAAAAACCTCGCTAAGAAGGAGCTCATTAGATCCTGTGAAGAAAGTTTAAAGAGACTGCAAACCGACTACATAGATCTCTACCAGATTCATTGGCCCAATCGAAATATTCCCTTAGATGAAACTATTGCCGCTCTTAATTGTCTGCATTCAGACGGGAAGATAGGTTCCATAGGGCTATGCAATTTTGGTAAATCCGACTTGAAAGAAATCTGTTCAAAGATTCACCCGGTGGCAAACCAGCTGCCATACAATTTACTCTGGAGGGCGATTGAGTTTGAGATAATACAGGCCTGCAGGGAGAGTGATGTGGGGATTCTTTGCTACAGTCCTCTATCGCAGGGGCTCTTAACGGGTAAATATCTTTCAATAGAGGATGTACAGGAAGAACGAAAGCGAACGAGGCACTTTTCTATGCATCGTCCCAATACACGTCATAACGAAGATGGATTTGAGAGAACAACATTCGAAGTCATTAAAAGAATTATTGGGATTTGTAACAGGATTGATGAGCCTATGGGTAAAGTTGCCCTTTCTTGGGTACTGCACCAAACCGGAGTTTCGGCGGTTTTAGCCGGGGCGCGCAATCCGGACCAGTTTATGAAGAATGTTCAGGCCTGCCAATTAGATGGGGGGGATGAAATAATCGAGGAGCTGTCTGCAGTTACTGAAGGATTGAAAAAAGCAATTGGATCCAATGCCGATATGTGGCAGAGCGAGTCAAGGATTCATTAAGGAAAAAGCAATATGTTGGATTTAAACGACCGGGTTGTAATTGTTACCGGAGCTGCTAGAGGAATTGGGACGGTTATCGCCAGCCTATTAGCAGAACATGGGGCCGCTGTGGCCGTTGCTGCTATAAACACGGCAGATTTCATCAGCAGGGTTCAGCGCTATAAGCGTGGAGGTTGATGTCACCGGTTCCCGAAATAAAGCTTGAGGAATGGGATAGAATTATCAATATCAATCTCCGCGGTACCCAGCTTTGCTCCAAGGAAGCAATCAAAGAGATGGTAAAGCAACGATACGGCCGGATTGTCAATATTGCCTCGATGGCCGGACAGATCGGAGGCCTAAAGGTTAGCCCGGACTACATCGCTGCAAAGGCGGGTATACTGGGTCTGACAAAGGCTTATGCCAGATACGGAGCAAAATACGGCATCAATGTAAATGCTGTTTCACCCGGCTTTATAGAGACGGACATGACAAAAGGGAGGGATGATCCCAATTCTGTGCCAGTGGGGCGTTTGGGTACGCCGGAAGATGTTGCCAACGCCGTTTATTTCCTATCATCTCCTCTATCCGATTACATTACTGGGACTACGCTGGATGTTAATGGCGGACTATTGATGCGTTAGAAACGTGGAAAAAGCATGAGTCAATATGGAAAATCAAAAACCTATCCTACCGGTTAAATATGGGGCATTAGAGACCGTTTCACCTGATGCCTCTGAAGCAAGACAATCGTATGAGACAAGGTGACCTAACTCAAGGGATTAAGCACCGGCATCACTTCACCGCCGTGCTGCATCACCACGACTTTAGCATCCGGACCCTTCAATCCGAAGGCAAATTTCAAGGCCTCTTCTACCGTGTTTGCCCATCTGAAGCCCAATCGGCGTGTCATTTCAGGATCAATTCCATGGCTGACCAGCACGCCGGTACCTTTGTCGCAAATGACACGGCCGACTTTGGCTATATGGGAGGCTAAGGTCAGATCTTTAAATTCTCCCCGCTTAACTCGGGACTCAATCTCGGCAAAGGGCATATAGCCTGCCTCGGCAAGCTGCGGATGAGATCTGCAGACACCTTCAGGGCAGGGGGTGACCAGGATTAAAACTCCGTCCTGTTTTAGGGCCATCTCCGCAGCGAAAATGGCTTTGCCGGCCTGCCAGAGTTCCATATCTCCAGGATAGGAATCGACCAAGAGAATCTCAGCGGGTTCAGCCAAAGGCACACTGTAGATATCCAGGGCAGTCTTACAGCCACTCCGGAAAGCCTCCACAGGATCACCGCAAACACAGCGGCTTATATTACCGGTTGCATCATGGATGGTGTTTACAATGAATTTTAGACCAGCGCGTTTGGCCACATCGTTCATCTCCCGGCGAACAGGATTATCGATTCTGCCGAAGATTTCCTCACTGGAATAACAGGCGCTCAGCCAGTGAGTCTGGTCAGTGGTTACAGCGCCGCAAACACCCGGCTGGATGATCTTAGCCCCCCCGGTAAAGCCGGCTACTCTGCTGGGAACGATGTGGCCGATACCGATGATAAGATCCGCGTCCAGGATTTTCTTATTAACCCAGATCTCCGTACCTTGAGAAGTGGTGGGAAGCTGCAAGAGAGTATCGGTTTTGCACCAGTCGTGGTCCATTACTTCGCATGTTTCCATAATGGATTTCCCGACTTTATCAAGTTTCTCTTTTTCGGTCATCAGACGGTGGAGGCCGGAGGCGATCATGAATTTGATGTTTTCTGGCAGGACACCTGCAGCGATAAGTTCTTCCATCACCTGCGGAATAATTAGTGTGGTTGGGGTATTTCGGGTGTAATCATCAACCAGAATTAATATCTTTTGATGCTTGGCGGCGAGCTTTCTCAGGGGTGGCGTCCCGATAGGCCGCTTGAGGGCACTCCGAATTTGATCGATCTCGCTTTGATCGGAACCAATATAGGTTTTAGGCTTGAGTATTGCCAGAAGAGATTCTTCGGGTATATAAACAGGAGGATAATCCTTATAGGGAAAATCAATTTTTACAGCCATATACACTACCTTTAATAATTGATTGTAAGACTTATACCACAAGATGAACTGGAAAACAAGAAAATGAGAGAAAACTCAAGAAAATTGCAGGCAGGAATGTAAAAAAATATGAGCAATTGTCCTGGAAGGAGACAAAAGGTTTGATTTTACTTAGGAGATATTCATCATTATAAAGGACACTAAACAATCATCGACTGCTTTTTAAGAAGCATAATAATATCAAGGAATCATGGAAGGATTGACTCCTAACATTTATCATAATAAACTACCATTTGGCGTCATCCAATCTGGGTTTTAATCTCGTTGAGTCCCATGCAATGCAGATTGACAATTCAGTAAGTTTCAAAAATGACAAAGGGTTCGTATCGATCATGGTCTTTCCCTGAAGATAATACAAACAGGAGTCTTATATAGAAAAAAATGAGCGAAGAATTCTTGTATTTGCCAGCGCCAGCCATTTTTTTACCCATTTCTATATTCTTATTTTTCCAGTTCTAGTGCTGCCGTTAAGCAGGGACATTGGCCATAACTGGACTCGGTTGTGCCGCCTATCATCCATCAGGTCTCGCTCTTGTCTCCAAAGGTATTAAATCCCGGGGAAATGGAATGGGTATTAACGGCATCTTTGGGAACCTTGGTATGGCGGTTGCTCCATTCGCAGCTGGTATTCTGAATTATTTCTTTGGATGGAGGCAAGCACTGATTTTTCTGGGGATTGCTGGAATTATAATAGGTTTCATGATTTTCATATTCACATTTTCTGTTCCCGAGACAGGGACCTTCAAAATTATGAAAGCCTCAAAGGTAATAGTGTATTAAAATTGTTTCTCATACTCTGTGTTATTGTTCTTTTTTCGGGGCTCATGTACAGGGCATACACCCTTGTTTTCCCTGCCTGGATCGAGATAAAAATGAGCGACCTTTTTAATAAAATCACATTCTATCTGGAAAACAGCGGTTCAAAATCTCTACTACCGGAAACCGATACTTTGTTGGCAGCAATAATAACGGGCCTTGCTTACATAATTGGAATGTTCGGTCAGTTTGCAGGCGGTATAATTATAGACAAATGGGAACTGAGATCTGCTTACCTGTTTTTCTGGCTGATGGCCCTGCCCTTTCTTCTGCTTGCCAGATTCTCCTCCGGATTATGGGTTCTGCCCTTTACCGGCTTTTTTATCTTCTTTGCCATGGGGGTGCAGCCTATCGAAAACAGCATCTATGCGATTCTTACGCCAGCCCGGTGGAGGTCAGTGGGTTATGGAATTAAATTCACACTGACTTTTGGCATTGGATCACTGTCCGTTTTCATTGCTAAACAGCTGGAACCATCCCATGGGTTTGACGGTATAATACTGCTCGTTGCCGGGTATCTGATACTGACCATCCTTGCTACACTTGCACTCCGACTAGTTCACAGAGACCAGCAGATAAAACACGCAGGAGATTGATATAAAAAGCTCCGTTTAGTAAAACATGAAAGAGCATCCATAATAGCCCTTGGAATAATGCTTTTTATTGTTTAATGAGCAGGGCAATAGATATTGACAAAGTTTTGAGCGCTATCTATAGTTTAAACAAACGTTTGTTTGAAAAATATGCAGGCTGATTGACAGGTGAAAGGAGCAGGTAATGAGAATTCTTACCATTTTATTATTGTTCCTGCTGAGCTGGCAAAGCTACGGCCA
>SDBT01008984.1_pt1 | contig 16253 bp, 17 predicted proteins | sample 2277101 | NCBI WGS metagenome assembly SDBT01 (sample SAMN10404973, study PRJNA504765) | marine sediment metagenome | isolation source: marine sediment core GS10_PC15, 103 cmbsf | place: Arctic Ocean: Southern Knipovich Ridge | collected 2010 | reverse complement strand
GTTACACGGCGGAATCGTAGGATAAACCGGCCCTGTCGGGTGTTATTCGACAAAATCGCCATATTTTCCCGATTATCCTGCGATAACGTAGCGTAACGTTTCGGCCGTATAAATCAAAGTTGGCGATCAATAATTATGGATGAAAGCGTTTACAAATCATTTAATGAAATATTAAGAAATCGATTGCAAAATAATGTTTTTACAACTGAGGACTCGTTTCGTTATTCATTTTTTGCGGTATTGCTTCGCCTGCCTTCATTTGATCCCAACGATATTATCATGGAGTATCCGCACAACAGAATTAAAAAGGCACAAGTGGATACCTACATTCCGAATTATGAAGGCAAAGAAGTGATAATCGAGTTTAAATATGACAGGTCGATCCCAAGTGGGAAGAATGCTCCTCGGCCACAGAAAGCAGGAAAGCATTTCAATGACATGAGGCGACTACTTAATTTTGATACTAGTTTGCCTGCTATTCGATTATTCGTTTATCTTACCGATAGTGAAATGGCGTCGTATTTAAGAAAGCCAAGTAACAATTTGGCAGATTACTTCGATATAGTACCCAAAAGTAGGCTCGAAATTGATGAGGGATTTTTCAGGAACAAGTCAAAAACATTTCAAAGATCATCTGGCGGGGTTTTAAAGGCAATTATACACTGTGACTGGACAAGTAAGCTTCCACAGAATCACGAATTGCGCATTTACAATATTTCGAAATAAAATCGCCAACCAGTCAGTTCACCTGACCGGTGTTTCGCTGCGCTTCTCACCGGCAGGTGACTTCACCGTTATACCTTAATAACACAGTGAACTGGGTACGAACGATAAGGAAGCCACGGGAGGTGATTGAGATGAAATACTAAGAGAGATTCAGAACCAAACATTATTTAACTTTGGTTGTATGGCATTAACTATGGGTGCATTGAGCACGTGCAAAATATTTAATTAAAAAGGGGGTAAAACATGGCTGTAAAACACACACCTACAGGAGTGGTACATAAAGGGTCTAAAGGCGGAACTACTGGATGTGGCGTTGATACGAATACGAATTCTAGCCATTGGGTTTCTACATCAGAAACAATTACTTGTGATAAAAACGGGTGTAAAAATTGAAGTTTACCCGAACAGCGTAGCTTAAATAAGGCATAACAAGCCAAATTCAGCCGACCCAATTCCGCGGCCTTTCGTTTGTGGCAAATGCCACAAGCCTCACGCCGCTCCTTTGGGCGGCTGATTTGGGGCGTTATGCTAAAATAGGATCTAATGGATCAAATAAAAATAAAAAATATTCCATTCGTCCATGGCGGATTTAATTTATCAGATCATCTGAATTCTATACTTAGGAATGGTCTTATCCCAATAGGTAGAAACATTAAACCTATTGACAAGGCTGCAGGAAATGGCAATTGCGTTTCTCTACGATTAGCAAGGATTCATGGGCATTTCGGAAACGGAGAAATACTAATTGTAAATCCAGATATATCAAACCCACCTGGAGTAAGGTTTTATACTCGTGAGCTCTATGGAATAGGAAATGATATTAGAAGATATTTACAAAATACCAAATTTGAACGCCCAGATTCAATATGTCGGATAGACGAATTAATAGCAATTATATCTTCAGTGGCAGAGAAAATTGGTCTGCAGGGGCCGCCCTTTGAAAATTCTGATCAAGTGTTTAATGAATTATTACGTTCACCTGAATTCTGCTTGTATTTATCATCCTATGCACTCTCCAAGGATGAATTTTATAATATATTTGAAGAGAAGTGCCGCTTAAATAGTTGCACACTTAAGGAATTCTTTAAGCGAATCCCATATTCGAACATGTGGCTGATTAATGAAGATATTTGTGTCCCAAATGTGATAAATCCTGAATACATTTTGGGTTATTGGGACGGAAAAAAATTTACAGACTATAAAAGAAATCTCCATTCTTCTACACAAAAAATGTTTGAAAAGTTCATAATTGCTCTGAAACAAAGATAACTTTAGAAATTCTGTACAATGTTTTGTTTATAAAAAATGATTTACATATCATTAGCATAACATCGCCAATTCAGCCGACGCAAAACCCGCGCGGCTGATTGGCCCGTTAGCGCTCAGTAATCAAATGCTACCATGAGGGAAATTGTGAATGTAATTAAGAGGTTTATTGGTCAACTCCTGTTCCCTCGGACGTTTAAATTTACGAATAATCTAAAAGATGCTTTTCTTGAGGCTGTGCGAGAAACCTTGAAGTTTGACGCATCTGTTAGAGGTCTGTCTCAAACTTGGTTAGCGGTATGCCCCCATACATATTTTTCAGAGTTATTTCTTGAAAGTGAGAATTGGAATGTCCCGTTTGTGCGGGCATTTGAGGGTTCTAATATGGTTGATGCTCAAGGTTGTTACCAATTAACTCAAGCTTTCTATTTGCGACATTTATTTCGCATAATAATTCAGGATGACAAATATAAAAAATACTCACAAGATACAATAACCCATAACATACTTTCTCATATGAACTTTGGGTCAAAAATCCTTGCTTTTGCTACTGATTTTGAGAAAGCCATAAAAAACATGGCCTCGGTGGAAGATTTCTCAATGTGCTACGTGGAAAAAATTCTCCAAATACAGTACCCTATCAGAAATATTCTTGACCCAATTTTAACCTCTATTTGGATGGATGCTGATTCGTTATTTGGCCTCACCGTATTTACGACAGAGTCTATAAAGCGAGCGAAGTACATCGACAGTCAATCGTCATTGGATTCATAGGAAGGCGCTAACCAATCACTTCACCCGACAGCTAAAGCCTTCGGCTTTGCTGCCGATGAGCTAACCGTTAGCCATTTTTGATACAGGGGACCAGTATGGACATTGAGGACTTACGAGAGGAACTGGAATGGTTATTCAAACCCGAGCCGGACGAGGATGGAGGGCCTCCGACCAGAGATTTACCTCGTCCAAGATTGAAGAAAGAGCACGGGTTGGATCTTTCCTATCTTAAAACGTTCACCTGGGAAGGCTCATCCATTCACCCCAATACTAGGCTCTGCCCTCTCGACGAGAACCGAATTCATCCTTTGATCCGCAATTTGGACGTCCCATCTCGTTTGTTTGAAGCAGGCTTCCGGCTTTTCGGCGACAGCATTCTTGCTTACCATAAGCAAACTGAGCGAAAAGGTCCACTTCGCTACTATCCAGCTGTGATACTTACTTTCTGGAGCGGTTTCGAGACATTCGTTCGACATGCATCCGAGCTTATGCTCATCACCGTTCCAAACGTGCCACCAGAGGTTGTCAATTTTCTTCGGGATGAGGTAACTTTCGTTGATCGGAAGGGAGACATCTCAAGAAGAAGACGCTACCAGTCGGTCCTAGACCGATACGCTGTTCTCTTGCGCTACGGTTATGGGTACCAAGTCGATCGTGGCTCAAAGCACTGGCAACAACTTGAGCAAGAGAGAAAGCTTAGAGACTATTACACCCATCTGGATGTGAATGACCCGCGATCGATATCTTCAGAGCAAGTCATAAACTTTATGGAAGCAGTACTTCTCGGAATCATTTGGCCTTCCGCTGAAATGAAGCGTACCCAATTCCTCGGAATCTACAACCTCTATTGGATGTGGGACTCGCTTCGGAAATTAGCGGAGTCCTTTACTGAGCAACCTTTTTTTAAGGACTGGCCGCTCCATGGTCCCCACACGATATATTGCCCATTCAAGGGCGTTGATACCAGCCGGTTTCCCAACAGTCAAGAACAGATGGGGCACTCGAAAATCGGGACCGGCTAACCATGCAGTCCAGCGGACAGCCAGGGCCGTACCGTTTCGTCAGTTTATAGGAGTTTCAAAATTAATTTCTTTTTTTAGAAGTCGGCGGTAGCCCTGACTGCCCCTGACTTCACCGTTATGTGTATCGGAATAATGATGACAAGATGCTGTCCGGAGAATGAGCGTGGTTGAATTTATCATAAAAAACAAAGAGTGGCTATTTTCTGGAATAGGAGTCTTTCTAATAGCTGGAGTTTTTGCACTTTTGAAGGTTCTCCTAAAAAAGAAGCGCCAAGCTTCAAGCAAGCCTTTCCCTTCAACCGATCGTGGGTTAGACAGTGGTAACCCGTACCCTACCACAGCCAGCGTTGTTAGATCCGAAAAGATTTCGCCAGATGGAATTAGGTCTGCTTATTGCAGCGTGCCATTGCTTCAACGTCCCGACGTTGCTAGGCAGTATCATGGGCTGAGAGTTAAATGGGAAGGCAATCTCTATTCTGTAGAGATGATGTCCAACGGAAAAGCTAAGATTGAAATAAAGTGGGCGGATTCAACATTCGGCATTTTCTTCACAGTGGATTCATCAAAATATGAGGGCTTAGGAATTCTAGAGAGAGGCGACATTCTAACGGTTGAGGGTAGAATTGAAGACGTATCAGAGTTTTACATTTCATTAGCCGACGTAAAATTGGTACCTGAAGCTGAACATAAGGGCAAAGAAAACATTAACATGGGAGAAGAAGACGTTTTGATAATGGAGGCGATAAAGAATATTGCATCTCCAGATGATGCCCTTGCAACCAAAGACATTTCTGAAATTGTTGGAATGGACATACCAACAACAGAATATTTTTTGAACAGGCTAAAGTCCTTTGGCATTGTGAATGGCCCGTATATCATGGGTGTTGGGCAACATTATATGCTGACAGAAAAGGGATTCCAGGTGTTTTACGAAATTAAGAAATAACTCACATAACAACCGGCTGCAAAAGGATGCTGGCCACTTCGTGCCCACCACCTCTGAGCCGCAGCGTTATGTTTTTACGGGGAATATTCCAATGATTTTCGGTAATATTGATAGCTTTAAAGGTGTCGGCTACGTCTGCTTTATTGACGTGCTCGGATTCTCAAATGATATATTAACCAATTGGGAAAGGAAATCATCCAATCCTCTTGAAAAAATACTATCAATCAAGAGGAAGATGCCTGGATTCAACCAAATTGATGAGGCCGATGACAGTACTACCCACCGTACTTACGCATGCCGTGTAAACACGATTTCAGATAGCGTTACCATATGCTTTGGGTTCAATGACGAAATTATTATTGGCGACCTTGCTCTTGGCTTAGAGGTCATTTTGAGCAACCTATTGTATATATGGACTACTTTTATACATAATGGATACACCATAAGAGGAGCTATCGATTACGGAGATATTTACTGGGATGAAAACGAATTAATTGGACCAGCGCTCATTAACGCTTATCGTCTTGAGTCCGAAGTGGCAAAGACTTCCAGAGTTGTTGTTTCTTCAAATCTCAATAAAGTGTTAAAAGATCTTATCAGCATAAAAAGAAGTACTATGATTGATCATTTAATGCGAAAATTCAGGAAGGACATTGACGGCTATATAATTGTTGATCCGAAAATATTGTATGAATCTGACAAGGGGAAAAAGTCTCTGATTGATTGCCTGAAAAAAATGAGACATGCCGTGCCAATTGGAATCGTCCGGGAAAAATACAGCCCATTGATTAGCATGCTGGACGACATCGCTAAGGAAGATTTGAAGCCCGAAGATATTGGTAACTATTAAAATAACATAACATTCTGCTGCAAGGGATGGCGCAAAAAACCGCGCCACCTCTGAGCAGGGCGTTATATTTTGATGAGGGGAAATAATGATTCTTACGATAAATTGGGAAGGGCCATATTCATTACCTTATGTCATAGCTCAATTAACAGATGGTGGCAAACCACCTGAATATGAGGGGCCAGACTATGGAGTTTATCAAATCTATGGAGATCATATTTTGAATGGCGCTGATACACTTCTTTATGTTGGCAAAGCTACCAAACAAAGGTTCTCCACTAGATTTAAACAACATGATAAATGGTTGAAATTGGAATCAAATATACAGATATATATAGGGAGGGGTTACGCTCCAAACAGACATACTGAAAAGGACGATTGGGAAACCTGGAATAATGATTTGGAGTTGACTGAAAGAATAATTATCAACAAATACTCTCCAAATTATAACAGCAGTGGCATAAGCCGCTGTCCAGATTTGGGAGGATATAGAAAGATCACTCTAAAACATAAAGGTCAAAGACATAGGCTGCAAGAAAAGGATATTGCACCAGAAGATTTGATTTGAATTGATATAACCATCTATTTCACTGGACAGCCAAAAGCTGGCCGCCAGTGAATAGGAGCGTTATCTTTTAAAATGGATTCATAATATGAACTTCTGCCAACTATGCAAACAAAAATCTGAACTGCAAACAAGCCATATTGTCCCAAGCTTCCTATTTAATTGGCTGGCTAAAACGTCATCGACAGGTTTTTTTAGATCAGCAGAACAACCAAATAGACGAATCCAGGACGGATGGAAACTCCCGCTATTATGCCGGGACTGTGAGAAGCTTTTTAGTAAATGGGAGACATGCTTTGCAAATATGGTATTTTACAGATTTATCAACGAATCTCATAGGAGTCACAATTATAGTGAATGGTTGTTAAGGTTTTGTGTTTCGGTTTCTTGGCGAGTCTTGAATTATATTTTGCACATTGACCAGCTGAAACATTTCGACGAGACAACTGCAAAGAACGTTAGCATTTCTATGAATAAATGGAGAAATTATCTGTTAAACAACCAAATATTCTCAGCACATGAATTAAATCACCATTTATATTTTTTAGAGGAACTTTCTGAAGCAAATGAAGATGACAACGTATTTATCAATAGATTTTTCCAGCGCACTTTAGACTTTGATCTAATATCCCATGAGGATGAAGAGTTCGTATATATCAAATTCCCATACTTTATTTTAATTGGATTTCTTGGCGAGCAAGGCAAGGAACAAAATTGGAGGGGAGCAGAGGTATTGAAAAAAGGTGAGTTTAAACCTTCTAGTTATTTTATGCCTTGGTACTTTTGGGATTTTATAAATGAGAAATGCGATAGAGTTGTTAAAGTGAGGCAGTCATACTCTGAAAAACAGCTATCTAGAATTTGCAGGACAATGGAGAAGAACCCTGATCAGTATAATGCATCTCATACAAAAAAAGCGTTTGAAAAAGATTTCGAGCTATTTGGTACACGCGCCAGAGTTGACAAAAAAAGATAACAAGGGCATTCACTCTGATCCCAAAAGCCTTGCGGCTTTTGGTCCAGGTGATGCCCGGCGTTATGTGCCGGGAAAAGCACCCTCATCTAGAGATGAATAATGCCTGAATTTTGGTTTTGGGGGCTTCTCGCCTCTATAATTTTGTTGGCAATCGGAACCACCCTCCATGCGGCCAGATCTAGCTTTATGTTGCAAATGGCCAATCAAGTAATCAAGAGACTCTGGCAAGAAATCAATGCGCTTGATAAGAGGAATAACCAGGGCATCTCTCGTAAATCTGATTTCGTAACAAGAATCAACCCAAAAATTTCTGAAAACACGAAAGATAGCAAATTTCCGTTTCATGAGATACTAACCTCCGTCGCTGAATATAATTCCCAGAAAATTCCAGCCACACCAAAGCTCATTGCCAACGATATCGGCCTTGATCCGGAAATAACACTTGCATATATGTGGAAATATCATAACGAACAATATATATCTTTTCGTTCTGGTGGTTCTAAGCCTGGGATTAATACCCCGTTTTTCCTTAGTCCAAAAGCGATGACGCAAATCAAAATAATAAAGGCAGAACAAATCACATAATAACTAGTTATGATTAAATAATAATAGAAGAATAAAAACATGAAAATTCTCAAAACTTTAATACCTTCCGAAACAGGTTTATTCTTGTGCGATACCATCGAATACGAAAACGGATTATGGCTCGTCCCAGAATGGATAGACGGAATCCCAACCAAAGAATCTTCAAAGCCAGCACGCATAATTCAGATAACTTATCTTCCGAAATCTGGCCCATTTGGAGAGGCTGATTATTTACTACAGAATCCACTACCCAAAGGCGTCTTCGAGGGACACGTCCCACCGGAATTAAAAGACGTGTATGTCGTAATAGAGAATCCTGACATAACGGTTGCAGCCCCGACCGCGCCGACTTTTCATTAGACAATGGCATGACAAAACCCCCACATAACAACCGCTTTCACACCGACCTCGTTCCTCGGCAGGTGAAGCGGGGCGTTATGCGGCACGAATACCACACTTGGCGCTATCTGACGGGCGGTTACGATCCAAAGTGGAGATTGGATTTAAGGTTAAGTAAAGATGACAAAAATTGATGTGTCGAACGTTGAGAAAATCTCACCCTCTCAGTTCATGAGAGAACTTCGGCCTGAATATTATTCGGATACCGTAGATCAGGTAGCGTATGTATTAGATGCAACAACCTTAGAATACTATCTGGAATCGATTACACAGCGCAACCAGACACATGATTTTGAAATATTCTGCAGGAAACTGTGTGAGCGCACAATCTGTCCCAATCTTAGACCCCAGACAGGGCCGGAGGGAGGTGGAGACAGCAAGGCCGACTCTGAAACATACCCTGTCGCTGACGAAATATCATTCCTCACATATGTTGGCGAAGCCAATGCAGGCCGTGAAAGGTGGGCGTTTGCATTTAGTGCGAAAAAACGTTGGTCACAGAAGGTTCGCGATGATGTTAAAGGAATTGCTGAAACAGAACGAGGCTATGACAGGATTATTTTCGTAACCAGCAGATTTGCCAGAGCCAAGGATCGTGCCCGTATTGAAGATGAGCTTTCAAAACAGTATGACATCCCGGTAACAATTCACGACCGGTCTTGGATCGTGAAGGAGATCATAGAAAATGACCGTAAAGATATTGCATTCAATTATCTTGGAATTGGTGAAGCCAAAAATGATCCTCTTAGATTGGGGCCAAAGGATTATTCCCGTGCACAGCAACTCGCAGAGATTGAGAAATCCCTTGACGATCCTGAAGCCTTTAGGGGCATGGAGAAGCAGCGGGTTACGGAAGCCCTTCTATCAGCCAAGTTATCTCGCAATATTGAACGCCCTCGCACGGAAACGGACGGGAGGTTTATTCGGGCCATTCGGTTGGCAGAAGCGAACGGCACGTATCGACAAAAACTAGAAGCTAAATACGAGCATATCTGGACAGCATTCTGGTGGTTTGATGACTTTCAGTTCCTGAAAGATTCTTATGAGTCTTTTGAAGCACTTGCGCTGAAATCCGATCACGCCATTAATTTAGAGTTCTTGTGTAATCTGCTTCAGCTTTTCGTAAACTCGGTTATTCACGGACATATGTCCCGCGATAAATGCAAGCTCAATGAACGCACAACTAAGCTGAAAGAAGCGCTGGAGCAAATAGCTTCAGATAAAGACCGGCCCAACAATGCGCTTGAAGCACAGACTTCCCTTCTCATTATTCGAATGAACCAATCTATACTCGATAAAAAGCGCGACGAACTGGCCGGTCTCTGGAAAGATTTGTCTTCCATCTTAGAAAAGGCAAGTGGGCTTGGTGAGTTTAAGGCTGATCGGTTAATACAACTAGTGGAGATTTTTGGACAAATAGCAGGAAATGATTCCACCTATAACGATCTCGTTGAGAAAACAGCAGAGTTTGTCGCCAATCGAAAAAGCGAAGCTGAAGGTGCTTTGATACTTCTTAAACGGGCACAAAAGCTAGATTTTGAAGATAATTTTGACATGATTCGGCTTCTTGGAAAAGCTTCGATAAAACTGACAAAAAGAGAATATTCGGATTACCTTATTGAAGCCCTTCAGCTTTTGATGCTTGCATATCGAAGCGCTGGACTGTTATGGGCGGCGCGGGCAAGTTGCGCCTTTCTTGCTGCATCCCTTGTTATGGAGGGCGAAGAGGAAAGCCAATTGCCAGTCAGTTTTGTTCCAACGATGAAAATTTGGGCATGGATTGCACTAGAGTTGTGCCATCTCCCTGACTTTCTGTTCGCGATTCAACTACTAAACGGTGCTCTGGCTACTCTTCCGCTGGCAGAGGACTCCAAAACCAAAGTCAGTGAAGATATTCATGAACTGGATATGGCGCTGGGCAGCTTATTCCTAAATTTACATGAAACTGATCTTCGCAAGATAGAAAGCTTACCGGATATCCTTGAAGCACTAGGACTATTCATGGCACGCACCGCGCTCCTTTATACGCTTGGTCACTCAGACACCTTACGAACCGATGGTAGCTTACCTGAATCTGAATCAGATGAAGACATAAATCGCATTTTTTCAAGGCTTGCAAGCCAGCCGGTTGCCCAAAACCTGCGTGGCGCTCTGGTCCTGAATCCCGAAAACCCGCAGACTCTTAGCACAACCATTCTCGGCATGACCGTTGAAATCAATATCGAAGGTAGTATCCAATCCATACTTGTTGCGGAAGCCGTCCTGGGTTCTTTGGAAGCGTTTTTTGCCACGGCAATTGAGCAACGTGTTGTTCCACACACAGAAAAATTGCTGCTCAATTTGATAGGGAATTCGGAAGTATCAAAGCCCTCATTTGAGATGAAAACTATGGATATGGAAGGCACCATCGTTTGGCCTACCGACCTTTCTCCCTCCAACTTTGACAGGCAGGGGGAGATTCACAGATTTTTGATAGAAGTATCGGGCCATGTCCTTGCCGCGTGCTGCATAATTGGAGACGTAGATGCCTTTCTTGAAAAGATTTATTCCGATGAAGCAGTACAGCACAGAATAACAATAGCGGCGTTTGCTTCTAATAGCTACCATAGAGTGGCATCGAAAAGCGCTTCCCGAATATCTGATTGGCAAGATGTTGTACAAAAATCTTATGAATTACGCAGCGTACGCCCCACAATCACACTTATTACGCTTAAAGAGGAAGGCGCTTTAGAAATCAACAATACAGAAGATCAAAGCGACAAGCCGCCTAAGCTAAAAGATCATCGAGCATATAGCGTCCGGTCGGTCATTGATATTCATGCTTGGGATCAGGCCCGTTGGAGAGGCGCAGCTTACGCACAGTTTAGCCCTCTACAGCCGCCATGCATAGCTTTTCTTTTTGAAAACGAGGAAGGCGGCAGAAAGATTTTCGAGCGCTGGCGAGAGCGCTTCGGAACGCAGGATGAACATGAGGAGATTTACTTGTCCATCATACGTCAACTGCCAAAGCAGAACGAACACCACTATTGCGTCCTGATAACATCCAAACTACCGGAAACCAACATTTTTGAGCCAAAAAAAGTGATTACAATGGCCAGCCGATCGTTGGTTATGGAGCCCGACAGTGACATTAACATAGAAAGATTTCTGGAATCGTACCGACGCTTCGGAGCGTTCTATATACTGCCAGCCGTTTTAGGCGTTACAGGAACACCAGAATTTGTTTTTGATCTTTCAATATTGAAGCGTGATCTCACTATTAAAATAGCTGCAAATGTTGGTGAGCATGATTTAGAAGCTATGGCACTTCATAGATTTAATAAAACTTAGTTGACTATCAATAATGTAATCGTAGTCCGCTTGTGGCCGTAAGCGGACGTATAGGAGGGGCGTGCAGGGCACCGCATAACAAGGCTAATTCAGCCGACGCGGAAAGACGCGCGGCTGAATTAGCATCGTTATAAGGTAAGTCATTTAACACATACTGATTCATATAGATACAGGGACAGTTGGAATAATCATGATAGATGACACAAAATATCTCTTTTTAGACGCTATGATCTACCTTCATTTTAGAGCTATTGAAGAAATTCGCTGGACAGAATTGCTTGGTTGCGATCATGTGAAAATCATTATTCCTCGCATTACAATAAGGGAGCTTGATAAACACAAGGCAACTCATTCTTCAAACAAAGTCCGAAATCGAGCCCGTCGAAATCTTAAGAAATTTGAAGAAAAACTAAACTCTCGTGACACCTCTATAAGAAGTGATGCTGACCTGATATTTCTGGATACCCTTCCTTCCATCGATTATCCTTCCTTTGGGCTCAATCCAGATTGGTCGGATGACGTTCTCATTGCCTCGACGCTCTATTTTAAGCAAGAAAATCCTAAATACGATGTTGTCTTGGTAACGGACGATACAGGTGCACGAATAAAAGCTAGATCGCTTGGTATTACGACATTTGAATTGCCAGATGACTTCCGACTTCAAAGTGAGCCCGACCCTCTATTGGAGGAAAATCGAAAACTTAGAGAACGTCTTATAAAATTATCCGATGCAATGCCCTCTATAGTTGTCCAATTCAGCGATGGAGAAAACTTTAGAAAATTTACATATTCAAAAACCGCGGAAGAAAGTGAAGAGGTTCGAGCAGACCGAATTGCTAAAGAAGTAGCAATAGAGAAGGAAAAGCACCAATGGCAGCCTCCGCCTCAAATTGCATCATTTTTATCACCGAGTAAGGGGGAAATTGAGAGGTACAGGCAAGATCTGAAAGAGTTTTTGAAGAAACATGAACAATATCTAAACCATCTGGCTGATTGGCAATTTTATCAAACGCGAATTTTCCCTTTTGAAGCCGAATTAATGAATGATGGTTCTTCCCCGGCCGATGATATCCACATTTTGCTGCATTTCCCAGATGGATTTCTATTGCGAGAAGAAGAAGATTTAAGGCCAAAACCTTCCCCACCGACCAAACCTGTACACCCAAGAAGTACGATGGAACTTATGCAAGGGCTCGGGAGCTCTTTTGATTACTTGAAAAGACCATTCCATATTCCAGATTTTACCCGAATATCACGTGAGCCACCGAATGTCTCTGGTCCAAGGATTCGCCGCACTAAAAGTTTTGAGGTTCAATTTCATGTACGTAGACTTAAGCATGGATTCTCTGTTGAACTTGACACTCTTTTCTTGGATTTTTCAGAGTCACTAGAAGTGGGGTCTTTCAACATACCATATACAATTAACGCTGCAAATATGCCTGAAAACGTTGAAGGAGAACTCCACGTAATATTTGAACCTGAGACTCAGGAATAATATTTTGTTTAAAACCAAACTTTAACTTATAACCATCGCATTCACTCTGACGCCAATAGCCTCGCGGCTTTTGGCGCAGGTGATGCGTCCGTTATACTTCAATTAGAAAGAGTTCATCATGTTTGATTCAGAATTGCCTCAGCCTATCGAAAAAATTAGAAACGATATAGAAAACCTCACAGGGGCATCAGTGCGATTTAAAGAAGATTCTGGCATCCACGGTGCTATGAAGGCTGAGATTGAAAATGGTACAGGCAGACCCATAATAATATATCAGAGTAAAAACAGACTATCTGAGGGAGGGGTAGCAGAGGAACTAATGCACCTAAATATGGATTACGCAGGCTATCCACATCCAAAAACGAAACATCTCGGAAATGAGAAACATGCAGTTCAGGCTGCAGTTATTCTCCACAATGTGCTGCAGCATTCTATTATTTTCCCTCAGCTTGAAAGTCTGGGCTATAACCCCAGAGATTCAGAGTTTTCCCCTGTAAAGCATTCGCTAGATCAAATGGAAATTGCGGATTTTGAGAGACTTCCCAACGAGCCCTACCTTAGGGCAATGTTTGCTGTCGCATTTGTTCGATCAAAGCTTTTCCGTTCGGATGACATACAATTACAGGAGCGCACAGACCGAATATTTGGAAATGCTGATCTTGTACGTGTAAAAGAAATGGCACAGAGGGTTATGGAGAAGGTCAAAAACTTACCAGAAGAATCAAAAGCAGAATATATTGAGACCTTAGATCATTGTTTATCTGAACTCAAATTAAGCGATATTGTGCCAATGGAAATATATGACATTGCCGAGAAAGAATGGAAAATCGCCAATTTTTGTATAACCACCGCTTGCACATCGACCGGGGTGCAGCTTTGCTGACCCCGTCGAGTGAAGCGGGGCGTTATGGGAAACTAAAGGTCGATGAATACACGACGCAAAGACAGTAATGGCGGTATTGAACCGTGAGCCAGCGACGAGACTTGATTGAACTAATTGAGCAGCACCTGAATATGCTCGCGGACACTTTTCTGAACAATATCAATGATTTTTTCTTCACTGAGAAGGAACTGCATGCCTATTTTTACCACCTTAGTGTCCTCTCCGGTGCATTTAGGCATAGAGGCCATTACCTTGTTCATACTGAATACCCATCACCATTCAAGTGCTCGTACAAAGACGACAGCCCATACATCAACCATGAACCCGTGGACTCCAAGAAACAACGAAGTCACATAGACTGTGTATTAATTAATCCTATGTTTATCGACTGGCTCCTTGATAACAGACTCAGCATAAAGCCGTTGATTGGCATAGGGGACAAGCGGTTCGATCTCTACATAAACGACTTTTACGATACTTACGCTAAATTCAACAGAGCAACCGGAGAGGCAATCTTGCTTTATGCTGTTGAGTTTAAATTTCTACGGCATTCATATGCGGGTAGTAAGTACCCAGCCAAAGGGATACGCCAGGATATTGCGAAGCTGCGGTTGTTAAGGGAATTCGGGACACGCATGCCGTACAATATAAACTTTGTCTCGAGAACAAAGACCGTGATTTTCGTCGGAGAGAGGACGCAACGGGCTGGCGAAAAGATCAGACGACAACTGGAGGCCTATGACTCAGAGGAATACGTTATGATCACGCGCCAACCATAACCTTGCTCTTGCAGCCGACAGCTTATCGCTGCGGCTGAAGAGCCCGTTAGCGTTTGTGAGATAAGAGAATGAATGAAATTGAAATACTAATTGCAGTAGGAAGTGACATTCGTGGAATAAATCAGGTAATTGAAAAACATTATGCATTCCCCCCTATTTATTTTAAACCAGCTCTTTTTTCAAGCCCAGCTGAAATAGAACAAAGCGACCAAAGTATTACCTTCATAGCAAAACATTGTGGCGAAATAGTAGGATTCATAACGCTCCATAGCCGTGAACCATTTATTCACACCGATAATGCCGCAGAATTCGAAATTGTTGTTAACCCTGGTTATCGGAACCGTGGGTTAGGAAAAAAACTCCTATATATAGTAATTCAATACGCTAACAATAAAACGAAATTAAATCAGCTAAATGCCAAGATCCCAGCGGAAAATGATGCTTCAAAAAGACTTTGTGAAAAATGTGGTTTCCAACTACTGCACAAGGAATCAAAAGGATCTGTAATGACCTTAGAAATAGCCCGCTAGCTTATCACTTGAGGTAGTCCAGTTTAGCCGCTGCCTCAGCAATTTGGTGCACTATGTTTGAGTTAGGTAGCTGATGCAGTAACCAGTAAATGCTTAAATTCGTAAAGAAAATATTCTCGAGGTCTTCAACGCCTATCGAAACCAAATACCGGGAGGACATCGGCTCAACTGAGAAAGATTGCCCTTATTGTGGTGTAACGCTTGAGAACTTTCCAGGGCGAAAGACGAAGTGCAAAGTATGTGAAAATTATATTTATGTACGTACACGTCCCTCTGACGAGCAAAGAATATTAGTTAAAGAAAGTGAGCTTGAGCGTGTAGAAGAGTTGTGGGCAATAAAGAATGGAACCCATGAGGACTTTCTTAATAAACGCAAGAAGTATGATGATGAAAAAGCATTCCTGCGTATAAAGCTTAATCGCGAGCCCACTGATGTAGATATTCAATTAAGCCTTTTACAAAAAGAATTACCTGTCCACTCAGAAAATGGTGACTGGGGTTTGTATAGAAATTCAAAAATGTCTATCGCAAAATTGTTTTTCAAAGCTGAAAAGTATGAAGCAGCACTAAAGGAATATCTCGAAGTCCAATTTATAGACCTCAATGGCCCGAATAATGCTATAAGAATAAGTGGCGTTCCATCAAAAGCATGCCCGTCGTTTACACCAGATTCAGCGTTTATCGCTCCTGGCATCGTTCGTGAAATTGAACGCACATTAAATAAACTAAATCGTGATGTAACTTCAATAGAGGATGAGTTCATGTCATATGGTGAAACCCTAAAAAGAGAATTTCACCTTCCACTATCTGCGAAGGCTGCTTGGAAGAAATTAAAAAGAGATTGTGAATGGTAATTCCCAGGCATCACGGGAAGCTTTGGGCGACGCTAACAAGGCGCTGGAGATGAACTGGGCAAAGCCGTGCCGTTTTTGAAAGGTAGTGTTTAACCGGTGGTTTTTACCTTTATCATAGTTTTTCGGTTATCGTTGCCCAGCCCCTCAGCTTTGCGTTAGGTAATAAGACAAAATGAAAAATCTGTTAAAGGCAAAAAAGATAGCAGAATCGAATCGGAATTCTATTTCTGATTGGCTAAAAAAAGCCGCTGAGATAAGGGAAATTGAACCTTATGC
>SDBT01008983.1_pt1 | contig 16253 bp, 32 predicted proteins | sample 2277101 | NCBI WGS metagenome assembly SDBT01 (sample SAMN10404973, study PRJNA504765) | marine sediment metagenome | isolation source: marine sediment core GS10_PC15, 103 cmbsf | place: Arctic Ocean: Southern Knipovich Ridge | collected 2010 | reverse complement strand
CTTCGACCAGTGGAGCGGGATGTTGAGGCGATCCTCGTGGCACGTGATCGTGGTCAGGCCGGGCATGAAGGCGCCGCCGAGCTTGAACCGGAGCGTGATCGTCTCCGCGTAGCAATGGGTACAGCCAGGGCTGACCTTGATGCACCCTGTGACCGGGTTCCAGGTCTCCCCCTTGAAGCCTGGGATGTGGGTCCACTCAATCTTCGTAGGCATCGCTCACCATGCTGGGTTGAACTTTGGAGATTCGGAGCTGGAGGCCACACCTCACGCACTCTTCGCTGAGCAGATCGAAACCGCCGTGCTTGCGTTGGATCGTGAAGACGGTGCCGATCGGTAGGCTCCCGTTGGCGTTTTCAAGTGGTTGAAGGCTGATCACCTTCTTGCCTTTGAAATACCGCTCCGGCATGCGCCGGTAGGTCGAGACGTTCACGGGCGGATGATGTCCGACTGGCCGTTCCCACCTCGGGTGATGCGACGGCGCCGAAGCTCGCCCGCAATCCGCTCGCTGTGTCCGGTCATGGTGCGGTTGACTTCCTCCATGCTCATCCCTGGCCTCGTGACCGCCAGAGTGGCCTCCTGGAGTGCGATCAGGACGATGTGCTCGATGGCCTCTTCCACTTCGAGGCCGTGGTGCTGGGCGATGATCGTCGCCGCGCTGATCTGTGACTCGTCGAGATCGATGCCTACTCTCACGTCGTGCTCCTCTCGTTGTGCCTTCTCGGCGAGCATGCTCAGCTCGCCCATGATCTGCAGGAAGTCCGCCTGGTCCTCGTCCAGCTCGATGATCTCTCCACTCACGGTTCCCTCCTGTTCGGGTGGCCACACGGACACCGGCACGGCTCGGCGATGGGTGGCTTCACCCACACCCATCGCCCTGGGCACGGCTCGTGGAGTCGCGGTGCGGTGATTACAAGGCTCGCTTCCACGTGAGAGGCGGTTAGACACACGGGACTCCTCGGCCATGTCCCGGTCATGCTGCCCTCGTGAGAGGCGATTCTTGCCCTCAGCTTGTTCATGCTGCCTTCTTCTTCCGGCTTCGGGGGGGTCGTTTCGGGCGGGCGTTGGGGGTCGTTTCGGGTTGGTCGCGGTCGATCACGCTCAGCCTGATCTGCTCCTGGAGGAGCCCCGGATACAGCGGGTGGCAGACATGGCAGATCGGCGTCCCGGACCGTGGGTGTTGCCAGAAGAGGACGCCAGCGCACGCTCCGCAGAACAGCTCGACCAGGCGGCCATCCCTGGCCCCCGGAACCCAGACGCTGTATGTGACGCGGGCTCGGCTCACCTGAACGTCATGCTGGAGAGCTGCCACTCCCCGGTGCCCTGATCCCACTTGTAGACGGCAGGTCGACCATCCTGCTCGTAAGACAGCTCGGCCGACATGAAGGCACCGATCTGACAATCCGCGAGGTCCTGGGGCCCACCCTTCTCGAACGGTTGGATGTCGAGGTCTCCGTGGACGACCGCGGACATCAGGTGAGACTTCCCGTCCCGGTGGACGTTGAACACAAGGCGGATCACGGCCGGTCTTCCCTCTGGAGGATTGCTGCCTCGTCGCGGTGGTTGGCGAAGCAGATGGCCACGGCCAGCGCGTCGGTGGCGTCGTGGGTTCCTACTGGCTCGATGCCTAGGATGGACACGACAGATCGGGCCACGTCGTCCTTGACAGCGAAGCCGTAGCTCGTGACGGCACGCTTCACCTCAGTCGGGGAGTAGTAGGCCAGCCGTACACCAGACATCTCGGCGGCCATCATCACGGCGGCCAAGGCCTGACCCATAGCCAGGGCTGTCCTAGCGTTACGCCCGACGAAGGGAGTCTCCACGACGACCACATCGGGTTGGTGCCTCAGCACCAGGCCGTGAAGCTCGCCGTATATCTTCACGAGACGCATCGACATCCGCCACCTCTGTGGCACGCCGATCACGCCACAGAGTGAAGGCTCCCGGAACTCGCCGCCCTCGTAGTCAAGAAGGCCCCAGCCAGCCTTGATCGTCCCAGGGTCCACGCCCATGATCTTCACGATTCAACCCTCTCTGAGGTGTGTGGGTGCAGAGTGTACCCGTAGAGGCGATACCTGCCATCGTCCGATCCGCCTACTACACTGGTCTCAGGGCCACCGATCTCGACGCTCTGTACGCCGATCCTCGGATCGTGATCAGACCGCGTGATGATGTGCCTCCCGATGTCGCCGTTAACCCAGCGAACCTGGACGTGGGTCAAGATACGTCCCATCCAACGACGCCAGGAATACCACGGACGGGCCGTTGGCCGGTAGACCTCGACCCGGATCAAGAGGTCCGGCATGCCTCTCATAGCTGCCCCGACTTCATCGAGTAGCCATCGTGGTCGGCACCGTGTGCCTCATCGAATCGCCTTGTGCAAAGAGGACAGGGTACGGTCCCGATGGGATTCCGGTGCCCACCACCACTCTTGCCGCCTACTGGGACACGGCGGGTCCCCCGGCACGATGGGCAGGCGTCCTCCTCGCCCGCCTTCTCCCGGAGTCGCCTGGCCGCTTCGGTGAGGCCGCGACGCACGAACGTCAGGATCGTGTCGAGTCCAGCGTCGTCCAGGATCACGTGGACCCCCTCGCGGAGAACCTCATCTCCCTGGCACAGCACCTCCAGGTCAAAGGCGGTCAACTTCATACGGTGCTCTTCACTGGCCAACTTTCACCCTCTCAGCGCGTGGAAGACTCGCGACCCACTTCTGCCAGCGCTCCATCTCACGCTCGCGGGCGGCCCGTATCCTATCCGTGACGTGGTCGCGGAAGGGCGCGTGGGTGCTCTCCCACCAGGTGATGTCCTTCGTGCCTTGGTACCACGCGAGCACGCACTCGACGCATAGTTTGACGCGTTCGCCGTCAGCGGTCTCGACCTCTTCAATGTCGACACCGGTCTCACAGTGTTGGCATCCCCGCCCCCTCTTCGCGTCCAGCATCGTCAAATCTATCCACAATCTGTCCCGGACTTATCCATCCCCTGCCCCAGTCAACGGCGGGGCGCCCAGCAATCTATCCACACTATCCCCACCGTTACCATTATTACGTACCCACTGAATCTGATCTTGATCTGGTCGTCTCACAGTAATAACGCGTCCCCACCCCGGCGCTGAAATCGTGGATAGATTGTGGATAAGTCGATGGACTCGTGGACAACTCAGTGTCCGCACCCCACGTCGTGGATGCCCATCCGGCAGAGCCGCTGGCCCAACGTTCGGCGTAGCCTGTACAGCCAGGCGATCATGTGTCTCTCACCGGCTCCGAGAAGGCTCGCCCCAACGCAGCCACGTCATCGCGATTAACTTCAACCCAAGACTTCGTGTCGTCGCCTTCGACGATTTTGAGCAACAAGAGCTTGCCGCCCTTGATGGGTGCCCATACTAGGCGGCGGTCATGTAAGCGGCCAAATTCGGACCGGTCCTTGACCTCGACTATCACGCAGCTACCTCCACTGGCTCACCCCACGCCTCGACCGCCTTCGCCCACGCGGCGTCGAGGTCCTCGATCTCCACGGGCTTCTTGACCCCCACGATCTCACAGAGGTCTCCGCTAGTCTTCCCCCTCCAGGTCGACGTGACCTTCATCATGAGCTGGCCCGTCGTGCTGAAAACGGGCACACGCTCCAGCTCGTCACGTGGAGCGCCCAGAGCCTCCACCTCGGCGTCCTTGGCCGTGTCCTCGTCGGAGACCGAGACCTCCGCCTCTGAGGGGCCCGTGGCGGCGTCCACCTTCGGGTTCGCCTTGCGAGCCTCGCGCTTCGCGGGAGCTGCAGGCTGGTCGATGGCCCGCTCGTAGAAGGCCTCGACCTTGACCGCCTCCTCCAGGAGCCTGTCGACAACACCGCCCAGCTCCTCGACGCCGATCCCATGCTCGATCAGCCGGGTGACGATCCCCAGCGCGCCCTGGCGCTGGAGGCTGGTGCGCTCGATCTTGAACTGAGCGTCGGACTTCACGGTATGAGCTGGTCCTGTCGCCGCCACGGCCGCCTCCCCACCCTGCGTTCCCACGACCGGCTTATCTATCGGCCCGCGGATCACCTTCTCCAGGTTGTGCCAGACACCTCCGCCCTCCTTCTTCGAGGGCGTGGCCACCTCGAACTCGTACCACTTGCCGAGCTGCAGTGGCTGCGCGATGGTCACGTGGAACGTCGTCCACGTCACCTTCATGCCGTTGATGTCTTCGATCTGGACCTCGGCGAAGGCCTTCCCTTCGCCCCCGTCCTTGGGCGTTGTGACCTTCTCGCCCTTGCCTCGCACGACTCCGATCACGTTGTACCGCTCGTCCGCCATGTCCTCATCCTCCCCATACTAGTGTGATCACCATCGACGAGACGCCCGCCACCAACGAGAGACCCGCCACGGATAGCACCAGCGCCAGCTGCCTCCCCGTCAATCTCTCGGTGCCTCGATCTGGTCGATGCCCATCCGGGCCTGGCTGTGCCTCGTGAAGGCGATGTCCTTGTCGTCCGGCCCTGGCCGAGTGTTGACCACGTACTGGACAGGCTCCTCCTCCTCTTCGTCGATGAAGGTGAATCGGTGGCTCGACCCGTCGTCGAACTTCGGCATCAGGTCGCGGACCTTCTGCTTCGCGTCCGTGATCTCCTTCAAGGTCTTCCTCGCGTTCTTCCCGTGGAGGCTCGCCTTGTGCCATGCCTTGATGGCCACCTGGACCTCGCGATCCGCAATGGGCTCGTCGCTGAGCCCGGTCTGACTGTCCTTGCCTACACCACTAACCAACAGCTGCCTCCTGTGGCTCCGGCTCCAGGGCCGGGTTAAGGGTCACAGGGTCGACCTCCAGTACACTCGCGAGCTTCCGTAGAGTATTCGGATGCGGTGTCCTGGTCCGCCCCGACTCGATGTACTGGATCGACTTCCGCGGGACCGCCGCCTTCTCCGCCAGCTCTCTCTGTGTGAGGAGCTTCATCCTCCGCGCTCGTTCCAGTCCGGTCATGGATTCCACCTCCTTCGACATTTATGATAATAGGCCTACTTTCGGCTGTCAACAGGACTATGGTACCACCCGAACCGGCCTACAATATGTTGACTTATATACTCCTGTGGACTATAATTAGACTATAAGGTTAAGTAAGAGGAGGAACGAAGAGACAAACGACAGACGCGAAACGACAACAGCGAGCGACTCGAAGCTCCGGGCAGACTCCCCCACTAGAGGCGGCAGACCCGGAGACCAGAGAACACCCAAAGCTCCCGCTACCTGGCAAGGCCCCCAGGACCGCAGACGAACGCAAGGAAACGAGATCAGGGATTTGAACCCCTGGTCAGGGCGTCGATGGTCCTCCCCGGCTATCGGGGCCCTGACGAGCGGTTCAACACTAACTCACTATGGCAAGGAGAATAAACGATGACCAACGTCCCACCTAAGAGCCTTGACAAAGCCCTCGCCCACATCGCCCAAGGCGGACGCCTCCTGGTTCCCAGCTACACCAAGTCGATATTGATCGACGCCAAGGCAGTTGCCCGCTTCGAGCGCGCTGGCGTCCCCATCCTTCGCGAGGAGGGGAACGGCTACCGCCTCACCCAGGGCAGGGGCAGCGTCTACCTACTACCCGGCCAGCTGAAGGCAATCGACTAAGTACCGCGAGAGCGGAGAAGGAGCACCCCAATGGTTACTACCCCAGAGTCCTGCACCACCTGTGGCGATTCCGCCGAGTGGTGCCCCCAGCCCCAGGCGCCCGGTTGCCAGTTCCACGGTCGCGACAGCGGTCACGGCGACCAGGACTGCCCGGCCACGGACTACTGGCCGGTCCTGGGAGGCATCGCCCACTGGTGCCAGTGCCCGGCAGCCGACCAGCTCGACCGTCAGCGGTTCTTCGTGGGCCCGGACGGCCACGGCTGGTGGGACCCGGACTGCAAGGGCCTGGTCCAGTCTGGCTAGGCGGCCAGATCAAGGGGGTTGGCCCCTTGGTCAGGACGCTGGTGGGGTTCCCCCAAAGGTTGACCCCCTTACCCACCAGCGCCCTGACGAACGGGCCAACAACGACTGGGAGGTGTTCCAGACGCCGGTGTACGCGGCCCTCCCGCGGCAGACTCGCCTCGAAGAGGGCATAGACGAGACTCAACAGTTCATCGGGCTCCACATGAAGGAGGTCAAAGGTCAGCTGGCCATCGTTCGGCAGGACACCGAGGAGATATTCGCGATCATGTCGGACGGGTACACACCCACCCAGAACAGCACCTGCTTCGACTTCTTCGACGCGATGGTGGCAGCTGGGGAGGCCGTCTACCACACGGCTGGCAGCCTGAAGGGCGGCCGCCGGGTCTGGCTCCTGGCGAAGCTCCCCGAGGACCTGGTCCTCCCGAACGGGGACGTGATCGAGAAGTACATCGCCCTGGTGAACAGCCACGACGGCAGTCGGGCCTTCACCATCCAACAGACCCCCACTCGGATCGTCTGCAGGAACACGATGAACGTGGCCATGGGCGGTGGGGAGGTCCAGTTCAAGGCGAAGCACACGTCGGGGATCATGAACCGCGTGAACGACGCCAGGGACATCCTCGGGCTGACCGAGGCCTACTACGCGATGTTCATGCGCGGAGTCGACCGCCTGCTCGACACTCCCATGACCGAGGGGGCGATGCACGAGTTCTCCCGCGAGGTCCTGGGGATCGACAAGGGCGCCAAGGTCGAGGACATCAAGGAGCCCGCCACCACGGCGCTGGCCTCCCTTCCGGTCCTCTTCCAGGCCGGTCAAGGCAACCAGGGGGAGAACGCCTGGGACGCCTACAACGCGGTCGTAGAGTACGTCGACCACATCCGGCCCATCGGCCGGTCGCTGAAGACCTTCCAGGACCGCTCGGTGGTGGTCCAGGACAAGCGGCTCGACACTGCCTGGTTCGGGACCGGGAAGATGTTGAAGCAGGGCGCCTGGGACCTTCTCCAGGAGTACGCGACGGCGTAGGTGAGCCACCCCCGGCCGGGTGTTGCCAATTTGGCAACGGCCGGGGGCGTAACCCCCAGGACCGGTGGCAAGGCCGGGGGAATAATTCTTGGAATAATTTCGAGAGGAGGAGACATTGGCGAACGACGCCCAGAAGACGTTCACGAAGACGCAAGTGCTGAAGATGCTCGACACGGTGGCGGTGCTCCTAGGGTACGCGGAGCGCGAGGCCGACAAGCGGCCCGCGGGGCGGGAACGGCCGCTGATGCCGTCGAGCTTCCGCCGGAAGGTCAGCGCCCTGGTGACGGAGTCCGAGAAGCGGATCGCGATCATCCGGGTCGAGGAGGTGGTGTGACGTGTGGACAGGGCAGCGTGGCACCCGTCGGTGGTTTTGCGACGGGTGTCCTGGAGGGAGCCGGACGTATAGGACCAAGGCCCTGGCCCTGGAGCACCAACGAGCTACCGGCCACGAGGGCGTCACACGAGGCGCGAAGCAGTTCGACTGAGGTGAGATATGAGCCACATGGAGTACGCGGGCTACGTAATCAAGGAGCCCAACGCCGATGGCAAGGTCATCGTCACCAGGGATGGGACCAATCCGATGCCAGGGGCGACCTGGTTCAGGACACAGGAGGACGCCAAGGCTGGCGTCGACATCCTGGAGGCGGTCGGCAGGGATGGCCAGCGCTTCTGGCACCTGATGCGGGCCCTCCAGTGGGCGATGAAGGCAAAGAGGGATTCCGATGAGCTATGACGAACGAAGAGAGGATGCGGCCGGTCGCCCGATGTACGGGCCCCGAGGCAATCCTATCGACTGGCGCTTCTGGGACGACCAGGGGAAGGCCAGCCTGATGGTCGAGATACCGGTGATCTGCTCCTGGTGCAAGAAGCAGACCGGGACAGTGGAGATCGAGAAGTCTACCGTGGACAGCATACAAGGCGACGAGCCACTCCACAGCGACGGAGTCTGTGAGCCCTGCGGGGCCCAGCTACTGGAGGAGGTGCGAGGAACGAAGAAGGAGGAGTGACGTGGCGATTTGCATGAAGCAGGGCCAGGCCCATATCCACGGTTGGTGCTCCCCGCCTCCCGCGGGGGATGGGCACTGCCTTGTGGAGTGCGACCAGGAAGCGATGAGGAAGGGGCACGGGCGCTGCACGACCCAGATCGGGCTCAGGGTGTGCGACAGGGATGCACTGAAGCTCAGGTCGTTGGCAGCGCGATACGACTCGCTCAACGCCTACTTCGAGCAGCTCATCAGGACACAGGCCACCAGAATCCGTTAGGGAGGCGTTGGTTAACCATGGCTTTCACACTACCTGCCCCAGTCACGCTCGACGACGTGACGTTCGTGTTCGAGCGTGGACGTTGGTGCCGGACCGAGTACGCGCTCGGTCACGGGTCGCAGACCTACCACTGCCGCCAGGCGCCCGAGCCCGAGTTCCGGCTCCACGGGCGTCAGAACATGGGGGCGGACCTTGACCGGCCGGTCACGCTGACTATCAAGGTCTGCGGATGCACCGTGTGCGCCCACGACCCACTTGACCGTGACGCGTTCATCGAGTCGGACTGGGCCGTGAGGAACATGCAATTCCGCAGGCGCGGGAAGGAGCTGTACGAGGGAGCCCGCGACTACAGGGCCAGGGTCGAGGCTTGCCTGAAGGCGTGCGAGGGCGTGGACGCCTCGAAGCTACGGCCAGGGCTCCTTCGGGAGCTGTTGGGCCCTTGACTGGTCCGAAACGACTATGAATCGGAGGACCTTCAGTCGATGCGGCTGGAGGATAATGGGCTCACCATTGTGAGCCAGGGAGGGAAGCTGATGACGAACGAGAACAGGCTGTCGGAGCTGAGGTGCGGCACTGGCCAGATGATGTTCCGCCTCTATGAGCGACCGTCCCATGACGCGGGTCTGTCCATCTGGGTTTGCCCCGGCTGCGGAGCCCTGGCGGTCCACATCGAGAGCTACGGGGACATCATGTGGTACGGCCCCTCGGCCAAGACCCGTGTGGACGAGAGCTGGTCTGCAGGCTTCGCAGCCGACGGGACCCACCTCGCGAAGTGCACGTACTGTCCCGAGCGATTCACCTGCTCTTGCGGACGCCCAGTCCAGGAGCACATGTGCGACCGATGCAACGATGCCGCCGAGGACTCGAAGATGGCAGCGCCGAAGCTGGCGGCCGGTGATACCTTCCCGACCGGCTTCCATTGGCCACGCGGGACCGAAGCTGATCCTGGGGAGGCGGCGGCGGAGAACGCTGTGGCCACCGAGTACCAGGACGAGGATGACTCGGCAAAGGGAGGAGGCCCACCATGGTGAACAAACCCCAGGGAGTTGACTCCCTCACGGACCACGAGCGCGAGACGATCCAGGATATGGACGACAAGGCCCTGGTCGAGATGTGGCAGGGCTACAAAGACAGCGCCGCCCACAGTCGGAAGGGCGCCGACTACATCGAGTTCATCCTCCAGAAACGCATGGAGGACAAGGGCGCCTCGGTGATGCCCAGCATGACCCATGATGTGAAGATGGATCGGGCCTACGACACGGACACGAACGTCCTGGTCCAGCTCCGGGAGCACATCGATCCAGAGGTCCTGGAGGTGGCCTACACGCCAGAGCACACCCAGACGGTACCGGAGAGCTGGGACATGCGGAAGGTCAACTCCTTCAAGCGCTACGGGACCGAGGTCGGGGCGATTATCGACGCGTCGAGGCTGTGGCAGCCCGCGCGGCTCAGCATCAAGAAGAAGAGGAAGTAGGACGAGGAGGAGTGACATGGTGAAATTGGCGATCTCGGTGTCGGCGGTCATGGTGGCCATCGTCATCGTTTACGGGACGTTACAGGCGGAGGAGGTGCTCAACGACCAGTCGACTGCGGTCCCGACGCGGACGCCGGTCGCGACATCGACGCCGGTGGTGACCGACATGGCAGAGCTGGAGAAGGCCCCAGCTCGGGAGTATGAGCTGTCAGGCAGCGACATCCTGTTCAGGGTCCGGGGCGGGGGCGACGAATGTCGATTTCTGTATACGAACAGCCGGGTGTCGACGTTCGCCGAGACGGAGATCGAGCTGTGGTTCGTTGCCGGAGTTTGGGACACGGACCTCCTGGCTACCGGAGAGATGGACCTGCACGGCCCGAACGGCCCCCACAGGTTCGAGATCGTCGGTCCGTCGGGCCAGACGGTAATGTCGCTCCAAGTGGCTCGTGGGGCTCAGGAGTACGCCACGGTGACCTTCCCCGAGGTTGGGCTGTACTACCTTTACGACAGGCTCACGCCCTTGGGTGCGGTGGGTGAGATATTCGCACGGCCGGTCGGCCAGCCCGGCGGTGGCCATCAGTCGAGCTGGTGCACGCCATGACCGCGGGGAGGCTGACCCTCGGCGAAGTCGAAGACCAGCTGAGCAACCAGGACCACACGGCGGTCGTGGATGTCCTCCTCACCTGGCACCCGGCGGTTCTGGCGGCGCTGTTGCTGGCGACGACGGAGGCACGCTATCTCCGGTACGGATCGAGCCACCCGGACTGGACGAAGGCGGTCCGTGAGGTGGCCGAGAGAGCCGGGCTGGAGGTGTCGAATTGAGCGACGAACAGCTCGACTACACGGTGTTGCCGGAGCATCTCCGCGGTGGCCTGCGGAACTACATCGAGCGCGGGCGCATCCCAGGAGACTTCCTCTCTGCAGTCATCTCGAACGACCTGATGCAAGCCTTCGGGCACGCCGACGAGAGGAGCAAGGAAGCACTGGAGGAGATCATCCAGTTCATGTGGACGGAGGCGCCCAGCGCGTGCTGGGGGTCGAAGGAGTTGATGAAGAAGTGGTCGGAGAGTGGAGGCCTGGAAGGCAGGAGGAGGGACCATGTCGATGAGCAGTAGGAACAAAGCGTGGACCGGAGCGTACGACTACCTCGTGGTCAAGTTGAAGGAGGCCAGACTCGACGCAAGGATGACCCAGGACGACGTAGCCCGGCGACTAGGACGCCCCCAGTCGTTCGTCTCCAAGATCGAGACCAATGGCCACGGCGTTTACGCGGTCGACCTGGTCCTTCTCGCGAGGATGTACAACAAGCCCCTGGCGTTCTTCGTTCAGCCTGCCACATAAGGCCCCCAGGAGCCCCTGAGACGGACGGCCAGGGTTCTGCGCTGTGGTAGTCGGCTCGTTTCCTTGCGACCTATGAGGGGATGAGCCAGGCGGCAGGGATCATGGGACGAAGTAGGGGTTGGGACCCTCGGTCAGCGGATCGGGGGTCCCTTCGTCGTCCAGGAGGGTGCTGCACCCAGCACAGAATCCCAAGAGGACGACCAGTGCCACCAGGAGAGCGAACAGGCCCAGCCGGACCGGATCGAACCAGCCCTTCCACTTCCCCTCGACGGTGACCGAGACCTCGGACTCCTGGGTCCGCAGGCCGATCAGACGGCCAAGGAGCGCCGCGAGCCGACGCAGGGGCTCCATCAGCTCCTGGTCCCGACCCAGACCTTGGCGAATAGGCCCGCCCCGACAGCGCCCACCCACGCCCCGGCGGTGATGAGGACGAAGCCGATGTGGGCCTCGTACGCGATCTCGATGCCGATCCCGGCGGCTCCCATCAGAGCCCCGACGATCTCGATGGCGCCGAAGGCCACCATGATCCTAAGCGGCAACGGTCGTGTCATCAGCGGTCCTCCTCCAGGCGACGCCGTCATCGTAGCACGGAGTTCCGGTGCCGAGTCCAGCTCCCTCTCCGACCTTGCGGCCGTCGGTCGCGAACCTCATCCGACCATTCTGTCCTGGCGTGGGCAGACCGGCCACGGTCGACGTGGGCACAGCTCCGGCCGTCTCAGCCCGGCCGTTGACGCTCACGTCCTTGATGCGGTCCCGGAGCTTCCGCAACGGGCTCATCGTCTCGTTTTTAAGGGACATTTGCCACCTCGATCCCGATGGTCTCGTGACCCTCGATGACCTTGATGGTAGCGCCTGTGATCTTCAGGTTGCGCTCGATGTCCTTGTACCTGGCGGTGACCAGGTCCCCCACGAAGTAGTCGCGCCCGTACAGGGTCGACGGGATTTGCATGGCCTTGAAGAAGAACGTCTCCCTGGCCTGAAGGTCCTGCAGCATCGCGTCCCCGACGGCGTTGAGCGCCGCGTCCAGCTCGTCCTGATTCGAGCTTCGCACGCTCTCGATCCTGTTCAGCGCTGAGTCACCAGTCGCCGAAGAGGTCCGCTCGACCACAGCTCGGTCCAGCTCCTGGCCCTGGCCGAGCACGATGGCCGCGGTGACCTCGTCGATCCGGTGGAGCGTGAGCGCTGGCTCCTCCATGTTGCCGAAGTCGAGACTGAAGACCAGCGGAGGGTTCCCCGCCGCGTTCAGCCCGGACACGGTGTCGAGGCCGACCGTGGTGCGGTCCTCCCCAAGGGGCTCAGCCTTGGCCTGGAACTCGAAAGCGAGCGGGCCGGTCGAGACCACGTCGAAGTCGACCTGGGTGGCGTCAGCGATCTCGCGGATGGTTCGGAAGAGGGGCCGATACGGCTTGTCCCCGACCCAGAAGAGGCCAGCGGCTCCGTCGACCTGGACGCTGAGTCCTGGGGTCACCCCAGCGAAGATGCGCGCGGGGAGCGTGGCGCCGGGCCCCGCGTTCTCGTCGACGTACTCCTTCATGACGGTCTCGCCGAAGTCGCCCTTGCTGGCCCCGTCCGACGTGTCGTGGAAGAGGATCGCCCGACGCTGCAGGAGATGCTTCAGGTCCACCCCCAAGCTGGCGAAGCGGGAGCGGCCCTCTGCGTCCGTGTTGCGCACCTCGGTGCGGTGGAAGCCCCTGAAGTCCGTGTACCAATCGATCACCGGGTCCGCGTCGAGGTCCCGGCGTCGGATGATGACCTGGCCGTCCACGGCGAAGTCGTCCACCACGTCGAGGTCCCCGTTGATTTCGAGGGTATAGCTCCCGATGTCGTTCAGCCTGACCGTGTACTCCAGACTCCTCCACGTTGTGAGGAGCCCGACCTGAACACCGGCCTGGTTGTTGATGATGATCTCGTACCGGGCGGCCATGGTTTACGTGGGCCGCAGAGCCGAGGTCTTCATCCGTCCGACTTGCATGTAGGTGATGTCCGCCGGGTTAGTGCCGTTGTCGACAACGGCGGAGAGGAAGTGCATCGACGTGACAGGGATGTCGGTCTGGTGGGTGGCGACGACGACCCCATCGATCAGGAACGTCACCACGTCGTTCTCGTGCTGCTTGATCTCGAACTTGCGCCAGGTGCTGTCGAGGGCCTGGCCGGTGTCGGTGACAGTCTCAACACCAGCCAAACGGGTGACAGCGAACCAGTTGCCTGCACCGACGGACCGGAACATGACGCCGTTCGTTGGCGTCACATCGTTGAGGCTACCGCTGAAGCCGATCATGCGATCAAGGTCGGCATCGCTCCCTGGATTCCTGGCGAAGATGACCGTGTGGTTGTTCCCGAGGTCCGGCCGATGCAACGAGGAGAAGTAGGCCAGGTGGCCGGTGACGCCAGCGTTGGCCCTGAATCCGATACCGCCACCGGCGAACTGGGTGAGCGGGTCGAGTGCGTAGCTCCCAACGATCTGGACACTCCACGGGATACCGGCCTGGGAGGCAGAGATAATCAAGGGCCCGAGGTACATCTCGGACTCCAGGATCGACAGCGTGTCCGAGGAAGCTCCTGGCTCATACTGCCCGATGAGTGACCGCTCGTCTCTGAAGAACGTCAGGACTGCGCCAGTAGTGGCGTGGACCTGCCAGAGAGGGAGGTCCCAGGTTGTCCCGTCGATCTGGACCAGAGCTGGAGGAACCGGAGAGGCAGCCTCGGCCCCCGCGACGCGTGTGATCCGCACTGTCTGAGCTACCCAGCCAGCACGTGCGACGATCCGGTCGACCCTCGGGTTGGCAGCTGGCGTCGGGATCGCCACGCTGGTCGCGGCGTCGGATTCGTACCAGATGCCGTTGACCAGAGCACGGCCGCTGGCCACGCTCACGGGTGTGGCAGCAACGCTGGACAGGAGGAACTCGTTGAGCTGCCCCTGGAGGACGCCCTCCCTGGCGATGGTCGGCGCGAGGAGGGTCTTGAATATGTCGGTCCACTGGTCGAATGAGTAGGGACCAGCGTCGCCGGTGACGATCCCGTCCCATGGTCTCGAACGCTCTGCCATGGCTACCTCCCGATCATGTTGCGGGGCATGTTCTTCTTCGATTCGGCGGAGTAGAACTCCACGTACCGGCTCTCGCCGATCTGGGCATGACGGCGGGAGTGACATCCGGGCGCCCACATTATGGCCTCGACCCTCTGGAGACTGCAAGACAGACAGAGCTGGGTGTCGAAGAACCGCAACGCACGAAGCCGCAGAGCCTCGGCCGCCCGGCGCCGCATCGCCTTAGAAGCCAAAGTACCGGTCGAAGTACGTGAACGAGATCATCGTCGCCGCGGTGGGGTGACGGCCCTGGACCCGGATCGGATTGACCCCCAGAGCCGCCTCGGGATCGGGCGCCAGGTGGAACGTCCCGAGATCGCTGTCGTCCGTGAGGAGGGCGATCAGGTTGGTCCCGAGTTGGTCGACGACCGTCTTCCGGCCCTCTCGCAGGTCGATGGTCACAGTCTGTCCGACAGCGACCTGGTCGTTGAACTCCAGCTTCTCGCCGGTGGCCACGCTATCGACCCGCAGGTCCTCGACCGGCCCCACGATGGTGAAGATGGGGAACTCCTCCCAGGTCCCAAGGTAGTTGACGTTCAGCGTCTCGTCGATGAAGCCGTCCCCGAAGATGATGTCGTCGTTAACATCGGCCACGTCGAAGGTAATCGGGAAGACCAGGTCCGCGTTGAGCGTGATCGCGATGGTGGCGGTCACCTGCGCGGGATCGAAGGCCACCGGGTCGTGAGCGACGAAGCGGAGGACCTCGGTGAAGGCCCACTCGTCCCACTGGCCGGAGACCCGTGGCTCGAACCGGGGACCCTGTGCGACGAAGACGTTCAGGTCTCGGATCGTGACGCCGTCGGTCTCCACCAGGCGGAGTCGGCCAGGCGTAGGCGGCGTCGTCGGGTTGGTCTGTCGGTTGGGACGCAGCTCGTTGAGCAGCGAAGCTCGCCCCTGCCACCAGTTGGAGCGGTTGAGGAAGTCCTGACGGAGCAGGAGCTGGATGACTCGTGGTCGGAGGAAGAAGTCGCGCACGGTGACGCCGTGCTGCAGCGGCCCCCTCTGGGTGATGTACTCGATGGGCGGCGTGCCGAAGCCCGAGAAGCTCAGCGCCCACCGCCCGGCCTCGTGAGGCGTATGGAGCGGATACTCCCGGCCGTCGGGAGTGATGTACGTGAGGAACCCTGCAGCTCCTCCACCGAAGCCACCAGCAAGCGCCCGAGTGAAGGACCCGCCGTCAGGAATAATCGGAGCAACCATTAGAAGCCGAAGTACCTATCGAAGTATGAGAGCGTGACGGCGGTCACACCCGTCCCGTTCTTGCCCTGCACTCGAATCGAGTTGACTCCCAGCGGCGCCTCGGGATCGGGCGCCAGGTGGAAGCGGGCCAGGTCGCTGTCAGAGGTCACGATCCCAATCAGGTTGTTCCCGAGGTCGTCCCTCACGGTCTTGAAGCCGTAACGGAGGTCGACGGTGATCGTGCGCCCGGCGGCGATATTGGTCCCGAACTCGATCTTCTCCCCGGTAGTGAGGTTGTCGATCCTGAAGTCCTCGATGGGGCCGACGACTGTGATGACCGGGAACTCTTCCCACGTGCCCACGTAGGTCACGCCCTGGGTGTCATCGATGACTCCGTCGCTGAAGATTATGTCGTCCGTGGCCACCGCAGTGTCAAACGTGATCGGGAAGACCAACTCGGTGGCCAGGGTGATCCCGAAGTTGACCGTGACCTGCGCGGGATCGAAGGCCACCGGATTGTGAGCGACAAACCGCAGAGCTTCCTGGAAGGAGTGCTCGTCCCACCGAGTGCCGACGCGCGCCTCGAACCGTGGCCCCTCCTGGATGAAGACGCTGAGGTCCCGAATCGTGCCGTCGGTCTCGACGACTCGGAGCGTCCCAGGCACGGCGGCCGTGGCCGTCGCCTGGCGATTGGGACGTATCTCGTTGAGCAGCTCGGCCCGGCCGTCCCACCATCCAGAGCGACTGAGGAAGCTCTGACGGATCAGGAGCTGGATCATGCGTGGCTGCAGGAAGAAGTTGAGGACCGTTTCCCCGTGCTGGAAGGGGCCGCGCTGGGTAACGTAGCGGATCGGGGGTGTCCCGAACCCCGCGAAGCTGATGACCCATCGACCGAAGTCGTGGGGCGTGTGCAAAGGGTAGATGCGGCCGTCCGGGCTGATGTAGGTGATGAATCCGGCCGGGCTGCCCGATAGCGACCGCCCGAAGGAGCCG
>SDBT01008982.1_pt1 | contig 16254 bp, 39 predicted proteins | sample 2277101 | NCBI WGS metagenome assembly SDBT01 (sample SAMN10404973, study PRJNA504765) | marine sediment metagenome | isolation source: marine sediment core GS10_PC15, 103 cmbsf | place: Arctic Ocean: Southern Knipovich Ridge | collected 2010 | reverse complement strand
TTTTTTTTTTTTATCGTATTGGTATTTATGTTTATATTTTAGTATTTGTTCGATAAGTTTATATGTTTTTTTTACATTTATGTCCATGTTATTTTATAATATTGCTTCAAAAGGAAAATGAAGAAACGAATTATCTCTATTATTTATTAAAGATGATAATGTAATTTCTCCTGAAATAATTTTTTTTGAGTGGGATGAACAGGGAATAAATCCTGTAAATTCTTTATGTATGCACCCTGCTTTATATCTTCTTATATCTTCTTTTTTTGTTTTACTAATTTTAAGTAATTCAGGTGGTTGATCGCAAAATTCTTTTATACAACAATCGGGATAACCTAATTTTTTTCCAAATGGTTGATTGATTTCAAACCAACGTTTTTGTAATCTTTTTAAATCTGATTTATTCATTAGTAATTATTTTATATTTATTAAGCTTAAAACATTTTGTACATCTCCAAAATTCAGTTTCCGACTTACTTGAACTTATCAAAGCCCTTACTCCACAACATGGACTAACTTTTTTATCAATATTTTTTATCATTGTCTTTTTTATCTTGTTCAATATCTTTTTTAACTCCTTTAATAATCATATATATTATAAAAATAATAGGGGATAATGTTAATGTTAATATATATAATATAATACAAATTGAAATAGCTATTATAATTGTTGGTATGCATAATATTATACATATAATTCTTAATGCATAATTTGTAGTATATTTTTTTATTATTCTATAAGGGAATACACTTATCTCATCAAATAATTTTTCTACTGATATTTCTATTATTGTTTTCATTTTAAAATTTAATATCCATTATATCTATTTTTTTACTAACTGTCTTTTTTATCTTGTTCAATATCTTTTTTAACTCCTTTAATAATCATATATATTATATAAATTGTAGATGTTAATGTTAATATTAATATACATATTGGAAAAGCTATTATTACTGAAGGTATACATAATATTATACTTATTATTCTTAGCGTATAATTCCTTGTATGTTTTTTTACTATTATATAAGGAAATGAACCTATAGTATTAAATAATTTTTCTACTGATATTTCTATTATTGTTTTCATTTTAAAATTTAATATCCATTATATCTATTTTTTTACTAACTGTATTTTTCCTACCTTTTGGTTTATTTTTTCTCTTCTTTTTCATTAATCTAAATAACGCATCTTTTTGCAAATCTGTATCAACTTTTTTAAATGCTTCTATTGTAATTTCACTAACCATTGATTCATCTGCAAATATTTGTACAATTGCATCGGCTGTGAGTTTGTTTATTTCTGCTAATTTCATAGTAATGTTTTTAAATTTTTAAAAATAATTTTGAATCTCTTCTACATTGATATGTCCTACCCAATATATAAGTACATATAGCTGTATCATATGATGTATCAATTTTAATACATACTCTTACATTTTTTTCAACATCATCTTTTATTTTTAAATCAATAACTTCACCTAATTCAATTCCACTAGTTTCATTTATTGAGTCTGTAAATATATCAATGTCCTTTTTTGGAATATCAATAGCTAATGTTAATACTTCTTCTTTTGTTTCCATGTTTGTTTGTTTTAGTTTTAATTATAATGTAAATCCCAATGGGATAAACATACAACTTATTTTCCAATAATGCAAGTTTTTTTAATACTATCCTAAAATCCGCAAGTCTTTTTTAAAAAAAATGGGAGGCGTAATTTACGCCTCCCATTACTGATTCTACTTTTTTATAAGTTTTCCAGACATGAAAACATTTTTAGAATCAAGTAATTTATAGATGTATAATCCGCTATTTATCTTCTTTGGTATGGTAACTAATTTATTGCTACTTGAAAATATCCTAGTTCCTTGTAAATTATAAAGTTCAAATTTAGTAAAATTGTTTGACTGAATATTAATAACCTCATTAAATGGATTTGGATATATTTTAATATCATTATTATTTAAGTGATTATTGATTGAAACGATTTCCGAAAAAGAAATTAGAGTTGAATCAACAATACCCGTAATTGTTTTTTCCTGATTATCATTTATTATATTTACTAAAAATGTTGTATCATTTGGTATTCCAATGATATTTACATATAATTTATAAGACCCTATTTCAATGTTATTAAATTGAAATTCGCCTTTTTCATTAGTTTTAGATCGACCTCTAATTACCCCTCCTGGAACTTGCTCTAACACTATATCCACACCTGGTATCGGATCACCTTCTGTTTTATTGGGTTTGAAATTTCCCTCTAATATTTCTCCTGATATAATAGAGCCCCCTAAAGGAATATCTACAGAAATTACATATATTATATTGTCTAGACTATTTGTATTATTGATGAGTATTGTGTCTGCTTCTTCCCACTTATAGGTATCTCCATAATAAGTAGGTATAGTGTTAGGATAAAGTGTTGTATCTGGAGCTAATAATATAAAATATCTTCCATTTTTAACATTATTGAATTGATATGGTGTTGGAGATGCGTCATCTTTATCTAATGAATCAATTGGACTACTTGGAAGAGAATCTGCATTATAAAGATAAGCTTTGTATTTAAAAATATTCATCACTGTGCTATCTATCCCTTTTGCCCCTGCTATCACATATGTTTGCGCCCTTATTGTAAAGCTTATTAAGATTATTGAAATTGTAATAATTGTTTTAATTGTTTTCATGTCTGATTGTTTTAAAATTTGTCTCTATAATGGAGACAGTTTAGTTAAAAAAATAATTTAATTTATCCTATATTATACGTAAATGTCTCCAAAATGGTTACGCTAATTTTAAGTCTATTGTTAGTATTTAATTACTTTAAATTCATGGATTTACATATTGGGAATGAAATTAAACGTGTGTTTGAAAATAGTGATCTTTCTGCTGAAGATTTCGCTAATAAAATTGGTATGGTACGCCAAAATATCTATAAAATATTCAATAAATCCGACATCAATACTGGACTGCTTAAAAATATATCTATAACTCTTAACCATGACTTTTTCACTCTTTACGCGCATTCTATTTTTGGTGAAAATAAAAAGATCATTAATCGAATTAAAGAACTGGAGAAAAATCTCTCTTTTGCTAATCATGAAATTGAATATTTAAAAGAAATAAATAGCATATTAAAATCTTAATTTCTATCTTTAAAAAAATAAAGTTGGAGAAAGGAATACTGAACTATTCCTTTCTCCTTTATCCAATCAAAATCCCAACTTAAAAAAGACCATGATTGAAATAAATTCCGATTTAAAAACATTATAAGTGATTATTTTGACAGTTTTTTATACCAAATTTTCCCACAGGTACACCCTATGAATATTGTTTTAAAAGGGATATATATTCCTAAGATTTTTATCTCATTGGTATGTTTTATTTGTCTGTGATCTGTATCAGGATCTTTGATAGTCCATATTAAGCAATGCCAAAAAGCTAAAAGCTTAAATTTAATCTTAGTCCATTTTATAAATTTCATATTACTATAATTTCTATCTTTATTATATGATTACTATTTCATCTGATATGGGTAGTTATTCTACTCATATCCGGTTTACCGGAAGCAACGCAGATACAATAACAAAAGCAATTGTTATTTTACTTTTTACCTGCGCTGCTATTTACCTGATAAGTAAATTAATTCGGTAAACCGCATCCACCAATTAAAGTCATTTAATAATGGCTTTTTTTGGTATTATAAATTTCATATTACTATATTCATTCATATATGACTACTATTTAGTATCTTTAAAAAAATAAGGTTGGAGAAAGGGATATTAGAACTATCCCCTTCTCCTTTATCCAATCAAAGTAACTTAAAACAAAAACCAATGATTAGAATAAATGTTTTGTTAGCTAATAAATCAATTATAGTTTTACTTGCTACTTTTATAATTATTTATCTTATAATTGAATCAAAAGAACAATTTGTTAAGTATCATTTAGATTCAACAAATTGAAATTTTTATCGGTATGCAATATCAATCTATCTCCTATCCATTCACTAGATATTAATATAAATTCATGTATGAAGTGTTTAAGTCTTTTATTTGGCTTAACAAAATCTAATACTTTTGAAAATTTGATTTTACAATGTCGATATATTATATATGCCATTGCGCTGATAATCATAAAAACAGTATTTTCTTCCATGAATGAAAAGGGTAATTTATTCCAACAAAAATCATTTTTAAGTATTTTGAATCTTTCTTCACAAGGTCTGCCTGCTCTTTCGTTATAAATTTCTAATATTTCTTTATCGCTTTTTTCGTATAAATCATTTGTTAATATACCCCTGAAAACTTCTCTATTTTTACTTATTTTTTTTGTAACAACAAAACGATATGATTTATTTTTTTCATCAGTCAGATGTGCTGCTTTTTGTATTGCTGATCCTATTTCAATTAATTGATTTCCATTTTTTATTGTATGCCAATTTTTGATATATTTTGCTTTCCTTCTAACACTACTTGCTTTATTAGAATCTCGAATATAAAAAGTGATTCCATTTGAATCTAAATATTCCATTAATTTACCATTATGAAAAGCAGCATCTGCCCTAAATTCTGATACGGTAATATTTTTATTATCTAAGAAATTTATACAAGTTTTAATAGATTCTAATGTGTGATATAATGAAGGTGTATTACCATTTCTCCCTTCAATAAATACGGGTATTGAATTTATAAATCCACACCCTGGTTGGTAACCTCTTGGGGCTCCTTCCAAATATGTTTTTTTACTATCAAATTTTTTATTTATTATAACGGTATTATCATAATCCAAAAGATAACCAGATTTCTTTTCTAATAATTTTAGTTTTAATGCCGAATCAATTAATAAATTATTGAGTTTAAGATTGAAATTGATAGGGTGTATTATTTTTGAATCTGAAATTGCTAGTTTGCTTTTACACGCCAATGACCTGAATATTTGTGCCACTCTATCCGAAGATGGTTGATTGATATTTGGTATTCCTCTGAAATATTTTTTCTGAACATCTTCTATTCTTTTTGCCCCACAAATACAATTCAATATCCATGACCCAAGTACATCGGAATACTGATATTTGGATTGTTTTATCCGCTTTCCTAAATTATTATTTATCATACTACTTATACCCTTATCATTCATTTCTTTAATGATAAAATTTATACCCCCAAAGGGGTTTAATTGTTTGTTTTTTACTAACTTTATTTTCATTAGTATTATTTGATACTAATAAGATGGATATGGCTAGGGGCAAATTCAACCTAATTGTCTCACCCCTAGCCTATCCTATTTCCTAAATTGTTTAAACTATTTATTTTTACTAATTTTAGCTTCATAAATGATGTACAAGTCATTTATATGAGTTGGTAGCAGGATTTTTGTTTCATACGCGCCTGCTACCTCTCACATTTATAATTGTTTTCTTATTAATTTTTTTTAAATTATCAAGTAAAAGACTTGCGGATTTTAGATTTATATGATAAATATAACAATTATATTTCATTTTTACAATAGTTATTCAAGTACTTCAGATTTTTCAATCGCCCAATCTTCAAATGCACCAAATCTGTAAGGCATTTCTTCAACATCATATTTATAAAGCTCATTATGCTCTTTATGTTGTTTTCTGACTTTTTTTGCTACTGCGTTCCTTGCTCCTTGTTTAGTTTTATGTAAACTTAATGTCATATAACTACTTTCTTCTGTCATATAGTTATAGAGTGCTTCATATATAATCATAATTTTCAGTTTTTTCTGTTTTAATATTTTAAATCCATCCTAAAGCTTCAGAAGTAAGCGGAAATTGATCTATAAATATAACCTTACATTCTTTAGCAATTAATTGCACTTCTTTTTGTGCATGACTATCATCTCTTATTTGTAGCATATGAATCCAACTTCTTATATTACCCGTCATATGTAAAGTTGTTTGAGTTGACATTGGTAGAATAAATCTTGCACATTCTTTTGCAACATTATTATTAATAAGCTCTTTATATAATTTTAAAGTATTACTTATGTGTTCTTTTACCCTTTCATCCATGCTGTCTAAAGAAAAAACACCTGGAATTTTTAAAAATTTCATATGCCCAATATTCTCCTCACTACTTTGTCTATTTTTTATTGCTTGTTTTCTTAATTCAATAGGTTCTATATCTACTACCTCTGCATATCTTTGACTAAATTCCTGAAATGTAAAACTTCTATGCCTTAATAATTGTACTCCTATAGCTCTGGACGTTACTATTTCTAATGTCATATAATTATGCTCAAACGGGCTCCAGTGTCTTTTTTTAATTAAATAGTTTATTAATATTTCTGGAGATTCACTTTTATTCTCCCTAGATGAACTAACTCTTGCTATTTCAACCAAATTAATTTCTGCATTTGGTGTTACTGATTTTAAACTTACTTTCATGGTTTTTTATTTTTAAATGAATTAAATTATATTCCCCTATTCATTAAATGAAAATCAATCCATATCATTTGGTCTTGTTCGCTTTCAAGAATTAAGTTAGCGGATTGATAATATACCTGGCACTTTTTACAAATAGTTTTATGCGAAATACATTTATTCCCTTCTCTATCATAATCTTTGATAAAAAATGTTTCTCCTAACCTTTCTTTTTCGGGTAAAACACATCCACAAGTTGCTATTACTGTCATAGTATTTTGGTTTTAGTTGGAATAATTTTTTTATATTGAGTTATTTATTCATCCAACCTAATTCGATATGCTCCTCAATAGCTTTTTCTAAACTATTTAACGTTGCATGACCTGTAAATCTATCATGTATACCAACAACAAGCGTATATTCATAAATTTGATTATCATTACTTTCTTCGTCCAACCATTCGTTTTCTGAATCAAATATTACAATACTAACATTTTTTAAGCCTCGATCTTTGGCTAATTTGAAAATTCTTTTAATTTCTTCCATTATATTTAACAATTAATTATTATTTTTAAATTCATTATCAAGGGATAAACAAATTTCAGTTTTTAGATTATCAAGTTTTAGTTTTTCAACTTCACAGATTTTTTTAGTCATTGTCATTCCTTTGTATCTATCAATCTCTTTGTTTATGTTATAAATTTTTCCTTGAATAGTTCCAATTACTATTGTTTTTACTTTTATTAATGTTATTTCATCCATTTCTCTTTCCATAAGTTCTTTGTTTAAGGGTTAGTCAATTCGCTGATATGTCTTTTCAAATATGTCTGGCTTACACGGGTAAAGTTTTCGCCAATCAGTAGGAAATGGTTCGACTATCAAATAATCACCGAAAGAACATTCCATTTCACCTTCTAGTGTCGGTATCTTTAAAATAGGTTTTCCATCTTCACCCCAATCGTGTTGAATATTACCTTGTATAGAATTAGCCCAATTATATACTTGGTCTTTATTTTCGTCAGTAAATTTGACTGCCTCAATTTCTATTTGTTTTTTTCTAAATTTCCCCAAAATCATAATCTATTTGTTATATTTGTACTGTCAACGCCTTAATACGGCAACTTTGAAGCCTTGAGTCTGTTAAAGATTTAAGGCTTCTTAATTTATTGGCTGCCAATTATCTTTGTCGCCTTTATCTGATTTTCCTATTGCACATCTTAAACAAGGGTTCAATTCCTCTTCTGCATGCATACATGTGCTACAATCGTTTTGAATCCTGTTATCAGCATATTGTTGGAGCTTTTCAGCTATTACTCTTTCAATGTTTTTAGCATTTTTATCCATACCCATATTTGAAGTCTTTTGAATCCAAATCCTAAGATATTTTGCAATTTCTTTCTTATCTTCTCCTGGGGTTGATAGTTTGGAGAGAATTTCTTTCCCGAAACTTTCAAATAATTCATGGAGTTTTGTTTTGTTCAATTTCACCACTGGACTCCCGTGCAATATTGTTGGAACATTTAGTAAACAAAAATTGTCTGTTAAATCTTTCAGCTCTCTGTCACTTACCGAATGTGTTTGTTCTTGGTTCTCTTGGGAGGACTTCACTTTTTTGGCTTTATGAAAATCACACCTTATACTTCCAGAACCAGTAATACTTCCAGAATCTATCCAATATCCATGTTTCCCTATATATTGTATAATTCCTTGTTTTATTTGTCCAAAAAAATCGAATACAATTGTATCTCCCACATTAAATAATTCAATAGCTTCTTCACTCCCTTTGACTGCTTGTTGTAGTTCTTCCTTTCCTTCATTAGGGGAGGGTTGGGAAAGTAAATCTGTAACCCATCCTGTTGCGTATGAATGAAATTTTATTCCGAGTTTGCTAAGTATTTTAATAAAGTGATCTTCAATTATTGGTTGATCTGGCCTGATTTGATGAAGATTTAAATAGTTTTCTATCTCTGGGTTCCCTACCGTTGACTGATTAGCGTATCTGATATGTGCTGTTTGGTTTATTAAGAAAGTTTCCATTAAATGAATGCAAATGGACTTTGAGGGTGCTCGTGGAGTTTTCTTCATAAAGCCATCATAAAACTCCTCAGCACTCTCTACTGTTTTGGGTTTGCCCAGGGATTCTAATAAGGTGTTTATATGATAAATAAACTGGGATTTTCCCCAAGTAACCTTAGTTTCTCCGATTACTTTTTCAGCGTAATTTTTTATGTCTTCTCTTGTCATGTCTGTTTGTGTTTAAGAGGGGTTAACCGAAATTGATGTTACCTCAATAACTTCGTCTTTCATTTCTTCGTATGAACCCAATACATCCCGAATCTGTTTCATTTAAGGAGAGTGTTCATAATAGAGTTTAAACGCACTACCATCACGGTTCGTGTCATACATATCATACCACTGTTTAATGAGTTTTACTGCTCTGAGTAAAACGCTTCTTGAAATTTGATTTTCCATAATATTTTTATCTAATAAATTAACCTTTTTCTTCACCACATTTATCACATCTTTGATGACGATATATTTGTCCATAGCTAGCCCCATATTCATGTTTACATTTCGCCTCACTTAGGCTCTTTTCTGGTTTATTGGCGTAGGATTTCATAAAACCTATAACATCCTGTTTGCCAAAAGCTATTAAGGAATCATAAGCACTTGTTCCATGTAACCGGGTAATTTCTTTCCTTAAAAATTCCTCCGCATTCTCTGTTGTTACCTTGTCTGATGGGGAGTCTAAAGATTGCTCTATTTCAAATATATCATCTGCTAGTTCTCCACGATATATAGCGTTTATTCTCTTTTCTCCAAGTATCTTAGTTTTTAAATCGTAAAGCTGTTTTTTAATATCCATGCTATGCTTTATTTAGTTGTCTGTTTTAGATTCAATAATTCGGGGTTTTCGTAGATGTTGCCGATTATTTCAACTTTTTGAGATTGACCATTTTCCCATTTAAAATGATAATTTCCTCCTAAATGATGGAAATCTGTCAATTTTGTCTCCCCTGTGATATATCCAAAAGCTGATTGCTGATAAACAATTTCAAATCCTCTACTATCTAATAAATCACAAATATCCCCTTCGTAAATCTCCTTGCCGTTCTTGTCTTTTAAGCCCGTGTATTGCATTAATTCGTAATCCGGCTTTTCTATCCAAACCCAATCCTCTCCCATTAATGGACTAAACATAGTTTCTGGGTCACGATCTCCATTATTGCGCTTTACAGAACAACTATAGTCGTCATAAAAATATTTTCCTTCTTCTGGAAGATATGAATAGAAATCATCGTCATTCATACCTATCATTTCTGAAAAAACTGTTACTTCTTCAAGCATAGATTCCATTTTTGAAACCCATGCTCTAAATTTTATTTCTCTTGCCATAATCTCATTTGTTTTGGTATTAGTTCAATGTTAAGCTTGCCCCTATTTATTTTTATTTTTTCTTTAGTGGGTTTAGGGGATTTAGATTTTTTAGATTTTTTTACTGTTGTGTTTTTATTTTCATACTGTTGAATTTCAAAACAATCATTACAAAATAAGCAGTCAAATTTACCAATTTGTTTTTTAACTAAATTAGATGACTTACAATAAATACAATCGTTTTCATTATTGTATTTTTTACGAGATAAATTATTTTTACTCATATATATGTTTATCTACTGATTTACCACTAAAATGTAATATTTCTATACTAAGAATTTTAATAAGTTTTATATTTTTAAATATCTTATTTCTCCTGCTTGAAATACATATTTTTTCTTCAATAGATTTCACTATATCTATTTCCTGTTTTACTATGCCTATATTTTTACTATGATTAATTTTATTATACATAAATGATATTTTACAATAAAACATACTTCCTATTGGATTATTATCATAAATACTTTTATTAATCCATTTTACATAATGTCTTTCTATTTCTTTTTCTTCCTGATTATTTTCAACTATTTTTTCTTCTTTTTTATCAGAAATAAAAACTTGTCTTTTTATTACTGTCATTTATTTTTAATTTTATTTTCTGATATTTTCTTTATCTTTGCCATAATGGTTTTAATATTTCTTCATATTCTATAGCATAGGGATAGTCATTTTTTGGTAAGTCCATTGCTCCTCTATAAATATTTCCATATCCATGATTTGAGTACCGTTGAATATTATTTTCATGTAAATTATACGTTGGATGGAAGTATGGATATTTAGTTACAGATTTACCTATCCAATATTTAATTCTATTTTTTGTTTTTGTTTTCCAATGACTCATAATTATATTTTTACTAGAATGAACCATCTGTAGACGTGCATTTTATATCACTATATCCCTGCCTTTCATAAATCATTTTTATATCATTAAAAAATGAAATTAAATAATCTTTATTTTCAAATTTAAACTCTCCAGTTAATTTAAAATAATGTTTTGTATTATTTTTTTGAGTAGAAATATATATTATTCTAGTTATTATCATAATAATTTATTCAAACTCCAAACATTTTCATTGCTATCTCCCTTTTCCTTAACTATTATTCCTTCTTTGCTTATTTCATTTAATATTTTGTTAAGTTCTTGTTTATCAATATCAATTTCTAATTTATCATAAATATCTGCAGTTTTACATAAAGTATGATTATTTATGTATGTAATTATCATTCCGACTATAGATATATTATTTAAAAGTAATTCGTTACTACCTATTTTTTCATTTATTTTTGTAGAATCAATATTTTTTACCTCTTCCTTTTTATCCTTTTTCTTTTTTTCTTTAGTTTTACTGGTTTTTAAAACACCTTTTTTAGCTGCATCTTTTGAATTTTTAATAGTAGTAGGTCGAAACCCAAAAGGACTACGTTTTACTGCCTTATTTTTACTCTTGCTCATAATTTTTTATTTTAATTTGTTAAATAATTATTCAATTTTATCATCATATCTTAAATAAAATCCCATTTCATTACCTATCATACGTTTTTCATTTGCTAATTTATTAATATCTCTAATTGAAAACATTCCTGTTAATTTAGCGGCAAAATGATTGCCTTTAACTATCCCTATAAGTTCTTTATTATGGTTAAATATATAAATCCACTTACAATGACTCATCATATGATACTGTGTTTACCTCCGGACTCTAAATGTTTTTGATAACATCTATCATGTGCTGGCTGACCATCTTTTTCAATATCCCAATTTTTTAAATATAAATCTTTCTTGCAAAAATAACATTTGTATTTTTTTACTTCATTACAACTTTTAGGTCTTTTGATTACTATATCAAATTCCTGACCGTTTTGTGAATATTTGACTTTTAAAAATTCACCTTTTACTTTTTGAAGTTCTTTGTTTTTTAATATATGCGCTTCGTCGGTTTCTTCAATATTTAATATGCTTGCTTGACTACTTAATTTTTCTTGTACCGAGCGATAACAAGGATGGATTTTTATTTCTTTTGTCATGTTTGTTTGTTTTAATCTAATTTATTAATTATACATTTTTATCATTTTTATTATCATTTGATAATTTTTTAAGTTCTTTTTTAACTCGTTTTTTTATAAATTCTTTTTGTCTTTCTTTATATTCATAATCATTATACAAAAAATCGTCAATAAAATGTCTTATTTTTTGATTTAGTTTTCTGTGTTTGTTACCAAGATTATTTGATTTTATCATTTTAAATATTACAATACCACCTCCAATTATTATAATTAATAATGCAATAATTTCTAATATATTAACTGTTGTCATAATATTTATTTTTAGTTTATAATTTATATTTATTTTTTATTATATTTCTTAAAATATTTCTTTTTTTTCGCATAACTTAATGCCTTTTTATTTTTAAACATTAAATCTTCTATCTCAGGAAATTCTTTTAGTATTTTATTTTCTTTATGTTTAACTGCCATGATTATACACTATTACTAAAGTATAAATTAAATATGCAAAACTTAATATATTTAAACCCACTTGCGTATTTAATAAAAATTCTCCATAACTTGATTGATAAAAAATATGCCTATAATTTTTATCTTTTACCTGTTTTATCAAGTCTATTGTTTGTGGTATTATTATTAATATAATATTAATTACCACTAATGATGCTATAAATTTCATGTTTTTTCAATTTTAAAATGGCATCTCATTTTCTTCATTTATACTTTGAAATGCTTCATTATCACTTGCAATTTCTTTTTCTAATTTATCTTCATATATTTTCTTCTGGGAAGTGGAAAACCAATCCTTAATAAATTCATTTATTCCATTTTCTATTCGATTCACTTTTTTTTGAAATTCATCTATTGTTATTTCTTCATGCCGATCTAATGTAGATTTAATAAATTGTTTAGTATAATTAAAATCCTTGCTTGAAAAATGTATGCCATAAGTAAATGAATTAACTCTTTCATATATATTATTACTTAATGTAATTTGAATGAAACGACCATCCTGATACATGGCAATATAGGTTTCTTTATTACGTAATTTTATATATATCGGATCATTCATTATTTATTTTCTGGCAAATATGAAACTTCTTTTAAATCAATTATTCTACCATTACAATATGTTTGTAATGTTTTTAATCTTTCATTTATTACCCCTCCATTATGTGTTATTTCTTCTTTATAACAAAATTCCGGGCAAGTATTATCACATGGAAATGTATTAATAAATTCTTGAACACCTTGTTTATCATCCCCTATAATAGAACTTTTTACTACTCGATGAGTTACTACCGGAACTCTTCTTGAACAAGTACTGCGTATTCCATTTACAAATAAAGCTTTAATCCCCATTTCATCAACTAGAATAGAATATTCATCTTCTTTAATTTCTTCCTTGGTAATTTTTGTATCACTATTATCATTTTCTTCTACTACTTCCATTATTGTTAGTTTTTATTAGTTTACCACTCTGTGGTTAAAATACTATTATATTTGTTATATCAATTTCTCGGATTCTTAATTTAATATATTTATTATCAATTCTCCTTTCCTTATCCAAATCATAAAAATAAGGATATACTTCAATTTCCTTCCCCATTTCAATTATATCCAATCTATGTAAATTTAATTGTGTTAAATCACTTTCGGGATAACAACAACATCGGTATTCCGCTTCTTTAATATATTTTTTAACAGCTATACGAATATCATCTAATTTTTCAATCAATTCATAATCTATATTACTAATTCTAGGTAATGTAAATTTTAAATTGCTAAATAATGATTTATATTCCTTACTGCTTATCATTTACTTATATTTTATATATTGGACTAATGCCCATATGATAAATATAAATGAATATATTATTAATTCATATCCTAATAAATGAAATAAAAATCTAATATTAAACTCGCTAACTATATTTAATCCAAGTGTAATTACTAATATTACTATTGGTATAACTATTAATGTAACTATTGATCTTTTCATAATTTATTAATTTCTAATTTTTGTAATTCAATTTCGTCTGCTAATTTTCTTAAAAAAGATATAACATCTACTTCATTATTCAAACAATGATAAAAAAAGGGAAAATTACTATCATTTATACCTACCGATAAAATTGTTCTTGAATTATCTAATGTATGCTTGTTTGCTACTATTTTAGCAAAGCTTTTATTATGTTTGTTTATATTCATTCTGTTTTACTTTACCATGAAGTTAATTTATTATACTTCATGCTTAGTTAACTCCTGCTAAAAAATCTTCATACTCCATAAGAAATTCATAATCAGTATAAAAATTTCTTTCAGATTCAATTTTATCCAATCCATTTTCATTTAATATATAAACCCCTAAATATTCTCCTTTAGAAATTTTAACAATATAATAATCGTTAAATACTTTCTTTAATTCTATTTTTGCTTCCTTCTTCATTTACTGTATTAAGATACTCTCCGTTTATTGTTAATTCATAATCAAATTTTTCTTCGGTTTCGGCATAAATTATTGTCTTACCTAATTGCTGCGCTATTAATATTTCAAGTCTTGCCCCCTTACTATCCGACCAATCATCTAATACGGCAATAATATCACATTCAATTAATGTTTTAATATCATTATGCATATAATATTCCCATTCTTTTTCTAACCAGTTTTCTTTTATTTTATGAGGATTTATAACTATATATCCTTTCTTTTTATATATCTCTTCATAATGTTCAAATTTTTCTACATTCAAATTTTCTAATCCAGTTATTTTTCCGCAAATGTATAATTTACTATCATTCATAATACTAATTTTTATATTTTATTATATTACTATAATCTGACCAAGCGCATCTATAATATTTTTTTGTGGTCTTATAATTAAGTTTAACATCGCTATCATCAATACCAATATTTATAATTTTAAAATTATTTATCCATTCTTTTTTAAAATCAAAATACCAAATAATTAACCATATTAATTCTATTAATTTTACTACTTTTTCAATCACTAGAACAATAGTTAGTATAAAATATATTAAAACTATTTTAAACATTTTAAAAAGGGGCTTCATTAGAATATTCATTTTTTAATACGCCTATAACATCATTATTTTGACCTGTTAACATATATTTATGTTCTGGTCGTACCATATACATTTTATCATCATAAACTGAACAAATGTATATGTTATTTTTATGCTGAATTATTTCTAACTTTGTTTCCTCAATTCCTACATCATAATCCTTATCTGCAAAATATTTACAAGCTTCATCTGAAAATTTATTACTTACAAATACACAATCAAAATAATAATAATAACATCCTTTAATTGTTGCACAACATTCTCTTATCACTTCATCTATCCCACGACACACTTCCATATATAAATCATAAGTATTTTCTCTTTTAATAATTTGATTTTTATAATCTGGAATACCTTTTATATATGGCGTTATTTTTTTTGTAGTAGCTAAACATCCGAGTGCTTTTAATCTTGCATTTTTTGTTACCTTATTTTTCTCTCCTTTATATAATTCTTTAAACATATGATTTGTAAAAGGCGATATAATACCTCTTTTTAATGCGTAATTCCAATATGCTGCTCTTAAATCTATTTTATAACAAATCTCATCACTTTCTGGTTTCTGAACTAAGTTAAAAAAGTTTATATTTGTGTCTCTTGTTATACCTCCTGAATCTAAAAAATCTTTTGCATCTCTTCTAACATTACTTATAAGCATTAATATTCTATCGTCTTTTTTACCATTTTCATTAAAGAAATATGATTGTTTTTCTATTTTAATTTTCCTACTATATGTGGTTTCGTGTAATTCAAATGTTTCCTTCCTTTTTTTAATTTTTTCAAGCATTTTTGGATAATAACTCAGGTCAAAATAGGTTGTGTTTTTCATACATTTATTTTTATAATGTCCATAACTGTTTCTATATACATGGGTACAAACGATTTATCTTTCATTGATTCAGTTATCTTTTTGGGATATTTTCCTTCTTTAATTGCATCTAAATTAAAATTTACATTGTTTAACAATTTTTTAAGAACTTTTACCATTTTTCTTCTTCCTATTTTTTTCTCATATACTAAATCCTCTTCTATTGCGCTTTTCATTTTTTCCAAAATTTTAACGCCATAATTTTTTATTTTACCAATATCTTTTATCTTTATTTTATAAGGTTTATTGAAATTATCATAAACAGTATAATAAAATTCACGCTTACTTATCTTATTTATTTTATTATCAGTTACTTTTAATGAATAAGTAACTATTTTATTTTGTTCCTTTTTTATTTCCTTTTCACTTGCATCTCTTTTTTTTAATGCCCTCCTAATTTTTCTCTTTTTTGCTCCCTGCTTGTAATTGAATTTTTTCTGTTTTACTCTTTCCTTCTTTAACGTA
>SDBT01008981.1_pt1 | contig 16254 bp, 16 predicted proteins | sample 2277101 | NCBI WGS metagenome assembly SDBT01 (sample SAMN10404973, study PRJNA504765) | marine sediment metagenome | isolation source: marine sediment core GS10_PC15, 103 cmbsf | place: Arctic Ocean: Southern Knipovich Ridge | collected 2010 | reverse complement strand
AAGCAGTTTACAACCCGAAGGCATTCTTCCTGCACGCGGCGTCGCTGGTTCAGGGTTTCCCCCATTGACCAATATTCTCGACTGCTGCCTCCCGTAGGAGTATGGCCCGTGTCTCAGTGCCATCGTTGGCGGTCAAGCTCTCACCCCGCCTACCCGTCATAGCCTTGGTAGGCCATTACCCTACCAACAAGCTGATAAGCCGCGGACCGATCCTAAAGCGGTTGGAAAACCTTCCGTTTGCTTATCTTCCCTTGTGAGAAAATAAGAACATCAGGGATTAGCCTGGATTTCTCCAGGTTGTTCCTGTCTTTAGGGTTCGTTATCCACGTGTTACTAACTAGTTTGCCGCTTGCCACCCGAAGGTGGCCCGCTTGACTTGCATGCCTTATCCACGCCGCCAGCGTTCATCCTGGACCAGGATCAAATCCTCTAAATAAATTACGAGTCTCACTCGATAAATCGAGTTAAATCCCGTTAAGTCGGGACAACTCTAAAAAACTAATTACTAGGTCCTTATTATGATATTAAGTTTTAATGTTCTTTCCCTTAAAACTAAAAATCAGGAAGAGAACTCCTGACCATTTTCTGAATTTCTATCCAATAATCAAATTACTTGCATCTGCTTTTCTCTTTTTTCTTCTTAGTCATTTATTTTTTAGCTTAATCTCTTCGATTACATTCTATATTTTTAAAAAAACCCTGTCAATATCCTTATTCATCTCTTTCAACCAAGTAATTAATAAAGTCTTTTAACCTTGACTTGGCCTTTGATTCTTTTAAAACCTTGTCTGCGCTCTGCCAGGCATTTGTGATAATGTTTTTAGCAGTGGTTTTAGCATACTCTATGCTTTTATATTTTTCCATTATCCTAATCGCCTCTTTAACTTCACCAACATCTTCAGTGTGCTTGTTTAATATTTCAAGCAATCTTTTTTTATCTTTATCAGTTGCTTTTTTAAGTGTGTAAATTACCATTAAACTCCTTTTTCCCTCCTTAATATCATTGCCAAATGACTTGCCGAACTTTTCACGCTCCTGGCCGGTTAAGGAAATATCTAAAATATCATCCTGAATTTGGAAAGCAACTCCCATTATCTCAGCTACTCTGCCCACTTTTTCAGTTAACTCCTTATCTTTTCCTGAAAGAACAACAGCAAGTTTAGCTGCCATTCTTGACAAACACCCTGTTTTAAAAATACACATTTGAAAATATTCCTTTTCACTAATTTCTTCTGCCTTGCCTTTGTGCCAAAAAATATCTGTTCCCTGCCCCAAATGAATATTTCTCATTTCCTGAGCATAAATATCATAAGCACTTAACAAGATATCTGGTTTAAACTTGTTCTTGTTGTTTTTAAAAACTATCAAAGGCAAAAAATACATAAAATTTCCAACATTAATAGCAACATCAACTCCAAAAATTTTATGAAGACAAGGCTTCCCTCTTCTTAGCTCGCCGTCATCCTCTATATCATCAATGATTAAACTGCCGTTGTGAATTAATTCTGGAACAATTGCAAAATCTTTAAGTTTTTCAACATCACCGCCAACAGCTTCTACTATTAGTAAAAATAAGATTGGTCTCCATCTTTTACCTCCTCTTTCTAAAAAATCCCAAATTGGATTTAGTAAAACCTCTTGAACTGCTTTAGGAGTATACTGGTAATGAGGACTGCCGAAAACAAATTCAAGCCACTCCTGGCTTACTTTTTTAGGAACATACTTTTCAATAATTTTGTCAATTTCTAGTTTTAATCCTTTCGAATACTCAGTTGTTTTATTAAGCATAGGCTAAATAATTAATGAGATTGAAACTAATATAAAAGATAAAATACTGTAAATATCCATTATCTTATGATTTTTAACTATTTTATAATTTTTCCTTAAAAGAAAAAAGGAAAGAAAAATAAAGCTAAAAGATAAAAACAAAAAAAGATAAACTTTGGGCACTAATAAAAACATAGGGAGAAGGACTAAGGGGTAAAGAAAAACTAAATACTTTAAAAGCTTTTCTGATTTATTATAGCCCAAAAAGCAGACTGAAGTATTGACTCCTGCTTTTTTATCAGCCTCATAATCCTCAAGATGATTTCTCAATTCCAAACTTACAGAAACATAAAAAACAGAAAAAGTAACAAAGTAATGAAGTAATGTTATTTTTGCATTAAAAACTAAAAACGGCAGCAAGAATAAAAATACACCGGCAAAAAGCCCGTGTGAAATTAAGTCAATAAAAGGACGTGATTTAAAACGCAATGGTGGTGCAGAATAAAAAAACCCTATTAATAAACCCGCTAAACAGAATAAAAAAACATCCAGTCCAAACTTCATTGCCAAAATCAGTCCCAAAACTCCAAGAAGAATTGAAAAAATCAATCCGCTTTTAAGAGTTATTTGTTTTTTAAGCAATATATTTATTTTTGATTTATTATACTTGTCCTCTTCCAGGTCAAAATATTCATTTACTGAAAAACCAAGGCCTAAAGACAAAACAAGTATAGCAAAAAAGAGAAAAATATCTCCTGGGGGAAATAAAAAACCATAAGAAAGAACAAAACCCAAAAACCCCATTAAAAAATATCCACCCCAGTCAGGAATTCTTAAGAGCTTAAAATAGGTTCTTAAAGCTGTCTCCATATTGATTAAAAAGTCTTTCTAACGCAATTCCCAGCCAAGGAGCGTAATTCTGAGAATTCTTATTTAATTCCTGTTTTAGCTTATTGGTTTCAATCCATTTAACCTCTCTAGTCTCATTGCTATTAAAATCTATCTTTTCTTCATTATATTCCCCCACTAAAGTGGCGCAAACCTCATGCTCTGCGCCAACATCTTTATAATAAGAATGGTATATAAATTTATCAACTATTTTAAGAGAGGCATTAATCCTTAGCTCTTCTTTTAATCTTCTTTTGCCCGACTCCTCATAAGTTTCATTTTCTTTTGGATGGCTGGAGCAGGTTGTTTCCCAATAAAGCGGCCAGAGCATTTTGGATTCAGCTCTTTTTTGAAGCAAAACTCTTTTTTTGTTATCAAATAAAAAAATAGTAAAAGCCCGATGCAAAATCCCTTTGCCTTTATGGCATTTTACTTTTTCCTCAAGGCCAATTGCTTTATCTTTTTCATTTACTAAAATAAGCTTCTCCATTTTAAATAAAAAAACCAATTAATGAGCCACCTCGCGGAATCGAACCGCGGACCTATGGTTTACAAAACCATTGCTCTGCCATCTGAGCTAAGGTGGCTTTTAATTATTTAGTTTTGAGTTGTGCTTCGTTGATTTTTTGATTTCCTCCCAGTAATTATCGTTTTCTCTTAATTTTCTTTCTTTAGTGCTTTGCTTTAGCTCTTGAAGTGAGCCAGAAGCCTTATTCCCAACTTTTAATGAAACCATGTTAATCCCTTTAAGAATTTTCTCCAGAACCGTTTCGTAAGACAATTTTTTTAATGGATTGTGCTTTTTAATTCCTGTTTTTAATCGTAAAACAAACTCTTGTTTTTTTTCAGAAGTTTGAAAATAATTATCAGGTAAGTTTCTTAAAACAGAGATTTTTTTAAATATAATTCCCACTAATCCAATAGAGCTAGCAAAAAGAATAATTTGCAGAATTGATTCAAATTTCATATCGAATAAACTTTTCTACGATTATATTTTCCCCAAATTTTGCAATATATTCATCAATTAAATCCTTAACTGTTTTTTTCTGGTCTTTAATCCAGGACTGCTCTAAAAGAGAACTATCTTCAACCGAGGCAGCAATCTGAAGACAAAGTTCATGCGCTAACTTAGAAAAATCATCTGAACGGGCGACGAAATCTGACTCGCATTGAAGTTTAAGCAACACCCCAACCTTTTTATCAGAATGAATATAGTTGTCAATTATACCTGCTTTTGTTTCTCTGTTTAACCTTTTGCGGGCAAAGTCTTTTCCTAAGTCTTTTAAAACTTCTCTAGCTTTTTTAATATCACCATTTGTTTTCTCTAAAGCTTTTTTGCATTCAGCTATAGAAACTCCTGTAATATTGCGAAGTTCTTTTATTTGTTCAATAGATATCATGTTCATTCTTCTTTTTCTGATTCTTTTTTTTCTGATTCTTTTTTAAGTTCTTTTTCTTTTGCTTCTTTTAACTTTTTTCCCAATTCTTTTCCCTTCTCAACTGCAATGGACAGCTTGCTTAAAACATATTTTATCGCACTGACAGAATCATCATTGGCTGGAATCACCCAATCAATTAAACTTGGGTCAGAATTAACATCACAAACACCAATAGTGATTATGCCATTTTCTCTTGCTTCTTTTACTGCCAGGCTATCTTTTGTAGTATCTAAAACAAAGATTGCCTCTGGTAGTTTTTCCAGAGTCCTGATTCCTTGAAACTTTTTCTTTAATCTTTCCAGCTCCAAATCAATTTGACCCCTTTCTTTTTTTGTATATTTGGCCAATTCACCCGTTTTCTTTTGCTCTTCTAAATCATTAAAATAATCAATTCTTTTCTTAATGACTTTAAAATTACTGATAGTGCCTCCCAGCCATCTTTCGCTGACAAAAGGAAGCTCATGCTCTTTGGCAAAGTCCTCAACCAGCTTTCTTGCCTGAATTTTTGTTCCAACAATAAGCAAGTTCTTGTTTTCAGCCACTATTTTTTTAACAGCCTCCAGGACTTTTTCAAAGCTTTCTTTCGTTTTATCTAAATCAATTAAGTTAATAGTATTTCTGGCTCCCTGAATAAAAGGCTTCATCTTTGGATGAGTTCTTGAAGAACTATGGCCAAAATGCAAACCCGCCTTGGCCATTTCTTTTATATTAAGTTTAAAATTGTTTTTTACCATATAATCATATAAATATATCATTTTAGTATATTTTTGCAAGCCCTTTATCAACACTTAAATGAAGATTTTTCTTGATTTTTAATCAATATGTGTTAATATTTGACTTGTAAAATCAATAATAAGATATGAAAAAAGATATCCACCCAAAATATTATCCGCACGCTCAGGTCAAATGCGCCTGCGGCAATACTTTTAATGTTGGTTCAACAAAAGAATTCATTGAAACTGAGATTTGTTCAAAGTGTCATCCTTTCTATACTGGAAAAGAAAAGATACTGGATACAATGGGTCGGGTTCAAAAATTCAAGGAAAAACTGGCAAAAAAAGAAAAGTTGAAGAAAAAAAAGTGAAATGCCATCAGTAATCGTTGAAATCAGAGCAGGAACAGGAGGTAAAGAAGCAGCACTTTTTGCTGCTGATTTATTGAAAATGTATTCCCGTTATGCTCAGAATCAGGGCTGGAAGCAGAAAACTCTTGATTCACACCCTACAGAGCTGGGTGGCTACAAGCAGGTTGTTTTTGAATTAAAAAATGGTGATGTTTTTAACAAAATGAAATATGAAGGTGGAGTCCACAGAGTCCAAAGAATACCTAAAACAGAAAAAGCAGGAAGAATTCACACTTCAACCGTTTCTGTCGCTGTATTTTCAAAACCAGAAAAAGCTAAAATAACTATAAGAGCAGATGAATTGAAAATTGATTACTACAGATCTTCTGGTCCAGGAGGCCAGTATGTTAACAAACGCGAAACTGCCGTCAGAATTACTCACCAGCCAACAGGCATTGTCGTTACCTCCCAATCTGAAAGAAACCAGCTTCAAAACAAAGAAAATGCTCTTGCAATTCTTCAGGTTAAAGTCTTAGAAGAAGAAGAATCAAAAAACATTGAAAAGTTATCAAAAGAAAGAAGAGTCCAAATAAAATGGGCAAGAAGATCTGACAAGATAAGAACATATAATTTCCCTCAAAACAGAATCACTGACCATAGAATAAAAAAAAGCTGGCACAATTTAGCCAGTGTTATGGATGGCAAATTAGATAAAGTAATCAAAACTCTAAATAAGTTTGAATCTAAACTTTAACGTTCAAGCTCTTTAATATCTTTCTCATAACCATCAGCAATAGCTAAAACTGACCGGCCATAGAACTCTTCCCATTTTGACCAGTAAGTACCAGAAAAATATCTCATAACAGCCCTAAATTCATTATTATTAGCTCCTAAATCCTTTAAATAAGTGCCTGAAGCCAGGAAAGCATCACTAATATTCCATGGATCTGCAGGTCTTCCAAGTGAAGATCGAAGCTGTGATTCGTAAAGGCTCCATGTCGTAGCAATAAATTGGGCTGGACCCATTGCTCCACCCCAACCAACACTCATAGGACAAGAAATCGGAGTGATCAAAGGATCTCTTCCTAAAGTAGTTGTTATCCGCATAAAGTCTTCAACATCTCCTTTTCTCCCACTCAAACCCATGGGTTTCATTACTTTTGAAATAAATACTCCAGTCCTTACATTCACCCCATCACCAGTCGCAGGATTTTTCAAATAACACTGGCCCACATTCTTGCCAATATTTGACTCTTGTTTTAACACAGCAAGAATTAAAGCAGGCCTAACACCGGTAACGCCTGAGACATATTTTGCAATTTCATAGGCCTCTCCAAAAGTAGGGGCCTTAGAAACACCGATTAATTCAAATATCCTTGCCCTGATTTCACTGGCTTTTTTTTCTGTTTCCCCTTTTTCTTTTAATTGTTCTTGATACTGCTCTTCAGTTAATTTCAAATAACCCTCCTGTTCGCCCTTTAGTTGACTGCTCTCTTGTCTTTGAAGAATCCTTACCTTAACTATTGTTTCTAGGTCTATTTTTTCTTCATCCAAAGATTCTTTCTGTTGCTCAAGGCTGGATTTTAATGACTTAATGTTTGTTAAAAGTTCACGGCTATTATTATTTAAAGTCTCTAAAGCTATTAAGTCTTCAAAAAAATCAGACATATTCTCTTCTGTAAGAAAAATCTCAATTATAGATTTTTCATCTTCCTGATTGATTTTCCTTAAAATTGCAGAAAGCCGGTCTTTTGACTCCTCCACTTTAAGCGAGGTTTGTTCAATCGACCCTTCTGTATCACCTATCTGGAGCGTAAGATCCTGAATCATTGTATTGCTTTGCTGGATCTGAACATTTAAACTCTGGACTCTTCGTCTTAAAAGATAAATATCGTTTTGAAGAGTTTTCCTCTCTTTTTCAGTTTTTTCAATATCATTCTCAATAAGTAAAAGCTGCTCTTCTAACTCTTTTAGCTCCTGTTCAAGGACCTGTCTTTCTTCTTGTGGCGTTTGAGCTGAAACCTGATAACTAATGTAATTAAAAACAGGCAAAACAAAGCCTGTTAATAAAATAAAGCATAATAGTGTTTTTAAAAACTTCTTGCTCAACATTTTTGTAATTATTTTTCTTTTTTCTCTTTTCCCTGCTTTTCAGGCACAGGAGCTTCTTCTTTTTCTTCTGCTTTCTCTTCTTTTTCTTTCTTTACTAATTCTGGTTCTTTTTCTTCAATTGGTTTTTCCAGTTCTTCTTCAACTTTTTGAGGAGCAGAAACAGTAATTATTATTTCTTCAGGATCCTTTAAAATCTTGACCTTGGAAGAAACAGATAAGTCTTTAACTACAATATTATCTTTAAAAGTTTTTAAGTTTGAAATATCAACCTTAATTTCTCTTGGAAGGTCCTGGGGAAGTGCTTTTACTTCAATATCAGAAATCTTTTTAATCAAAGTACCGCCAAGCTCTTTTATTACTGGCGCCTCACCTTCAATGACCAAAGGAACGGTTGATTCCACTTCTTTCTTTAAATCGGGTTGATAAAAATCAACGTGGATTGATTTCTCAGTTAAAGCATTAATCTGAATATCATGAATTAAAACTAAAAACTTTTCCTTTTGACCGCCAATATCAAGAGAAATTAAAGAGCTCTCCCCTGCTTCATTATATACTTTATCAAATTCTTTTAAGTCAATCTCTAAATTCAGGTTCTTTACTTTAGGCCCATATAAAATAGCCGGCACTTTACCTTGTGCCCTTAATTTCATTAAATCCTTTTCTTTTCTTTGTTTTGCTTTTAAATTAATCATGTTTTGTTGTCAGAGCCAAAAAGCTTAATCTTTGCTTCAACAATTTTAGAAACCATATTAACAACTTCTGGCATTAACTTATATGGCGTGGTTTCTAGTGGTTTATTGTTCAGTGCCTGTTTTAAGGCATTAGTGTAAGCCAATCTTAGCTCAGTATTAACATTTATTTTCACAATTCCTTGAACAATGACTTCTTTAATATCTTCGTCAGCTACACCTGAGCCGCCGTGAAGAACAAGGAATTTATCAGAAGTCTGCCCCTTTATTTCTTTTAATCTATCAAAATCAATGACAGGGCTTTTGCCCGTAACTTCAATTCCATGAAAACTTCCGATATTTACTGCCAAGCTATCAATTTTAGTTTCTCTAATAAATCTAGAAGCCTGTTTGGGATCAGTTAAATCTTCCTGGCTGGCTTCTGGTATTTTTTCGAGGATCTTGGAAGCTCCCAATGTAGGATTAATTTCACCTTCAACTAAAACCCCTTTTTTATGTGCATACTTTACAACCTTTTTTGAAACTTCAATGTTTTTATCAATATCAAGATCTGAACCATCAAAATGCACCCCGTCATAACCAATATCTATTGCTTTTTTAATATAATCAAATGAACGAGCGTGGTCAAGGTTTAAAAAAACAGAAACACCTTCTTGCTCCTGGTAAGCGCTTACCAAACCCGCTGCTTGTTTTAAACCAATAAAGCCACTTTCTCCTTCTGAAGTGCCAATAATTGCTGGTGATTTTAAGTTTTTCAAAGCCGCAATTATTGCTTTAAGCTGTTCTAGGGTTGAAAAATTAAACTGACCTATTGCCCATTTCTCTTTCTGCGCTCTTTTTAAATAATCATAAAGCTTCATAGTTTTCGTTTTGTTACTTTAACTCTTTTATACTTTTGTCCTTTCTTTAAGATTCCTTGTTTTGCTCCTAACTCTTTTAGATTAGCAGAAGCATTCGCAGTGGCAAATTGAATTGATGAAATAATGTCTCCTGTTTTAACATATTGGGCAACAAATCCAGCACCAAACGAATCTCCAGCCCCTGTTTTATCAATAACCAATGTTTTTAAAATAGAGGCAGTGTATAAGAATTTGCCGTCAGAAACTGTAACTCCCTTGTCTCCCTTTGTCATAATACATATACCTTCAGTCAGTTTATCAAGTTTTTTAAACACTGGTTTTTCTTTTTTAAAAGGAATCTTTGTTAAAAAACCAGCTTCTTCCTGATTAAGAATAAGGATGTCTGTTTTTTTAAGCGCTTTCTTAATTTCTTTTGTTTCTAACTGATATTTACTTGGATTAAGTGCTGTTTTAATATTTTTTCTTTTAGCAACCTCAATTATTTTTAGAAAATCCTTCGCAAGCCTGCCTGACAAAGGAGCTAAATAAAACCACTTTGCATTTATTTGTTTAAAAGGAATATCATTAACACCTAAAAATCTTGATGCTCCTCTGTAAGGTAAAACCACTCTTCCTTTCTGGCCGCTAAAAATAACAGAGCAGTTTGTTGGTCTTTTATCGGTTTTGAATATGAATCTATTATTAATTTTAAAATTCTCTAAGTCTTTTAGAACAATTCTACCGGCAAAATCCTTGCCCACCATTCCACAGAAAGCAGTTCTAAATCCTAAGTGCGTAAAAACACCTGCTGTATTGGCACCTCCCCCACCAGAAAAAAAAGATATTTTCTCTCCTTCTATTTTCTCGCCCAAAGGTAAAAAGATACCTTCTCTTTTATTTTTTAAAGAAACGCCTATTTTCTCATAACTAACAAAAACATCTAGTGTAGCTGAACCAAAAGTTATGACATCAAACATAATTATTTTTCTTTTTTAGACAAACTAATTATTGTCTTTATCACACTGTCTGGATTTAAAGAAATTGCATCAATCTTTTCTTTTATTAAAAACCTGGCAAAGTCCAAAAAATAACTAGGACCTTCACCGCAAATCCCTATATATTTCTTTCTTTTTCTGCACTCTCTAATAACTTGAGAAATCATCTCTTTTAGCGCTTTATTTCTCTCGTCAGCAATATATGCTATTTTAGCATTATCTCTATCCATTCCTAAAGTTAACTGAAGTAAATCATTTGAACCAATGCTCATTCCATCAAATATTTTCAAAAATTCATCAGCTAAAATAATATTTGAAGGAATCTCGCACATTACAATAACTTTTAACCCATCTTTTCCTTTTTTAAGCCCGTATCTGCTCATTAAATCCAATACCTTCTTTCCTTCTTCTGGTGTTCTGCAGAATGGAACCATTATCCAAATATTTTTTAATCCGAATTCTTCTCTTGCCTTTTTTAAAGCCCTACACTCCATCTTAAATGCTGGCTCAAAATCTTTATCGTAATATCTTGAAGCGCCCCTAAAACCAAGCATTGGATTTGACTCTTCTGGTTCAAACAATGTTCCTCCTATTAAGCTTGCATATTCATTTGTTTTAAAATCAGATAATCTGACAATCACATCTTTGGGATAAAAAGCGGCAGCAATCTGGGAAATCCCCTCAGCTAATTCATCAACAAAGTATTGTTTTTTATCTTTATAGCCAAAAGTTAGCTCTTCAATTTTTCTTTTAACTTTCTTGTCTTTTAACTTCTCATAATGATAAAGCGCTAGAGGATGAATCCTGATTTTTTCAGCTATAATAAACTCCTGCCTTGCCAATCCTACTCCATCAACAGGCAAAAATGAACTTTTAAATGCAATTTCTGGAGCTCCTAAATTAAGGCTTATTCTTACAGGCAGCTTAGGAGTCTTTTTTAAATCATATTTTTTAACTTCAAATGGAATTATTCCGTCAAAGATCCTGCCCTTTGTACAGTCAACGGTTATATTCTGGCCTGTTTTCAAAACCTTTGTCGCTTTTCCTGTACCAACAATGCAAGGCACGCCAAGTTCCCTTGAAATAATTGCTGCGTGAGCCGTTTTTCCGCCTTCATCAGTAATAATTGCTGAAGCTAGTGGAAATATACTAACCCAGTCCGGGTCAGTCATTTTAGTAATCAAAACCTCTCCCCTTTTAAAATCTTCCAGCTTAGAAACATCAAGAATTATCCTTGCTTTTCCCTGACCTATTTTATCACCAATAGCAATGCCGGTTAAAACTGGTTTTTTGTTAGTTTTAATTTTATATTCCTCATAAATATTTTTATTTTTAACGCTGTGAACAGTTTCTGGCCTTGACTGAACAATGAACAATTTATTTGATTTACCGTCTTTCGCCCATTCAATATCTTGTGGAAAATTATAATGCTCTTCAATTTTACAGGCCCAATTAGTTAAGGTTAAAATTTCTTTATCAGTTAAAGAAAACTTTTGCTGGTCTTTTGAAGAAACTTTAACTTCTTTCAAACCATTATCTTTATTATAAATATATTTTCTTGTTTTTCTTCCTAAATTCTTAGCGATTATAGCTTTATAACCCTTCTTAAAAGTAGGTTTAAAAACGTAAAACTCATCAGGAGTTATTTTTCCCTTAACAATTAATTCGCCTATTCCAAAAATTGAATTAATTAGAACCACATTTTCAAACCCAGACTCTGTATCAATTGTAAACATTACTCCTGAACAAGCTAAATCAGACCTAATCATTTTTTGAACTCCAACAGAGAGAGCAATTTTCAAATGATTAAAACCTTTTTCCTCCCTGTAGGAAATTGAGCGGTCAGTAAACAAAGAAGCCATACATTTTTTAATGGCTTTTAACAGCTCTTTTTCTCCTTTAACGTTTAAATAAGTTTCCATTTGTCCTGCAAAACTTGCTGTTTTTAAATCTTCTGCAGTTGCTGATGAGCGTACTGCTACATCGCTTTGTTTTTCAGAGTATTTTTTTGACAAAAGCAGATAGTTTTTAATTGCTTCTTCTTTTAATCTTTTGGGAAGCTTACCTCTTAGAATTGCAGTTCTGGCTTGTTTTCCTGTTTTTTTCAAACTTGCTAAACTTTTAGGGTTAAAGTTTTTAAAAATCTCTTTTAATTTTTTATCAATCCCATTTTCTTTTAAAAAATACCAGTAAGCACTTGAAGTTAAAGCAAATCCATCAGGAATGTTTATTCCTTTTTTGCTAAGCTTAGAAAACATTTCACCCAAAGAAGCATTTTTTCCACCAACCAGTTTCGTGTCTTTGTTTGAAACATCTTTAAGCCAGAGAGCTAGTTTTTTTGATTTTGTTATGTTCATTCTTTAATTATTTTTTTAATCTCTTTTACGCTTTCTGGATTAGCTAAAGTTGAAAGATCGCCCAATGGCTCCTTTGTGAATAATCTCTTTAAAATTCTTCTCATGATTTTTCCACTTCTTGTTTTTGGCAAATCACTAACCAGATAAATTCTTTTAGGAAGGGCGATGGGACCAATCTTTTCTCTGATTTCTAAAATTAATTCTTTTTCCAGCTCGGACTCAGTTATTTTTCCTTTAGGAACAATAAAAGCAACTGGCACTTCTCCTTTTATTTTGTCAGGAATGCCAACAATGGCGCATTCTGCAACATACTTATGTTTAGATAAAACATTTTCCAGCTCTCCTGTTGTAAACCTATGACCTGCCACTTTAATTACATCATCAACCCTTCCAACAATTCTAATTAAACCATTTTTATCTTTATAGGCGGCATCTGAAGTAAAATAAATTTTATCTCCATAATCGCTCCAGTATGTTTTTTTGTATTTTTTAGGATCTTTATATACCATTCTAAGCAAGGCTGGAGCAAAAGGAGAAAGTAAAACTAAATTTCCTTTTTCATTCGTTTTTACTGGCTTGCCTTTATCATTTAAAATATCAAATTTAAATCCTGGAAAAGGAAGACCTGTGTAGGCTGGTTTAAACGGACCAATGCCTGGCAAGGAACTAATTAAGATTCCTCCCGTTTCTGTTTGCCACCAAGTATCAACTAAAGGACACTTTTCTCTTCCAACATTTCTAAAAAACCAATTCCAAGAATGCTCATCAATTGGCTCGCCCACTGTGCCTAATAATCTTAAAGTTTTGAATTTTGTTCTGGAAAGCTTATCACATTGTTTTTTAAACATTCTTATGGCTGTAGGAGCAGTATAAAATATTGTTACTCCATGTTTTTCAATAATATCTGCCCATCTGTCAGGCTTTGGCCAATTAGGGGCTCCCTCAAACATTAAAAAAGTAGCTCCATTTAATAAGGGTGAATAAATCGTATAAGTGTGTCCTGTAATCCAGCCAACATCAGCTGTTGACCAAAAAATATCTTCGTCATGCAAATCAAAAATCCATTTACCCGTGAAATAAGCTTGAACAGTATAACCGCCGCAAACATGAATACAGCCCTTGGGCTTGCCAGTTGAACCACTGGTGTAAAGTATAAACTGAGTATCTTCACTGTTCATTTTCTCTGGATTGCATTCATCTTTTTCATTTTTAATTAGTTCATGCCACCACAAATCCTTGTTTTTCTTAAAAGCAACCTTATTATTAGCGCGTTTAACAACTATTACTTTTTTAACTTTTGTGTTTTTTAAAGCTTTATCAGCGTTTTTTTTCAAATCAATAACTTTTCCTTTTCTAAAATACCCGTCAGCAGTAATTAAAATCCTAGCTTCAGTATCCAATAATCTAATATTTAAAGCAGTCGAAGAAAAAGCAGAAAAAACAACAGCATGAACTGCTCCAATCCTTGAACAGGCCAGCATTGCAATTACAACCTCAGGAATCATTGGTAAGTAAATTCCAATTCTATCTCCCTTTTTAACTCCTAATTTTTTTAAAGCATTAGCAAACTTATTAACTTCCAGATAAAGCTCATAATAAGTTAGAATTTTAGGTTTTTCATTTAATGGCTCTGGCTCCCAAATCAAAGCAGCCTTATTTTTTCTAGTTTCAAGGTTTTTATCTAAAGCATTATATGTAATGTTAAGTTTCCCACCTTCAAACCACTTAAAATATGGAGCATAGTGAGAAAATGTTTTTTTCGGCTCTTTAAACCAATCTATCTCTTTGGCTAAATCTCCCCAGAATTTCACTGGGTCTTTGTCAGCTTTTTGATAAATTGACTTGTCATTAATCCAGGCCTTATCTTTAAAGTCTTTGTCTGGATAATATAACTTGCCTTTTTTAATCATATACCTTATTTTACCAAAAAACCGCTCAAAGAGCGATTTTTCTTAATATTTAAAATAATTAAATCTTCTTCCCAATAAATTCAGTGAACTCAGCCAATCTTGATGCATAACCATACTCATTATCATACCAGGCAACAATTTTAACCAAATTGCCTTTTACCTGCGTTAAAGGGGCATCAATAATCGCTGAAAAAGAGCTTTTGATATAGTCAGTTGAAACTAAAGGCACATCTTCGACTCCTAGAATTCCTTCTAACTCCTTGGTTTGAGAAGCTTTTTTAAAAATATAATTTAAATCCTGAACAGTGGTTTTTTCACCAATCTCACAAACAAGATCAAGCAAAGAAACAATTGGGGTTGGAGTTCTAAAAGCCAAACCATCAAGCTTTCCTTTTAATTCAGGCATCACAGTTTCTATGGCTTTGGTCGCTCCCGTTGTTGTTGGAATAATATTTATCGCTGCTGCCCTTGCTCTTCTTAAATCCTTATGAGGTGAATCTAAAATATTCTGATTGGCAGTATAAGAATGAATGGTTGTCATAAAACCCTTCACAATCTTAAAATTGTCATTTAATACTTTGGCAATAGGAGCCAAGCAATTAGTTGTACATGATGCCATGTCAACAATATCATGCTTTTCAGAATCAAACTTATCCGCATTAATTCCTAGAATAAAACAAGGGATTTTCTCAGGATCCTTAGAAGGAGCTGAAATAATTACTTTCTTAGCCCCGGCTAATAAATGCTTTTTAGCATTTTCATAATCTCTAAAAAAACCGGTGCATTCTAGAACTATGTCAATTCCTAATTCTTTCCAGGGCAGTTTTTCAGGGTCTTTTTCACTTAAAATCTTAATAGTTTTACCACCTGAAGTGCCATCTATTAAAATAGAATTATCTATTGCCTTTACTGTTTTCTTATAAATCCCATAAATACTGTCATATCTTAAAAGATGAGCCAGGGTTTTAGCATCTGTTAAATCATTGATAGCAACCACTTCTAAATCAGGGTGGTTGTCTAAAATGCTTTTCAGGGCTGATCTTCCAATGCGGCCAAGGCCATTTATTGCAATTTTAATCATAAATATGTTTAAAAAATTATTCTTTAATTCCTAAAAGTTGTGAAATCTTAGGCTTGTTAAAACCAACTACAATTTCATCGTCAATTTGGATGACTGGTACACCCATTTGACCTGTTTTTTCAATCATTTCTTTTCTTGCTTCTTCGTTCTCAGAAACATCTAAATCTTCAAATTCAATTTTATTATCATTTAAAAACTGTTTTAAAGTAACACAATAAGGACAAGTTTTTGTAGAAAATACTCTTATTTTTGCCATTTTACTAAAAAATATTAATTATTAGTTATTTATTGACCGCAAGATTGACCGTTAGAAGTTCCCGCTTCCATACCAAACCCAGAAGAAAAAGCTGTGTCAGAAAGAACCTGAGAGCATTCTTCAGGAGCAGAATTAAAAGCCCCGCAAATTGCCTGTTTAAATGCTTCTGGTGAACGAGTCCTTAAAGAGTTTAGAATTTGATCATTAATAACAATTGTTGGAGAACCGCCAATTCCATATTGTTGGTTCAAATCATCATGGACATCAAACTTAGGAAAATTTCCATTTAACCAAGTGCTTCTATCCTGGTATTGAGAGTAAATACTGAACTGTTCATCAGTGTTATTAACACAGCTATCAAGCTGAGCTTTGTTTATTTCTGCACTTAAAAAACAATTCTCCGAATCACCATCTTTAACAAAACATGACAGATACTCATCATGTTTCTCCGTCTGTTCTTTTTGTATGCAGTATTGAGTTAAGTTTTCATCAATCTCTATTTTCTCATGCATTATATAGTTAACAAAATAAATACCCATATCTGTTTTATCAGCTAATAAATCATAGACAGGTAAATACATTTTCTGGGTTTGAAGTCCAAATGGACAATAGCTCATTACGAAAAGCTTTACATCAGGTCTGTCACTCTTGGGAGATTGTTCGCTAGGCTGTTGTTCACCATTAACTTCAGCATCTAAAACAAAAGCGTCAGGGAATAAATACTTTCCATCCTTACTCACATAGGACTGGTATTCAGTTCCCTCAACTTCAACGCGGATTTTATAAACATCTCCTTCTTCACTAATATCAATTAAAGAAGCAGTAATTCCTGCTGGCAAAACATTGTTATTAAGGTAA
>SDBT01008980.1_pt1 | contig 16255 bp, 14 predicted proteins | sample 2277101 | NCBI WGS metagenome assembly SDBT01 (sample SAMN10404973, study PRJNA504765) | marine sediment metagenome | isolation source: marine sediment core GS10_PC15, 103 cmbsf | place: Arctic Ocean: Southern Knipovich Ridge | collected 2010 | reverse complement strand
ACTTTTAAAATCTTGGTTCTTTAACATTAAATTTTTAAAATGATTTTTCAGATCTTATTTTTTTAGAAAAACAGTTTGTATATTAATATGGATGACATAAAGTGGAAATATTGTGATATTGAAAATTGCTCATATAAATGTAAAACAAATAGTGATTTAAAAACACATAAAGCTTTTAAACATAATATAGATGTTAAATGGTATTACTGTGATATTGAAAATTGCTCGTATAAATGCAAAACAAATAGTGATTTGAAAAAACATAAAGCTTTTAAACATGATATAGATGTTAATTGGTATTATTGTGATATTGATGATTGTTTACATAAATGTAAGACAAGTAGTGATTTGAATAAGCATAAAATTAATATACATAATATAAATATTAAATGGTGTTATTGCGATATTGACGATTGTTCATATAAATGTAAACATAAAAGCGATTTGAATAAACATAAAGCTCGTATACACAATATAAATGTTAAATGGTATTATTGTGATCATTCTAAATGTGATAAAAAATTCAAAACAAATACCGAATTAAAATCACATAAAGCAAATATTCATAATGTAAATATTAAATGGTATTATTGTGATCATTCTAAATGTAATAAAAAATGTAAAACAAACAGCGGGTTGAAATCACATAAAGCTCGTATACACAATATAAATATTAAATGGTATTATTGCGATCAATCTAATTGTGATAAAAAATTCAAAACAAATGGTGAATTGAAATCACATAAAGCAAATATTCATAATGTAAATATTAAATGGTATTATTGTGATTATTCTAATTGTGATAAAAAATTCAAAACAAATAGTGGATTGAAATCTCATAAAATTAATATTCATAATATTAATGTAATATGGAAATTATGTACAGTTCGAGAATGCACTTCCAAATTCAAAACGAATAGTCATCTAAAAAGACATCTTTCATACGTTCATGATATAGGAACAAAGAACTGCAGCTTTTGTAAAAGAAACGTTTATTCACTTACAAATTATCAAAATAAACAAGACAAAAATGAAATATGTAGAAGATGTTATAATAAAGTTACTGGTAAAAATTCAAGAGCTGAGACTCAAATGTCTGATTATTTAGATAAAAATATCGGAACTGAATTTCTACTTGGTAGTGATAGGAGTTTGAAATCAATGGGTGGCTGTTCTCTAAAAAGACCAGATAAACTATATGCAAGTCCCGATATTATCATTCATATAGAATGTGATGAATTTCAACATAAAAGATCTAATACGACCTATTTATGTGACGAAAAGAGAATTAGTGATATTTATGAAGAATTTTCAGGTAAAAAATATATTGTTATACGTTGGAATCCTAATCATTACAAACCATTAAAGAATAAGAAAAAAGTAAATAGATCAAAACGTTTAGAATTGCTCATAACTTTATTTAGAAATATTCAAAATAATCCTCCTAATAATATAATAACAATATATTACATGTTTTACAATTCAGACAATCCGTTAATAGCTAAAAATATTCCTTATTATTTAATTCAAAATGAAAATGATTTGAATAAATTATTTGAAGTTCCAAACTAGATATCTTTAATAATTTTTAAAACAAATTAATAATTATGTTAAATACAAGAGTTGCTGAAAAGCTACCAAGGAATCCAACTATATATTCTTCTACTGTGTTCAAGGGGTGGTTTACTAAATCGTCTTGTTCATTAAATGTAATTATAAGTATAATAAATAATAATACAATAATAGCTAAAATAGTAAAGATAATTATTTTTTCTTCTTTAGATTTGCAATTTAATTTTACATTGTTCATTAAACATTTTTGTATATCTTTAATTTTATTTGATATAATAAATTAAAAAAGTTATATCAAAAAATGAGCAATGAAAAAGAAGAAATTGAAAAAATTGATAGATTAGAAAGAATATACCTTACTTGGGTTACTAACGCTGCAATATTTATTGCGGTTGCACCAATAATGCGAAACATGGGTAAAAACGGTAAAAATTATTCACTTATGTTATTTACCATTGCTATTACATTATTTACAGTAACTAATATTGATTATCTAGGAGAAAGAAAGAAATTAACAAATGATAATATTAGAATACCTTTAAGACTTGATTTATTATTCGCAATTATTATAGTTACTATAATTGTAATTGCAATAATAATATATGATTATAGTATAAATGATGTAAATATAAGTACTAATTTAATTAAGAAAATAACTAACATTTTTGGAGTTGAGATTAAAAATGGTAAAGTAAAACTATGATTAATTTGACTTTCTTGTTTAATTTTAAAACCTAATTTTAAAGCCTAATTTTAAAAATTAACTATTAAGTAGATTTATTAATAATCATTCGATAATTTCATTATATTTTTACTATGTAAATTATAATATAACTGATATATTCAAAGTTGAATTAAAAAATGAATTAATTATTTAATTATTTTAAATAAAAGATCTTTAAATATAAATTAGATAAAAATAAGTAAAGAAGAAAATGACTTCAAGAGACGATTTAGCGGACGAATTTAAAATTCTTATAGGTAATTATATAGATGATTTTTTATATCCTGTATATTTAGAAAGTAATCCAGTATTTAGTATATTTATTAAAAAAGGAAAAACTATTCTTTTCGAATCTTATGATAGTTCTAATAAATTAATAGAGGATTGTTATGATAATTTATATAAACATAAAAAGTTAATTGATGATAGAAATCCAGAATTTTTTTTGAATAAAAAAATCAAATTATTTCCAAAAGTTCCAAATCAATTTACTGTATCATTTCGTAGTATGTGGATTGAGGATTGTGAAAATGAACTTCCAGAAGATGAAAAAAATATGAGTTGGAAATGGTTTGATCAATTTCTTGAAATACTCGAGGAGTGGAAAGACATAGAAGAATAAATTGGATATAAAATTTTTAAAATCATTTATTTCTTTATAAATTTATTTATTGTAGTCAAAGGATCAGTACCAATTTAATAATTTCTGCTTTTATATAATAATGAGTTTATTTTATTTATATATTTTATAGTATACTTGATGAAATGAAATTTTTGAAACTTTTTGAATTGTAAAAAGTTTTGCCTCAAATATTAGAAAAATGAAATCGAATATTGATGAAATTAAATGATCTGAATAAATTGTTCAATGTAAATCCTTAAAGATTGCGAAAATGAACTTTCGGAAGACGAAAAAAATATGAGTTGGGTATGGTTCGATCAATTTCTAGAAATAATTGATGAGTGGAAAGAAACAAAAACATAATTTAGTTTTAAATTTTAAAATCCATATCAAAAATGGATACATCAATAAATGTTAAAAATATTTTAGATTCTTTAAATCCTTCTAAATCCTCTACATCAATAAAGGTTAAAAATATTTTAGATTCTTTAAATTCTAAATCTTCTACTACAAACATAGTCCGCTCTCCTATTCGTAAGGTTGGTGCAGTTCGAAGATTAAGAACTCTTGATCTTAGTCAAAACCAATTAGTAAATATACCACCATTGGGAACAGTTAAATATATGCAAAGATTAAGAACAATTAATCTCAGTAATAACCAAATAGTAAATATATCACCGTTGGCAACGGCTAATTTTCCTTCATTATATTTCCTTAATCTCAGTAATAACCAAATAGTAAATATATCAGCATTGAAAACAGCTAAATTTCCTTTATTATATTCCCTTGATCTCAGAGAAAATATAATAGAAAATATATCACCATTAATGACAGTTAATTTCCCATTACTACAAAAACTTCATCTCGATTATAACCGAATAGTAGATATATCACCATTGATGACAGTTAAATTTCCAATACTAAGAATACTTGGTTTTGAAGGAAATGATATAGTAGATATATCATCATTGGCAAAAGCTAATTTCCCTTTACTACAAGAACTTCATATCGATGATAACCAAATAGAAGATATAACACCGTTGGAAACAGCTAATTTCCCTTTACTAAAAACTTAATCTCAGTTATAACCAAATAGAAAATATATCACCATTGGCAACAACTGACTTTCCCTTACTAAGAATACTTGTCATTAACACCCCTTGGAATCGAATAGTAGATATACCAGATTCAATACGGGAATGGATACATGTTGAAAGAGTTAAATCTTATCAAAAATACCGTCCCAATAAATTATATGCTGATCCTAATATGGTGATACATATAGAATAAATTGGATATAAAAATTTTTAAAACTAAATTATGTTTTAAAATTTTGTATTTATGACATTTGTCCATTGTATTTAACAATTATGTCATCATTAGATGTAAACCAATTCTGTCTGTTATAACTTATTGTTTTACCTGTATTATTTACACTTTTTCTATTAAGTCTTACAACTGGTTCAAAATGTTTACCTTCAAAATCAATATACACTAAGTATTTTCTTGTTCGTTTTTTAATTGTTTTTGTATCAATAAATTCTAACGAAGATGACTTAATTGGAATTAAGTTAACTTTAAAAATATTTTCAATAAAAGCGTATATATGATAATCTGTCCTACAAGTTGGTGTATCAATTTCATCACGAAGATTTTGGTATGAATATCTTATATTATAAAAAGATAATCTTAATATTGAATTTCTTATAAATTTGGCACTAGTGTTATCTTCAGTAATAATGATATCTACTATTAATTCTTTTATAATATTATCCAAATCTTTAGGTTTCAATTTTATTTTTATATTTTGAAAAAGTTTATCTTCATCATGATTAATATTAAAATTAGATATTATATTTGTTAAAATTTTTTCTTTATTTATAACTCCATAAGCTTTTTCAGATACTTTCCTATCGTCAATATTAAAATATTTATTTTCTGTTAACAAATTTAATAATTTCTTCAATTCATTACTAATAAAATCTGCTTTAAATCGATGTTCGAGTTGTCTATAATATTGACTCAAAAGTTCGTAAATAACAAAGAATATACAATAATTTCTATCAGACATTATTCCAATTCTATATAAATTCGCTCCTCCAATCCTATAATCAATTGCTTTCATTTCACCAATATTTAAAAAATCTATAATATATCTTTTAGGAATAATAGGAGTTATAACAGTTTTCATAATCTGAGATGTTTTTGTTTTTCTAAATGCAACAAATCTATATGAAGAAGTAAATGTTTTCCAAGGCTCACCAAAAAGATGATTTGCATCAAGATAGAAATCATCAACAATAAAGAATTTTCTCTCATTCATTCTTGCAATAAAATTATTAATATCAACAAGCCATTCATATTGTCCTGGTAGTGTCGCAGCTGTTCCAAGTTTAATAAATATTCTATTATTTTTCTTGGTTTTCCATTTAATAATAAAATCATCTTTCAAATTTGTATATTTGTTACTTGCCTTGAATTCACCATTTCTTTGTTTATCTAATATTTCATAGAATTTACCACCATCAGCAGATAGAATAACAACATTACCTCCTTCTTCCACAAGATCTAATGTATTTAATAATTGATTTAGATCTTTCATGTTATTTTGTGGATTGTAAAAAAAAGTTAAAGAATTCATCATTGTTATTGTATGAATTTTATCGGGACCAATAAATTTTTTAATCTTTATTGTATCTTGACCTTTAAGATTTGTTTTTGGTATTTTAAGATTCTTAATCCCAAGTGTTGTTTTTCTTTTTATTAATTCTGTTACAAAAACATTATTTGGTTCAACAACAAAATTTTTATTAAAAATTTTCATTTTAGCAATATCACCACCTTTTCCTGTCCCAATATCAATATTATTATTCTTAACACCAAATATTGAATATTTGTGCAATATAAATGATTTTATATTAGAATGGTATTTTCTAACAGGTTTTGATGTCAATTGAAGTAAATCGTTTAATGATATTGGATCTCTATATATTTTAAATACGTTTTCAGCAACACTTAGATAATTTGGAAAAGGTCTATCATTTCTTTTTTTATAAAATACAAAATTACCTTTCTTAAAACTATCTTTATGCGGTTTGTATTTCATTTCAATTATTTCACCTTCATATATTGACTCTCCTTTATTATTCTTAGGAGCATTAAAATTTTCATTAAATGGTTTTGGTTTAAATGGAATAACACTATTTCCACTTTTTACTTTTAGTATTCCTCCCTCAACTTTAAAGTCAATGGTAAGTTTTTCAATAGGTTTCCATTTAAATATTTTTTTATTATAATAAGGTTTAGAAATTGGTGTAAAAATTATTCCATCATCTTTGTATCCTTGTTTTCTGTATTCCTTGATATCATTTACAACATTATTTAACGCTCTTAAAAATTTTGAAGGATGTTTATAAATTCTTTGAATTTTTAACTTTAACCATGAAAATTCATTATTTAATGTTGGCAAATTACTAAGAACTGATGTTGCTGCAGATATTCTAGATGAATATATAGCATTTCTTATATCAAAATTTTCTGGAGTTGCTATACAATCAAATATAAAATAAGAATATTTATTAGTTTGAAAATAATATTCTTCAGAAAAATATAGTTCGCCATCAAATACAGTTCCATTCATTGTTTCAATTGGTTTTCCTATTTTAGATATCCAGGATATTGAATTTGCATTATGTCTTGGTGTCATATAAAATACACCAAGTGAAGAATAATATAAAATAGTTCTTATACCATCTGTTTTTACAGTAATTGCATATCCTCCACTAGATTCAAGTGTTGGTTTTATTAATTTTTTTGCATTTTTATCATAGAAATTTGTATAGTTTTCCCAAATAAGATCTCTTGGTTTAGGTAAATTCCCAAAATACAAATAATTTGGTTCGAATATTGATTGAAATTCAATGTATATATTATCTTCCATAGTCATTGTTATTATTTCTTTAACATTTCTGAGAATTTTATAAAAAGGAATAAGAGCTTTATTATATTCATTGATCAAAGATGTTGTGTAATTTGTTATATTTTCAAAGTCTTCAAGTGATCTTATCCATTCAAATTCCATTTCATAATCAGTATTATTATTAGTTTTTGACATACTAATATCAAATCTAATACTGTTACCAATAATAAATGAATGTCTTATTCTATCTCTATTAGCCCCTTTTTCCGAAGAAGAGATAGTTATATTTTTTTCAGATGAAAAAACCATTTTAAACATATAATCATCAACTATAACAGAATAATTATCAAGTTGATTTTTCTGAATACTTTCTCCACCAATACTTCTTCTTCTATCAGAATATGAAATAATTGTTGAACGTTCTTCTTTAACTGAAGGGTATTTTGTTTTATATATATGCAAAACTCTTTCATACATTCTTTGACTAATTTTATATCTATTAAATCTAATTTCAATTTCTGGAGTTGAATTTTGCATTGTTGTAAATTCAATCAAATTCCTAATTGATCTTTTAATATTTTCATTATATTTTTCATTTGGAAGAAGTTCGATTGACATATATTTAAATATATATGTTTTTTATTTTAAAAAAAATTTAAAAAAATCAATTTATATTAACCAATTGTGCAATTTTCACAATTATCATTTGAATAATATAATTTAATAAATTCTTCCTTTGGAAATATCGATTTTGTTAATTTTTTATTAACTTTATTATGTAATATCCATGTCCATTCAGCTAATTGAATACTTGTATTTATATATTGTTTAATTGGTAAAATTTCGACTTCTTTTACAAGATTTATTCTACATATTGAACAAGGAATAATTATTGTTAATAAATGCATAAATGTATTAAATGAATTTCTTTTTTTTTGTGTATCAGCATTTGCTGCAAAATAATGTATTGATTTCCAAATATAAGGTCCAATAATTAATGGATCGTTAATTGGTATTATTTTATTATTTTCTTCGTTTTTTACATAATACATTTTATAAAATTGCTTTTTTGAAAATATAGGATTTCTAAGTCTTTTATTAACTCTATTGTGTAATATCCACGTCCATTCAGCTAATTGAATACTTGTATTAATATATTGTTTAATTGGTAAATTTTCAATTTCTTTAATAAGATTTTCTCCACATACTGAACAAGGAAAAATTATTATTAAAAGATTAATAAATTGTATAAACGTATCTCTTTTTTGCTTTGTATCAGAATTTATAGCAAAATAATGAATTAATTTCCAGACTATAGGCCCAATAATTTTTGGATCATTCATTTTAATTTGATTTTTATGATTTAATTAATTTTAAAAAATCAGTTGGTGAATAATAAAATTTAATAATAATTTGTTTCCTCATCCTCTTTAATATTTTTAGGTTTAATGAATATATTAATAATACCAATTTCTCCAGCTTTAATTTTCAATCTCAAAGGATAATGATTACCATCTTCATTTTTATCAGTATATATTGACATATTTTTTCCAAGTTTCAAAGATGTTATTTTCTTAAAACCAACATAATCAAAAACACAATCATATGTAACTGCATCATTTTCTTCAAATATTCCAAATATTGCAGTTTCAGATCCATCTGGATCATCAACTATAATACTTATACCTTGTTTTTGTGATTTAATTTGTATATCAGATTTAAGTTTACATGCTGATGTAAGAAAATTCATAAAAGTTTTAGTTTCAACAGTTACTGTAGGTTCTGAATCTTCATCATACAGATTTTTTATATTTTCAGGTATAATTGTATGTATATCAAGAATTTTTATTTGCTTTGTTAATTTTGATAATTTATTATCAGGTTTATTTATTGTAATAGACAAAAACTGAATTCCTTTAACAAATTTATTAAATATGATAATTGTATCTCTTTTTCTAATTTCATTTGTTTTCATTGAAAAATTATCAGAATTAACATAAAAATATGAAGGATTTTTTCCGAAAGATGATATATTTGAATTAAACAGAGTTAAATCAAGATTAATTTTATATGCCATTCCTAAGTCTTTATCATTAGAAATGAAAATAATTGATTTTTTTCTAATTATCATCCCTACTGGACCTCTTTTATGAAAATTTTTAAGAAATTTAGATATTACTTTAATAGTTGTTCCATCATTGGTTGTAGCTCTAAATTCTGGTTTTTTAATTATTGTTTGATCCATAAAATTTAAATAAAAATTCTCTTTTTAAAAAATTTTTTTTTATTTAAGCGCAAATATTTTTAAAAAATTCTCCTTTTATGTATATATAACTCTTCTAATATTTTCGAAATTAGGAAATTTGTAGTTAGAATTTATATCGAATAAAATAATTGATATATTAAAATATTCAGAAAAAGCAAATATAAGTGTTGAATGTATTTCTTTTTGCTCATTTGTATTAAATTCATCAATATTTTCTAATACTAAATTACCTTTATTATATTTAATACTAATTATATATTTATTAGTTGTTTCAACAAATAATGTAATTTGTATTAATTTCGAATACTTCTTTAATATGGTATTTATAGATTTAATTGAATTTTTTATTATTATTTCTTCAATTTTTAATAATTTCTCTTGAATATTAATTAAATTATTCCTTGAAGAAATATATTTCTTTTTTTTTGCAATTTCCAAATATTTAACATTATCAATAAATCCATATTTATTAAATAATTTATAATCATCAAGAGTTATTTTTAACTTAAAAATATTATTGTCTGCATTATTACTTAAATCTTTAATTTTAACTTCAATATTTTCAATATTATTCAAAATTGATTTATAATTAGAATGATTATTTACTTTAACTTCAACAGTATTGTTAGTATCAATATTATCATTAGAATTATTATATTTTATTAAATTAATTTTAGGATGATCTTCTGTTGATTCTTTAATATTAAATTTATTTGAAGAACTATCATCATAATTTAGTATTAACGATTCTGTACAAGATGGGCATTGAAATCCTGATATTATTAATTTCTTTAATTTATTTTCATTTTCAGCTATTTTATCATCTGTAATTATTACTGATGGAGAAGGGCTATCTAAAAGTTCTTTAAAAAAAGTTTTTAATACCTCTAATTCTGTAATTAAATTTATAATCAAAGACTTATTGCGAGAATTAACAGATTTTATTTCTTCTTCCAATTCTCTTATTGATTCATTATTTATTTTATCAGTATTATAATTGTTTTGGACATATAAAAGTCTTTTGTAAACACCATCTTTTTTTAATTTTTCTATTTTTACATTATAATCAATTTCTTCATCAGTAATATTTACATTTAACTGATCTGTAAATACTTTATTTTTGTAATCTTGAAGAATTTTATAATTTGAATATGTTGTTGATAATAAATAGTTAGTTCTTTGTTCAGAAGTTAAATTTATAAAATAACATCCCTCTTTTTCCTTATAAAAAGTAGATCGAAATTGCATATATGTTCCATATATTTTATTAATAATCTTTTGTGCATTATTATTTTCATACGATTTAATTATTCGAGGTTTTGTTGAATCATTTTTTATTTCCATAAAAAGAGAAAGAGTATATGTATTATTCTCATATATTCTATTAATAGTAAATGAATATATTTTTTCAATCCAATGTATTCCTGGTTCAATTATTTTAATAGATGTTTTATTTTTATTAATATTCGAAGTTATATTATTCCTTAAAATATCAACGTTTCCATAAAGACAAAATATTATAGCATATATACACGAAGATTTATTTTTTCCATTTAATTTTAATAAGTTTGATACTTCAAAAGATTTAGAATTAATATTTCTAAAATTATTAATTTTTACTTGCATCAAGAACTTATTTTTTTATAAAATTAGTTATCTTTAAGAAAATATTTGTATATTTACACAATATTTTTTTCTTACTTGTTCAAGTTTTGCTAAAAAATTATTAATATTTATTGGAATTTTAATATCAAATGTTTTTTGAAGTAATTCTAAATCATAAAATTTTCTAGATTTCCCATTATATATATAATAAAGTTTAGATTTTTGTGTTGAATCTGTAAACTCATTGTAAATAATTATATACTTTTTAAATTCATTGTATTCAGATAATTTTATGCCATTAATATAACTTAAATTAAAATTTTTATATGTTCTAATTAGTTTATAACAAGTTATTGGACCACATTTTTTAATATTTTTATTATAATCTGTACCACATATAATACAGAAATCTTTAAATTGTTCATATGTTAATTTTAATTCATCTAATATATTTCTTAATATTACTATTGTTCCGATTTGGTTTGTAATATTAGTTATTACACATGGACACCCATGAGCAAAAATATCTGTATCTGTAGTATAGCAAGCTATTGCTTTTTGTTGTTTACATAAAGTTGCGCATAATTTCTCTGCTTCATAATCAGCAACAATATACAAAATTCCTAATGATTTAAATAATGATTTAATAATTTCAATTTGCTGCCTCTTAAATTGTGGGTCTAAATAATATGATATTTTCTTTTTATATTTATTTAATAATTCATCTTTATCACTAGAAAGTATTGTTAATTCACATTCTAAGTCTAATTTCAGAGTTTCAATATCTTTTATTTGATTTTTTCTTCTTGTTTCTCTTTCAATATGAGTGATTGTTTTCAATTCTGAACATTTTCCATCAAATATAAATATTGGAATTATGTTATTGATTATAAATTTTCTTATAAGATATATAAAAAGTATTAATAACATTTTTTGAATCTCTTTATAATTAAGTTCAATATTTTCAATAGTAATATTCGCACTATTTTGACTAATTAATTGACATAAGTATTTATGTACAAATATAGGAGTATCAATTACTATTCTAAAATCTTTAAATAAAGATAAATTAATTTTTTCAAATGAATTCCTACAATTTTTCTTTAAAAACTTTGATAAACCTTTTATACCCATAATATCAATTTTTTCATTCCATATTTGACTAAAAAATCATATGTATTTTCAAATTTTAAAAATCATACAATCTTGAATGTAAATATATTAGTTAGATCCAACGCAATCAGATTCGATAGATTCATTTATTTAAAACATAATAATCTTTATATTTTGACCAACGTATTGGATCTTCCATCATTTTATTGAGTGATTTTTTAATATTTTCATATTCATTATAATCATCATATTTCACAATAAAATTTTTGCAATACTGACATTTCAACCAATAATTTATGTTTTTATTATTTATAGTTGAATAATATCCACATTCACCACAATTAAATTCATTATTATCGTCAATATATTTTGATTGACAATTAGCAATAAAATGTCTCCTTGTCTCAATTAAATCTCCGAGTTCATCGTAAAATTTAACTATTCTTTCTGAGATTTCGTTAGGAGTATCAGTTCTTAATATTCTTACCAAGATAGGTTTAGAAGAATCATTTACATTATTTAATTTTTTCATTTCATCATACGTATAAAAACTATATGAAGATGTTTCATGTTTAACATTTTCAATGCAATTCCTAAAAATTTTACCTTTAACAAATTTTAGTTTTTTATTTTGAGAACATGGATTTCCACTCATTACAAATAAATTCAAAGTTTTTTAAAAATAAAATTTTTATAAAAAATCATTTTTTTCCTTTTAAATTATATTCAATGAATAGTAGAAAATGAGAGAAATTTTAAAATTCTATAGTTTAATTGAACTAATATAATAATTACATTTTATGTTGCTTTAATTCTATATCTATAATCATCTAAATTAATAAACTTGTTATCATTAAATAAATTCATTAAAGAATAAAGTGAAATATCATTTTCGTTATCAGCTTTCCAATCTGGTATTTGTATATAATTAGGAATATTATAGGTTGCTACTAAAGGATAATTATCAATCATTAAAGTTTTCTTTTTACTAATGTCATCATGAATATCCCATATTTTCTTTAATGGTTTTAATCTTTTACCATCTACAACATCACAAAACTTACTGGAATAGATATAACTCGGACGTTTTTTAAATATTCTATCTACAATTTTATTAACATATTCTTCAGATCCGGCAGACCATACTATTACATAATCAAATTTCTTAAAACAAATTTCAATAAATTCATTTACATAAGGTCTTATATATCCATACATAATATCATTTTCACCAAAATTAAGTTGATAAGACTGTGTTTCATCATAAATATTATCATATATTTCTTTATTAGATACATTATTAAGTGTATGAACTAATGTTTCATCAAGATCTATTATAATAGAAGATAACATACTTCTTTTCATAGGTAAAAATTTATTGAAATTATTCATTTTACGTTTTTTAATTCAAATTATTATTTTTAAAAAATTTTTTGAAAAATGAAATTTTTAAAAAATTAATATTTTAAAAAATTTTAAGAAATTACTTTATGACACAATTTATAAACGAATCGAAATTACGAAAATTTATTAAACAATATTCATCAGTATCAACTGTATCTAATGTTACAAAAAACAATCCAATTAATGATATACAGGATTGGGTATATAGTACTATTAATAAGATTATATTAATTGCTAAGAGTATTGCAAAACTTAAAGGTAAATCTGAAATTACTCTTAAAGATATTAGTTTTGCGATGACAACATTTAATTATATTTTTATTAATAATAACAAACAGTTATTTTTTGATAAAGGTAATTTTAAGAGTTTTGTGAATAAAAGTCTGAATGAATTTACAATTGATTCAGAATATTCATTTAATTCATTTCAGAAAATTATTGAAACAAGACTTTTATTAGCTATTGAAAATTGTTCTAAATCTATGAGAATTGTCCAAAAAAAGACATTAATAAAAAAGTATTGGAATGAATGGCATAAAATTGATATAGCTTTTTTATCTTCTATAAATATTGAAACTATAAAACCAGAGGAAATCTATATTGAAACAATAAAATCAACTTTAAATTCGATATCTAAGAAAATAATTGAATATACTGGGGCAAATATTATTAGTGTAAATAATGTAATGGAAAAATATTTTGGAATAGTAACAACAGAAAATAAGCATGACTATACTAAGAAGTATAAAGATTTTATGCATATAATCCCTAAAGAAATAGTTCTATCTCAAAGAAACGGACAAATGAGTCGTGGTTCTCCTGTTGATAAAAATGGAAATCCAATTAAGGCAAAAGATGTAATTATTAATAAACATAAATACAAATATTTGACGGGTAATATGAATAATAAAGATGTTATAGTTATGAAAGGTAATGGTGGATTTTATTATGCTAACACATACGGAACAAGGACAAAACAAGATGAACTTGTTACACGACATAAATGGATAAAATACAAGGGCGAATTTAAAACTGATTCAACTAATATTGAAAATATAATTAATGAAAATGATATTGATACTGATTCATTTGGATAATTTCCAACCAAAGATGTTTAGGAAATTAATTATAATTCCAAGGAAAGATGTTAACTAAAATTTTTAAAAATCTTTGGTTTAAGGAATTTCGAAGTTTGCAAATCCATCTGTAACTATATTTTCAACATCTTGTTCATTTTTTATATGTTCTGATGTATCACTTATTTCCCATTGGTCTGTATCTTCACTTAAATCAAATATACTACTTTCTGCATCATCTGGTGTAAGATTTTGATCTATATCGAAATCTTTACCATTTGAATAATTTTCAGGTCCATCATCATCAAATCTTTCTCTACCTTCATAATATATATCAGGTCCGGAAAATACTGATGAATTACGTTGACCTCCAATACGAGATTTATTATATCCTCCTTTTCTAGTTGTATCTAATTTAAAACAATTTTTCTTAATTTGTTTAGATTGCATTTGTTCAAATATTCTTTTTTTAATTTGCGATATACGATATATGCCAAAATTACCAATTGCATATATTTCTCCCTGAGGATTTGTTCCAAATGAATGTAAATAAGCTTTTCTATCTACATTTCGAATACTACCAACTTTTTTAAATCTCCATTTTTTGGTATTAGTAGGTTTAGAAACAAGTATAGAACCATTATAATCTCCAAATATATAATATCCTTTATATTTACTCATTTCATCACCTTTATATATAGTTCCTCCTATAATTGCAAGACCATTAAATTGTTTAATATTTTCTCCACTTGATTTTCTGATATTTTTTGCATTTTTTGAATGTGGATATACAAGTTTTGGCATTGTAATCTTAATATTATTTTTATTAAAATAATTAACAACAGGTTTTCTAAATATTTCAAATCCTTCATAACCTCTCCATCCATGATTTTCTCCAAATTTAACAATAGATATTTTTTCCCAATTATCTTGACCTACATCTCCAACAATAAGTGAAGGATCTTTCGGAGAGTCGTTATAAATATCAAATCTCCAAGGATTTCTAAAACCTAATGCAAAAATAGAAGAAGTTTTGTTATTTATTTTAAATCCAGCAGGTATTAATAATTTTTCAGTTATTTTATATCTTAGTATTTTACCTAACATAGTTTTAAGATTTTGAGCATTTCCTAATAATTCGTTGCCTCCAGAACCACCACCATCTCCAACACTAATATACATCATATTATCGGAACTTATTCTAATACATCCCCCACTATGATTTGCTTCTGGTTGTTTAATTCTAAGAAGTTCTATTCCTGTTAATAATGTAGCAGCTGGTGTACCTTGAATTTTAAATTTTGAAATTACAAGATCGTTATCATTACCTATAGTTTTAGATACTGTATTATATGCAATATAGAATATTTTATTATTGATTTTATCGAAACACATTGATAATAATCCACGTTCATCTTTATTAGCGCGAGATTTTAATGGTTTAGTTGCAAATAGTTTATTAATTACAAAACGAATATCCATAACTAAACTTGTTTTCCAACTAGCAAGTTGAAATTTTAATATTGTTCCTTTTTGATCGACTAAATATATATGATTAGGATCATTATTTGACGAAACAACATCTGTCCATATTACATCAGGACTTTCAATAATTCTTGTTAAAATTAAGGATGGAATATCAGTTATTGACATATTAGTTTTTATATTTTTATTAATATTTATTTTAAATATCATTGATTTAATAAAAAAATCATTATTTATATTATTTGCGTTTTAAAAATAAAGATAATTAAATATAAACAATGACTTCAAAATGTAATAAGTATATTGCAACAGCTTGTTGTAGTCCTCCAATATTTTTAATTCTCGCTATTATAATAATAATTATAGCTATTGTAGCAATTAGTAAAGAACAGAATGAAGGTCCTAAGCCATTAACACCATTAACTAATGAAGAAATTATTGAACTTAAAGAATGTGTTGATAATCATAA
>SDBT01008979.1_pt1 | contig 16255 bp, 15 predicted proteins | sample 2277101 | NCBI WGS metagenome assembly SDBT01 (sample SAMN10404973, study PRJNA504765) | marine sediment metagenome | isolation source: marine sediment core GS10_PC15, 103 cmbsf | place: Arctic Ocean: Southern Knipovich Ridge | collected 2010 | reverse complement strand
GACCAAGCTGCGCGATGTCCGAATGAGCTTGTTGATGGTCTCGATCATATGCACCGGAATCCGGATGGTCCGGGCTTGATCGGCGATGGCTCGAGTGATCGCCTGACGGATCCACCAGGTCGCATAGGTAGAGAACTTGTAGCCGCGCCGGTACTCGAATTTGTCGACCGCCTTCATGAGCCCTATGTTGCCTTCCTGAATGAGGTCGAGAAATTGTAGCCCTCGGTTGGTGTACTTCTTGGCGATCGAGACCACCAGGCGGAGATTGGCTTCGACCAGCTCGGATTTGGCTTGTTGTGCCTGGTACTCGCCCTCTTTCATGGTCCTGAGCGTTTTCTTGAGCTCCCCGGCGCCGGCGTCGAGCTCGTCCTGAACAGCACGGATTTCAGCTCGAGCCTTGCGCATTTCGGACCGCAGGCGGGCTCTATCCTCGTCTTTGGCTTTACCGCGCCCTTTGATTGCATTGAGGCGGCCATTGAGCCGGGAGAGACGCCTCTCTGACTGCACGATTCTTTCCACCGCCGCGGCGATTTTTTCCCGCATCCGGGAGCGGAAACTCTCAGTCCACTCAATGGTTTCGATGAGTCGGCCGAGGTTGATTCTCATCCGGCCCAGCTTCCACTTCCCGCGCAGGTAAGTCCGTGACCGTTTTTTGAGTTTGGCAAAGCGCTTTAAATAGTTCTTGTGGTCACGGTAAGCCTGTTTGATCCTGTCGATTGTCGCTACCGTTTGCTGCCGACGTTCATCGATTCTATGCTCGGTAAGATCCTCGTCGGTGATGATGATGAGCTCTCGAATGTTGATCTCTGCCTTCTTGATCGAGTCGTGGAGAGCAAGGGTCTCTGTGGCAACCATGAGAGTGCGGGAGCAGACCCGGCGGACCATCAATTTGCCCCGCTCGATTCGTTTGGCTATCACAACTTCTCCCTCGCGGGTCAGAAGCGGAACGGTGCCCATTTCCCGAAGGTACATGCGCACCGGATCATTGGTCTTCTCCAGTGCGCCGGGAGTCAGATCGAGCTCGATTCCTTCAGATTCCTGTTCTCTCCCGAAGCCGACGACACCCGCTTCTTTGAGCTCTTTGTACTTGTCTTCCGACTCGACGACATCGATGCCTGCATTGCCAAAGACATCGAATAGCTCGTCCAGCTCTTCTGAGGAGCTCACTTCGGAAGGCAACATGTCGTTGACTTCATCGTAGAGAAGATAGCCCTTCTCTTTGCCCAAATTAATGAGCGTTTTGACCTCGTCGTATTTTTCCTCGATGGCCAAAGTTTAGTCCCTCCTATCAGGCATGATTCTCGATGCTCGCCAAAGTTTCGATTCGTCGCGCCAAAGCTTGGATCTCGGCGGTGATTCGGTCATCCTCCTGACCTTGGGCGAGCTTTTTTTGGAGACGCGAAAGCTCACGACGCCAGCGTTGCTCTCGCAGCTTATTCAAGCAATCGCGAGGGCTCTGCCGCGATGACAGCGGCGCGGGCTCGAGAGCGATTCGGGTCATGAGATTCCGGTCCCCTTCGCTGGAAAGTCTTTCCAGCACCCCCGCCATCGTTGCCGGTTGGCCGGTGGCCAACTCCTTCATGGCTGTCAGGATGGGTGCGGTTACCATTTCCAGAAGATCTTCTTCATTTATCTCGGTGAGAATAACAGCAGCTTCGGCCGGCGATTGGAGAAGCCATCTGACCAAGTCGCGCTCCGCCGGTTTGAGCCTGCTCGCAGCCTCTGGAGCGACGTCAACCCGCCTCACGCGAGCCGTGACCTTGCGTTTGAGCTCCTCCACCACCGCCGCGTCGGAAATATCCGCCCGTTCGGCAAGCTGTGTCACGTAGGCTACCCGCTCGACGTGATTCGGGATTCGGGCTAGGGTGGGGAGCACCTCATTCAAGAACTGCGCCTTGCCCCGTGGGCTCCGCACGTCGTTTCGCTGGGCGGCACGCTCAATCAAGTAATCGACAAATGAGCTCGCTCCGGCGAGCCTTTGACGATAAGCATCGGCACCCCGGTTGCGGATGAAGCCGTCCGGATCTTCGCCGGGCGCGAGCGTCAGCACCCGCGCTTCGAAACCTTCTTCGATGAGCAGGTCGATACTGCGCTGCGTCGCTGCTTCTCCCGCCGCGTCCGGATCGAAGTTCACCACCACCCGATCGGTCGAGCGGTGCAGGAGACGCGCGTGTCCCTCGGTCAGGCTGGTGCCGCAGCAAGCCACCGCGTTATCTATCCCTGCCTGGTGTGCCTGGATGCAATCCGTATATCCTTCCATGAGGATGGCGGCGCCGTTTCGGCGAATCGCCTCCTTGGCCCGGTCGAAATCGAACAGGATGTGACTCTTCCGGTAGATGATGCTCTCGGGGGAGTTCAGGTACTTGGGCTCTCCATGTCCCAGAATCCTCCCTCCGAAAGCGACGATTTTTTTCAACTCGTTGCGGATGGGAATCACCACCCGGTTGCGAAAACGATCGTAGAAACCGCGACCCTCGCGCCGTGGAACGAGCAGGCCGCAACGGGCCATATCCTCGGGCTTGTAGCCCTTGCGAGTGAGATGCTCGAGGAGCGCGCTCCACCGGTCGGGAGCGAAACCCAAGTCCCTTTCCTCGATGGTTGTCCTGGAAAATCCTCTTTGGATCAAGTAATCAAGCGCCCTGCGCCCTTCGGGCTTTTCGAGGAGTTGGGCTCGATAGAAGCGGCTCGCGACCTCGTGAAGCTCGAGGAACAAGCTGCGATCGCCGGCCGTCGCTCGGTCTTGTCTCTCTCCGGCGGGGATCGTCAAACCGGCACGAGCGGCCAGGTGATGGACCGCCTCGACGAAGGACATGCTCTCATAGAGCATTAGAAACTTGAAGACGTCGCCGCCTTGCCCGCAACCAAAGCAGTGAAAGATCTGACGATCGGGACTGACATTGAAAGAAGGTGTTTTTTCTTTATGGAATGGACACAAGCCTTTGAAGCTTTTCCCGGCGCGCTTCAACGGAACATATTGAGACACCACGTCCAGCAACTCGGTGCTGGTCCGAACTTGCTCGATAAAGCCCGACGGGATCGAGGACATGGTTAAACCTTTAGCTCCACAACGGTGACCGCACCGCTCTGCTCCGATTGATGGCCGATGACATGGGGGTGGCTCCCCAGCCACTCGCTAATCGCGTTCTTGAGCCGACGCTTGCCCAACCCGTGAATCAACCGCACGGTTCGGTGCTCGAAAAGAAAAGCATCGTCGAGGAATTTGTCCGCCTGAGCAATCGCTTCATCCACGGTACAACCGATGACGTTGAGCTCCTGGGGGACTGCTTTTCGCTCTGGAATCTGGGTGTGGGAAGAACGGTCGTCGCTGCCCGGCTCTTCTATTTTTTGAGAAGATGCCGCCGCCAGATTGGCAAGTGGGATGCGAAGCTTCTTGTCCCGCACCATGACTTCTACATCGTGACCCAATGTTTCCACCACTACGCCGGTCAATCCCAGTGAGGCTATCTTGACCTGCATTCCTACGCAGACGTCGAGAGCGGGAAGGGGCTCTTGCTCCTCCTTTTGAGGCAACAACTCTGTTGCCACTGCCTCGATCTGCCGGCCGGCGAGCCGCTCCAGCTGCTGCACGGAAGACCGAGTCGCTGCTTCCGCGGTTTCGTGCGCCTGGACGGTTGCCAGGATTTCATTGAGCTCGGATCGGGCTCGGGTCATCTTCTCGCGGAGCTCGTCCTGAAAGGCGTTGAGCTGTTGCTCTTTGCCTGCGGCAAGCTCACGCTCCAATGCTCTTTGACGGCGCAGCGTTTCGTCCAGGCCCCGGCGTTCTTGGGACAAGCTCTGCCGAGCTCTAGCCAGCTCCTGGCCTTCTGTCTCCAGCTGTTGCAGGAGGTCTTCGACTTGGCGCTCTTTCTCATTTTGAAGCGCTCGGGCTCGCTCTACCACTTTTTCTGGAAGGCCGAGGCGAAGCGCCATCTCAAAGGCCAAGCTCCTGCCGGTCGAGTCCTCAACGAGCTCAAAAATGGGCTCGTAGGTTTCCGGATCGAATTGAAACGAGGCGGAGCCAACGCCGGCGGTGGTCGCTGCATAGTTCTTGAGCATCCCATGGTGGGTGGAGGCTAAGACCAGGGCTCCTCGGTTCCGGAAATGCTCCACGATAGCCGTCCCCAGAGCACCTCCCTCGCCGGGATCGGTGCCGGTTCCCACCTCATCGAGAAGCACCAGGGAGGGAGACTCCAAGTTCTTCTCCATCTCCACGATGTTGTTGAGATGGGCGGAGAAAGTCGATAGCGAAGAGCCGATCGACTGCTCATCGCCGATGTCGGCGAAGATTCTCTTGAAAGCGGGAAACGAGCTTTCAGAGGCGGCCGGCACATGGAGTCCCGCCTGTGCCATGAGTGCGAGTAACCCGGCCGTCTTGAGAGCCACCGTCTTGCCGCCGGTGTTCGGTCCGGTGAAAATCAGAGCCGCCTTTTGTTCGTTGACTTGAAACGAGATAGGTACCGCCTCCCGAGCCGGGATCGGCTCGTCTGCCTTTTCCGCAACTTTTGCGATGAGCAGGGGATGGCGGGCCGATACCAACCGAAGACTCCGCCCCTCGCGAACCTGGGGCTCTGCTCCTTTGTGCAACTCGGAAAGCCTGGCCCTGGCCTGAACCAGATCCAGGTGGGCGAGCACTTCCACCGCTTGGGATAGCTCGCTGCGTTGAAGGCGGGCTTCATTCGTCAGGGCGATCAGAATGCGCTCGACTTCCTGCCGTTCCTGGTCTTGCAGAGAAACAATGTCATTGTTGAGCTCTACCGTGCTGAGCGGTTCGATGAACAGCGTTGCACCGCTCGCGGAGGTACCATGAACGATCCCCACGAGCTGTCCGCGACACTCGGATCGGACCGGCAAAACCGCCCTCCCGTTCCGTTCGGTAACGATCTGGTCTTGCAGGATTTTTCTCGAGTCCTTTTGCCTGAAATAGGATTCGAGCATGCTGCGAAGCCGGTTCTTGAGCTTGAAAATCCTGGCTCTCAAGCTACGGAGCTCGGGGCTCGCGTTGTCCTTGACGGTCGCCGTCTCACCGTCGACGGCCTTTTCGATGGACGCCCGGAGCGAGTCGAGATCCGGAAGGCTTCCGGCCAGTTTGGGTAGCAATTTCAAGTCGGGGTGCGGAGAGCCGAGAGTGGACTTTACTTGATCGGTGACCCGGGCCATGGTGGCCAACTCGGCGAGCGAGGCGGCGTCGAGCGCCTGATGCTCCACCCTCAGAGTCTCGATGTGAGGACGGATGTCCGGCGTTTGCGCCAGCGGGATTTCTTTTCCTTCCGAGCGGAACCGGCAAGCCTCACTCGTTTCCCGAAGAGACTCCCTTATAACATCTATGTCGGGGGAAGGACGAACATCCAGCGCTCGATCCAAGCCAAGAGGAGTCGACGTGAGGCTACCCAGGGCCCTGAGGATTTTGTCGAACTCTAAAGTCTTACAAGCTCCGCTGTTCATCAGTGAGGAGGCGTACCTTTTAAATCCAGGCCGGCTCTCCGTGAGGATGGCGGCAGGGAGCCCCGGCATACCACGTTCTATCGGTTGAGTTTCTACCGAAACCTCTAATTTACCATGGACAAGCCCCTCCTCCAAACCCAAAGGGACAAGCCCCTAAACTCTTATTCTCATGCAATTTAAGAACGAAACCCTTGACTGTCAAGGTGATCTGCAAACGGCGTCGAGTTTTTGGGGTCTCGACAACGGTTGGTGCGCTGCCTAGGGTTCGGCGTTTTGCCTCATGCCCATCAGTCCGGCCAGGTAGCCTGCCCCAAAACCATTGTCAATGTTGACGATAGCGACCCCGCTGGAGCAGGTATTGAGCATGGCGAGCAGTGCGGCGAGACCGCCAAAGCTCGCTCCGTAGCCGACACTGGTGGGCACGGCAATGACCGGGACGCCGACCAGACCGGCCACCACACTGGGGAGAGCCCCCTCCATCCCGGCGGCGACGATCACCGCAGAGGCTCCGGAAAGGCTCTCTTGATAGGCGGCTAAGCGGTGCAGGCCTGCAACCCCTACATCGAACAACCGCTCCACCTGGCAACCCATCAACTCCGCGGTTAAAGCGGCTTCCTCCGCAATGGGGATGTCGGACGTTCCTGCTGAGAGGAGGAGCACTTGGCCGGGGATTCGATCGGAGCGCTGAAGCTCCACTACGATGGCTCGGGCGTCCTCGTGCCACCGGGCCGCGGGGTGCTCTTTGGCCAGCTCGCGGTAGGCCTCTTGGTTCGTCTTGGTGACCAGAACGTTTTGTCCCTGTTTGATTTGGCGTGAGGCAATGGTCCGAATTTGAGCCGGATTCTTGCCCAGGCCGAAAATCACCTCGGGAAAGCCACGCCGCAAGTGGCGGTGGTGGTCGATCTTGACAAATCCAAGGTCTTCAAAGGGTAGCAGGCGCAAACTCTCGGAAGCCTCGTCCACCGAGGTGGATCCCGAGGCGACAGCGGCGAGGATCTCGCGGATCTTGTCTGGATTCATGATTGGAGAGACTATAGCATAGCGGGCAAAAAGAAGAACTCACCGCAGAGGCGCAAAGGCGCAGAGTCTATAACTTCTTCCTGTACTTTTGCAGGAGCGAAAATCCGAGAAGGGCGTAAAAGGGAACGTACTCCAGCAACTTGAAGGACAGGTGCTCCTCCCAGGGTTCTCCAAATGGAGTCAGAAAAGGTGCATGGTAGGCCAGCACGACGCTGCCGGTCAGGAGCAGCCACGCCGGATTGGGGTAGAAAGCCAGGTAAGGGACGATCCAGACCAGATACCAAGGATGAACCGTGGGGCCGAGCAGTATCATGGCGCCCAGGGCGAAGAAGCATGCGCGCAGGGGAGGCGTTCTTCTCAGAAGCAAGAGCGCGACGAGTCCGCCGAACGCCCCGGCGGCGATAGCCTTGCTGATATCTAGTGATCCGGTAGCTTGATACAGAAGATCAAAGAGGCTGTCATTGGCCCTCCAGCGAAGGCCGAAGGCCAGTAGCCCTCGAAAGGCGGCAAATCCCGCGTCGCGGTACGGCCAGGCCACCCACAACGCGGCCAAAGGCAAGGCGACCCAAGCACGGGGTCGGACCGAGAGTAGCCACAAAGGTGTCAGCACGAAACCCACGACTTTGGCTAGTCCTGAGAGAGAGAGAAAGCCGATTGACAGAGAATCTTTCTTGCGTATGATGGCGCCATGCGCCGCAAGGAGACAAGCAAGCGCTAAAACGTCATTGTGACCGCTGCCGGCGATTTCGACGACAACCAGGGGGTTCCAGGCGTATATCAGCACCCGTAAAGGACTCTGCCCGCAAGCTGCCAGGAGCCAAGTGAGGATCCCAATCAGCACCAGATCGACCAGAACGAAAGTCGTTTTCATCCATAGGATGGTTTCGGAAACGGCGGTTGAAGCGGCAAAAGCGGTCTGCATCAGCGGCGGGTAGATGGTAGGAATGCCTTTATTGTTGATTCCTTCATAGGTGGAGTTGCGGAGGTGTTGTATTTCTGGTGCTTGCGGGGGGTATCGATAGGGATTGATTCCCTCTCGCTGGACGCGTCCGTCCCAGATGTAGCGGTAGATGTCGTCGGAAAGTACCGGGGTGGTAAAGAGGAAGGTCAAGCGGAGGATAGCGGCAAGGGTGAGAACCAGGCCCAACGAGGTTTTCCCGTCCCGGCCGTGGCGGCAAACGTAATAAGCGGCCACCATATAGACCGCGAACATGGCGAAATAGCCGGCAAGGTAATCGAGGAAGCCATCGCGCAGATCCATCCTCGTTGCCACCCAAAGGGCGAGTCCCTCGAGAATGGCTCCGAGGCTCAGGAGGATAATCCACTGGTTTCGAGCCTTCATGGCACTTTTTGCGCTATCTTGGAGGGCGGCCTGGAGGGGGAACCGGGGCAGCCGGGTTTGCCGGAGTCAAATTCAAACATAGAGATATGAGTCTGTTCGACACTTTCATCCTCACGATTTACTTCGCGGTGCTCATCACGCTGGCTATCTACGGGTTCCATCGTTATCTGATGGTTTACCTGTATTACAAGCACCGTGACCGTCGAACGGGTTCGACGGAGCAGCCGGCCCAGTTCCCTCCGGTGACGGTGCAGCTGCCCGTCTTCAACGAAATGTACGTGGTGGAGCGGCTCATCGACGCGGTGGCCCGATTGGACTATCCGCGTGAGCAGCTCGAGATTCAGGTCCTCGACGACTCTACCGACGAGACCCGCGAGCTTGCCCGTCGGCGCGTCGAATTCTATAGGGAACGAGGAGTGGATATCCACCATATATGCCGTCAGGACCGCAAAGGCTTCAAGGCAGGCGCCTTGGCCAATGGATTGAAACGCGCCCGAGGCGAGCTGGTCGCCATCTTCGACGCCGACTTCGTGCCCGCGCCCGAGTTTTTGAGGCAAACGGCCCCCCACTTCGCTCAGCCGGACGTGGGCATGGTTCAAGTGAGGTGGGGGCACATCAACCGCGAATACTCACTCCTCACCCGGGCTCAATCCATTCTCCTGGACGGCCATTTCATCCTCGAGCATGGGGCTCGGAGCCGTTCCGGGCGCTTTTTCAACTTCAACGGCACGGCCGGGGTCTGGCGGCGCCGAGCCATTGAGGACGCGGGCGGGTGGCAGCACGATACCCTGACGGAAGATCTGGACCTTTCTTATCGAGCCCAGCTCCGGGGGTGGAGATTCGTTTTCCTGGCCGATGCGGTCTCTCCGGCCGAGATTCCGGTGGAGATGAATGCCTTCAAGACCCAGCAGCATCGGTGGGCGAAGGGCTCGATCCAGACCGCGAAGAAGCTCCTACCACGGCTGTTGGCCAGCCCAGTTCCGCTTCACGTGAAGGTGGAGGCGGTTTTTCATCTGACCGCCAATTTAGCTTATCCACTCATGGTGGTACTGTCGATTTTGATGTTTCCGTCTATCTTGGTGCGTTACAACATGGGCTGGCACGAAATGATGCTCATAGACCTGCCGCTGTTTATCATCGCGAGTGCGTCGGTCACCAGCTTCTACGTTGTATCCCAGAGAGAGATTTATCGAAACTGGAAACGCAAGCTCCTGTACATTCCTTTCTTGATGTCGCTCGGCATCGGCATTAGCCTCAGCAACGCCCGCGCCGTGCTCGAGGCACTGGTAGGCCGTGAAACTCGGTTCGTCCGCACCCCGAAATATCGTATCGAATCGCCCAAAGACCGCTGGCGCGTCAAGAAATATCGCGGTTCCGCCGGATACCTGCCCTGGTTGGAACTGGGTCTCGGTGCCTACCTAACCGCGACGGTGATCTACGCGGCGGCAAACCAGATCGTCGGCACACTTCCTTTTCTCGTGCTCTTCCAAGTCGGATTCCTCTATACTGGGTTTTTATCCTTGTTTCAGGGGAGAGCCTGGGGCATGCTTGCCCTGGCCACCAGCAAGGTTAAAGCCTAGTATCCCCTCCGAGGCTGCTTGACTCGTCGCAGGCGGCACAGATAAACTGGGAGTCTTCCTAGCGAAACGATGCGCAAAGATAACGCTATTTTCTTCGTATCCGGACTCGCCTTCGGCGTTTTGCTGGGCTATTTTGTGTTTCAAAGCCTGGCACAGGCTCCGAGGGTCGGGCCGGGCCCATCATCGGCACAACAGGAGCCGGTCCAGGAACGTCGCCTCATTGACCCGCAGGAGCTAGCAGCATTGGAGCGGCTGGCGGCGGATCGTCCCGAAGATGCGGAGGTGCGGATCCGGCTTGGAACACTCTACTTCGACTCCGGGCAGTACAACCAAGCGCTGGATTGGTTAAGGCAGGCGCTGACGATAGATGGGCAAGACCTCCATGCTCGAAGTCACCTGGCCCTTGCTCTGGCGGAGTTGGGTCGGGTCGACGAGGCCGTTTCAGAGTACCAAGCGGCGCTCGAGATCGATCCCTCTCATCCTCAGAGCCTGCTCGGTCTGGGAAGGGTGTTGCTCTACGGGAAAAGAGACGTCCAGAGCGGCATCGAAGCTTGGGAAACCCTCCTCGATCTGGCACCGAACTCTCCCGAAGCACAAAGCGTCCGGGAAGAGGTCGAGGTGTTGAAATCCGCCCACTCCGGTGGATAGCTTCCAGTCATGGGACGATTTCTCCAACTTCTCGCGTTTTTCTTTCTGATTCGATTCCTCTGGCGCGCGGTGACTCGTTTGTTGGGAGGACCGGAGATGAGGAGCGTTGACGATGGCGCATCCTCCGGCCGGCAGAAACCTATCTACCGCGGTCAAATGGTTCGGGATCCGGTTTGCGGTGTGTATATACCCGAGAAGAGCTCCTTGCCGGTTCGGCGGGACAATCGAGTTTATTATTTTTGTTCCGAAACCTGCCGGGAGGCGTTTCGGAACCGTGAAGTGTCGGTGAAGTGAGTCAAACGGACAAGCTGAAACGGAAAGAAGATATTTGCGAGGTGGGTCGTCGCCTCTATCAGCGGGGCCTCATTGCCGCCATGGAGGGCAATGTCAGCATTCGGATCTCGGAGAACGAGATTCTGGCCACGCCTAGTGGGGTCTGCAAGGGGTATCTCAGGCCGGATATGATCGTGACTTGCGATCTCTCCGGCCGCCGGTTGGAGGGGGAGCTTCGGATCTCGACCGAGATCAAAATGCATCTGGGGGTTTACAAAGTACGGCCCGACGTCCAAGCGGTGGTACACGCTCATCCTCCCACTTGCACCGGATTCGCGGTGGCCGGGGTGCCCCTGAACCGCGCCGTTCTCGCCGAGGTCGTCGTCGTCCTGGGGTGTATACCGCTGGCGGAGTACGGCACTCCATCTACGAAGGAGCTTGCCGATTCGGTGGAGCGTCTGGTGCAGATGTCCGACGGGTTGCTGCTGGCCAATCACGGAGCTTTGACGGTGGGCAAGGACGTGTATGAGGCCTTCCATAAGATGGAGATCATCGAGCACTTTGCCAAAGTCAGCCTGACGTCGCGCCTGCTGGGCGGTGAACGTCTGCTTCCCAAAGAAGAAGTGTCGCGTCTGCTCGACTTGAGGGAAAAGGTCTTCGGCCTGGAAGGCCCCCCCAGAAGCGCCCAGTGTCCCGTTCCGGCCGAAACGGCGTCGCCGGTCGCCGGCGATCGAATAGAATTGACGCGAGCAGAGCTGGAGGAGCTCATTCTGGACGCTGTTCGAGAGGTGGGAGCTGCGGGCAAGGCTTGAAGCATTTGTCTTTCCCAAAGAGACTGGATTCCAAGCGGAAGAAAAAGGTAAGGTGGTCGGGGCGGAAGTAGCCCCTCAGGGAATTTCGAACAATACCGTCTGTTGATATGCGTTTAGTCAGCTGGCGGATTTCGTGTAACAGCTACGGAAAGCGATAGCATAAGGGAGGTGTCATGGCGGAATCCATGGGTGAAGCGCTGGGGATGATCGAGACTAAAGGACTGGTGGCCATGATCGAGGCGTCGGACGCTATGGTCAAGGCGGCCAAGGTGACGCTCATTGGATATGAAAAAATCGGTGCCGGCTATGTGACCGCGATGGTTCGCGGAGATGTGGCGGCCTGCAAGGCGGCAACCGACGCGGGTGCGGCTGCGGCCCGACGGGTCGGTGAGCTCGTTGCCGTGCACGTGATCCCTCGGCCTCATTCGAGCCTGGAAGATTGTCTGCCTATCGGCAAGACCGCCGGGAAATAGTGAGCAGGTGGCATAGCCGATGACTCTTGGAAGAGTGGTCGGCACGGTGGTGTCTACCCGGAAAGACGAACGACTTCGAGGGTTCAAGCTTCTGATCGTCAAGGCCGTCAATCCGGACGGCAAGGAGCAATCAAGTTACGTGGTCGCGGTAGACACCGTGGATGCCGGCATGGGTGATCTGGTCCTGGTGGTCAGCGGCAGCTCGGCTCGCATGTCGTCGGGTTGCGAGGACCGACCGGTGGATGCGGCGATCCTAGGGATCATCGACACCATCGATTTGAGCTCGGTGGAACTGGCGGGCGCTTCGGCGAAAGCGTGACGGGATGTTCTCATGCGTCTCGCACGGGTGATCGGCAACGTGGTGGCCACGGTTAAAGATCCCGGCCTCCGGGCGCGGACGCTTCTCATCATCCAGCCCCTGACCGCTGCGAAGCGCCCGGCCGGAGATCCCCTGATCGCGGTAGACAGTGCGGGAGTGGGGGTCGGCGAAGAGGTTTTTTTCGTTCGCGGTAAAGACGCATCTTTCGCGTTTTTGCCCGATCTTGTTCCCGCGGACGCAAGCATCGTGGGCAAGGTTGACTCGGTCACGCTGGCTACCCCTGGAGCCGGAAAGGCTCGCGCTCGAAAATGATCATCGGCGAGGTTGTGGGAACGGTCGTATCCACCCACAAGCACTACAAAGTGGAAGGCAGAAAGCTCCTGCTGGTTCAGCCCTTGGACCTCGAAGGAGCGGCGCAGGGACATCCCTTGCTGGCCGTTGATTCGGTGGATGCTGGGGAAGGCGACCGGGTACTCGTGGTGTTGGAGGGCCGGTCCGCCGCCATGGCCGTCGAGCGCGCGCAAGCTCCGCTGGACGCCGCAGTGGTGGGAGTCATTGATTCCGTCTTCGTCACTGATGGAGTCTGTATGACTTCGGCGGACCGGCCGAAGGCATAAAGTTTCTCACGTCGGCGAAGGCTGGACCAAACTAATGATGCCAAAACACATCGACCCCGATGCGGTTCGGGCTCTGGTTCGCCGAGAGCTGGTAAAGAGGCTTGGATCGATGCAAAGGTCGAGTCTTTCTCCGTGGGAAACGGGCTCGATGCAACATCCCTCGCACCTGGAAGTTCTTACCGAGCCCGCTTGTGAAGAAGAAGGGGACTTCTCTACCGACGCCGCCTGCTTGATTGAGCCCCATCGGCTCTGTTCACACAGCGGCTATTGCAAGAAACTCGGCTACTAGCGCGTAACGCGTTACCTCTGAAATGCCCCGCACCATCCTTCATGTGGATATGGACGCTTTCTATACTTCCGTCGAACAGCGCGATCACCCCGAGTACCAAGGGAAACCGGTCGTCGTCGGTGCCGATCCCAAAGGTGGAAAAGGAAGGGGAGTGGTGGCGGCTGCTTCCTATGAAGCTCGGGCGTTCGGCGTGGCCTCCGCCATGCCCATCAGCCGCGCTTTTCGCCAATGTCCCCAGGCGATTTACCTGCGGGGCAACATGCGCAAGTACGTCGAGGTCTCCCACAAGATCATGGAGATCTTCAAGCAATACACCAACCTGGTGGAGCCCATCTCGATCGACGAGGCCTTCCTCGATGTCACCGGGAGCGCGCGCCTTTTCGGAAATGGGCTGGCGCTGGCTCTGGAGATCAAGGAAAACATTCATAGAGAGCAAGGCCTCACCGCCTCCGTCGGCGTGGCATCGAACAAGTTCCTCGCCAAAGTCGCTTCCGATCTCGATAAGCCCGATGGCGTGGTCGTGGTGGCGTACGGGAAAGAAGAAGCCTTTCTCCGCGATCTACCGGTGGAGCGGCTATGGGGAGTGGGGCCGAAGACCGCGGAGCAGCTTCACAAGCTGGGGCTATATAAGATCGGGGACATCACCCGCCTCACTCAAGGCGAGCTGGCGGAGCGGTTCGGAAGCCACGGCGAGCATCTGGCCCGATTAGCTCGAGGCCTCGATGACCGCCCGGTGGTTCCCGGGCACGAGGCGAAATCGATCGGGCACGAGACCACATTTTCCGAGGATGTGGAAGATTACGGAGTCGTGCGTCGCAAGCTCTTGGAGCTGGCGGAAGCGGTCGCCCGGCGTCTGAGGAAGCATGGCCAGGAGGGCCGGGTGGTGACTTTGAAATTCCGCGACGAGCATTTCGTCACCGAGACCCGAGCTCAAACGCTGGCCGGCCCGACGGATAACGCCGAAGTGATTTACCAGACCGGGCTCGAGCTGTTGGAGCGAATCAAGACGAAAGGCCGCAAGGTTCGGTTGATTGGCCTCTCAGTGCGCAAGCTCGTCCATGTCGATGCCAGACCCAAGCAGCTTGACTTATTCGGCGAAGAAGAGAAAAAACGCCGTTTGAACCAAACTCTCGATGCCTTGACCGAACGGTTCGGGGAATCGAGTCTCAAAAGAGCTTCCTTGCTCGATCCGCCGCTTGGTCGCGGCAAGAACGAGGGGTAAGCCATGCTACACTAAACGGTTGTCGCCGCTCGGGACCGTCAGAGCCCCCTGGCGAGAGGTTCACTATTGGTACATATACGCAACTTCTGCATCATTGCTCATATCGACCACGGCAAGTCTACTCTCGCGGACCGTCTCATTCAGCGGTGTGGCGGTGTTGCGGACCGCGAGTTCCGCGATCAGATCCTGGATTCCATGGATATCGAGCGCGAACGGGGCATCACCATCAAGAGCAACACGGTGACGCTTCGCTACAAGGCGGGAGACGGCGAGTCGTATCAGTTCAACCTCATCGATACGCCCGGGCATGTCGATTTCTCCCACGAAGTGCGCCGCTCTCTTATGTCTTGTGAAGGCGCTCTCCTTCTGGTCGATGCTTCCCAGGGTGTGGAGGCTCAAACCGTGGCCAACATGTACTTGGCCCTCGAGTATGAGCTCGAGCTGCTGCCGGTCATAAACAAGATTGATCTGCCGGCTGCCGACGTGGATCGAGTCAGCGAGGAGATCGAATCCGATCTCGGGCTCGATCCCTTCGAGGCGATGCAAGTGTCGGCCAAGCTTGGACAAGGCATTGACGAGCTGCTCGAGGCTATTGTTCGCAAACTACCTCCTCCTCGGGGGAACAAGGAGGCGCCGACCAGGGCACTCATCTTCGACGCACAGTACGACACCTACCGAGGTGTGGTGCTACTTTGCCGGGTAAAGGAAGGGGCCCTGCAACCCGGTCAGCGCATCCAACTGATGCATACGGGGAAGGAGTACGAAATCGAGGAAGTGGGGCTTCTGCAGCTCAAGAGAGTGAAAACCAAAAAGCTCGAAGCCGGCGAAGTGGGCTACGTCATAGCCAACATCAAGACGGTACGGGACATCGCCATCGGTGACACCATCACCGGGGCGGAGCGGCCGGCGGAGAAGCCCTTACCGGGCTACAAGGAAGCCAAACCGGTCGTCTTCTCCTCCATGTACCCGATATCGACGGACGAATACGAAGATCTCGTCAAGGCTCTTGACAAGCTTTCTCTCAACGACGCGTCGCTGATTTATGAGAAAGACTCTTCGCTGGCGCTGGGGTTCGGCTTTCGCTGCGGTTTCCTCGGGCTCTTGCACCTCGATGTGGTGCAGGAACGTCTCGAGCGCGAGTATGGCCTCTCTCTTTTACTTTCCGCTCCCACGGTGAAGTACCGCTTCACCCTCGCTTCCGGAGAAGTCGTGATGATCGACAATCCCTCTCTGTACCCGGATCCCATCCACATCGTCGCCGGGGAGGAGCCCTATATCAAAGGCTCGGTGATGATGCCGGAGCGTTACCTGGGAGCCGTGATGGAGCTCTGCCGAGAGCGTCGCGGCCTGAACACGACATTCCACTACCTCGCCGTGGGCCGTGTCGAGCTCACGTCGGAGCTTCCGCTCGCGGAAGTGCTGTTCGACTTCTATGACCGTTTGAAGACGGTGACGCAGGGCTATGGTTCTTTCGATTACGAGATGCTCGATTTACGCGAAGCCGACGTCGTGAAAGTGGATATTCTCGTCAACAGCGAGCGCGTGGATGCTCTCTCACAGCTCGTTCATCGCGACAAGGCGCGACAGCGTGCCCTTCACTACTGCGAGAGATTGGCGGAGACCATCCCGCGCCAGCAGTTCAAGATCGCCATTCAAGGTGCCATTGGGGGCAAAATCATCGCGCGAAGCACCATCAACGCTTACCGAAAGGATGTTACCGCCAAATGTTACGGAGGGGACATCACGCGCAAACGCAAGCTCCTCGAGAAACAAAAAGCGGGCAAAAAACGCATGAAAATGGTTGGCGCGGTGGAGATTCCGCAGTCGGCCTTCGTGGCGGTGTTGAAAACCGACGAGAGATCTTGACGGTGGCGAAACGGGTTCAATCGGTCTGGCGACAAGACGCGTCTCTGGCTTGGGACGACCACCTCGATCTCGCCGGCCTCTACATCCACGTTCCTTTCTGCTCCCGCGTCTGTCCCTACTGCGACTTTGCGGTGACAACCGGAGGCCTGGAGAAGCAGCGCCGATTCGTGGATCACCTTCTCCGCGAGGTGGATCTCTACGCCGAGGAATCCTGGCGCTTCGACACGGTTTATCTGGGAGGTGGGACTCCTTCACGCCTACCGCTCGAGGAGCTCGAACGCATCGTCGAATCGGTGCGAGATTTTCTCGACGTGGTTCAAAACGCCGGCCTGAGCCTGGAAGTCAATCCCGA
>SDBT01008978.1_pt1 | contig 16255 bp, 19 predicted proteins | sample 2277101 | NCBI WGS metagenome assembly SDBT01 (sample SAMN10404973, study PRJNA504765) | marine sediment metagenome | isolation source: marine sediment core GS10_PC15, 103 cmbsf | place: Arctic Ocean: Southern Knipovich Ridge | collected 2010 | reverse complement strand
TGAGATCAGGTCGAGATTGAGGGCTGCAGGTCGCCGGCCGCCACGATCCAGCCTTCGACCATCGACTCGGTGGGAAGACGGTCGACCACTCGCATGGAACCGTTGAGACCAACGATCTTGGTGAGAAGCGCGGTGGAATTTCGTCGTCGAAGATCTCGCAAGGTGTCGACACCAGCGGCGACCAACAGCTCCGCATACTCGGCGCCCACGCCGCGGACCCGAAGCAGGTCGGCGTGATGAACCCAAAGCTGGAGGTCCTTGGGACTGATCCCGGTTGCCTTGGCGACCTCGGTCCGGCCCCGCCGGGTAGAAGCCTGCTCCGCCAGACCACGGCCTGTGCGAACGCCGGCCTTGCGCAGCTTTGTCGCCTGTCTCAGATCAACTCCCGCGACCTGATCGATTCGAGCCATTTGCCCTTTCTCCGCTAAGTGACACCGACCGACGGTGCGACTCTAGACCCTCGCCAGAAACGAAGTCAGGCCGGATGCCGGGGCTTCAAGTCGGATACATCTATCTCGGTGTCCACATCCCGGGGGTGAGCGTCTGAGATCCAAACCTCGTTGACCCAGTCCGGGTGTGACAGCCACAGCCGTTTTGCCCCATCGTCTCCCTCGAGCGACATGACCCGCGGCCAGAGGGATCGATTGATCAGGACCGGGTTGCCCGAGCTGTATCGGTACTTGGGAACAGTCACCGGCTTGCCGGCCTTGGCATGAGACTCGAACAAGAGATCCACAACCTCACCAGAGATCTCGGGCTGATCTGCGATCACTATCAGAGCTGTATCGCATCTGGAGAGCCGGGCCAGTGCGTCGAGTCCCGCGCGAAGCGACGAAGCGATCCCCTCCTCCCACTCCGGATTCTCCACCACTCCGGCATCTCCGAGCTCGGTCTCAGCCAGGATTCGATCGGAGTCATATCCCAAAACCACCCACACCTCATCGACCGGGAAGGCGTGGGTTCGAGCAACGACGTGGCCAAGCAAGTTGGTGTCACCCCATGGTTCCAGCTGTTTCGGCCGACCGAGTCTCCGGGAGGCCCCGGCGGCGAGCACGATGGCTGCGGTTGACATTACGGGTAAATCTAGTGGTCAAGACGGGACCGGGAAGCGGGTCAGGGCGCCGATACCTTCGACATCGAGGGGTGAGGCCACGTTGAGCTGGTACGCCCTTCCCCCGGCCAAGACAGTCGCATCCATGACAGCGGCAACCACGTCATCGACGGCGAGCATCGGTGAGTCGCACATCGGACAGGAGTCTCCGTTTCTGCTCAGGTGGCCACATTGGCTGCAGATGACTCCACTCCTGGTGAAGGGCCCGGCCACCGCCAGCGTGTCAATCGCCTGGGCGTTGGCGGCCTCGAGCGTGGAATTCAACCCCAGGACTGCATTTCCCCCGCCCCAAGCCGTGTCGCAGATTCGCCCGGCCAGAGCCTCCTGTCGATGACGTCCGATCTCAATGTCGTGGACAGCCATCTCGGCGCGCAGCGTGGCCAGCCTCATCCCGTTCGGATTGGCGACGAACGTCGCCCTTGGCAATCGCGCAAGGTACGGGTGAAGAGAACGGGCGATCTCCTCGACGGTCTCCTCGTGTCCTCCGATCGCCAGGTAGTCGAACGGCTGATTCAGGTGCTGTTCGAGAAGACGAGCTCCGGCCTTCCTCCAAAGTCGGGCGGAGACTTCGTCGGCATGAGCACGCACCCCTTTCTCCTGATAGCCGGAGAATCCCCCGAAGTTGCTCTTGCCGATCTCGGCGTCGGCCGGGCCACTCAGTTCGTCGATGACGCCCTCGAACCCGACGAAGATCCGAGCCAGGGCGCGGTCGGCGACGACGATCCCGGAGCGAAGTGCACGGGGAGCGGCCCGGAGTGGTCTCAGGTAGGGACGAGGTCCGATGGTCGACACGTTTGGCGTCGGATGGGGCAGCGGTTCGAGAAGGAACAGATCGTCCAGCCCCGAAGCAAAGATCGCATACGCCGGCGCAGAGCCGACTTCGAGGGTTTCCGCCAGGTCATGGATGCGGTCGGCGTCGGCTCGGACGCTCTTTTCGACCCGTCGGCCCATCCACCGGGACCGCTCGCGAACGGGTCTGACCAGATCAGTGAGAAGGGCGCCGAACCCTCCGGGACTCGGTCGATCGACGTACACGGAGATCAGCGAGCCGTTCTGGCTTCTCAAGTCGGCGATTGGGTCGCCTATCACACTGACCTCCAGCCCCGACGCGGAACCTACACAAAAGACCAGGGCCCGCGCCCGGCGTTCAGAGTGAGCGGGTTAGCTCCACGGTCAACTCTTCGAGAACCCAGCCGAGGTAGTCGAGGGCCCGCCGACCATCCTCCTCGAGACGCTCGTGATCCTCCTCGACTTCCAGACCCAAACGAGCCCCAAGTGTGAGACGCGCCTCGTTGAGCACTCGGAGGAGTGAATCGGCTTCTTCGTCGCTGAGGACCGTTGAATCGTCACTTTGGACAACCTTCCTGAGGACATCACGGTCGGATTGGCGAGCCGCGTCCAGGTCCAGGCCCATGAGACGCCACCACTCCTCGTTGGCCCCGGGATCATCGAGATAGACGGGAACGTTGAGTCTGGTGGCGGCGGGATCGACACCCACCTCCCCAATCCCGGCAAGCAGCGGCAGAACGTCGGCAAGGAAGGCCCGTTCTTCCGGGCTGAACGAAGCCCTTATCCCCTTGCTGGTCGTCTTGAAGTGACTCACTTCTCGATGGTGGCCCATAGACCGTGGCTGTGGAGTCGAAAACAATCGATCTCAGCCCTCTCGCGTGGGCCATCTGAGACGATCGCCCTCCCTTCGTGATGCACCTGCAGCATCAGTTTCGTCGCCCTCGCCTCGTCATAGCCGAAGAGCTTGCGAAGCACATACACCACATAGCCCATGGTGTTCACGGGGTCGTTCCAGACCACCACTTGCCAGGGACGATCGATATCGATTTCTTCGTCTGTGTCGGGAACGATCACCGGAGCCGGCTGCATTGCCATTTGCTCCAGCATCGTACGCAGCATCGGGGCGGTTGGATAAGCGAGCTATCCCGTTGCCAGCCGGCTCTTGCAAGCATCCACGGCATCGGGGAGGTCGGGGTCGGCGTAGGGGATCTCGGCAAGTGGGTACGGACCGCCGATCCCCCGGTACTCCGGTACCGGGTCAGGGAATTCCGGCACACCCCGTGACCTGACGCAATGGCTGAAATCCTCTAGAAGGCTGACCACGGCCGACTGCAAGATCGGAGTCTGGGTCAACTCCAGTGCCCCAGCCCCAAGGTGGCTCGAGCAGGCAGAAAGGGAGTTGACCGAGTCGGGGTCCGAGAAGTCGATGTCCCTCATCACCAGTTCGAGTCGCGGTCGGCCTCGAGCGTCAAGTGAAATTGGCTCGATATCGATGCCGCGCCCAGCCAGACAATCGCGAAACATCTCGATGGCCTCGACGGTGCCAACAGTGCTCGTTGTCGTTTCCGGGATGGTGGTGGATGGGACGGTGGCGACCGTGGGAGATGACTCTTCAGACGTCGCCGCGCATGCGGCCATCGTGAGTGCGAGAACTGCGACAGCGGTCGGAAGAAGAAGTTTCAAACGGAGTCTGGAGCGGTCTCGAGGCCGTCGGCGAGAATCATCGCGATGTCCCTGACCGGAACATCCTCACGGCCGAGCTCCTTGACACCGTCGTCGAGCATCACAAGACAGAATGGGCAGGCCACCGCTATTTCGTCGGCCTCAGTCGCCAGCGCCTCCTCGGCCCTTTCGATGTTCACTTTCTTCCCGATTTGCTCCTCCATCCAAAAGCGTCCTCCACCGGCACCACAACAGAACGAGCGGGTCCCGTGGCGCTCCATCTCCACGACCTCGTGGCCGGAGCCACCGACCACCTCACGTGGGGCGACGTAAACGTCGTTGTAACGGCCGAGATAACAGGGGTCGTGATAGGCGATCTTCTTGGGCTCGCCATTCGGTTTGGTCGGCTGGCTGATCCGATCCTGGTTGAGTAACTCCGCCAACAGCTGGCTGTGATGGACAACTTCGTACTCTCCGCCGAACTGCGGGTACTCGTTGCCGATGGTGTTGAAACAGTGGGCACATTGGGTGATGACCTTCACCACTCCGATCTCGGTGAAAGTCTCGATGTTCTCGAGTGCAAGCTGCTGGAAGACGAACTCGTTGCCGGAGCGACGGGCCGGATCGCCGTTGCACACCTCCCGCGAGCCCAGGATGGCAAAGTCGATTTCGGCGGCGTGAAGCAGTCGAGCCAGGGCGACCGAGACCGCGGTGTTGCGGTCGTCAAACGATCCCGCACACCCGACGAACCACAAATACTCCGCAGTGGTCTTCCCGTTCTCCCCGAACACAGGAACCTCGAAGTCCAGTTCTGAGGTCCAATCCGCTCTCGCCTGCTGGCTCATCCCCCACGGGTTCGACTGGTTCTCCATGGCGACGAACGCCTTGCCCAACTCGGTGGGGAACTCTGACTCCATCATGGTCAGGTACCGACGCATATCGAGGATTCGATCGACGATCTCAATGTTCACGGGACAGATCTCGTCACATGCCCCACACGTGGTGCAAGTAAAAACCTCGTCCGGATGGATGCGGTCGAACAGCGCTCCCGCTCCTTCCAGGAGGGCGGTCGATGACACCGGCCCGGAGACTCCCACGGTCGACGCCGCCACCTCACCCGACTTGAGCACCATTTCTCTCGGGTCGAGGGGCTTCCCGGTGATGTTGGCCGGGCAGACGGAGGTGCAGAGTCCGCACACCGTGCAGGCGTCTGTGTCGAAAATCTGTTTCCAGGTGAGGTCGGAAGCGACGCTGACGCCAACGGTTTCGATGTCCTCGGCCTCCATGAGGTTGGGCATCTCACGCATCGCGCCCTTGGGGCGCTCGTGAGGCGAGAGAAACAGGTTTGCCGGAGACGTGACCATGTGTCGAAGCTTGGTGAGCGGAAGGATCATGAGGAACAGAACGAAGGCCGCAGCATGGGTGACCCAGAAGGCCAGGTGCCATCCAGACGCAGCAGCCGGATCGAACAGGAATGAGATCGGATATCCGACAAAAGACCAGATCTCATGATCGGGTCTCCCTTCCATCGAGATCCGCGCCGCCTCGGTGAGCAGGCCAGTTAGACCAATGATGACCAGAACACCGAGAATGACGGAGTCCTCTGGCCTGGTCTTGGAACGGAGACGCCAGGTTGGAATGAGATACCGGCCGACAATGGCGAGGGCGAGACCGGCCAGGTACACGATCGCTGCCAGGTCGAGGATCGCTGAGTAGCCCATATAGACCTGGCCGTGGAGAAACTTGAAGTCGGCTGGGAGAAGATGGTCGATTTCGAGGGTGACAGTTCCAAGAAACAGGACGAGAAATCCGTAGTAGATCAACGAGTGCATCACCCCGGAACGGGGATCCCGCATCAGGGTCTTCATGGTCAACCCTTCACGAAGATGGTGGAGACGTTCGCCCCATCGGCCGGTGCGTTGGTCGGGTTGGCCCTGGCCCCAACTGGCCGCTCTCCGGGCAAACAGATGAAACATCAACCAGATGAAGACGGAGAGCCCCACGTAGAAAAGCACCACAACCGGGGCGGGGATGTTGCCGAAGACCTCGCGACCGACGGCGAAGTCCGGACGCCCGGGGAGAGTCCCGAGCACACCCAACGTCAGTGTCGCCAGCGCCGAGAGCGCGCCAAGGGCTTCAAGAACGGAAGACGCCTTGATCCGCCGGGTCTCCGCCTCTTCTTCCTGTCGCTCCGCGGTCAGCGCCATGGGCGGCGAGTGTAGGTGCCGCCATTGGTGAACCTCAGGTTGTACGGCCCGGATCCGGGTTGTACAACATCATCTTCACCATGGGGCTCGACGAGGCGCTCAGCTTCCGAAAGCTGCCCATACGAAGAACCAGGCATTGGCCGGACGCTCGGCGAGGGCTCTTCCCGGTCGGGTGGTGGTGACGACCCTCTCCACAGGAGAGGCGTGAGTGATTGAGATGGTGAGCTTCGAAAAGAGGCTCAGACCTTCCCCCCGAGTTCGGTGGCGCGAATGGCTGCCGCCCGAACCGCATCCTCCACAATTGCCCTGAACCCGCGCTCCTCGAGGACATGAACCGCGGCAGCCGTTGTCCCGCCGGGAGAGGTCACTTCGTAGCGCAATTCGGCGGGGCTTTTTGCCGTGTCGGTGAGAAGATGACCCGCTCCCCGGATGGTCTGATTGACAAATTTCTCTGCGATGTCCCGAGACAGGCCCTCTCGCATTGCCGCCTCGGTCAACGCTTCCGCCAGCAAGAAGACGTAGGCAGGACCCGTTCCCGACACGGCCGTGACGGCATCGAGAAGCGACTCGTCCATGACCCGGACCGAACCGACAGCTCCGAGAACCTCTCGTGCCGAGTCCAGGTCGTCGCTACCGGCGTACTTCCCGGCGGCGATACCGGTGACGCCCTCTCTCACCAGTGCGGGCGTGTTGGGCATCGCCCTGACCACCGGGACGGCGCCGAGCCGTGATTCGTAGCTCTCGGTGGTGACACCAGCCGCGAGCGATATGACGGTCTGGCTCTCTGCGACCGACCCGGCCAGCGATTCGAGAACTTCGGACACGTCTCTCGGCTTCACTGCAACAACGACTACATCGCTTCCAGCGATCGCGGCGACGGGATCGGTCATCACGGAGCACCCTGTCTTGTCCGCCAACTCGTCTGCTTGGTCCTGTCTTCGAACACACAGAGTGATATCCGATGGGCCCCAACCGGCGGAGAGCAGACCCGAGGCAAGGGCCTCGCCCATGGCGCCCACGCCGACTATCGCCACACGAGTTCGCTCGCTCATGACTGCAATTGTACGACGCGGGCGAGATGTCAGTTCAAACGCGACCTGATCAGCTCCACGACCGTGGCCACCGCCGCCGGGTTGTATCCACCGGGGATGATCAAGTCGGCATATCTTCTCGACGGCTGGACGAACTCGATGTGCATAGGCCGCACCGTGGCGAAGTACTGAGCGATCACCGAGTCGACATCTCTTCCTCGCTCGTCGATGTCTCTCTCCAAACGTCGGGCGAGACGCAGGTCGGCGTCGGTGTCGACAAAGATCTTCAGGTCGAGCTCTGAGCGCAGAGCGGGCTCGGAGAGCACAAGTATCCCCTCGACGACAACAACCGGTGCCGGCTCGATCCGAACGGTTTTCTCCGCACGCAGATGCTCGGCGAAGTCGTACTGCGGGCGCTCGATTGCCACTCCCGCTCTGAGGGTTTCGAGGTGCTCAACGAGCAGTTCCGACTCGAGTGACGACGGGTGGTCGTAATTGACCCTGGTCCTTTCCTCGTACGACAGTTTCGGAGTGTGCCGGTAGTAGGCGTCGTGCTGCATGAGAGAAACCTTGCCATCGAGACGATCGACGACCGCCTCGGCAATGGTGGTCTTGCCGGACCCTGAGCCTCCAGCGATGCCGATGAAGAGCGGACGGTCGGGCTTCCACGGACTTAGATCGGGCATCGCCAGTGGTGTGTCGGGCAAATAGCGCCCGCGTATCTCCGAGTCATCGGCGTCATCTGGCCAGGACGCACAACGAAGGCGCATCGGCGAGATGCGTCGAGGCGGAGGACGCCGCCAGGGGCGTCGAGGGCCGGAGAGATATGGTGATTATTGGTGCGACACACCACCAGGACGATACCGACTACTTCTCGGCGACCTTGCTCCGAAGTCGTCGAATCTCGTCGTACACGCCGTCGGTAAGGGTTGTCGAGGCCGGAGCCGAGACGCCACGTATCTCCGCCGCCTTTGTTTTTTTGCCCCCGGATTTGGGGGCTGCATGGCCAGCTGCAGCGACGAGTGCCTTCTCAGCGGGAGCCTCGGATGCGGAAGTCTCCTCTGCGCTCGCACCGGCCTTCCCCTTCGTCTCTTCGGGGACATCCTCCAACCAGATCGGATCGTCGGACACTGGGGCCACGTCGTCGGCCACACGATCGAGCCAGTCCGACTCGTCCTCCTCGGTAATGACGTCTGCCACACCCAATCGGTGGAGTGTGTGGAGAACGCGAACCGCTCCGACGCGGCCCATCTTGGTTTCGAGATCGTCAAAAGTGAACGGCGGCATCACCGAGACCAGAATTGCCCAGTCGTCCGGTGAGATGGTGATTGGCTCCTCGATTTCGCTTCCAAATCGGATGCCGGCCGCTTGGAACAGCCCGGCATCGATCACTTCGCCCTCAAGTGATTTCAGAGCATCGACATCGGCCAGAATGTCCTCGACACTCCATCCCGAGGTGTCGGGCCCGTCGGCGGCTCCCACAGAGAACGATCCGGTTTCCAGGGTGGAGAGAACGTAGACGATGTCGGCAGCCCCACCTCGATCGTTGGCCACGTTGGTCTCTCTGGCGCCGATCAACTCGGCTCCAGTCACCATCCCATCACGAAAATGGATACGACCGCGACGGTCGCCAGCGATGTCGAGAGACCCGGTCCTGTCGGTGACCTGCATGATTTGAAGCAGGTCGTTGATGCTCCAGTCAGCAAGCTGGCCCGAGAGATGCATCTGTCCTTCCATTTTGTCTGGTCCCTCCCTGTCCGCTGGCTATCGGCAGGAATCGACTGTCGGTTGAGGACTTCAGCCTTCTCGCGCAGCTTTCATCGCTCGCTTCTGCTCGCGGAGCACGGCGACGTCATCGAAGGCCGCCACATCGGCGATGCTTGGCCAGTCGGCCGCCTTGTCCTCCCAACCGTCGGGTCGCACACCGAGACGCTTGCCCAGCACACCCAAGAAGATTCGCGATTTTCCGACGCCGAAACCGGGAAGAGCTTCGAGCCTCGAGAGGAGATCATCCCCATCCACGGCGGTATCCCACACTTTCTCGGCCGTTCCGTCGTACTCCTCGACGATCATCCGGCAAAGATCCTGTGTGCGCTTGCCCATCGAAGCGGGGTAGCGATGAATGGCTGGTGGGCCGCGGAACACGGCCTCCATCGCGTCCGGATCCCATGATGCAATCCGCTCGGCGTCGAGATCCTCACCGAGACGATCCTTCAGCAGTTGCGGTCCGTAAAAGGCGCGTTCCATCGGAAACTGTTGGTCGAGGAGCATCCCTATGAGCAGGGCGAGTCCGTCGGTGGCCAGGAGGCGGTTGGCCTCTTCGGAGGTCGTGAAGTGAAGAAGGTCCGGCTGGTTCATCCCGGTCAACCGTAGTGATCAGATCAGATCACGGACCAGACGTGGGGAATGAGATGGTGGCCGGCTCTAACGGGCCTTGATCTTGGACCAACCGTGACGTTCCACGGACCTTTGGTACTTCTCGTCCCGATAACGACTCTGGGCCCACCACGACGATGATTTGGCCAGGCGAACGGCTGCCAGCAGCGAAATGACCAAAAAGGCCGCCGCCGTGAAGGAAGCAACGGTCTTCACAGAAGGAAAGTTCTCGACCAGCCAAACCCCGGCCGGCTCATCCTCCAAAAGACGAATCGGGAAGAACAGCGCGAACAACGCAAGAGCCCATCCCAGCCATCCGATGACAGCAGACCACCGGTGCCCCTTCAACCAAGCAATCACGCTCGTGAACGGTGCCACGACCACCGTTCCGACAGCTCCCCACAAAGCAATCGCCTCGATCACCGACGTGCCGGCGCTATCAGAGAAGAGCGACTCCCATCCAGGAACCGAAAGACGTATCACAGGGCCTCCACGACACTCAAATCTAAGACCCCACCCCGGATCACCACAACCGACACACCACTCAGGTCAAAACGTTGGATGGTTTACCCGGCCGCCCACTCGAAGGACCGTGCCCGGAATTCACCGTGCGCTCAGGCTTCCGAGCACCGAGGGTTGACGTGGCCTCACCCATCGGGTATCGCTCAGAGACGTCTGACCCAGTGGACCGGTTTGTCCGGCCGGCGCGGCTGAATGAACTCGACCCGATCACCCAGTCCCGCCTTATCGACCTGGCTTCGGTCAACACGAACGGAGACCAGTTCGCCGTCGGAGATGTCGACAACCAGATAGCACCAGTCCTGGTGTTGTTGCCCAGCAGGTGGTTTGAAGTCCTTGCCAACCACCAGACCGGTGCGTCTTCGAGGCATCCTCATCCCTCCTTCAGTCACCCGCCCACGGGCAGCCGTAGGAACCCCGTCGAGGAGCACACATTCAGCTAGCCAAAGTCTATCTCGAGAATCGGGTGATTCCAGAGCGTTATCCAACAAGCACATCGGAACGGGGAAGCGAATGTCGTGCCCCAAAAGGAGCGGATCGCCCCATCGGAGCGCGGTATCGACCAAGATTGAGACCAGATGACCGACATCTTCATAGTCGACGCATGCCGCACCCCCATGGGAAGACTCGGCGGCCAACTGGCATTTGTCCGACCCGACGACCTCGCCGCCCACGTTGTGGCGCGTCTCATGACCCGGAATGCCGACCTCGACCCGATGGCCGTTGAGGACATTCAGTGGGGTGCTGCCAACCAGGCCGGGGAGGACAACCGCAACGTCGCTCGAATGGCTGCTCTGCTTGCGGGTCTCCCCATCGAGATACCGGGCGCCACGGTGAATCGACTTTGTGGGTCCGGGCTTCAGGCCGTCATCTCTGCCGGCCACGCCCTCAACGACGGTTGGGGCAACGTGATGATCGCCGGCGGCTCCGAATCGATGAGCAGGGCCCCATACGTCACTCTCAAGAGCGAGCGAGGATTCCCGACCGGTGTGCCCGACACCGCCGACACGGTCCTGGGCTGGCGTCTGGTCAACCCCCTCATGGAGGACATGTACCCACCCATCACCTTGGGGATGACAGCGGAAGTCGTCGCAGAGAAGTACGACGTCAGCCGGGAAGACCAGGATGTCTTCGCCTTGCGCAGTCATCGGCTTGCCCTCGAGGCGATCGCCGCCGGCCGTTTCGATGACGAAATCGAGGCCATCGAGGTGTCTGCCGATCACCGTCGCCGATCCACGAACCTCATCGAGCATGACGAAGGACCGCGACCCGACACGTCCGACGAGAAACTTGCCCAACTGCGACCAATCTTCAAGAAGGGGGGAACCGTGACAGCGGGCAACTCCTCTCCGATGAACGACGGGGCAGCAGCATTGCTTCTGGCAACCAAGAAAGGGCTGAGCGACCACGGTCTGAGCCCTCTGGCCCGTATTGTGTCGTCGGCGGCCGCGGGGGTGCATCCCGACATCATGGGGATAGGCCCGGTACCGGCCTCGGAGAAGGCACTTGCCCGGGCAGGTCTGACGGGAGACGACATCGATGTCGTCGAGATCAACGAGGCCTTCGCGTCGCAAAGTATCGCCAGTCTCCGATTGCTCGACCTCGACCCGGAGAAAGTGAATGTCAACGGCGGCGCCATCGCCATCGGCCACCCGCTGGGAGCCTCGGGCGCTCGCATTCTGGTGACGCTCGTCCACGAGCTGCGCCGACAAAGGGGGCGTTACGGATTGGCCACCATGTGCATTGGTGTGGGACAGGGCATCAGCATGGTCGTCGAACGTGTCTGATCGACCGCTGGAAGGTGTTCTCGTCGCTGAGTTCGGCAATTTGATAGCCGCCCCTTATGCCGGAATGCTTCTCGCCGATCTTGGGGCGAGGGTCATCAAGGTGGAGCCACCTGGAGGAGACCTGGGGCGTCGGTTCGGCCCTTTTCAGAAGGGAGAGTCGGCCTTCTTCATGACGGTCAACCGGGGGAAGGAGTCGGTGGCTCTCGACACCAAGGATTGGATAGCCAAGCGGGTACTCGACAACCTGATCAAGAAAGCGGATGTCCTGGTCCACAACCTGCGTCATGGCGCCATGGAGCGTCTTGGGCTCGGAGAGGACCGCTGCCGCGAGCTCAACGCAAACCTCATCTACGCCGTGGTCTCGGCCTTCGGCGCCACCGGGCCATACGCCAGGCGCCCTGGCATCGACCTCATCTTCCAGGGTGAATCGGGAATGATCTCGATCACGGGCGACGCCCAAGACGGCCCCCGAAAAACCGCCACAACCATTGGTGACTACGTCGCAGCCACCAACACCGCTCTGGCCATCTCCGCCGCCCTCGCCGAGACACCGAGGAAGGGTCGCAGGATCGATGTCTCCCTACGTGACGGGCTGATGGCTGTGCAAGGCGGCTGGAACGCCATCGGGTTCGTCAACCATGCCCAACCGGAACGGACCGGAACCGCCAGCCCCTTTCTAGCCCCGAACCAGGTTTTCGAAGCGGCGGACGGTCCGTTCACCTTGGCGATTGTCTCCGACCGTCATTTTGCTGTTCTCGCGGATGCGCTGGAACGGCCCGACCTGGTGGAGGATTTCCCCACCAACCAATCCCGGATCGACGGTCGGGACTCCCTTGCTCGCAAGCTGACCCGTCTATTCAAGACACGGAAAGCCGAGTACTGGATAGACCTGCTGACCGACGCCGGCCTGCCCGTGGGTCGGGTCCTCAGCCTCGCGGAGGCTTTCGACGACCCTCAAGCACGCCACCACGAAATGCTCGTCGAACTCGACCATCCGGTGGCCGGGCACGTCAGGACCACCGGGTCGCCGATCAGAATCGATGGTGGCCCCGCTCGCACTCCAACTCTGCCGCCCACACTCGGTCAGCACACTCGCGGCATTCTCGACGAGCTCGGACTGGACCCCAACACAGTCGAAAAGATGATTGCAGAAGGCACGGCGGTGGCGTCATGAACATCCACTGGACGGAGACCGTGGGCGACGACTGGGGTGAGATAAGGGCCGAGCTGGATCGTGCCTTTCAGATGAGTAGGGCCGCTGCCCGGGACGAAGAGTCCTTTGTGTATGTCGTCCACCACGACGATCTCCTGGGGCGACGTGGGGCCGGCGATGCCATGGTCGCTTCTGGACTGCTCTCGGCGGCCCGTACTGCGGCGCTCGAAGGAGTGAGAAAAGGCTGGACCGCAAACGTGATCGCACGCGATGAGAACGCCGACCCCAAGGAGGTGAAGTTGTGGGCAGAGCGAATGCTCGAGTCCCATGGGGTCACCGGTGAGCTGATCCGGATCGGGTCCACCCACATCGGGAAGGCCCTGCCGTGAATGGGTCGATCGTCGTCACCGGAGCGGCCCGCGGGATCGGGCGAGCGATCGCAGAAAGGCTCGCTGCCAATCCCTCGTTCACCGTCATCGGAGTCGACCTCGCCCCGGAGCTCGCTCTTGTCAGGGATATCGTGGCCGTCCAGGTCGACCTGACCTCGGACGACGGCATCGACTTGGTTCACGAAGCGGTAGATGCCGCGGGTGTGCCGCTCCTCGGTGTGGTCAACAACGCCGGGATCACCCGCGACTCGCGTCTTGTGAACATGACCGACGAGAACTTCTACGCCGTCCTCGACGTGAACCTGGGCGCCGCCTACCGGCTGTCGACCGACCTGGCAAGTCTGATGGCCGAGGGGGGCTCGATCGTGAACATCGCCTCCCGCGCCTACCTCGGCAACTTCGGGCAGTTCAACTACTCGATGTCCAAAGGCGGAGTGGTCGGTCTAACCCGAGCAATGGCGCTTTCGCTGGCGCCGCATGTGCGGGTCAATGCCATCGCACCAGGGTTGATCGGGACAGAAATGGCCATGTCCATACCCGAAGACGTGCTGGAGAAGATGGTTTCGGCGATCCCTCTCGACCGCATGGGGACGCCGGAGGAGATCGCCAACGTGGTCTGGTTTCTCCTCACGCCCCTCTCCTCATACATCACAGGACACGTGGTGGTCGTGGGTGGAGGACGCAGCCTCTCCTAGTGGCGCGTAGGGGTGTTGCTCAACCCTGGCTGACCTCAGTAGTAGTAGCGGGTGACAGTCTCGGCGACCATCGCCGGCTTCTCCGTCCCTTCTACCTCCATGGTCACCGTCCGGTTTACCTGGATCCCGCCGGACACCTCACTCACCGCGTGTAACACAACTCTGGCCCTGAGATTCGATCCGACCCGCACCGGGGCCGGAAACCGCACCCTGTCCAACCCGTAATTGATTGCCATCTTGGGCTCCCCAACATCAAGCTCGACAGCAAAAGACATAGGCACCGTCAACGACAACGTCAGAAAACCGTGAGCGATGGTTCCCCCGAACGGTGTCCGGCTTGCGCGCTCCGGGTCGACATGGATGAACTGATGGTCGTCGGTGGCGTCGGCGAACGCATCCACCCTGTCCTGGGTGATCTCCATCCAATCGGTGACCCCGATCTCGGTGCCGACCTGACCTTGAAGCCTCTCCAGTATTTGTTTCATCCCCCGATTCTGTCACGAGTTGGGAACACGCCGGGAAACCATCTAAATTGGGGATATGGCCGACGCAACCAAGTTGATGGTTTGGATCGATCAGGACCTCTGCACCGGCGACGGGATTTGCGAGGAGATCAGCCCGGAAGTTTTTCTGGGTCGAGACGACGGCCTCTGGGTAGTCAAGGAAGATGCCAAGTTCTTCGGCGATACGGTGGTCTTCGACGGCGAGCAGGCGCCGGATGGCGGGCGGGGTCTTGCCAGGGTGCCCGATGCGCTGATCGAGGACGTCATCGAGTCGGCGGAAGAGTGCCCCGGCGAGTGCATCATGATCGAGCCCTACCAGGAATCCGCGCTACACAACGGTTGAGCCGGCCATCTGCCGAGCATTCGGCGTCTAACTACGCTCAGCAGCCATGCAGGTATTGGGAACGCGCATCGACACGCGCTCTGAGGAATACGTCACCAACCGGGCCGCCATGGAGGAGAAGCTCCGCGAGTTCGAGGAACTCCAGGAGAAGGCCCGCCAGGGCGGCGGCGACAAGTACATCAAGCGACACCGCGATCGGGGCAAACTTCTGGCGAGAGAGCGGATTGAGCTCCTCGTCGACCGCGATTCCCCCTTTCTCGAGCTCTCGACACTCACAGCATGGGGAACCGACAAGCCGCTGGGCGGAAACGTTGTCACCGGGATCGGTGTGATCAATGGCGTGGAGTGCGCCATCCTTGCCAACGACCCCACCAGCCAGGCAGGGGTGTTCAACCGATACACCCTGTCCAAGTCTCTTCGCATCATGGATATCGCCATGGAGAACCGGCTTCCCCTGGTCAACCTGGTGGAGTCCGGGGGCGCCGACCTGCCCGACCAGGCCGATGTGTTCGTCGTCGGTGGCAAGTGGTTTCGCAATCTGACCCGTCTCTCCAAGAAGGGCATCCCGACCATCTCGCTCGTCTTTGGAAGCTCCACGGCGGGCGGCGCCTACTTCCCCGCCATGTGCGACTACTCCGTCATGGTCAAGGAGAAGGCGAGGGTCTTCCTGGGTGGCCCACCCCTGGTCAGGATGGCAACGGGAGAAGAGTCAACCGAGGAGGAGCTGGGCGGTGCCGAGATGCACTCGAAGGTCTCGGGCCTCTCCGACTATTTCGCCGACGACGAGCACGAGGCCATCCGAATGGGACGGGACATCGTCGACCACGTCAACTGGCGCAAGCAGGGTTACGGACCGACCAAACCCTCTGACGACCCGGTACACGACATCGACGACATTCTTGGAGTGATTCCGGCCGACCTGCGAATCCCCTTCGACATGCGGGAGATCCTCAACCGGGTGCTCGATGGCTCGCGTCTCGAGGAGTACAAGGCTGTTTACGGCACCTCGATCCTCAACGGCTGGGGATCCCTGCACGGCTATCCAATCGGTGTCATCGCCAATCAGCAGGGTGTGATCTTCTCCGAGGAGGCCCAGAAGACCACCGAGTTCATCCAACTCTGCAATCGCTACGACACGCCGATCATCTTCATCCACAACACCACCGGCTACATGGTGGGCAAGGACTATGAGCAGCGGGGCATCATCAAGGACGGCGCCAAGATGATCAACGCTGTCGCCAACTCCGAAGTCCCCCATATCTCCCTCATGGCGGGTGTCTCCTACGGTGCCGGCAACTACGGCATGTCGGGTCGCGCCTACGACCCCCGGTTTGTTTTCGGCTACCCGAATCACAAGGTGGCCGTGATGGGTGCCAAGCAACTCGCAGGAGTGATGTCCATCGTCGCCCGTCAGTCGGCCGAATCGCGGAAGGAGGATTTCGATGAGGAGGCTGACATGAGACGCACCGCCGATCTCGTGGAGATGATGGAACACACCGAGCAGGCCTTCTTCTCCACCGCCCGGGTCCGCGACGACGGTCTGATCGACCCCCGTGATACGAGGACGGTCCTCGGCATCGCCCTCTCTGCAATCCACTCGGCTCCGGTTGAGGGAACAGACCGGTTCGGGGTCTTTCGCATGTGATGACAATCTCGAAGATCTTGGTCGCCAACCGAGGAGAGGTCGCCC
>SDBT01008977.1_pt1 | contig 16256 bp, 22 predicted proteins | sample 2277101 | NCBI WGS metagenome assembly SDBT01 (sample SAMN10404973, study PRJNA504765) | marine sediment metagenome | isolation source: marine sediment core GS10_PC15, 103 cmbsf | place: Arctic Ocean: Southern Knipovich Ridge | collected 2010 | reverse complement strand
GTTTTTCTAAACAACTTTCGCAAAGATCGGCAACAGACCAGGTGACGCTGGGTTCTCCACATTCGAAACAAGGCTGTTCAAACATCCATTTTTCCCGTTTAGCCATTAACGTCTCCTTTCAATCTCCCACGGCTGTTACAGGTCATTGGATTCTATCTTATCCATGAATTTCGTTATAATCTTCGATTATTTCGTAACTCAAGCTTTCCTGATATAAACTTTCTTCATCATATCCAAAATCTTCCATCTTAACCTCATTTCGAAGTCTGCTAAGATCTATCGTCTGACTGTTCATTACCTTACACCCCCTTTTAAAAATATTGTTCCTGTAGATAATTCTATTTCATCCTTTTCTAAGAATCTATTGGCAACCAAAGTGTATTTTACTGTAGTTTCAAATTGTTTAAATGTAGGATCTATGATATTCCCGTCCTTAGTTACGGCCCAACAATGATACCTCTTATCAGCAAGCCCGACCTGGACTGTTAACTCTGGGAAATGCCTTGTCATTTTAAGCACGGCTATATTGCATTGATTTACACATGATTCCTTGTCTGGGAAGTGCATTTTAATCCATTCCTTATATTTGATATTATCTCTCATTTCAATGTCCCATAACATAATTTACACCTCATCTAAAATTCTGCCATCTAGGTTTCCATAATAAAAATACCGAAATAACCATTACGATCCCATAATCAATGTCGTAATTCAAAAGTATGATAAAACATGTGAATCCTATAATCAGAGTAAAAATCGATATCAGAGAATCCACCAGTTTTTCACTCATCTAAAAACCTCCTTAAGTTTCAAATAAGCCTTCAAACAGATATCAGAGCATACATAATTCCAGAGCGTAAACAGAGATAGCTTTTCGGATACTTCGTACGATGCAGCCTCGAATAGAGCCCGTTGGGGCGATTTGCAGACATGGCATGATTTATTGGTCATTGGGACTCAATGTCTTTTCTCAATATATGGCTTAATTGATAACTCAGCCGTACTAAAAATGGAACGTGCTATATCTTGGTTGAGATAAGTACCATATTCCAAGATACGAACAGTATCGTCATTCTCGGTGCTTTCACGAAGCGAGTTACAGCAACCTATATAAGCCCTCCACCCTTTCTGATAGGTGATTGCAACAGCTCCGACTGTGCCGTGGCCACCACTCCACCACTTTACTTCCAAAACTCTTTTCAACTTTTCATCACTCATGCTTTTCTCCTTTCAATGTCCCGCCCCGTTTAACCAAGCCACTCTCTTAGCTGCTTCTTCTGAATTTTCGTGGTCACTCTCGGGACTCCATTTACCATCTGGTTCATAGAAGCCTACTGTCCACACACCACTTTCAGTTCTTTTGTATACGTAACTCATTTTAACGTCCTTTCAATATCACATAACATAATATTTAACAGTATCTTATCCGTGAATATCATTGTAATCTTGGATTATTTCATAATCCAAACTTTCGTGATATAAACTTTCTTCGTCATAATCAAACTCTTCCATTCCTAACTCCTCTCGATGTCCCATAACCCAAATTACTTTGCATACACTCTCATGTTCATCCGTCTTAAGATCAATTTCATCCTTGTTATATTTAACATCGGGATTCCCATTTTTCTATTATAATAACGCATAAAATAGCCGGTCTTTTTACCGTCGTAGGTACAAATAGCTTCAGTTATTTTGGACGCTATTACCTTATTCACTTTCTAATCCCAAATGGATGCACGTACTTTGAAAGCCTCAAGGTACTAAGCCGTTCGCAACGACAGCAAGAATACCAATACAGCCCTGGAGCTGCGTAAGACTCAATAAATCTCGTGCCCTCGTTCCAAGGATGGCCTATCAATCGGCATAACAATTTTTTGATAGCCTGCAACATCAGTATTCCCATTTGCCATCAATTAAAATATTTTCGTTGCAACGAGGTACTTTTTCAGTCAACGCCATCATCTCTTCAAGTATCTTTCTATGGCCTTTTTCGTCGTCCAATTCTAAAATCTTTAGTTGACCGTTACCAGGTCCGTCCACACAAAATTCACACTCTGGCGTGTCGAAAATTTCAGCCATGATTAAATTGGATATCTGTTGCCACAATTTTTCAATCGTATGACACTCTCTTCTCTTTAAATCCGTTCCACAATTTTTACAGATATATGTCGGGACATACACCTTACTCACCGAATTTTCGGGTAAGTCCTTTATCGCGATATATTTTTCAGCTTTCATTTAACACCCTTTCTTCACCCTCTTATGGTACTAATTGTACCATAAGGCCTAATCAATATCCACCTTTTAATACTTTCTATCAGCGGGCCGACTTCTTTTCCAAAATGTCGAAGGACCGATTGATCCTATCCTTTATTCCCATCTTGGCTTGCCGTACTGATATCCTAAAAAGATCGGCGATCATTTCCTTTTCGTTACGCTCACAAAACACCTTCAAGCTTTGAACCACTTTATCTGGCATAGGCTGAGGCAACTCTGGTTCTGCCTCTACAATATCAAGGATGAACTCCCGAAGCTTATCAGTCCTAGCCATCCCTAACCGATTCCTTTCGTGTCGTACCCCATTTTCTCCATCTGTTCCTTAGTCGCCATCGACATCTGCATGTAATCCCTCTTCATCATTTCACGGGTAAAATCACCGACGCTTAAGTCACCCTTCAATAATTCGTCTACCGGATTTCCCAATTTCAAAGAAATTACTTTCGAAAATTCTCGGATGTCTTCGATTGTTTCCTTTTCTGCTTTTCCGCTTGTTAAATTTGTCCACGACTTCCCGTCCTTACTACCAAACGCTTTTTCGTCCTCAAAATAACGAAATCGATAGGTTCCTTTAATAAGATTGCCTTCCTTGAAAAGTATGAGCATCCAATTATAATCGGGACCATCAACGAACCAGATGCCTATCGTATCATCAGTAATTTCCATATGTACCCTTCTTTCATAAATACTGTTTTCCCTTGGAATGATATCGTATCACATATACCATATATCTTGAAGTCGTGACCTTAAGTTGATAGTTGCATTGATGTTTTACATAGTTTACAATAAACGTGTATATTAAAACTTTATGTCTACAAGGAGAATAAAAAATGGAACCAAAACTCACGATTTCAGAAGCAGCAAATTTTTTAGATATTACAAGGCAGGGGGTCCACAGAAAATTAAGGGCAAAAAATTTAACGCTTTCAAAAGAAAAAAGAACCTACTTCCTGAACCATTTCACCGCTAAAGAATTGTTTGAAATAAATTTTAAGCCTTTAATAATTGCGATGCAAATAGTTAAGGGGGGTACGGGAAAAACGACGTTGGTACAATCAATCGCTACCAGAGCTGCCCTTTATGGTGCCAGAGTCCTTTGTATAGATATCGACCAGCAAGCTAACCTAACACTTTCGTTTGACAGGAGCGAGGAAGCTAAAAAAACCCCTGTAATGGTTGATCTAATTGACGAGGGTTTGGATATAAAAACAGCGATATTACCAATTTTTCCTGGCCTTGATTTATTGCCAAGTCGTATGGATAACGCCTCGTTAGACAATTGCCTGCTCTTAAAAAAATGTCGATTGGATAAGGTGTACAAAAAATTAATCTCAAAAATAAGGAAAGACTATGATTTAATAATATTCGATTGTCCTCCATCTATAGGCCAATCTGTTTCAGCAGCGTCTTTGTGTTCAGATTATATTATCGCTCCGGTTACTCCATCCGAGTTTTCTCTTTCGGGACTAGATGTGTCTTTGACAGAAATTAAATCAATCGAGGAGTCATTTGAATCAAAGATTGATTTTAAAATTCTTATGAATATGTATGACTCCCGAAAAAGGGCATCATTCGACACCTTGGAAAAATTAGTGGGCATCAAAAAATATAAAGACAAAATATTTCCGGTATACATTCGGGTAAATCAGGGATTTGAGAATGTTATTAAGGATAAAAAAACGATATTTGAAACGCTGAAATGGACGACAGAAAAAGAAGATATCGATCTTGTTACCCGATACATTTTAGGTTTAAATCAAAATTAAGGTTTGACTTATGCCTTTTATAAAAGATCGCCCTAATAAGACCTTCACCCCCAAAAAGAAACGTCCCTGGTTAACAGATGCTTCGGTAAAAATGGGTTCAATAAATAATTACCCTGATGAAGATGCAGATAAAGACGACAAAGAGCGGACAAAGAGCGGACAAAGAGACGACAAAGGGACGGCAAAGAGCGGACAAAGAGACTACAAAAAGACGACAAACAAACCTAACAAAAATCAAGGTACAAAAGAAATAGACGACAAAACGGACGGCAATAGAGACGACATAAAGCGGACAAACAGCGGACAAACAGACGACAAAGGGACTACATTCGACGTGTCTCTATTGGTACAAAATGAAAAGAAAATTTTTCGCAGTATTTTTGCGATGGCCAATATGAATGGAAATAGAATCAGCCAGAACATAACAATCGACTATCTTATGGATTCGACCTTAATAGAATCGAAATATGGTTTAAAAAAGAGCCTTGAGCGCATCATTGAAAAAGGAGCATTAATTAGAAAACAAGGAAAAAGAGGTCGTGGTGGTTGGATGACATTTGAAATTCCAGAACCCATTTTTGGAAAGGCGTTCTCGATAATGGACGACATAAAGCGGACAAACAGACGACAAACAGACGACAAAGGGACGGCAAAAGGGACGGCAGAAAAGACGACAATGCCGCCTAGTAGTAGTAGTCTTAATATTAATAATGAGATAAAAGAAACTACTACTGATGAGTGGCGCAATATTAATATGACCCCTTTGGAGCATATCGGTTTTGGCGTTGGGCAACTAAACCAGATTATGTTCAAAAATAAACTTACAGCTGAACAGGTCCAAGATTCTATAAATTATTTTGCCTTTGATTTAAAACATAACAATAAAAAATGTGATAAGCCACCATTAAATATGTTCATGGGGATTGTATCTAGCGGTGGTAGCCCTTACTTAGCGCCTGACAACTACGAATCCGAAATGGATAGGGGGATGAGGCTCTACGACGAAAGAAACCGCGAAATAAAGCACAATAGGGACGAATTAGAGAAGGAGGCTAAAAAGATAGACTTCGATAATTGGCTTGATGGGCTTAGTAAGGAAGATGTCGAAGAAATAGTTGGTGAGAAACTCAATCATAAAACAGGTATTAAATTCTGGAAAGCTGGTCTAATAAGGCACCATGACGAGAATGTCTGGCCAATAAGGAAAAAGGAAATTCTATAAGCCCATTGGTGATATCATTGAGATATGGGAATCGTTGGAAAATTAGAGGTAGATCCTAAGTCGAGATTTGCGTTCATCGGTATTAAAACGATCATAGCGCAATCCAAAAGCTCGATTCGAAAAGGCTGGTATTTCGTTGGAAAGGAGCTGCAAAAAGAGGGACAGAAGTTGGTCAAAGAGGGACCAAAGACAGGTCGCCTATACCGTATAAAAGGACGACGCCGAAGGCACCGAGCCAGTGCTCCTGGTGAACCTCCAGCTAACAGATTTGGTGATCTCCGAAGATCGATTAACTTTAAAGTCGAAGGATGGAGACGCATGGCGTATGGCGCAGGAACCACCACGATGATTTATCCTGCTGTCTTGGAATTGGGAACCAGAAAGAGTAGAAAAATTGAGAAACGACCATATTTAATAGTTGCAATAAAAACGAAACAAAAGCAGACTAGAAAAATATTCGAGCAGCAGCTTAAGAAAGGTTTAAACCGTTAATGAAAGCTTCAGATATTATCAAGCAGCTACACGCTTTTTTACCCAAGTTCACCTCGTTGTTCAGTGACACCCTGGCGGTATCTTCAGTCACCTTTTCGGGCGGGACCGTGACAGTGACGACTACTTCAGCGCATGGCTTGGCGACCGGCGATACCGTACAAGTTAGCGGCGCTCTAAGCCCCAATCCGATAACGACCCTAACTTCATTCGAAGGCGTTGCCTCTGCCGAAACTTCGATTGACCACCATCTGACCCAGGGGTGGCCAGACGGTAAAGATTCGACCATCGAGATATCTGGGGCGGTGGACTCTGAGTACACCGGCACCAAAAAGTTATTGACTGTTTCGAATAGGCGTAATTTTACCTATGAGATTGATACTGGAGCACCAACGACCACGACGGGTGGTGTTCTTGATGAAATAGTTAATTTTGGATACAACGGCCTTAAATTAATAACTGTTACCGGAACAACGACCTTCACCTACATCGTAACAGCTGTACTTGGCAGCCCAGCCACAGGCACCTCAGTTTTAAACGTTAGGACAAGAATAAGCGGTGGGGCAACGATTGAGAAAATAATAGCCAGCTACACTAAGCAGCAGGCAAATGACTTTTGGGGATTTGTTATTATCGATCCAAGGATCTCAAACAAATCAAGGTCTACCCAAAACGATGCTGACTTCGTTAGGGGTGGCGGAGATGATCCTCGCCAAAAGGTGATCCAAAATTTTAGTTTATATGTATTTATCCCTAGTAAAAATGAAATCGTGGGTAGGCCAGCAACCGATTCAGTGGATGACGTTTTTATTGCGACGCTAAAATCTTTACTTGGATTTATACCTCCGTCACCATTGGGGGAAAATCCTCAAAACTCAATTAGTTATGTAAGCGACGGCATCTTTGCCTACAATGAAAGCTATTACGTCCATAGGTTTGAGTTCCAAAATTTAGTTGATATAACCTATTGCGACACGTTCCGAGATCCTATCGATGCTGCGTTCCGAGATATCCATATTGACTTTAAAGATCCTGTAGTTACCGATGGCGATGACGTCATTATGACATCAGATATCGATTTAGATGACGTTCCCTTATAGCTATTGAAATTTTTGGGTGTTATTATTAAATAAAATCCACCCGTTTAACCACGGGAGGATTCAAAACCCAGGAGATATCGTGATTAAAAGAAAATTAAAACTTAACGTAGACTTAGGAGAAAAACGCAAAAAAGATAGCGTAGTCGAGGTCGAATGTGATCGATGGGGGATGCCGTTAGACCATTTTTGGAGACAGCGAGTTCTTGATTCCGAACACGATAATTGTGTAGAATTTGTAGAAGAGAAGACTATCAAAAAGGACTCAAGTCTTAAGAAAGAAAAAAAGAAATCCGCAGAAGAAATCGATCCAGAAGGAGATAAATAATGGGCTCACAAGTAGTATCAAATCCGGAAACAACTTTCAATATTATCCCCGGACAGGAAGAAATCAGTAACCAACCTCAAAAGGTGTTATTCGTCGGACAAAAGACGAGTGCAGGGAGCGCCATATCTGGTGACTTAATACAAAGTATTGCAAATGACGGATCTGAGGATGCTCTGTTTGGCCCCGATTCAATCTTGGCTGGAATGGTTCGGGCTTATAAGCGTCTCAACCAAGTAACGAGACTCGATGCAATCGCTCTGGACGACAACGGCGGAGCAGTAGATGCAACTGGCACGGTGGTCGTCACCGGGCCATCTACCGAATCTGGAACACTGGACGTGACAATAGGGTCCGATAAGAACCACAAATTTAATGTTGCAGTTGCCAGCGGTGATTCGGCAACTGTAATAGGCGACGCGATCGAAGCGGCAATTAATGCAGATGTTAATGTCCCAGTTACTGCGGCAAATGTAACAGGAACAATTACGATGACCGCCGTCAATGGTGGTACTGTTGGAAATCAGATAACACTTAAAATTGAAGGAAATGTCGCTGGTGTTACGCATTCAGTAACCGCGATGGCTTCCGGAGCTACGGACCCCGTTTTAACAGGTGTACTCGACGTCGTCGGTGACGAAAGATATCAGACAGGTTCATCCCCTTCAGAATATGGCGCAGATTTTTGGACGGATTTTTTAGACCCAAGATTTAACGCAACAAACGATGTGCTCGATGGGGTAGCGATTCTCACCTCGACCGATACCTTTGCTAACTTAATTACCGCTGGTGGACTTGAAAATTCTCAGAGCTTAAGCTTGATTGGGAATAAATTAGTAAGTAAAACCAGTTTTAAAGGAAGCTCAATCGTCGAACTCGGACAAGTGATCTCAGCTCAATTTGCGGCAAATAGAGCCGAAAGGTTAACAGAAGGCGCAAATATATCGAATATCATAATCGCTACCTCTGGACCTCTCGATAGCTTCGGAGGTAAAGAACTAGCCAGCATGCCTTATTTCAACACACCCTTTCCTGATCTACCTTTAATCGACATAGGAGACGGTTTCGACAACACAGAATCTGATTCACTAAATGTTGTTGGGATATCCTTACTCGGAAACAACATCGTAAAAACAAGTATTATTGCTGACGAAATTGTAACTACTCGGAAAACAGACCCCGCTGGAAACCCCGAAACTACATTTAAATTCTTGAATTCTGTTGATACGAGCTCCGTAATCAGAGAATTTTATTTCAATAACAACAGAGCCAGATTCGCGCAAACTCGTTTAACTGAGGGAGATTTAGTTCCGAACAGATCCATTGATAATCCAGGAACAATTCGAGCCTTCCAGATTAGCCTCTATGAGTCTTTATCTGGATTATTAACGCAATCAGGTGAGGACGCACTGACATTTTTCAAGCAAAATTTGACTGTCACAGTCGATATTGCGACTGGAAAAGTTACCATCATAATGAAAGTCCCGATCGTAGGACAGTTAAGATCGATCACTGGAACGATCCAGATAGTTTTCAGTACAAACTCATAGGAGGAATAAAAAATGTCACAAGCGATAGCTAATCCAACAGTCCAAATAAACAGCGTTCCAATTTTCGTAGTTCCGAACAGTGTTACTTACACCGAGGGTAAGGGTGAACAAAATGTAAGAGTCCAGTCCGGCGGCGGAGGAACTGTAGACCCTGTAATTAGTAATAACGTCGAGACAAATAAGTCGATGTTTAAATTCTCAATATATCCGACTGCGGAAAATATCGAAATAGCCAGGGGCTGGAAGTCTAACCCTGGCTTAAATGCGGTGGCCGTAACTGGTGATAACGATTTTAGCAGATCAATAAACTTCGCAACCATCGTAAATGACTATGAGGTTAATTTAGGCGCCGACACCACTATCGAGTTAGAGTTCCAAGGGGCGCCAGCCGTATAATGACCGAGTTTACGTTTGAGCTAACGAACCCAGTCGACTATCAGGGTGGAGGCCAAAATTTAACTGGAAAAACCCTTACACTTCGGGCTCCTTCGTATAAGAATCGAAGGCATTGCCAGAAGTTAAAACAGCTATTTTTTAAGGCGATCAAACCCATGATGGAAGACGCGAAAAATGCTGCGAAAGATAAACAAAAGGGTGAGCAGGGAAATCCTACCGGCGAAGATATACTTAACATTTTCCTTATAAGCGATGTCGATATGGAAGAAGTTATGGATGTTTTTGAACGGCTCCTTCTCGATGGTATTTGCCAAATAGATAACTTTCCAATACCTAAGAAAATGTTCGACCAGATGTCCTTAGATGACATGGAGAAACTATTCGGGGAGTACATGTCCCATTTTTTGTCCATGTCTTAAACGACGACTGGGACTCAGTCGGCTCACTTGTCATGAACTTGTGCCTTTTTTATAAGGGAGGATTATCTATCGAGTACGGATATCAGCTCCCATTGCCTGAACTTTTTAAATTAAAGGATGAAGCTGTTAGAATTAACATAGAAATCGAAAGGAAAAAAGGTTAATGTCTTTTTCAATCCAGTACAACTTTTTGGCAACCGACAAGTTCTCGGCTACGGCGAGGAAAATCAATGCCTCGATTGATAAGGTGAACTCGAAGGTGAAAAAATTCAACCGATCCGCAGTCGACTTTGGTAAAAAGTTTACGGCTCGAGTGACACTTCCAATACTGGCATTTGCGGCAGCAGCTTTAAAAAGTAGGGCCAGTGTTGAGTCCTTTGAAATTCGATTGGGGGTCTTACTTAGATCAACAGAGAAAGCAAAAGACTTGATGGTCGAATTGGTAGAGTTTACCGCCAAAACTCCATTTCAATTAGCTGGGGTTGTAAAAACAGCTGCCCAGCTACTCGCATTTGGATTCGAAGCTAAAAAAATCAGAGAAACGCTCAGGATTCTTGGCGACGTCGCTGCCGGTACTGGTCAATCGCTTGGCGATATTGGCTTAATATTCGGACAGATCAGTGCTGCCGGTAAATTGACTGGCGAAAGACTTTTGCAGTTGGCAGAACGAGGGGTTCCGATACAACGAGTTCTTGCAAAGATCACTGGTATCGCAGGGAAAAACATACCGGACGCAATATCAAAAGGATTGATTAAATTTACACTCGTCGAAAAGGCATTTAAAAAGATGACAGCTGAGGGCGGCGTATTTTTCAAAGCAACCCTAAAGCAAAGCGAAGGATTGGCCGGAATATTTTCTACGCTTAAGGATAATATTTTCTTGAGTCTCGCATCGATCGGAGAGACCCTAGTCGAGACCTTTGATCTCAAAGAAAAACTTAAGGGGTTGATCGGTACGATAGCGAATCTCACGGATAAATTTAACAAGTTTGTGAAGACCAATCCAAAACTTACAAAATTTTTGTTTATTATGTCAGCGATATTGGCAGTTGTTTTTCCATTGGCGATTGTAATTGGTACGATTGGTTTTGCAATCACCTCGGTGGTGGGTGCGGTGTCGGCTGGAATTACTATTTTTGCAGGCTTGGCGGCTATCATCGCCGGAGTCGTGTCAATAATAGGAGCAATACCTTTAGCTATTGCATTGGCGATAGGGGCATTAATCTTATTGGTTGAGAATTTTGAAAAAGTAAAAAAGGCTTTTACAGGATTTATTGATAAATTCAGAGGATTTGGACAGAGGTTTGGTGCGGGTTTGCTAGGTGTGGAACAGCCTGGTGGGGTAGGGGCTCCGGGCGCACCGGGTGCTCCAGGAGATCAAGGTAGGCGACTCTCCGGATTTTTGTTAAATAAGGAATCAGTATCCACAGTAAACGTAAATATTAACGCCCCTGATGGCGTAGTCGGATCGGTAACTAGCAAAGCCATAGGAAAAACAAATTTTAATCTTGGCCAGAACGGACGAACAGCTGGAAACCTAGCCTTTGCCGGTGTCTAGTCATGACCCTTTTAGACGATTTACTACCAGCCAGTTTTAGAGGGACACCCTTTCTTTTAGACGTTACGACGACAAGCGGTGGTCGAAAAACCGTAACTAATGAGTTCCCAAATTCTAACAGGCGATTCGTCGAAGACCTTGGACTACTAAATAAGTCGTTCGCAATCTCTGGAACCATAACCGGACCAAACTATGCATTTAAGCGAGATGCCTTAATAGTTGCCCTCGAGAAAAAAGGAGCCGGCATACTAATTATCAACACATTGGGTGTCTTTAATGTCGTTTCAACAACTTACACCCTTTCGGAAAGAATGACAGCTCTCGGGGACGCAACATTTACAATGAACTTTGAGGTAGCGCAAGATAGTCTCGTCCCAACCCCAATACAAGGAGCACTTTCGAATATATTTTCTTCGGTCCTGGAGGCAATAGCTCTTATTGAGACGACCGTTATTCAGGCAATATCGATTACGCGGTCTGACAACTTCGTCGATGCACTATCGAAAGTAGACTCATTTTTACAAACTATGGGAGGGCTGACTAATGTTTTCGTAACTGAATCTGACACGTTTGACGAGTTCTCAAAGGAGCTCACCGCATTTGCTGACAATTCGTCTCAGATCCTTACCAACACCGTCCTTTTGGGATCGGCAATCTCGGGTCTGTTTACCACACTTGATTCATCTTTAGCGACGCCTCAAGACGGAGTCAACCTATTTGAGGATCTATATACTTTTGGTGATACTGATACCGATCTCGATATCGATACCTTTGCTCTAAACGAAAAGAATGCAAATCGAGATCGGTTAAACGGAGCATACGAAACCTTAGCTTTACTGATGAACTACAGGAACGTCCCTCAGTTGGATTTTCTTACCGTAACCGACATCAATAACCAAAGAGAGGCTTTAGATGCCCAATTTGAGAAGATTAACAGCAATCCGGCTATTGCTGATTCCGATAAGTCTTCTCTATTGATGGCAAGAAATGAAGTAAGGCAATTTCTTGATAGAGAATCGTTAAGGGCCTTCAAGATCACGGACTTCGATACCAAGGATACAACCATCACTGAATTGACGTACCGACTTTACGGAAACCTGGACAATCTACAAGCACTGATTGATCTCAATAATTTTAAGGACATTCAACATATCGAGGGGACCGTTCAGGTACTTAGTAAATAATGTCCATCACACTAGAGGTTGATGGTATCCAGTATGAGGATTTTGTAGAAATATCCGTTCTCAACGCCTTGGACACAATGAGCGGAGAGTTCACATTTATCAGTCGAGTCACTACCACTGAAAACTTTCCTATTAAAGTTGGACAGGAAGCCATAATAAGAGTTGAAGGAGAATCAGTTATTACTGGTTTCATAGAAACAATTCGGGTAATAAACGAACCAAGGACCCATAACCTGATCATTTCAGGCAGAGACCAAACCAATGATGTGATCGACTCAACATTTAGCGACGATGTCTCGTTTCAAAGCGATATTAGCCTTAAGGAACTCATCGAGCAAACGCTCGATAAAGTCGAAATCCCTAACATCAAAGTCATAGACAGGGTAGGGAACCTAAGTAATTTTACAAGCTCAGAAGTCAATAAATCGGCGTTAGGTCAGACTATATTTAATTTCCTGGAAGAGACCGCCAAAAAGAAGCAAGTTTTTTTAATAACAGACGGGCTTGGTAATATTGTAATTTCGAGGTCGAATGGTATCCGGATAAATGACATAGTCATAAGCGATCCGTCCAACACGAGTTCAAATATATTGAGATCAAATATAGTTTATGACGACTCTAAACGGTTCAAAAAATATGTAGTTAAATCCCAGGAAAATGTGTCCGGTCTGGGCTCGCTTAAAGCATTAATGTCTCCGCAGAACATTGTTGATAAAGAAGCATCGGCTGAAGATACAGAAAATAGAATCAGATCCTCACGGACTCTTGGCATAAATGCTGACAAAGCCTATGCCAATGATCAACTAATCGCCAGAGCACAATGGGAGGCAAATATGCGGAGGGTAAAGAGTAGAATCTACACAGCAACGATGCAGGGACACCTACGTCCAACGTCCGATGGAATCTGGAAAAAAAATCAACTCGTTCAAATAAATGATATTTTTTGTGACTTGAACGCAGAGATGCTGGTTAACACGGTAGAATATAATTTAAGTAACGACGATGGGTCTCATACAGTTTTAACCTTTGTCGATCCGGATGCCTATTTTGTACAGGCATCGGAACCCATCGCTACTCAAAAATCCAATAAAATAGGAATCAATTTAACACAATGATAAATAAGCTGATCAATATGATCAAACGGGCGGTCATCACGAATCCAAGCTCAGACGTGGACCAATTTGGGGTTTCCCAAAATTCTTATTTCGGAAAAACTGGAAAAGCTCAAGATGTTTATCCATACGGTATACATGCCGTTCCACCAGAAGGAACCTTGACACTTTTATTCAACGTAAATGCCCAGGAAGATAACCAAGCGCAAATACCTTTGTGCGACCAGTTTAGAACCAAAGGCAAAAAACCAGGGGAGGTAGAAGGAGGAAATTTTCTCGTTGGTTCAGTTTATATTTTCAAAGAAAACGGTGACTGGAATATCGATATAAAAGGAGATGTAAACCTCAATGTTGACGGAGACGTAAATATTACGACCAAAGGTGATGCAAATGTGACTGCCCAAGGAGACGTAAATGTTAATGCACAGGGAAACGCTAACGTTACGGCAACAAATATAAATTTAGAAGGAAGCGTAAATTTAGGGAGTGGCGGTGCAGCTATTGCTAGAGTAGGGGATGCTGTTTCTGGGGGAAACACCATAATTGGCGGTTCTTCAAATCATACGGCCACTTAACTTATAGTACAATTGGTATAGTATAATTACCGATTTGTGTTATAATTCTCGACCATGGAAAAAATGAAAATAATTATTGTAATATTTTTTATAGCAAGTTTCACGAATTTCATAACTGCTGAAACTTGTAACCAAATGAAGATACGCCAACTAAAAGACGTAAAGATTTCGAAAATAAAGAAACAAAAATATTACGCAGAATGCCTGTTAAAAGAAAAAAGAGATAAAGGATATTGGGTATGGCGGGAATCCGTTACCTGGGCAAGCAACGATGCCTATTACATTCCAAAAAATACGATTTCTTGTACCACTAAAAAAAGTACTATAGAAGCCTTTAATTACCTGTTGGAAAAGGGAGGATATTTTTATCTAAAGCAAATAAACAGGTATTGGTCGACATGTGGTGTCTTAGACGGATGGACTATCGCAAGAATTATTCAAATGGAAAACAAAAGCAATGTAATAAAAGTACAGTATCAAATTCCCCTTACAAATTCAGTGGCAGAAAAATATATTGTTCAGAACTCAATTATGCTTCTAGCTGATTATAAAAAAACTCTCGCTCATTAAGCGTTTATCAATCAACAATGAACTAAAGCTGGGCAAAACAACAGCAAAATTCCTGATACAATAAATGTATCGTGAATGAAAACATCGACATTGCAATACAAAAAAATAACGGGCTATTCGATATAAGCTTCGCAAACGGGGATATCGTTGGAACAGAATCATTCGATACCGCTATCGATATGACTATCTTCGAGGAAAGAAGAGCCGACGAGTCTGAACAACCAGTCAATTTCTTAAGGCGAGGGTGGTGGGGAAACGAGCTGTCAGACGTAGAAGGCTACGAAATTGGCTCCAAATTGTGGCAGGCATATCAAAGGCGGTCTAACCCAGATACGGCTAACAAGATCCCCACAGACCTCCAGGAAGCATTTCTGTGGATGGTTGAGGATGACCATCTCGATAATGTTTTGGTAAACAGTACATTGGCATTTTCAAATATCGACATACTGGTCAGCTTAATTCGGTCAAATAATGTCGTAGATTCCCGTTCATTTCCACTTTGGGAAAATACGGGACTTTGACTTAAATGGTAACTGTGTTACTATATGGGTGTTTGATACATTTTGCCCCCCAGGCTCCGGATTAGGAATCTTCTCTGCGCCCTGGGGATTTTTAGATAAAGGCAGGTTAGCGTATCATCTACCAAGGTTAGCTACGATACGAGCTTTCGGTAACTAACCTGCCTTATCAACTCGGGTGTTCCTTATGATATTATTAGGCTATGAGCCTCGGAATACCTCAATCACAAAAGGAAATTTTTGAACGCTTGCGTAGCGATTCGCAGGCCATTTTACCTACGTTAAACTCCGGACTCCGTGATTCCTTTATTCAGTCGATACTTGTAGCCTTTGCAGGAGCATCTTTCGAGCAATTTCTTACCTTAGAGATTCTGATAAAAGAAATATTCATCGACACCGCTACTGGTCAATTCCTTGAAAGGTGGGGCTCATATAAAGGAATTACAAGAAACCCTGCAACACAAGCAAGTGGTTTTATTACAGCATCTGGAGTTGCTACTACCGTTATACCAGCGGCATCATTCTTTGCTTCTCCTGAAGGCATCCAATATACGACGCTATTTGAATCAACAATAGTTTCTCACTCAATTAGCGTTACCAGTATCACAAGAGTCGGCAACGTCGCGACAGTGACAACGGCCAGTAATCACCAATTGGCCAGCGGCATCTCTGTAACTATTTCGGGTGCCGACCAAACCGAATATAACGGAACCTTTCCAATAACGGTCATCGACGGAGACGAGTTTTCATACACAGTGTTGGGATCCCCTATCACTCCAGCAACTGGGACTATTTTGGCTGCGTTCACCACAGCATCAATTGAGGTTGAATCAACCACCACAGGAGAAAATACCAATCAATTATCTGGGGTAGGATTAACCGTTACAACACCGATATCTGGCTTAGACGACACAGCTTTTGTCCAAGACGGTGAAATCGCTGGCGGAACTGACGTAGAATCGGACGAAGACTTAAGAAGTCGTATACTCAGTGCATACCAAAATCCTTTTGCTTTGTTTAACGTCGCGAGCATCGTAAGACAGGCAAGAACAGTCACTGGCGTAACCCGAGTTTTCGTTCAGGAGGCTACTCCGGACCCAGGGAATGTAACTGTCTTTTTCACCCGTGATAATGATGTAGATATAATCCCGACGGGACCTGAAGTCACAGATGTTACAAACGCCCTCCTCGCAATTAA
>SDBT01008976.1_pt1 | contig 16257 bp, 27 predicted proteins | sample 2277101 | NCBI WGS metagenome assembly SDBT01 (sample SAMN10404973, study PRJNA504765) | marine sediment metagenome | isolation source: marine sediment core GS10_PC15, 103 cmbsf | place: Arctic Ocean: Southern Knipovich Ridge | collected 2010 | reverse complement strand
CGTCTCTACCCTCTGTCACGAAAACGTGACGCAGGAGGTTTTGAATTTTTTGACCCTGACCGATATGCCGGCGGCCAAATATCAGATGGTCAAAGCCTATGATCCGACGCATGATTATAACAGCCAGTCATATCAGGCGGCCACCCTGGATGAATTTTACATTGAGGAAGCGGCCAAGAATCTGGCCAGTGCCTTTGGGCGGCAGATGGTGGAGGAGGCTGCGCCTGATCGGGCCCGGATTGTGTTGGGGAATTTTATAATGGAGCGGGTTCCGCTGGATTATCTGGACGCCCTGATTCGATATGATACGGTCAGGTTGTCTATATCGCCGACCGGCATCTGTGGCAGCCTGATCAAGGATGCTCATTATTTGACTTTTTGGTGGTCGCCGGAGGGGGCCACGACCTGGTCGCTGGGGGCGAAGCACGCCTGGGCCGTCAATACGATGTTGGCCTGCATCTGGCGGGATGCATGTGTGGTCAAATATCAGATGTTTCAGGAGCGCTCCCGGTCCATCTATAAGCCTCGCCGGGGAAAGAAGCAAAAGTTGGCGACCCAGAAGTTGATTCTGCCGCGCCTCATCAAACGATGCGTCTGGGGCCGAGATGCGGAGCGCGAGCGGATCACTCACGCTGAGCACGGGGTGAGGGCTTTTTATCGTCAGTTGCCGGCTGACCAACAGAGCAGCCAGACGGCCAGGGATACGGCGGCGAAGTTCGGTTATCCCTGGCCGCCGCAGGGATTCACTTTTGTGCAGCCTCATACGCGGGGCAGTGGCACGGGGGGGGAGGCGGTTGAGGCGACGCCGGTGGTTTGCCTGGGGCTGCAGGTGGCTCATTTGGCGCTGGGGAGAACTGATAATGGATAATTGGGAATTGATAATTGACTTATCCACAGGTAATGCGGGTTATGCACAGGTTTTCCACAGGCTAAAAAAACTTGTCTAAAGAAAGTTGGATTTTGGTCAATAACGGGCAAATTTAGGCTTGACAAAAGAATTCCTTTGGTATATAATAGTATTCAAGTAAGAGAATTCTTTTGAACCGAACTACCTAAGAACAAGGAGAAAGATATGACTACTAACTACAACCTGACAAGTTCGATGAGTGACCGGTACGATTTCGATGAGATGATCAGCCAGGCCGCGGAGGGCATGCTGCAAACACTCCCCTTTAATGAGGGCCGAGAAGACGATGCCTGGCAGCAGGAGCCTGAGTTGTATGCTCAGGCAGCTTTTGAAAATTTCGAGAGCGTGGCCGCCACGATTGAGAGTGGCGAAGAAGCCGTCATCTTGGTTGACGATATGGACGAGGCTAAAGCCAGGTATATGGAAGTTTTCCCTCAAGCGGTGCGGAATTGGCAAAAGGAAATGATGGTAGACTATCTCGCCGAAAAGATGAGCGGCGATGAGGGTAAAGGATACACTGATTTTATCATCGTTTCCCCGGGCGGCTATGAGGATGGTCTGGCTTATAATCCAGTCACCATCGACATTGTTGGTTTAGAGGCGGACGGCGACCAAGTTGCCTACCGCCAATCCGACGACGGGCAGGATGGCGATTGGGAGATCGGCGGCATTGAGGATGCCGTTGAGGAAGCCCTGTCCCTCCGGGAACAGCTAGTTTCTACAGAAAAAGAGATTGAGGAGATGGCGGCTCAGGATGAGATCTTGGCCGCCCTGGGGTAGAGCTATTAAACTAAAGCCCGGGCGCCATACCGGGCAAGTCGCGGCAACCCTGGCAACTGGCCGCTCACACAGAGCGACCGACCGCCGAAGCCGCCTGATGAGCCGGAGTAGGGTCCCGGCGAAACTGAAATATTAGATTGGAATAGCAAGGAGAATTAAAATGCTAACACGAAAAGATATAAAAGCCAAAATACTAAATGTACGCCTAAAACACCACACCGATATAGGCAAATATGGCTACGCAGGCATAGTGACTGAGCATATACTGCTAAAGAGTGGACCGAAGCGTCAACGCGTAGTCTCTCACGATATAGGCCCAGATGGGCCCTGGGCAGAAAAAGTTTATACTCCGCCAGTTGCCAGAGCAGCAGTAGATGGGATGTACCAAAAAGTTAGCGATGGCAGTATATCCGGCTGGCAATGGACGGCAGCGGCAACGGCAACGGCTCTATAGTATTTCAATGCCCGGTCCCCACGACGGGCGCTTAAACCGCCTATGCCTGGTCCACAGTCCGGGATGCGAGAAGCGCGATGGGGCCAATTATCATTACAAGGAGAATGATTATGAAGCAAGCAGAAGCAGCTATTGAAAAATTCGAGAAAACGGGGAATTTGTATTTAATCGAACCATGCGACTGCGGTTCACAGATACGCCATAACAACGGCGGGAACTATCATAGAGTCACCGAACTGTTGAGGCACTCAGACGGTCGAGTGCTAGTTCGCGAAAGTGATACCTGCGAACTAGTTGCAGTGCTTCAATGGAAGAATTGTCCCGTCACTAATGATCCGCATAAAATCATTAGGCAGAGAATAGATGCTGGATGGGAATTGTAAGTCATCAGGCCCGGTCACCACGACGGGCCGCTTAACCCGCCTATGCCCGGTCCACAGCCCGGGATGCGAGAAGCGCGATGGAGCCAATTATTATCACAAGGAGAAATAAATGAACCTGCTAGAGAGAATTAACGACGCGTTCAACAGCCCCCCCCAAGAAATTGGGGGATTTGAAGAACTGAAAAACATTCGAGTGATGGATGTCTACAAGGATGGGTTCCTTGTAGGCAAAGGAAAAGTTGGGACGCTGCCATATGGCAGCGGAAGTATCATACAGATGGAAGGAGGCGAAGAATTCAACGCCGACGCCCACCATCCATTTAATGGCTTCGGGGTTTGCATTTCCCGCCACGAATGGCCAGTAGTATGGCCAAGGGTGGTTAGGTTTATGGACTAATTTTCAAGGAGGTCAACCCTCAAGAGCCGCCGGGGATTGGCGGCTCTTTTTGATTCCTCCGAAAAACACTTAGCTGCGCTAACCATCAGTAGCCCGTTCAATCATCAACCAGCTCTGATTGCTGAAATTGTAGATGTCGGGCAGAGGGGTGACGGTCAGGCCTCGTAGATCACAGACCGCCTTGATCCAGGCCAGTCTGTGGCGGATGGAGCCCTTTTGGTCAGATTGGTGGCTGCGGCCGACCCAGGTGCTGCCTTTGTAGTCGTCGTGGTCACCAATGGCGGGTATGTAGGAGGTCAGGAAGCGGGCATAGGGGGGTGTGTGGGCCAGAAATTGATCCAGCATCGTTTCGATTTGGGGTTTGGCGGCGTGAGACCAAATTGAGCAACAGAGGAAAAAAGCGAAAAGTCGGCCAAAGACGCCGGCGTCAAATTGATCGGTATAGGCAAAACTGGGTTGTTTGTCATTGAATTGCGATAGGGTGATAGGGTGGGCGCGGAAAAATGTGCTCTATACCCGCGTGTAACATTTTCTCGTTTGGCTCGATACCGTAGTAGCCGTTTCGATTCAGAAAATGAATGATCCAATAGCCGGACCGGAGGGCGCCGCAGCCGAATTCCAGGACGCGGTGGTCCGGGTAGAGACCGGCATGCAGGAGGACCATGAGGGACAGCCGGCCGGCATCAAATAGAGCCAGGGGTGAGCCGGGGAAGATGTTCTGATCTTCGAGTTTGGCGGCATTTTGCAGATGGTGATGGTCGGCGGGGAGGGGGAGTAGGTTTGTAGTCATAAATCAACAATAACAGCTATCGCTAAAACGAAGGTGATCAGGGCGAGGATATAGCCCACGAGGCTAATTAAAATCCGTTCTTTCATTATTGGTTTCCGCAATCATTAGAAAAGAAAGCACCGAGGAGATTATAGCGGCTGCTGGGCCGCGGAGCAAGGGGGGACTTCTCGCCACGCGCTGCTTTTGTGGTATACTGGGGTTTTTAATGTTGGCAGAAAGTTCAGGAGGATAAAATGGGACGGGTATTGTGGCCACTGGCGATTGGGTTGGGGATGTTCTTTTTGTTGATGGGGCTGTCGGGGAAGGTAAAGCCCGCCGCGTTGCGCCCGTTGAGCCAGGGGGTGTTGGCGCAGGGGCCGCCGCTGACTCATACGGTTTATTTGCCGCTGGTGGCTGTCCCGCCGCCGCCGCCGTGTGCGCCCCATCTTCGAGAAAGGGGGTTGCAGCTGGCCGATTTGGCGACTGGATTCACATTGGAGTTTGAGGCGGGCGGGCTGGATCTGCTGTCGGCTGAGGTGCGGGCGATGGGCGCGCAGGATATCTGCTCTATGGCTTATACCAGTTTCCTATGGCTGCTGCTGGGGGAGATGGGGGTAGTAGGCAGCATGGTGATTGAGTTTGATAATTCGGCCGGGCCGGGCCAGTATTTGGCCTGGGGCCGGGCAGAGGCGGTGGCCGATCCGGCGACGACGCTATTGCCGGATGTGCCTATGTTGGGGCAGGAGATGGTGGCGACGAGGGTTGAGCTAGAGGGGGACCTGGCGGTTTATATGCTGACGTTTCGGCAGGGGCGCTTTGTGGCGAGGGTGGCCGGCGGCGGGCTGGTGGATTTGGGGGTGGGGGATTTGTGGCGGTATGGGGACGTTGTGGTGGGGCGGTTGAGGTAGGGAATTTACAATTTACAATTTACAATTGATAATTGATAATTGACGAGATAGCCGCCTTCCTAGCCATGAGGCAACTAATTTGTTCGCCAATCGTTTCAGTTGTCATTATTTTCATTTAACAAACTTTAAAAGATCGCTAAATTGACGACTTAACTGAGATTGTAACGGGTAGGGGTATGAATTCAAATAATAGCTGCCTTGATATGTTGAATTAGCGTCCAGGGAAATGTCAACATATTCGGACGCTTTTGTTTCATCCATAGTTGTTCGGTTTCGGGCCTTTTTTACCAGAAATTCTTTAACCGTCAAATTCGTCTGCATTTTCTCTATAGCCTCCGCCAAAATTTTCTTGATTGGCGCGTAGTATTTTTCTTCTGCGGCATCAAGGCGGTGATTGATATGTGTTAATTATCAAATTATCTATTATCAATTATCAATTTCAAATCGGATGATCACCCTGGCCCCCCCTGCGGCGGCCAGGGTGCGCAGGGCGCGGACGGAGACGAAATCTGGTATTTCGTCCAGGTTGTTGTGAACCGTTTGTCGGGTGTAGCCGGTACGCCTGGCTACATCTACAAATTTTATTTTTTTGAGTTTGAATACTTCCCGTAATGTTTGAAATATCATAAGATGATTATACATCAAATGTGCAAAAAAGTAAAATCTAATTTGACAGCCTGGTGAGGATGTGGTAAAATATAGGTAGTTAAATATGAACGGCCCCCAGAAGTGAGATGAACACCTAAGGGGACCTACTAACATCATAACCAGGAGTTACGATGCAAGATACAACTAGTATACCACAGGTTGATCTACCAAGAAAACAATCCCAAGAAGAAACAATTGAATTTGAAGAGCCTACCCCCTCCATAGAGGCCATCATCACCGCCCCGGAGAGTGACTGGCGGCGGCTTTGTGCATTGGCCGAGGCGGATAAGGGGATGCTGCTGGCTTTGAGGGTTCGCAGGCAGTTACAGGAGAGCGGGCAGTTGCAGCCGTCGCCCCGCCGCAGAGCCAGCCGCCGCCCCTCGACATCAACCCGGAATTGGTCGGCGGGCAGCGTCTTGCAGAGCCAGGCCCTGATTGGGTCGGCGATGGTAGAAACGCTAGAGCGCGTCAATGACGGTGATCTGGACGGTGAAGGATCGCGGTTTATCCTGGTCACCGCAGGCGAGAAGACTCTGATCATGGAGGTGGTGGCGTGACGACTACCTCTAAAGAACGATTAGTGTGGAAGCATGGCCTGGGTTTTGAAGTCGAAATGTTTTTTGAGGGTCAGGGCTGGCAGTGTCGTTGTCAGTCCCTGGGCATTGAGACGATAATCCAGAATCAAGCGCCCCAGGACTTGGCGGAGGTAATTGAGGATTGGATCAATGATTATCTGGCTATCAAGTCGGCCTCGCAAATTGTGGCACCGCTGAAGCAGCCCAGGACGATTTGGGCTATACTATCTGAGTTGATTTCCGATGAGCTGGTCATTGGGCCCCGCCAACAAAGGATTCTCTTTGAGAAGGGGAAGTGTAGAGTCAGCCTCTTTCACGACCGGGATGGGCGGCTGCGGCTGGTGGCTCGAAATGGGCTGACGACCACCTCGCCGCCGATTGCGCATAATCCTATGTCGGCCCCGGTCGGCGAGTGGCAGATGGTGAAGGGTGCCCGGGCGGTGTATGATACCTGGGTCGGATCGGTCAAGGACCACAAGGCGCGCCGCCCGCTGTGGCAATTGTGCCCGGCGGTGGATGCGTTGATGAGAAAGCACAATCTCAGCCGGGATGAGGCGGTTGAGATGTATCGAGAACGGGGTCAATAAGGTTTTTTATTTAGCGCGGAGTAGATCACTTCATTAGGATTAAATGTACCAAGGAGGTGGATTGTTGTGGTAGAATATCCAAAGACAGTGAGCGAATTATTTCCAAGCAAGTGGCTTAAGGCCGTTGACTTGGAGAAGCCGATATCTATTGAAATCGTATCGGTGGGTTTCGAATCAGTGTACGATGCTCAAACCCGTGAGCACGTACTGAAGTTAGTGGTGGGGTTCAAAGGCGCCCAAAAGCGGATCATTCCGAATAAGACCCAGTGTGAGGCGGTGTGGGCCATTACCGCCTCGGAACGTTTTGCGGATTGGGTGGGGTATACCATTACCTTGGCCCCGGGGCGGGCGAACAATGGGAAGCCGACGATTGTGATCAGCGCCCCGGCGCCGCAGACGAATGAGAACAGTAAGTCGCCTGCGCCTGAGGTGGAGGTGGAGGAATCCCAAGGTAAGATTGAGTTTGATGAGTTTTGGGAGGAAAACCAATCAATTGATAATTGATAATTATTAGAGGGGATATGCCTAATTTACGAGAATTGACCGAAATCCTGAAAAAAGTCCAGGCCACTAATCTGGTGACCTGGATACCTGTGGCGGAACAGTTGCCGCCGAATCTGAACAGTTACCGTTCAGATTCCTTATTCCTGGCCCTAGAGAAACAAGGATGTCAGATCAAGCCGGACATTCTGATCGGTTGGTACGAAAGAGGCGGATGGCGGACCAATATGGGACCTATTGACCGGGTGGTCACCCATTGGCAGGAAAAGAATTATCCGGGGGGATAATTGATAATTGATAATTGACAGGGGGAGGGGATGGAAAAATATAGAAAAAAGTTGCATGAGCAGTTGAACGGCATGGCGAGGGATATGCATAGTTGCGATTTTGATATCGTGCGGCAGAATATAGTTTCCGCCAAGTGTGGCGGGGAATTGGACTCGATTAGTTTGGGGCTGGGTTTTCATCAGTTCCGCGTTGAGCAAGCGAAAGAAAAAGGGAGTGACAATGAGTAAAGTTAGGGTTGTTTTATCTACAAGTTTGGTGATAGGAGGGGGGACGTTTCAGGCTGAGGAGATCAGCGAGGCGGCGGCGTTGGCCTGGCGGGATGAGGGGCCGGTGGCTAATTATTGCCGCCATGAGACGGTGCGACTGTTGGGACTGGATCCCAAGCATGCCCTCACCCAGTGCCAGGGCTATGATGAGGCCCTGTGTCTGGGGGCGAAGTGGCGGTTAGATTTTGGGCGGGAGTATTCGCTCGGAGAGATCCGGGCGATGGGGGTGCAGTTTAGGCTGCTGAAGCGGGTGCCGGTGCCGACGCCGAGCCTGGATGATGTTCTGGCCCTGGCGGCTAGGCTGCCTACTGGGTTGAACGACCCCTTGGCGGCGGAAAAGCTGCTGGCCGAACGGGACGAATTGCTGCAGGCTTTGACTGAGGGGGATAACGTCGGGGCAATGACGGAGGTGGCGGATGCAGGCTATTATGCCGCCAAGCATTTGGACTGGGTAGGCCGGCGGGTGGGGCTGTCGGTGGGGGAAGTGCTGCGGTTGACGGTGGCCAAGTATGAGCTTCGGGCCCGGCCGGACAATCCGAAAGATGATGAGGCCGAGCGGGCGGCGGTTTTATACGCGCTGGCAACGTTGGGGATTGTTTTGAAGGGGAAAGAATTCTATCAGGAGAAGCGCGGGAAATCTTATCGGCCTGGGGCAGAATGATGTCAGACCCCGAAATTCAAGCCACCATTGAGGCGAACAAAGTCAGGGCAGCCAAGAACAGGGACGCCAAATTAGATATCTAGCCTAACTCCCAATAACTGCCCCGGCCAACCCCCAACAGCCAGTTAACAGTAATAGGATAAGACAATGACTGCAGTAACAATTAAACAGATAAGCAATCAAATAGCAAAGGTAAATATCGGGGAAAATGTCGAGGCTGACTACAAAGAACTAAGGCGGCTTCAAAAACAGTTTGCGTCCGCCTTGGTTGCTAGAAGCTCGACCAAAGGGGTTAGCATCAGCCCAGGAACCTTGCGCCAATTACGGAATAGGGATTTCCCGTCAGGTGTAATAATCCGAGTTAGAAAATATCGGATTATTTGTGATGGATTAGGAACACGGGCCTACCATATTAAAAAATTCAGAGATTTGAGGTCTAGGGAAATGCCTCTCTATTTGAAAGAATTTATCGGAGTTCAGCATTATTTGAAAAAGGGCAAGCCTGATCAAAATCAACCCGACCCGGTCAGCGCGACGGGCGAACACGATACGGAATTGGACGGCGCTGGATGGGGTAGCAGGCCGAGGTTGACCTGCCATTCGTGCGGGCAAACCTGCCTGAAACAGCCGTATATGAATTCACTGGAGTGGCGCAAAAAGGTGAACGAATTCGCCCTCGCTCACCCATCAGAGGTGAGCGAGGAGTATAACAAATTATTGACCCCTCCGCAACGGGCGAAGGGACAAGGCTAGAGAGTTGGAGCGGTTTTTTTATTGGAAAAAAATACAGCGAAAAGCAGACCATTTATACCGCAAGTGAGTTTTTCATTGGAGGAATTATTATGTCAGTAGGGCATACAGCCGGCCCTTGGTCGGCGGAACTTTTAAACAAGAGGCAAAGTAACGAGCATTGGCGAGTGGGCAATGCGGCTGCCGGAAATGATATTGTAGCCGAATTAACAGACTACATTTCATATCCCGAAGAGCGGGATAAAAATGCGGCTTTAATCTCAGCGGCCCCAGATTTGCTCGCCGCTTGCGAAGCCATCATAGTCGATGGAGATGTAGATAAGGCCATTCATTTGGCGACCCTAGCCATCCGAAAGGCGAAGACCGTGACGGAGTCTCTAGATTAGCTAATGGATAGTACAAACCCTAACGAAAGACCAGATTGGGTTGATCCAACAATATACACCTGCCCAATTTGCGGAACAAGAATCGATGGAGTGGCGCAAAAAGGCGAACGAATTCGCCCTCGCTCACCCATCAGAGGTGAGCGAGGAGTATAACAAATTATTGGCCCGGCTATACGACGGGCAAAACCTAACATAACCGCCTGGCTTATATGGTTTAAGGGTATGTTCTATTTTTAGAACATACCCTTAAAATCATCCCGCTTTCTTGCTTTGGGGATTGACAAAAAGCAAGAAGTCGGTTATACTAGAAGGGAGTTAGGAATTGACCTGACCACTAGATGATAAGGGATGAAGAAATGTTAAACGAATTGACAGAAAAAGCAAAAAAAATTGAAAATACCACCGATGCTAATTTTGGTGGAGCATTAGTTCAAGTAACGAATGACCTGACACTTGCAGAATGTAAAGATTTATTCGCGGAGATTGCAGGCGGTGATCCAAAGAAAATTAAAAGATGGGCAAAGAAAATCTCCAGGGTTGAAGATAAAGTTGATCCTAGATGGTTTAGTTTGGCCGGATTAAGAAATGATGCAATGACGATTTTAGAAAATCATTCGCATCGACCTTACAACCTAAAATAAACCCTTTCCCAGTTGGAAAATTATTTTCCAACTGGCTGATATATTATTTGAAAGAATTAGGACTAACTATGACATTATCACACAACGAAATTTTAACACAATTAGATGGACGCATCGTGTTGGTGAGAGAACAAAAATACAACTCAACCATAAAAGATTATGAGGAAGTTATTTTACACTACCGGCTTGTACTCCAAAAGAATTTTAATTGGAATTGGCTCACCCGTTCGAACGAAGAAACCGGCAAAAAGAGCTTGAAAGCCGTGAAGGTTGAAAATCCAGCGGTACAGTTTGACACCTATCTGATTTCACATGCTAATGATTTTGCGTATAACTTTGGTTTGATAGACGAAAATCATAAAATATCGGAGCGGTCGGGGAAAATTTTGTCGGCAATTGATTTTTATAAACCGCAGCCACCTCATATCAATCAAAACTGTCTGATATTGCCATTACTCCCAATAGCCGCCCCTGCGTCACCATGAGCCGGGCGGCTTATCATTTCGGATAGTCCTTGGGATAAAGTTGGAATAAGGTTTTGGGATAAGGTGGGGGAGGGGGATCCTTCGGCAAAGCTCAGGATACCGAAGGCTGGGCTTCGACAAGCTTAGAGGGTGTTTCTTAAGTCAGACACCCAGGTGAAAAAAAGAGATAGGGTTTGACAAGGGGACTATACTCTCTCCTAAACCAACTTGAAATTTAGGGAGAGAAATAATGAGCCGAAAAGCCTATCCGAGTGATTTAAGCAATAGTCAATGGTTGATATTAGAACCCTTAGTCCCCCCAGCCAGCAAGGTGGGGCGTCCGCGGGCAGTGGATATGCGAGAAATCATCAATGCCATCTTCTATGTCTTGCGCAGCGGCTGCGCGTGGCGCATGCTGCCCCACGACTTACCCCCCTGGCAAACAGTCTACGGCTACTTTTCCCGGTGGACCAAAGCCGGCCTTTGGGAAAAGATGAATGACGCTTTGCGGGCAGCGGTGCGCCAGCAAGCGGGTCGTCAGGCCGAAGCCAGTGCGGCCATTATTGACAGCCAAAGTGTCAAGACCACTGAAACCAGAGGCGAACGGGGCTTTGATGGGGCCAAACTGGTCACTGGCCGCAAACGCCACCTGCTGGTCGATGTGATGGGCTTGCTTTTGCTGGTTTTGGTTCACAAAGCCAGCATTCAAGAGCGTGCCGGGGCCAAGTCCTTACTGCAAAGAGCCAAAAACAAGGGCTTCCAGCGCTTGCAGTTGATTTGGGCTGATGGCGGCTATCGGGGGCAGCCCATGATCGATTGGGTTTTCGCCTTGACTGGCTGGGTTTTTGAAATTGTTAAGCGCTGCGATGATGTCACCGGCTTCAAAATCTTGCCCCGCCGCTGGGTGGTCGAACGGACCTTTGCTTGGTTAGGCCGCTATCGCCGCTTGAGTAAGGATTATGAAGAATTACCTCAAACCAGTGAAGCGATGATTTATGCGGCCATGGTTCACATCATGCTCAGGCGACTGGCCCGACAGCCTGCTCTTGCTCTTTAATTTCTTTAAGAAACACCCTCTAAGGGCATTATGGAACTGCTGAGAACCCGTACTCAGAAACAAGTTGGGGAGCTATTGGGAATTACTCAGGCGCTTATCTCGCAACGGGTGGGGCTCCTGGACCTGGTGGCGGAATTGCAAGACCGGCTTGAGGTGGGAGAGATGACCTTGACGGCGGCCAGGGCGGCCAAGAAGCTGCCGCCGGAGGCTCAACGGGAGTTGGCCGAATTGGAGACGGTGACGGTGACGGCCGCCAGAGAAATGTTGCGGAGTTATCAGGCGGAGATGGTGGACCTATCAGCTATTGAGATCCCCCCCCTGACCAATATCCCCCCTACGCTGCCAATGATTTCTTTGTCCGCTGCTGAAATAGTTGAGTTGACCAGCGGGCAGCCAGTTACTGTGGAATTAAATGGGCAGCCGGTTATTATAACCGCGTTATAAAAAGGGAGAAATAATGAAGACTTATCTCAATCTCAATAACCTCGGGACGCGTGGATTTCTGTCTAATTATCCGAAAGAGGTCGTTTGCCTTATCAATGGGATCGCTATCACTAAGGCGGATATTCTCCAGTACAAACACGCCTTCCAGCGCCGAGAATTAGCCGCCAAGCGGCGCAATTGGTCCTCATCTATCAAGCCCTGCTTCATTTGGGTCTTTTGGACCAATGGATTAGGGGAAACAGGATTTTTTAGGGGCTGGTGGCTTTATATCCATACGCTAAAGTTTTCGAGGGAGATTGGGCTCAAGCAGGATCATAAACTTGTCCTGAAGGTTATGAAGCTGTTCCCCTGTGGCTATCTGCCACTGGTCGAAAACTTCGAGTTATGGAAAGCGGCATTCGCAACAGCCTGCCACCGTCCTACAAAAAAACGCCCTGACAAGCAGGGGATGACGGTAGCATGGGTCGAAATTTCGTCCTCTAATAATATTATTGATATTATTAAAAAGCCTCGGAGGGAAAATGGACCAAACAATTCAGGCCAGACTCCTATCATCTAAAAAGTCTCCCCTGACCCGCAAGGCATATGAAGATGATCTGAAAATCTTCGCCCACTATTTGGGTGTCGATTCGGTTAATGAGATCACCGATTGGGTGGAGGTTGGCCCGGGTTGCATCGCCGATTACATTCAATTTCTACAAGATTCCGTCAGCGAGCATACAGGCCGCCCCTATGCCCCTTCGACGATTGCCCGGCGGCTGACGTCTGTCAAAGAGATGCTGACCGAGGCGGCCTATCAGGGGCTCTATCCGCGCGAACATCTGGATTATATCCGGCATCGCCTGGGGAGTGATAAGCCGCAGTCGCAGCACCATGCGGGCATATCGGCTGAGGATCAGAACCGGTTGCTCCAGGCGGCGGCCGATCAGCCGGGGCTGAAGGGTGAGCGGGATTATCTTATTTTCAGGTTGTTGTTGGAGACGGGGGTCAGGCGGGCGGAGTTGGTAGCCTTAATGGTGCGCAATATGGGGGTGATTGAGGGGGTACCGACCCTTTATACCGAGGTGGCCAAGGGGGGAAAGACGCGACAGATTGGGATCGAACGGGAGACCTATGAGTTGGTCAGCCATTGGCTTGAAGTATCTGGTCAGGGGTTGAACCAGGCGTATCCATTGTTTTGCCGCCTGCGGAAGAAAGGTCGGGGGCCGGAGGTATGGTATGGGGTGGTCCATCCTGAGAGGGCGCTGCATCCGCGTTCGCTCAATCATTTAGTCAAGCATATTTCAATACTGGCCGGGATTGAGAGCAAGGTGACGCCGCACAGTTTCCGGGTGGCGATGGTGACGGATGCGATTGCGGGGGGTGCCCCCCTGACTCACGTGCAGAAGGTGACCGGGCATACGACGACGCGGATGATTACCGAAGTTTACAACCGTCACCAGTATCGGCGACCGATTAGCGAGTATCGCCGGGGGAGGTTGTATAAGCCGGAGAGGCTTGAAGACTAGCCCCCTTTTGTTTCCCCAGACAACTCAATCTTTCACTAGAAAGCAAAGCGTGCTACAATGTCTAAAATGTGGTACGCCTTTTTTGATTCGGGGAGACTACAACGGATTGAGGAAGGAACGGATTAAAACGGAAGGGAGGCTTTATGAAATTTGAGACGGTTGCTGCGGTGGAGGTTGGGCCGAGAGAGCAGACGAAAGCGGTCAGGTTGTTGGTTTCTGATATCAGTGATGCCGCCGGGAATGAAATTTGGGTGAGCACGAGCTATGGGGACATCCAGGTGGGGGTAGTTGGCGGCCCGACGTATTATTTGAGTGAGGGACAGTTGGTATCGGCCGGCCGGCCCCAGAAGTCGATTGAGTATCAGCCGACGAGGAAGGTGGCCGAGGTGGCGGATGGCGAGTAGCAAATCTAAGGGGCAGGTGGAGTTGGGGCGGGCGACGGTGCGGGATTTTATGGTGATGTTGAAGGCGCCTAACGACAGCGTGGCCTTTTTTGATTTTTGCGAGAAGGTTGTGATAGGCGGCATTTTTGACCTATCGATGGACGAGATTCCGGCCGTCATAGGGGCGGTGGTGGCGGAGATAGGGAGATGTAGTGCAGCGATCAGTAAAGCTATCTCCCTGTCCCAGATGATGGGGGATATTGATAAACATTTGGAGGCTGGGGATGACGACGGCTGAGATACAGAAGAATCAGGCCAAGGCGGCGGTCAAGACGTTGCCGGATGAGGCGCTTTTGATTTTCACGGAGCGGGAATTGCGGTTGGTTGAGAATTGTAAAGATTATGCGGCCTCTGATCCGGCCGGGCTGCCGGGGCATAACCTGCTGCTGATTATAAATAAACTGGATGACCTGGTGGGGCAGTTGATCCAGGGGCGGGGGGAGGCTGAGTTGAATGAGATTTTAGATAGGTTGGGGTGAGGCTGATGGCGGAGGAACGGCGATGGGATGCGGAGAATCCTCTAGGACGAATTAAGCACGAATCGGCGAAGGCAAATGATGCTTTGCGCGATTATTTTTATATGGGGTCTAATCGTTCGTATGCAAAATTGCATGTTAAATATCTTGAGCAAAGCCAACAGACTGCCATTGAACCGCCAACAAAAAGACGCTATGCGATTGACACATGGGGTCATAAAAATCAGTGGGTAGAGCGGATAGCCGCCCAGAAAGAGATAGACGATGCGGAGCGAGATGCACTCTGGGCGAGGCGGCGGTTAGAGGTCCAGGAACAGGACTGGGAGATGGCCGGAAAATTACGCAGCGTGGCCGCCAAGATTCTTAAGGAGGCCCCTCTTTTCGTGAAACAACAGCGGCGCCTCATCAAAGGGGAGGGGGGGGAGCCGGATCAGTTGCTGATTACGATGGCCCTGAACGGTCAATTGGCGGTGCAGGCGGCACAGGCAGCCAGTAAGTTGAGCCGGCTGGCGGCTGAGATGGAGAGTGAACGGCATAAAATTGTTTTGGCGATGGAGAAAGAGGTGGAAACCTTTTTTGATGCCGCCCAGCAGGTATTAGATGGAAAAGATTTTGACCGGTTACTCGTCCGGCTCGGTGGTGGAACGAGTGGCGAGGCAGCGGCGGCAGGAGATCTGGAATCGGCGGACGCTGAAGAAGAATAGTCGAGTTTTGTGGAGGCCGTTGCCAGGCCCTCAAGCGATGGCCTTTGATAGCCCGGCCAATGTTTTGGGCTTCGGCGGCGCTTCTGGGGGCGGAAAGACGGATCTGTTGTTGGGGCTGGCCGCCATGCAACATCAGCGGTCGGTTATTTTTCGGCGGGTGTTTCCCTCGTTGCGAGGGATCATTGAGCGGAGCCGGGAGATTTTCAATCCGGAGGGGGTGGAACATACCCAAGATTCCTATAATGAATCGTTGCATCGCTGGTTGATGAGCGATGGCAAAATGTTGGAGTTTGAATCTTGCCAATACGAAAAAGATCGGGAGAAACAACGCGGGCGGCCACGCGACTTTTACGGCTTCGATGAGGTGACCGAGTTCGCGAAGAGCCAGGTGGAATTTATTATCGCCTGGAATCGGAGCGTTGATCTTCAGCAGCGGTGCCGGGTGGTGTTGACATTTAATCCCCCTTCGGATGAGACGGGGACGTGGGTCTGCGATTATTTTTTACCCTGGCTGGCCTATCTGCATCCTGACGAATTCACCTATCCTGATCCGGCAAAACCGGGCGAGTTGAGATGGTTCGCGACGGTAGAGGGGGAACAGGTAGAGGTCGAATCGGGGAAACCGTTCGAGTCTGAGGGGCAGATGGTTCACCCTCACAGCCGGACGTTCATTCCGGCCAAGCTGGAGGATAATCCGTATCTGGACCGGACGAATTATCGGGCGGTGTTGCAATCGCTGCCTGAGCCATTGCGAAGCCAGATGTTGGCCGGTGATTTTGCGGCGGCGGTGGAACCCGATGAATGGCAGGTAATCCCGACGCAATGGATCAAGCTGGCCATGCAACGGATCGCCGATCCGGCGGTGGAAGATGTGATTTTGACCGGGGTGAGTATTGATGTGGCCAGGGGGGGCAAGGATCAGACGGTTATTTCAAAACGATATGGCAATCGGTTCCCGCCGCTGAAGGTTTATCCCGGCAGAGAGACGCCAAACGGGGCGGCGGTGGCCGCCAAAGTTGTTTTTGAGATCGGCGAAGAGAAGCCCGTTTATATCCATATAGATGTGATCGGCATTGGTAGCTCGGGCTATGATTCGCTAGAGCCGATATATGAACAGGGTTTAGTACAACCGATTAACGTGGCGGCGGGATCAAATTATGTGGATAAGTCCGGCAAATTCAAAATGAGAAACCAACGGGCGGAAGCCTATTGGCGTTGTAGGGAGGCGCTGGACCCGGTGCATGGGGATGATTTGGCCCT
>SDBT01008975.1_pt1 | contig 16257 bp, 14 predicted proteins | sample 2277101 | NCBI WGS metagenome assembly SDBT01 (sample SAMN10404973, study PRJNA504765) | marine sediment metagenome | isolation source: marine sediment core GS10_PC15, 103 cmbsf | place: Arctic Ocean: Southern Knipovich Ridge | collected 2010 | reverse complement strand
ATCCTCACCAGCGCGACTGGTCATCAGCTCCAAGGGAGTTTCCTCCCCAGGTGCTGAGCCGCCGACCAGCCGGAATTGTATCACCTCGGACTGCGCGCTGGCAAACGGAGATCTCACCGATAGGCGCGAGCTCGCAAAGGGAAATTCAACGACGTCCCGCGATTGACATCGTCCGGACCCTGGACTATAGTACCAGCGTCGGTCCCAGTGAGTCGACGCCGACGACAACCAACCTAAGTGTGGGACGAGCTGAAGCCATGGGGTCAATCTTCCCTCCACAAAGACGTCTCAAAAATTCCTTGTGCCAACCTTCCCTTGGCCGAAACCGCCTTCGCACATCGAGTCTACCACGTCCGCGCCAGATCGAGATATCCGATCCAGCGGCACCACCCCGCTGAGGGCAATATGTTATACAGATTCGCCCGACACCGGTTCCCCGCACTGGTTGCGCTGGGCATCTTTCTGGTCGCCTTCATCCCCCGAGCCTGGGCGCTAGATGTCTTCATAACCATCGATGAGACAAGGTGGATACCTAGATCCATGAACTTCCTCCTCGCCTTGCTCTCGGGGGATTGGGCGAGCACCTTCAGAGTGGGGCATCCCGGCGTGACCACCATGCTTTGCGGCTCCCTAGGAGCCGTAATTCAACACCTCGGCTGGTTCGCCGGGATATCACCTCCAGCAGCAGGATGGCCAGGTGATCTCGTCTCAACAGCGCAGTTGATACCCACCGACGTCGCAGGCTCGTTGACTCCGCTCAGGCTCCCCATAGCTCTGGTCACCTCCATCGGCGTGGTGGGAATGTACCTCTTGTCATCTCGCCTCTTCGGCCATCGAGTGGCCGTGGTGGGCGCCATCCTGGTGGCGCTTGAGCCTTTCTTCGTCGCCCACTCCCGCTTCCTTCATACCGATGCCCTGCTTTCCACCTTCATGACCCTCTCCATCCTCAGCCTGGCAGCCTGGCTGGGCGAACACCGATGGCGATTCCTCTTCCTGTCTGGCATTGCAGCAGGGCTCGCCCTCCTTACCAAATCAACCGCCCTTCTTCTTCTGCCGGCAGCTTTTCTGACCGTCCTGATCCACTCCCGCGAAGACCTCAGGGAGGCGATTCTTCCTGTGATCCTTTGGGGACTCGCGGTGGCCGCCACCTTCTTCGCCCTCTGGCCAGCCATGTGGGTCGATCCTCTGGGAACGGTCATGGCCGTGTGGCTCAAGGCTGTGGCCGAGTCTGAGGGAGGACACTTAATCTACTTCCTGGGCAACATCTCCATGGACCCGGGCCCAGGATTCTATCCCCTGGTACTCCTGGCGCGCGCTACCCCTTTGACTCTCATAGGAGCAATTCTGGCTGCTATCACGGTCATCCGAGGCAGGCAGGACACCAACCGACGAACCATAGGATTTCTGGCGGCCTATATACTGGGGTTTGCCCTCTTCGCTGCCGCTATGGACAAGAAGCAGGATCGTTATCTCCTTCCCATCTTCCCCACACTGGGTTTCCTGGCCGCCGTGGGATGGGTTAGTGCCATCCGGTGGACTCTGGAAGAAATCACCAGACGAAGGCAATGGAAATGGCCCCTTTCGCGGACGGTGCTCTTCGGCTCTGCCTCGGGCATCATCTTGCTCCTTCAAGCCACATCATCCCTGCCCACCGCTCCCTATTACCTGACCTATTACAGCCCGGCGGTGGGCGGCCCTAAGGGAGCCAAGGAACTGATCCAGATAGGATGGGGCGAGGGGATGAATCTCGCCGCCGCCTATCTGAACTCGCTCCCAGGGAGCGCCCATCAGCGCGTTGCGGCGTCTTATTCCGAAACCTTCCAGCCCTTCTTTCACGGTGAGACCATCGCACCTAACGCTTTGCTAGAAGCCGATCACGTGGTGCTATACCTGAGTGAAGTGCAACGCAACCGCCCCTCCGCGTGGGCGGTTTCCCTCCTTAGTAGCCAGGAGCCAGAACACGTAGTTAGATTGGGAGGGATCGAATACGCCTGGGTCTACAGTTACTCGAATCTGCCCATCTACGCCAGCCCACCAGTCATGCAATACTCCGTCCAGATTCCCCTTTTGGACAGCGACGGCGAGCGTAAGATAACCCTCCTGGGCTATGACCTCGACAGGGATTCGGTGCCTTCGGGCAACTCAACAACGATAGATCTCTACTGGCAGTGCAATCAACCACCGGGCGCCTACTACAACCTGTCGCTGCAACTGGTGAATGCAGTTATGCGCTCATGGGGAGGAGTGGATGAGCCCCCTGTGAGCGGTCGTCCAGCCACCTTACTGTGGGAGCAGGGGCTGATCCTGCGCGATGATCACACCTTTCAGATCCTGCCAGGGACTCCCCCGGGGTCCTATAGGCTACTGGTCTCCCTCTATAACCCCTATAGCGGGAGTTCTCTGCGTCCGCCCGATGAGGAGCCGCTCTTCCTCAAGGCCATCGAGGTCGAAGCTAACCCGGAGCTCACCCGGGCCGACCTGGGGATACAGCATCACTCAGATGCGCGTCTGGGCGATGACATCCGCTTTCTGGGATACAATGTGGAAGAAACCGCGAAGCCAGGGGATACGTTACATCTGACCCTCTTCTGGGAAGCTATGGCAGAGGTGTCGGGGGATTATACCGTCTTCACCCACCTGATCGACGAAGCGAACAACATCTGGGGACAACACGACGGTCAGCCCGCGGACGGCTTCTCCCCCACCTCTAAATGGACTCCGGGAATCCTCCTTCGAGACCCTCACGACCTGACCCTGCCCGCCAACATACCCCCGGGCAGCTACCAGATCGAGGTGGGCCTGTACCTGGCCGATACGGGGGAGAGGCTCCCGATCGCAAACGAGCAGGGAGCCATCCTGGGAGATCGAATCACTCTGGGCCCGATTCAGGTCGAGGCGCCGTGAGCACGGCAAGGCTAGGCCAAATCCACAACCGTGAGGCCATCCCTACTTCCGCCCGTGGTACACGCTGGTATCGTCTTCGATGCGGGAGTAGATGAGACCTTCCAGGCTGGTGTACTTGAATTGGCCCGCCAAGATGATCTCAAATGGAGGATCGGCGCGCAGGCCCTCCAGATCGAAGAGAGGCATCATCCGTCCATCTTCGACCCGGCAGACTTCAATTCGACTCAAATCATTGGTCCCCAGACCCCTCTCGGCGGCGATGTTCAGGTATCCTATGTGAGCGGGGTTGAACCCCATGAGATAGCTGGCGACCGTGTCGACGGCCACCGCATTCACCCCGGCGATGGCCAGCCCCATGGGGATATTCCTGCCCCGGCGAAATCCGGAGCCGTCGCGGCCAACGACTCCCTCGACCACATTCAGGTCGGGCTTATGGGCAGCCAGGATATCGCATACCTTCTGAGCCCACCTCCGATGGCTGTCGATCTCGGTCCGGTCCAGGTCAAGCCCTCCCTCGTCTCCCTCATGGCGAGGGAACAGGGTACACATATGGCGTTCCTCAAAGGGAACCACAGTGCCCATCAGGTTCTTGATAGAAAGGGTAGTGATGCCCAGATTATGAGTCTTCATCTTGGGGACGTTGATGACGAAGGCATCGGGGTCGGCGATGGTGCCAGCGATCCCCATGCGCGAGAAGACCTGCCCTCCCGGCACCGACAGATACGTGGGCTCATCCTCGTTGAGATCCGCCAGCTCGACGCCCCATTCTTCTTGCATCGCGGTGTAACCAGCGCCGGGGAAATACTTGGCCAGCATGTCATGATCGGTCTCGATCGGCCCCCCGCCCTCAGCCACCACGATCCTATTCGCCGACAGGCCCACTTCCTTCAGATAGGCGATGATCCCGTCCACGAAGGCAGGATGGGTGACCACCCCGGAATCGGGCGAGAATTCACGGACGATGTTGGGTTTGACGATCACCCTCTCCCGATCGAGGCGCAGATCCATGGCTCGGAGAAGTTCCAGGGCCGCCCTCCGAAAGTCCTCGCAAGAGGGCTCGTCGCCCTCCCATGCCACTTTGTGGATGCACACCACATCGTCGGATCGCCAGACGTCGCTCACTCCAACCTCTCCTTTCCCCCCTGATGCACGAGGATCGCCGCGAGCCCAGCCAGGAAGAACCTCGCCGCAGGAGGCTGCAAACCGACCTCAGAAGGCACGGAACACGCTCACAGTTTGGATCACTCCTCCCTGGGCTTCAGATCCTCAGCCGCCGGAAGCCCGCCGGCAGCCTTGGCGCACAGGGCGGCGCGTACCACCGCCTTCGAGACCGCCTCGGCAGCGAAAGCCCCTATCAGGCTCGCGTCCGCGCGCTTCTTGCCTAGGGAGAGAGCAAAAAGGGTATCCCCATCCAACATGGTATGTGCCGGCCTGATGGCCCTGGCCAGGCCATCGTGCGCCATCTGGGCCACCTTGTTGGCCTCCTCCTTGGACAGCGCGGCGTTGGTGGCCACCACCCCGACAACCGTGTTGGCGAATCGCAGCACCATCTTGCCAATGGCGCCCCGCATGGTCTGAAGCGTGTCCGCAAAACCCTTGCCCACTAACTTTCGCGTTCCCGCCAAGATGTGCCCAGTGTTTGGATCGATCACATCGCCCAGCGCATTCACAGCCACCAGAGCTCCCACCACCAAGCCTCCGCCCAGATCTAAGCTGACCGTCCCCACCCCCGCCTTGGTAGCCCTCCCCGGCCCCAGGATCTTCCCGACGCTGCATCCTGCCCCCACCCCGACGTTGCCTTCCTCGACAGGCCCATCCGATGCCTGCAAGCAGGCATGGTAGCCCATCTCCGCGTCGGGGTACGCCTCGCCGCCGCTCACGTGAAGATCGAACACCACGGCGGCGGGAACCACCGGCACTCGCGCCACCCCCGCATCGAACCCAAAGCCCCGCTCCCCAAGATACCGCATCACGCCGTCGGCCGCGGCCAAACCAAAGGCGCTGCCCCCTGCCAGGAGAACGCCGTGGACCCTTTCCACCAGCCGCACGGGCCTCAGAAGATCCGTCTCCCGGGTGCCCGGCGCACCGCCTCGCACATCCACTCCCCCCACCGCCCCTCTCGCACACAGCACCACCGTGCAGCCCGTCAGCGCGCTGGAGTTGGCGGCATGGCCGACCAAAATGCCAGGAACGTCGGTGATTGCGTTATGCCGGGAGCTAGCCATCATATCCATCCTCCCCGCCCAGTTCCCGACCGACCCAACTGAGGATTCGCTCCGCCACCTCAGCCTTGGGAAGCAATGGCAATTCCTCCACGTTTCCGTCCCTGTCCAACAGGACGACCCGATTAGTATCCACCTCAAAGCCGCTGTCAGCAGCCGAAACGTCGTTGGCGACGACCAAGTCCAGGCCTTTCCGGCCCATCTTCTCCCGAGCGTTCGCAACCAGATCCTCAGTTTCAGCCGCGAAGCCAACGACCAGCCTCGGACCACGCCCCTCGGCCCGCCCCGCGGCAACGCGCTCCAGGATATCTGCAGTGCGGACGAGGCGTAGCGTCAGATCCCGGCCCGCCTTCTTGATCTTGGCCTTGGCGGTCCTTTCCGGCCTATAGTCGGCTACAGCAGCAGCCATGATTAGCGCGTCCGCTTCATCGATCGCATCCAACACGACTTCCAGCATCTCCGATGCCCTTTCCACATCACGCCTGGCGCATCCCACGGGTAGCTTCAACGCGGTGGGTCCGCTCACCAGGGTGGCCCGGGCGCCCAGATCGATGGCCGCCTGGGCCAAAGCATAGCCCATCTTGCCTGAGGAGCGATTGCCCAAAAATCGCACCGGATCGAGGGGTTCGCGAGTGCTTCCCGCCGTGATCACCAGGCGTTTCCCAGCCAGCGGTCCGCCGCGGCCCAGAACCATCCGGATGGTTCCCAGAATCTCATCCCCGTCCGCCAGCCGCCCCTTTCCCCGCCGACCCGATGCCAGGCGCCCCTCCCCCGGCCCCACCACGGCGGCGCCCCGCTCAACCAGGACAGCCACATTCTCCTGAGTCGCAGGGTGCTCCCACATGCCGGTCTCCATTGAGGGCGCGATCACTATCGGTGCCTCGGTGGCCAGGAGGGCGGCGGTGAGCATGTTGTCAGCCACACCGCGTGCCATCTTGGCGATGGTATTGGCCGTCGCCGGAGCGACGACCACCGCGTCCGCTTGCTTGGCCAGAGAGACGTGCCCGATCTCCGCAGTCGGCATCAGTCGCCACATATCCCACGCCACGGGGCGCCCCGTGATACTTTGAAAGGTGAGAGGCGCCACCAACCTCGTCGCCGCCTCGGTCATGACCACATCCACGCGCGCCCCAGCCTGGGTCAGGAAGCTGGCCAGTCCCACCGCTTTGTAGGCGGCGATCCCCCCCGTGACGCCCAGAAGGATGTGCTTTCCCTCGAATATCATATGCACGCCTCCCTAGGATCTTCCCTCACGCCCTTTGCTGATTCAATTCATAGATTATGCGAAGCCCCTCCATGGTCAGCCAGGGGTCAACGGCATCGAATGCGAGGGTCTCTCGGGCGATGAGTGCAGCCAGGCCACCTGTGCCTATCACCTTCATATCGTCCCCCAGCTCATGGCGGAACCTGTCCACCATCCCCTCCACCAAGGCCACATAGCCAAAGAGAATCCCCGATTGTATGCTCTGCACCGTGTTGGAACCGATGGCCCGAGGAGGCCTCACCAGGTCGACGCGAGGCAACTTGGATGTGCGGCTGAACAGCGCCTCCGCCGATGCCCAGATCCCCGGCGAGATCGCGCCTCCCAAGTAGTCGCCCTCCGCCGAGATGGCGTCGAAAGTGGTGGCCGTGCCGAAATCCACTACGCAGGCCGGGCCTCCGTAGCGACGCAACACCGCAGCCGCGTTGACCACCCTGTCCGCGCCCACCTCTCGTGGGTTCTCATAGCGGATGCGAACGCCCGTCTTCACACCCGCGTCCACCACCAGGAGATCGGCCTTCACGTAGCCAGCACACAGCTCCTGGAATATGCCGGTCAAAGGCGGCACCACGCTGGCCATCACCACCCCGTCGATCTCCGCAAAGGTGCAGCCCGCATGGGAGAACAGATCGAAGACCAGCATAGCATACTCATCCGGCATCTTATGATGGTCGGTGGAGATGCGCCAATGGGAGACCAGCTTCTCTCCTCGATAGATGCCCAGGACGATGTTGGTGTTGCCGATATCAATGCACAAAAGCATCGATTCCTTCCCTCCTAGAGTTTCGACTTGCCCGAACCGGTCTCGATGCGCTTCCAGGCGACGACCACCGCAACCGTAATGATAACGGCCACCACGACCTCGGGAATCCCGTGCAGGATGCCGATTCCGAGCGCCACATCGGCTGATAGGTACCCCCGCACGACGGCCATGGTTAGGACTCCCACCGTGTTGGTCAATGTTCCCACCGCCGCCGCTACCGATATTGCCGCCACCTCCCCCTGTTCTCGCCACACCGTGTACGCCAAGGCCCCGCCGGCCGTCAGCGCCAGAGCGGCTATCAACACGCTGTACACGAGATTCGCGCTGGCCACCTGATAACTGAATACCAGCCCCAAGGCCGCGAGCAGGACCGAAAAGCCGATGACCCATTCGCGTCTGGCCTCCCGCAGCCCGCGATAGGCGAAATAGGAGGTGACCCCGATGAAGATGCGAGGCAATATGGCCACCAGTGGGTCCTTGAACAAAGGAATCTCCGCCCGCAGGAAGCTACCCAAGCCGAAGACCAGCCCGATGAGTCCTCCCACCGGCCAGCCTTGCAGGATCCCACCTATGATCGCCGGAATATGCAGCGTGGTGGCGTTCCCTGCCGGGGTAGGGACGGGCACGAATCCACCCACCGGGGCCAGGATGAGCAGGATGGAGATAGCTGCCAGCACCCCCGCCATAGCTATCTGCTGGGGCATGAGTCCGAGCGCTCTTCCTAACAGTAATCTCATAACTTCTCCTCCCTTATTATTAGCCTTAGCATATCACAGTGTAATAGCCCTCATACAGCTAGGGCCAGCCAGGGAACCACCGCTCGATCTACAGCAGCGAGGTCGAGCCCCAGGAGGAGGACAGCGAAACCCACTGCCGCTCCCAGCGCCACGAAATCCGATGGCCGCACTTTCATCCCGATCAGATGGGTACGACCCACCCCACCTGCGTAGCAGCGAGCCTCCATGGCCAGGGCCAACTCCTCCCCCCGTCGCAGGCTGTTGAGGATGAGTGGCACCAGCAAAGGTAGCAGTTGGCGCGCGCTTCGCAGAAAGCGCCAGCGGCTCCCCTCGCCGAAGTCCGCCCCCCGGGATGCCTGAGCTTTGGCGAGGCGCTCCATCTCCCCCGCCAAAAAGGGCACGAACCGCAGCGCGATGGTCACCATCAGGGACAGCTCGTGGGCTGGGAACCCGAGGCGATCTAGCGGCGCGAGCAGCCGCTCGGTCCCCCGCGCCAGCTCGGAGACCGCTGTGGTAAAGGTCAGCAGGCTGGTAAGTATGAGGAGCCCGACCAGGCGCAGCGCCGACACGATCACCAGCCGCAGAGTGCAATCCGTAAGCGGAGCAAGCGGAGTCACCTGAATCAGAGGCCAGCCCATCAGCACTCTGCAGCCCGGCGCGGAGCCCATGGTGGGCGGAAACAGCACCTGAAACAAGGCAAGGATCACCAGAACAGGAATAGCTGGCCACACCCCTCGCAACGCATACCCCAGCGGCACCCTGGCCAAGCCCACCAAAGTCACTACAACCAGCAAAGCGATGATGCTGCCAGAGTAGCTGCTGGTGAAGGCCACCGCAGCCACCAGGGCGGCGAACGCCACCAGCTTGATCCTGGGGTCCAGCCGATGAACGAAGGATCCCGTGGGCAGATACTGGCCGATGGTGACGTAGCGCAAGAGCTCGAACTCAGCCATCCAGCACCTCCGCAATGGCCTCGCTTGCCTCCTCCACTGTTAGCGCATCGGTCCGCCCGGGGAACCCACGCGACCTCAGTTCCTCCATCAATTCTCCTGCGGGCGGAAGTGCCAGCCCCATGTCGGCCAGCCGCGGACCCGATGTGAAGACCTCTCTCTTATCTCCCTCCAGGCTCACCCTGCCATCGACCAAGACATAGATTCTGTCCGAGAGGGCCGCCACGTCCTCCATATCGTGGGTGGCAATGACGAGAGTCGTCCCCTCATCACGAGTCAGCTTCCGTAGGTTGGAAAGCAACTCCCGGTGAGCCTCCGGATCCAGACCAGCCGTGGGCTCGTCCAGGAGCATGACGCGCGGGTCCAATGCCAGCACACCTGCCAGAGCAACCTTTCGTCGCTCCCCGCCGCTGAGGGAGAAGATGGGCCTGTCCTTAAAAGCCTGGAAGTCCAACCCCACCGCTTCCATGGCGCGCCGAGCCCGCTCCCTCACCTCGGGAAGGGATAGTCCCATCTGCAGGGGGCCGAATGCGATGTCATCGCCCGCATAGCGCTCGAAAAGTTGATCTTCGGGCAACTGGAACACCAGCCCCACCTGACTTCGAATGGTGCGGAGGTTCGTTTTCCCATCGCTCAGCGATCGTCCAAATACGACAACCTCGCCCCGCTGCGGCCTTTGCAAGCCATTGAGATGCTGGAGCAAGGTGCTCTTGCCCGAGCCAGTGGGCCCGATTATACCCACCGTTTCGCCCACATCCAACCGAAAATCGACCCCTCTCAGAGCCTCGTGCGCGAGGGGCGTGTCCAGGAGATAGCTGTGACCAAGGCCCCTCGTCTCGACGGCTGCAGAGGTCGGCGAGATGCTCGCCCGCTGGATTTCGGAGGAAGCTCTCCCTCTTGGAGAGGCTCGTCCCAAGCCGACCCTCGCTAGCTTCATCACCTGGTCAGCGGCCTCGGCGGGCGTCAATGGAAGTCGGTCCAGCGCTATGCCTTTCATATTCAAGGAATCGGCGAGAGCCACCATCGGGGGCACGTCAAGTCCCAGCTCTCGCAGGCGCCCCATCCCGGCGAAAACTTGGCGCGGCGGCCCGTCGAGCACGATGCTGCCCCTACTCAGAACTATCAACCTATCGGCCTCCGCCGCCTCCGCCATAGAATGGGTGATGATCACGATGGCGATGCCGGACCGCTGCAGGGCCCGAAGGTCGGCCAGCAGCTTGCGCCGCCCCACCGGGTCCAGCATGGCCGTGGCCTCATCCAGCACCAGCACCTTGGGTTGCATCGCCAGCACTCCGGCGATCGCCACCCTCTGCCGCTGCCCCACCGACAGCAGGTGCGGCGGCCTCTTCCTGTGAGCCGTCATCTCCACGGCGTCCAGCGCCCAATCGACCCGGCGCTGGATCTCCCTCCGCGGGAGGCCCAGATTCTCCGGCCCGAAGGCCACATCTTCCTCCACCACCGTGGCGATGATCTGATTGTCCGGTACCTGGAATACCATTCCCACTTGGGCGCGAATGGCCAGAGTATGAGCTGGATCGCGAGTATCCATCCCCCCGACCCACACATCTCCCACGGTGGGGCGCAGGAGAGCGTTCATCTGTTTGGCCAGCGTGGACTTCCCCGAGCCGTTTCGTCCCACCAGAGCCACGTACTCTCCCTGCTCGATGTCAAGATCGATATCACGAAGGGCCACTATGGATGCTGCCGACGGCATCTCATAGGAGAACCCTACGCCCCTCATGCGAATCACGGAATCGCCCATCCCCACCTCCGCAGCCAACGCAGACGCACCAAAAAGGGTCCTCCGAGCACAGCTCGGAGGACCCTCGCCGGAACAAAGATATCCGGCGATAAAGCTAGCTCTCCAGCCGTCTCGGTCCAGTTGCGATCCAAGCGACTATTTGTACAAATACCAGTTCCAGAGATCAGAAGATCCCTTTGGAACACTCACCGCCATCAACGGTCGATGGTGTTGGGAGATCAGCCTCCCAGAGCGTCATTGAGCACAGCGCCCAAACGCTTCACCCCTTCGACGATGTTTTCCGGGGAGGGATAGGAAAAGTTGAGCCGCAGCGCATTCTCTCCCCCCTCCGCTACATAGAAACAATCGCCTGGAACGAAAGCCACGCCCTGTTCGATGCCCTTCCAATAGATCTCGCTCGTGTTCGCGCCCTCGGGCAGCGTCACCCACAGGAACATGCCTCCCTCCGGCTTGTGCCAGCGGGCTCCGGCAGGGAAGCTCCGTCGCATCTCGTCGTCCATTATATCAAGTTTCTTGCCGTACTCCGCTACAATCGTGGGCAAATGCCTCTCCAGGTGCCCGCCGGATAAGAATTCGTAAGCGATGGCCTGGCAGAACGTGCTGGTGTGTACATCCGAAGCCTCCTTCGCGCTGATCATGGGTCGGATGATCTGCTCATCGGCCACCAGCCATCCAACCCGCATGCCGGGCGCGAGCAACTTGGAGAACGTGCTGGTGTACATCACGTTGCCCAATTCATCCATCGCCTTTATGGCCGGCAGTTCCTCTCCCCGATACCGGAGCCGACCATAGGGATCATCCTCCAGCACCAAGACCTCGTGCTGGGCCGTTATCTCAGCCAGCCTCTTTCGTCGATCCAGCGAGATCACCCCGCCGGAAGGGTTCTGAAAGGTCGGAATCAAATAGACCAACTTGACCGAATTCTGCCGCAGCAGCTCGTCCAAGGCGTCGAGGATCGGCCCATTCTCATCACAAGGGATTGGAAGATACTTGACCTGATAGCCGTTCATAGCCTGAAGCGCCCCCAGAAAGGTGGGGTTCTCCACAGCTACGACATCCCCGGGCTCGAGAAGTATCTTCCCCAGAAGGTCGGTGACCTGCTGGGAGCCGCTGGTGACGATGATGTTCTCAGGCCGCGCCGGGATGCCTCGCTGCGTCATATATTCGGCAAGGGCTTCCCTCAGAGGGGTGAACCCTATGGCGCGTCCATACTGAAGGGCGGCGAACTTATGATCCCGCAGCACCTTGACAGACAGCTCGCCGATCACCTCGATCGGGAAAACCTCGTTGGCAGGCAGTCCTCCCGCCAGCGAAATGATGCTTGGATCGCCAGCCGCCTTGAGGATCCGCCCCACCGCCTCCAGTTCCATGAGTTTCGCCCGTGTCGCCAGCTTCGACGCGAAGTCCATGCCAGTCCTCCCTCTCAGAGATGAACCTCCTTTGGCGATTGTAGCAGAAACCATCCCATTCAACAACCGTGTCTCCCCCACATCCCGGGGACCATCGATGCGTTCTTAGCTTCTTCGGATCGCGCACGCATCATCCTATCGAGAAAGAAACTGCGCACGGCCGATCGGCCGTGCGCAAGTAAACCCTAATCCGGAATCCGCCCTGGGGATTCAGCCCACCGACGGCTCAGGCGCCATATCGGGCCAGGTATTCCCTGGTATACTCCATCAGCCTCTTGGGCGGAGACATGATGAAGATACAGCGATCATCGCCTTTCGCCCTACAAGTTATCTCCCTGGCTCCCAACTCCACGCCGAAGCTGATCTCGCACCAACCTGCGCTATATCCGGCGTTCATGTAACAGACCGATCCCTCAGACTGGATCCCCGCCTCGAAAGAAAAAGGATGGGCATAGATGAGGAAATAGTTCTCGTCGGGCGAGGGGACGCTCTCCGGGAAGATGTCCACAAAAGCCCAGCCCACATGGGCAGAATACACCGGGCCCGCCGCCAACTTCATGGCCGGGTCGGTCAACCCCAGCCGCTCATGGAACATCTTGGCATCCTGGATGCCACAGGCTCTGCCAAAGTTGTAGATGATTTGATTGGCCGTGCGCTGGCCGTAGAGCGCAGACAGCTCGTTCCTGAACTGAACGCTCATCGAGGCCGCCCTCACCAGCAGGTAACGAACCCCGCTGATGGTGATCTCTCCCTTTTCAGGACGCCGTTGAAGATCGCCGAAGAATTCGGCCATGGCGTCCTCAGCAGCCACGAACAGCGGCTCGAAGGGCTCCGGGCACCTGACCAATCGCGGTTTGCGCTCCGCGCTCACCCTATGCCTCCTCGCCTCCGGGAATGTATGGAGATGTCGCATGCCGTACAGGCCAGAATCCCCCGCCTGCAGTGCATAGCTCGCGAAACATCCAGGCGCCTCTAGACCGGCCCCACCGGCTGGCCTACCAACGCCTCCTTGACCGATTCCGCAGCGCGATCCATCTGCAGAAGGATCAACCCCAGTTTGGCATCCTTGCTGGCTATCGCCGCCAGCACCGCGTCCGGTCCCGCGGACGCGACGATGGTATAGCCGGTCGTTCCCTCTATGAATATCCTCTCCACGCCGCCTTGCTCGAACTCGCGGGCCGTCTGCTCGCCCAGCGCCAACATCGCAGCGGACATGGCCGCCACCCGCCGCTCCTCCACGCTCGCTGCCAGCTCGGAGGCGATGGCGAACCCATCGACGCTCACCACCGCCGAGCCCATGACCCCTGGTGCCGATGCCTGGAAGCTCCTCAGTATCTCGGTCAACTTCTTCCCTATATCCCTCTCAGCCATCAGATCGCCTCCCTTCTACACGCATCTGTGATCTCGGCTTCGTCCGTATCGCTCGCTGGCTTCACCTGTCGAGTGGCTTGACAGCGAGGGCATCTCCAAGCCGGACCACTCCCCAAAATCCTCAGTTCACTCACGGACCAACCCAGGAGAATCCTTCCCACTCCGCCCTGATCTTCTTGATAGCTCGGCTGGTCAGGCGGCGATAGCTCCGTCGAGAGGAAACGATGACGGCCAATATCAGTTCCTCATCGCCGATGGCGAAGTAGCGGCAGACCAGACGCATCCCATCACCCTGAACCAGTGAGACCTCATCCAACTCATCCAATCCCAACAGCTTCCTCGACTGTTGAACGCCCCCCTTGAGAAGCAGCGCCGTGGCCGCGATGGCTTCAACATCGAAGCGGCAAGACGCCGCCGAGAGAGGCATCCCATCGGCACCCACCAGCACCGAAGCGCTGAAGGGGCCTTCGTCATTCATCTCCTTCAAGATCCGGGCCAGGCGACTTTGGTCCGCGAGGGCGCTCGTCTCAGGCCCCTCTTCTCTCATCCCTGGCCCCTTCACTGCAGAAAAGTATCCTGTTGACTCTGGTAGCCGTCTCCTTCATAGCCAGGAACAGCAGGCCCAGGCTGACGCCCCTCTCAGCAATCACCGCCAGGACCGCCGCAGGCCCAGCATTACACATCATAATATAGTGAGTTCCGTTCTCCACTAGAACCCGCTCCGGGTCACCGGCGCCCAGTTGACCGATGGTCTCCTGCCCCATGGTCAACATGGCCATAGACATCAGGGTCACCTTCCTTTCGTAGCTCTCATCCGGCAGCTCCGAGGACACGACAAAGCCCTCTCCCGTCACCACCGCCGAACCCACGATGGAAGGCGAAACCTGCCGCAGACCGCGCAGGGCTTCCTCCAATCGCCGATCGATGTCCTGCACCATCACAGACCTCTCCCCACAGCCATCAACAGGATCGCCATCCCTCGGATCCTTCCATTGGTCCCACAACCGACGCCCCCTTCCCGTCCGCCTGAGGCGCAGCCCACGAGAGCTAGAATTATACTAACGCCCCCTAGGGCCCAGGTCAATAGTACTTAAGGGCTAAACCCATTCTCTCCTGTCCGACCGGAGGCCATTCCATCCGGACTCACCCTCCGGCATCAGCAACCGGCGCCTTTGACATACCTTCCCATTGCCCGCTATACTGGCGACCGTCGCTCCCGCCGAAGAGCGCTTCTCGCTCCAGAAAACCAGCCACGAAGATAGCCTTCCCCTACCCCCACATTCCAGGAATAACCTGATCGGGGTCTTTGCTCCAGCTGCCAGGGAAGACCTGGCAGCGCCCCGTCAGGTCTTCCAGCGGGGGCTGAACGATTCGATCGATTCCCCTCGACTGGGCGATCCCGTGAAAGCCCACCGTTTCGGGGCCGAACGGTCCAGGGAGCTCCACAGCGTCCGGGTGCCTCAACTGGCCGACATCGTCGTGATCGATTCTCATCCCGCCCACATCGCTCACAGGGGGCGAATCGTGAAAGACCTCGCCCGGGGAATCATGGTGTCGCCCGGGATCAGCCCCGAGACGGTGAGCAGGCTCCACCTCGCTCATACCAGCACACCACAAGAAGCCTTGACCATAGCCATGGGATGGCTGGGAGGAAACGCCAGCGTGGCCGTCTTCAACTCACGGGGCGGAAGTGCTCTCCGTCGTCGGCGGCCGCTCCTAGGGCACTGGAACTACCCTAATCCCTCCCAGGAACACCTGGTTTCCCACCAATTGTCCATCCGCATCGAAGACCCGAAGCCGGTCTCCCGTAGATGCCAGGTACATTCCCACCTCGACCTGATACACCCCGGGGGGCGAGTCCTCCCTCACGACCAATCGGTGAGTGTCCGTCACCAACTCGCCCGGCTGCCAGCGGGAGGTGGGGCTATTCCCTCCCTGAGGCTGACTATCGCTCTGGGCCCTTATATCCTGCTGCGGGCCGATCAGGTGAGTGAACACCGTGTAGTCCCGATCCATGCTTCGAAGGGCCTGCCACCGAAGCGACAGCTGGAGGCTGTCGCCTGGTGTCGCGCTCCGCCGGTCGAGGGAATATCCCACCAGGGCCACTCGATCATCCAGGTTGAAGTACACCGATTGGAGACCGCCAGGCTCCCATCCCTCGGCGGGCGACAGCCGGACGCGCCCCAGAGAAACGTGGTCCCCCGCAGGAACTCCACCGAGCTGGACCGACAACCGCTCCCCCGTCTCCCAACGATAGAGTCCGATCCGAACCTCGCAATCGTCGGGAGCGAGGGCAGCAGACGAGATGCGAATCCGATAGACGTCGCGAACCACCTGCCCTTCCCGCAATCGGGAAGTGGGGCAAAGCCCCAGCCCCGGATAACTGTCTCGCTGGCCCCAGATTATCTCACCCTGGCCCAGGACCTGAACGAAAACGCTGTAGTCTTCGTCCATCTGGGCAAGGGCCTCCCAATACGCCGTTACCGGGAGCGTATCCCCGGGTTCAATTGTCTCTCGACCAACCTCGAACCCCACCAGAGCCATCTTGTCGTCGAAGACCGCAGGAGGCTTCCAACACGACTGGGGAACGTCGTCGGAGGTCAAAACCGGTGGACGAGCGTAAGCAGGCGCGATGTAGAGGAAAGGTATCAAGGCCGCGACGGCAAAAAGGAGCGCGCCCAGCGCACCCGGCAGCCAGCGGACGAGTCGCCGGCGGCCAAAGAGCAGGCCGAGGATACCGAGTTCGCGCTCTTCGAAGATATGTCCCACACGTTCGAGGACGTGATTACCGAGGCCCTCTCGATGGTGCCCTACGGATGGGCGTACCAAGAAGTCACGATGAAGCTCCGGCGGGGCGACCACAAAAACCCCAAGCTGC
>SDBT01008974.1_pt1 | contig 16258 bp, 17 predicted proteins | sample 2277101 | NCBI WGS metagenome assembly SDBT01 (sample SAMN10404973, study PRJNA504765) | marine sediment metagenome | isolation source: marine sediment core GS10_PC15, 103 cmbsf | place: Arctic Ocean: Southern Knipovich Ridge | collected 2010 | reverse complement strand
ATTATGTATTATTATATAGTATAACCAGATTAAATTAAATTAAAAAGCTTTGCTGGATTGTACAGGAAACATCATCACTATTTTGAATCAATAATGTGTCAATTATGTATCACCTTTATCAATATGGTTTATTCAATAAAAAGTAAATATATTTAGAATAGCAAAAAAAATGATGCTATTCCTGTTATAGTTTTGTTCTATTTCATTTATATTATGACCTTTCCCCCAAAAACTAATGCAATTTGAAACTTAGTATCTTGGCCGATAAAATAGAGAAAAGAAAGGAATGGACAATGCCAAGAAAACGCTACACACCGGAACAGATCATAAATTCCTTAAGGGAAGCAGAGGTGCTCATAAGCCAGGGAAGCACTGCAAAAGAAGCTGCAAGACATCTGGGAATATCCGAGCAGACCTACTACAAGTGGAGAAAAGAATATGGCGGTATGAGGATAAACCAGGCCAAAAGGTTAAAGGAGCTGGAAAAGGAAAATGCCAGGTTAAAGAGGCTGGTAGCAGACATATCACTGGATAATGCTATCTTAAAGGATGTGGCCCAGGGAAACTTGTAAGCCCGGCCAAACGCAGGTATGCTGTAAATGCTGCCAAGATCAAGTATGAGATCTCCCAGAGGCGTGCATGCCGGGCAATAGGGCAGAATATATCCACCCAGAGATACAATGTAAAAAAACTTTCAGATGAAGATAAGCTGACCGGTCGTATTATTAATTTAGCAGCCCAATATGGAAGATATGGTACCCCCAGGATAACGGCTATGTTAAAAAGAGAAGGACTCGAAGTAAACCACAAGAGAGTAGAGCGTATATGGCGCCAGCAGGGGCTTAAAGTGGCAAAAAGACAGAAAAAGAGGAGGAGACTGTGGTTAAAGGACGGATCGACTATAAGGCTAAGGCCAGAATACAGAAATCATGTTTGGAGCTATGATATCATGGAGGATAAAACATATAATGGCAGAAAATTCAGAATACTTAATATAATCGATGAATACAGCCGGGAGTGTCTGCTCTCTTTTGCTTCAAGGAGGATAACCTCTATTGAAGTAGTGGAATTTTTGGCGGATCTATTCTGCAAAAGAGGACTTCCCGAATATATTCGTTCGGACAACGGATCTGAATTTACAGCCAAGAGGGTAAGGGAGTTTATCAGTGATTTAGGTACCTATCCTGCGTTCATTGAGCCTGGTAGCCCCTGGGAGAACGGTTACATAGAGTCATTTAATGGAAAGATGAGAGATGAATTGTTAAACTGTGAGATCTTTGATACTATGGCCGAAGCCAGGGTGCTTATCGAAGAATGGAGGACTTACTATAATACCATTAGACCTCATAGCTCTCTAGATTATATGCCACCTGCTCCTGAGGTCAGAGTGGTTGATATCAGTTTACAAATGACTTGATGCTAAGTTAAAAACTGTATTAAGGTTTGGGGTAAGGTCACCTTTTATAGATATTAATTTATTATCAATGAGAATGTATTTAGATATAACAATATGGGTAATGGAAACCTCATGTTCTACCGGATGATAACTTCCGCTTGTCGTTCTGTCTCCTAACTGGTTTACTGACTCTTTTAAGGTCTTTTAAAAACTTATCTTTTATGTAATCTTCTGGTGTATGTTTATAATCCACTTGTTTTCTTCTTCCTTTCATATCTGTATTTTACCATATTAAATCTAATAGTTATTTTATATAATTCCAATATATTTTTAAGGAATATATTAAGGGATTGTTATTGTTTTGTTATAATTGGACTGCCGGGAGTTGGAAAATTAATTCGGAGAGGAAACTGGTATTATGGAATACATAGTCATGGTGCTGGTATTAATCGTCGGCTTAAGTGTTAGCGTTGTCCTCAACGTTAACATCACCATTAAAAAATAACAGAACTGTTTATTAGGATGAGATCGCTTAAATAAAACAGTCTAGCTCCACGAGTTAGGCTTCGACCCCGGAAGCTCCCGGCAAACTTATTAAATTATCAAAGAACGAAAGGAATTAAAATGGCAACCCCGAAAAGCGTACTTCGTAATCTATATGGTGAAATAAAGAAAAAAGACTTTTCGAATGTAAAAAAATTTAAAAGACAGATGCAACAATTTATGAAAAGTGCAGAAGTAGATGAAAATAGCGTATCAAATTTTAATAAAGCTATTGATACTCTACCCAATGATTTAGATGATTTCATTCTAATCACCGACCCCATTATGGAAAAAATTGAAGAATGGTTTAAAAACCAAAAGGGCAAATCCCGCGTACCCACAAAAAGTGCATGGGAAAAGAAAATGGAACAGGAAAATCCCGGTCTTGCCAGACATGAAAAAAGACAACGTCGCCGAAAAAAACATCAAAGACATTTTCTTATCTTTCTTCTTAATTTAATATTGTATAACTTGTACATTCTTTTACCCCTCCAATGTCTTTCGAGGTTATATTCCCCAATCATGCATTCCACTTCTTCGTGGTCTTTGTCGAAACCTATAATCGTACCGTAATTATCGACAGCAACCCATAGACCCTCTAATTCTTTGTCTTTAGATTTGATTTTCTTTATAATGTTTGAAAATGGGTTAGTCATTGGTTATTGCACCCCCTTTCTTTGTGCATACGTGTCTTGAGGGTACAATTGCCTAATATAATACTTAATAAATGACAGAAATCAATAATTTTGTATAATATTTATTTTTTTTTATTTATAATTATAACAAAATCTCCAATGGCTCCTTTGACTCAAATCCAACCGAGTCATTCTGATAAGTAAATGGCGGCAAGAGGCACCAACCAAGAACATTATTATTGTTAATTGGAAATTGACCGTAATGCCATATTTCTCTTTTAACCCTCACCCAGTTGAATTTAGGTAAAATAAAAGCTTCAAACTTTGATAGGTCTGGCTTTTTTCCGGGATGTCCTGCAAAAATTACAATATCATCTGTAAAACCTCCAACTACTTCTTCTGTATAGTCATGATACTCCATAGTATGTTCTATCATGGGTCTTTTCTGCACAACTATAGTACTGAGGCTTATAAGGGTACCGGTTGAAAAGCAGAATGTGAGAGAGTCTGGATAGAAAAGTTCTTCTTTTTCATTTCCCAGGCATACTGTCTTAATATTGTAGGGATCCAAGAAGGTACCATACTTGGAAAAATCTTCTTCGTTTATCATCTTTGCCTTTAGTTTCATTTTCACTCCTGTTTAAATATTATCTTTTTAATCAATTCCATATTATCTACGAAACGGTAATTCAGGGAGTTCTCTTCAATTTCCTTTTTATGTTTTAGAAGTTTTTCTGCAAGATCTTTATACATGTATACATTACCCACAGCAAGTCTTAAAGATTTTACTCTGTCTTCCCTTGGATTCTGGTAATCGAGCTCGATAGTTCCGTCATACTCTATTTGGAGAAGATAATAGAAAAACTCAAGATTGTCCCAGAAAGCAATCGTCCCAAAGATAAGGTCTGGGTCTGCATCCCTATAATTATCATTTAAATGAATTATTCCCAGCTTATTATGATCAGATAGAAATACAATATCTTCGCCAAGGCTTTCCTGGCACTGAAGGGCATGTCCCGTGTCGATTACTCCCTTGAAGTTATCCATACCTACATCATTAAAAAGTGCCATCATCTTTCCTAAGTTTCCCACATAGAACCTCTGGCGTGGATCCTTTGCTTTATATTCTATACAGATATTAATATCAGGATTATGTGAGCATATTTCCTGGAAACTCTCTACCATATTTTTCCATGCAACTGAGTAATTAGTTTGAAATGGATAGTCAAAACCATCATGTCCAGGCCAAACCATAACTTTTGTTCCAGGTATCTGGGCTGCAAAATCAACTGCCTCCTTACATAACTTAATATTGTCCTGCCTTACATTTTTTTCTGTAGTGACCAATGCACCGTGTCTCCACTTCTTATCATCATAATTGATGACACTACAATCACCAGGTTTTAAGCCAAAGTCTGTAAACAGCTTAACCAGTTTATCAGGATCATCAGGAAGCGGGTCTGTGGGCCAGGTTGTCCCCATTCCATGAAGGCCTTCTATTTTTGACATGGCCTCAAAACTTTCTTTTAGACCAAATGGTCCATGATAACCGGAAGGTACATACCTCTCTGCATATGTATCAAATACGACGGCATCTGCCATTAATCTCATTTTCATTTTGTCTCCTTTTATTAGATTAATTTATCTTTATAAAATATTTAAATATTTCTCATAGGCATAATCCCAGTCTTTTTGGTTTACTGGTTCATAGTTTACAATCTCTGATGAGTTTGAAGCTATTAGTCTTCCTTCAACAAGATTCTTTATCTCTCCAGTTCCTTTGAGTTGCATAATAAGATTTCCCACTGAAGTTCCTTCAACCGGTCCGGCAGTTACTGGCATTTTGGTGGCATCTGAGGTCCACTGGCAGAGGAGTTTGTTTTGGACTCCACCGCCAACTATATATAGTATTTCATTTTGCTGACCGGTCATCTTTTCCATAAGACTAAAATTATATTTAGATCTCATCGTAAGACTCTCAAATACACATCTTGAGATCTCATCTATGCCCTTTGGTATATCATGGCCTTTTGTCTTGCAATGTAACTTTATCAGCTCTGGCATATTTGGTTGAAGCTGGGCGAACTCTTCATCAGATATATCTATAAATGCCTTAAAAGGTTTGGCATTGCTGGCTGCCTTTGTAATAGTATCCCAGGATATATCTTTGCCACTATCTTTTATCCACTTTTTCCTACACTGTTGGATTATCCAGAGCCCCACCATCTCAGTCATAAATATATTGGGCACTTCAACCCCGCCTTCATTGGCAAATCCTGCCTCCATAATATCTACAGATACCATCTGATCTTCAGTTCTCTGACCCATTACTGCCCAGGTACCGGTACTAATAAATGCCCAGTTTTTGTCTACCGTTACCGGTATGCCGGCAATTGCAGAAGCAGTATCATGGGTAGCAGGCACTATTACCTCTATGGGATCTATCTCAAGCTCCACTGTTACTTCTTTGGAAAGGTTTCCTATACTGTCTCCTGGTTGTACCATCTCTGGAAACCATTCAATGGGAAAACCCATTTTATTCAATATCTTTTTCTCCAGGGCTCCTTTTCTTTGATTAAATAGAATACTCATGGTCATCCTGGTAAATTCATTGGTGATCTTACCAGTTAAAAGATAATTTAATGTGTCAGCTATAGATAAAAATGTTTTTCCTACCGATATCTCGGTAGCTCCTCTTGACTTTAAGGAAAAGAGGTGAAAGAGGTCATTTTCGGGAGCAACCGGACCGGAGGTAAGCTCGAACAGCTGTCTTTTAGGCATTATCTCAAATACTTTATCAGCATCAATATATCTTTTTTCATCACGGTAGCTTACTGGATTTGAGACAAGCCTTCCATTTTTATCAAGAAAGCAGCAGTCTGCACCCCAGGTATCGATGCCTATAGATCTAATATCCTTATACTTATGAACTGCTATCTTGATGCTAGCAAGCACTTCATTATATAGATGAAGGATATCCCAGTAACGTACCCCTGAAGCCAGTACTTCTACATTATCAAACCGATGGATAATTTCCAGGGTGAATCTTTTACCATCAAACTGTGCTATTAGGGCCCGACCATTGCTAGCACCAAAATCAAATATTAAGTAGTTTTTGGTTGACATAGAAACCTAGCTTAAAAATTACAAATTTTATTCAATTATTTTTCCATAAAATATTTTTAATGTCGATTCATCTGCATAATTCTTCCAGGCTGCTGCCACCTCTTTCATGGCACTGCTTGAGACTGCCTTCTTCCAAACTTCATAACTGTCTACAGTAAAGTCTTCTATTATGGTATAAGTCTGACCTTCGCCTTCTGAACCCTTTATTTCCAGGACTTCAAAGTTGTGAATACCCGAAAGGGTTGGCGTTACTTTCATTTCTACATTTAACTTAGACATTAGTTTAATTCGATAACTCCTGATTATGCCTACTTGGGGGGGTTATAGAATTGTGATCCACGAGCAAGTTCTTATAAATAATATGACATCTTTGGAAATAATATTTCAATTAAATAGCGACTTGATTTCTTAACCATTATATCAGGCCAAACATCTATATTATTATTCTCAAACTCCAACCATAGTTCCTTGTAATATGATTCTAACCTAACCTTTTACTCCACCTCTCATTATCCCGGATATAATCCATCTTTGAGCAATAAAATAGAAGATAAGTAATGGTAGACTGACCAGAACAACATTAGCATATACAAGATGCCAGTTCACCTGTCTGAATACTTTACTTGAAAAATTAAAAAGACCAAGCGTTAACGTCCAATCAGAAGAACTCCTTAATAGATACAAGGCATATATAAAGTCATTCCAGATCATCAATACTAAAATTATAGAGCTTGTTGCTATAACCGGAACTAAAAGTGGTAATATTATCCTAAAATAAATTCCAATATGTGAACACCCATCTATTTTTGCAGCTTCTTCAAGTTCTTTTGGTATTGTTTTTATAAATCCTGTAATAAAAAAAATAGCAAAAGACATGAAAACACCAATATAAAATAAAATTAAGCCAGGATAACCACCATAAATATGTAAAGATTTCAATAATTTAAGAGAGGTAACAATAGGTGCAGGAATCAATATTCCAGTAATAGCTACAAAATATAAAATATTTACTAATCTGGACTTATTTCTTGCAAAAACCCATGCAGCAAGGGAGCCCAAAAAAATTATAATAACGACACAAGTCACAGTGATAAATAAAGTATTTAAAAAAGTTCTAAAATAATTACCTTCTGACAATGCCACTGAGTAATTTTCAATAAATTGTGAGTGTTCGGGAAGTCCTGCAGTGAGTAATTTGGCTTCGGCAAGGGGTTTCCCTGAATTAACCACAACAGTCCATAAAGGAAAAATAACTATAAAAAATGCAAATACTGCAACAAAAAAATATTTAAATACTTCAAGGATTATAGCTTTTTTTCTCACAGCTCAACCTCCACTCTTCTAAAGAAAACTACAAGAATTATGGCCGCAGTCATAATAATTAAGAATAATATAAGACTAATTGCAGTTGCAATTCCAAATCTACCCGCTCCAAATTTCATCCATATAAGTAGGTTCATTAATTCAGTTGCTCTGGCAGGACCGCCTCTTGTCATGGTTAATGAAATATCAAAAGCTGCTAATGCTCCGATAAAACCGGTGGTTATATTAAATGTAAAAGCCGGACCCATCAGGGGTATTTTAATATTTTTTACTATTTGCATATAACTGGCACCTTCTATTCTTGAAGATTCTATTAATTCATCTGGAACCGAATTCAAACCCGCTACATAAATCAGCAAGGTTAATCCAAACCATTTCCATCCATGAACCAATGCAACAAGTACCAGACTGGCCTGCAAACTTCCAAACCATGCAAATGAAAAGTCAGTATTTGTAACAAATGATATCAAACCATTAACAGGACCTTCCGGATTAAAAATTCCTTTAAACATATAACCTGTTGCCAGTGGAGATATTAATACTGGAATAAAAAAAACGGACCTAAAAAAACTATTTATTAATCTTCTCTTTTCTAATGCCAGAGCAAGTATAAAAGCAACCAAATTTTCTGCTACTAATGTAAGGCCTGCGAATTTTATAGTTGTATATAGATCTTCCCATACATAATTTTCTTCTGTTAAAATAATAAAATTTTTTAAACCCACAAAATTAATTTCAGACTTAAATGTACTCCAGTCAGTAAATGCGTAAATAAAATTATATAAATTTGGAACAATATAAAATAAACCCACAAAAATTATTGCCGGTAATAAAAAATAAGTATTGGTCTTTCTTATCATTAATATTGATCTTTTAACTTTCATTCTGTCCTATCAGGCCCTTCCTTCAATAATAAAATCCAGATTTTAATATTTTTGCTTTAATAAAATGATGTGATATGCAGCTTAACTGCATATCACATCATTGATTCACTTCATATTGTTATAAATACCTCATTCCTCAAAACCTTCAAGACCGGCTTCTATTGCAGCTTGTGTAAACTCCATATCCAGTGCTTCCCCAACTTCCAAAGGAGTCTTGGTCCCGGCTATCATTTCCTGGAGCCATGTTTCATAAGGACCGTAATGGGCATCTATATCATACTGCATTAAAGGAACCGTATTCCCACTATCGAAATATACTTCTGCATCCTGAAATGCTACTGGTATACCTGACATTGGAGGTGCTTCAATTCCTTCAAATAGTGGATATTGATTCATATTATCATTATAAGTCTGATAATATGGACCACCCAAAAATCTTAGAAATTCCTTTGCACCTTCTTCTTTAACAGGATCACCAGTTATAGGAACCATATAAGTTCCTAAGGCAACAGTTTCCCAGGTAGCAACATCTGAATAATCGGAAAGGCCAAAGAAGCCTATATGATCCAGTGCTTCAAGTCCGTATGTTTCAACCATTCCGCTAATAAGCCAGGCACCATTGAATACCATTGCAGCTGTTCCTTCCATCAATGCTGTGCTTTCCCCTTCATAATTATCACTTAAGATATTCTCATTTAGATATCCCAGATTTAAAAGTTCTAGTTCTTTTTCAATACCTTGAAGAATTCTGGAATCAGTCCATGGAACAGTGTTATTATTTAATTCTGAACCAATATCAGTATCCCTGACATAATCACTCCACATGGCCATTGTAAAGGGTTGTAACGGCCACTGGTCGCCTCCGCCCATAAATATAGGAGTTATTCCTGCATCCTTTATCTTTTTACAGACATCTTTCAGTTCTTCATAATTTTTAGGAACTTCTACTCCAACTGTTTCGAATATTTCCTTATTATAATAGGCACCTTCATACTGTGGATGATCAAGCGTTATTGCAGTGACTATACCATCTTTTGTAAGTATGCTTTCTACCAGATCGAATTTTACTCTACTGACCCATTCTTCATCCGCCAGGTCAATTAAATTCTCGCCAGGTCTTATTGCAGCAAGCCAATTGCTAATAGCATGCCACGAAAGTATATCCGGTCTTTCATCTGCAGCCCATCTCATTAAAACGTTTGTTTCAACAGGATCCGGCAAAATGATGATGTCTAATTTATAGCCTGTTTCTTCTTGAAAGGCATCCCAGGATTGTTGCGTGGCATCAGATATTTGCGAACCATACCACATAGTTAATGTTGGCATTTCTTCCATTTCCTCTGCAGCTTCTTCTACTTCTTCTACTTCCTCTGCAGCTTCTTCTACTTCCTCTGCAGCTTCTTCCTTGCAACCGACAAGCGAGAAGCTTGCTACCACTGCTACGCTCATTAGCAGTACTAATACCCATGTTAATATTTTCTTCATTTTTTTCACTTCCTCCATTTTATGTTTTTTTTTACTACAACAAAATAGATTTATTTAAACCTTAATGCACCACCTCCTTTTATTAATATGATTATGTATTACCTGCTCTCACCTCCTCTGGTTTAAATGCTAATAAAAAAATCATTCACTCTTTATATTATATTAAGAATCTTCACTATCTATTTCTTTCCAAAACTAAAATCCAGTCTTCCATAGTAGGATGGCTGACTATTGCTCCACCTGTAATATGCCAGACACCATCCCTGTCTGGATCTACATTAATTCTCTTTAGTTTTTTACCTGTCCTGGGATTAAAATAATATGCCATATATTCTATATCCTTTTCAATACCTAAAATTTTAATTTCCCCCAGTGCAAACAAATAATCAGAGAAATATAAGGGAGGAATATATATAATTCTTACTTTTTTCGGTATACCGGCAGCATAAGGAAGTCCGACATTATCTTCATTCCAACCGGGCTTAACCCATTCAGGATGGGGCTCGAATCTTTGCCACTCAAACATTTCTAAAAACTTTTTGCTAATGCCTAACTGCCCGGAACCTTTAAACTGGTATGCCTCTTTCCATGTATACTCTCCCCAGGCTTTGATCGTAAAGCCCTTTCTTGTGGTTTCATCTGTTTCAAAACTAAAAAGGCCCATGGCACCATAACTGTGGCCTGCTGCCCCGCTTAGCATATGTGTCCAGAATAGAAACCTCTGGGCATCCTGCCAATATGAACCCATTATTCCTTCATATAATACCTCTCCATTTATTACCGGTTTTGTTGGTTCGGCAAGAAGTGACCTTCTCAATTCTCTCAGGGTAATATTATAAACACTTTTGCCACCATGACCGGTTTGAAGCATGTCTATATCAAAAAGTGACTGGTCGTAAAATACATCCCGCGACGAATAACTTTCATCTAATCTCTGGCAGGGACTCGGATGCACGGTCACTGGATGTTTATACGGGTCAATGGATCTTAGATACCCTGCAACCTCAGACCAGCCTTCTACTAATTCTTTCTTTACCTCTAACTTTTTTGAAGCATCGATACGGGAATTATTTGTCATCCTTGCCTCTCCAGCTACACACCAGACCGCAGGATATGCTCCCCATCTTGCAACAAGATACCTCCAGTGTTTCTTCATCTTCTCAACACCCCTAAAATGAAGGTGAAGGCCCCAGGCTGCAAAGATACAGGGGATAAGGCCTTTCTCTACCAGCCAATCGATTTTAAGGTCGGCCAGATCAAAGTAAGCCGGGTTTATAGTTTTAAAATCTTTATCCCACGCCCAGCCTGCTTCATTGGACCCAAATTCATTAAACTCTTCATCATCATAAAAAAGGCCGGCTATCAACTGTATTACTGAAAAACCCTTTTCTACTCTGTCACCGGTTAACATTTTAAAATCATCCGGCCACTTAAGCCTTTTAGCAAATGCATGCCACCAGGTATCTGCCAGCCATAAAAATGGTTCTCCGTCCATGTGCTCCAGGTATTTTGAGTTACCGCTGACTTTAAGCGGACCATGTTTTAGGAGTTTATTGCTGCCTGTGTATTTTGATATATTAACTTCTCCACTGTTTCCGTTAAGGCCCTCATTATTTTTATCAGAACATCTGGTTATAAAAGTGTGTGTCCCATCTAGAGGTGATGCATAACGTACCTTCCAGATGTCCTTTCCCGACCAGAATGCAGGAACAATCATTTCTTTATCATCAGGACCGGTAAAAATAACATCAAGTTCAATTTCATTGAATGGATCTTCATATTTCTCAGTAGAAATAAAGCTTATTTCTATAATTTGATTTTGCTTTGTATCGTACTTTTTTTTGTTCTCTAACATCTTTTCTCCTTAGCTAGTAGTACAGTTTCAATGTTTCCAAATAAAGCAAATTTTCCTAAATATTGATTTTTCAATGCATATATGTTCTTTCAATCAATGCGTCATATACTGGATCATCTGCACAAAAATCAAGAGGAATCCTATCTGGAATTTGAAAATTGTAAGTTTTTATAACTCTATCCCTGGATGTCATTTTAAACATTCTCCCATATGGGTTTGATTCTTCTTTTACCATCATCACCTAAAACTACAGGTGTGATGCCTGATATTTCACATAAATATATTAGAGAGTCTAAATAATCTCCTGCTACACCATGTATGTGGTTGCATGGAAACACACTTATAAACTCATTAAAACTACAATTTAGCCTTGCATGAACATGGGGCCAGGTTGGATCGGTTTGAGCATTTATCTTTTTTCTCTCTTCAGATTGTAGGTTAAGGCTTTCACCTCTAACTATGACCATATAAGGTTTGGCATCCCACAACCCCAGCCTAGCAAAGGTCATCTGTCCAGGGGCAGCATCAAATGAAACAGACGCCCCACCAGCTTTAAAATAAAATTCAAGTGCTGGATATAACGTTACTTTCTTAAAGTTTTCAGATGGATTAGAGCTTTGAGATGCATACCAGCTTGCATGATTTCCTGAGTTGCAGAAGTCCCATATATCTTTACCAGGATGATAAAGCCTTACATCCATAAATAGAATTGGTAGTCCGCCTGATATATATTTTAAAATCTGCATGGTAACTGCAGCATATGAGTCTGCTTCAGTTGCACAGACTGTAGGTTCTTTTTTCCCATTCCAATCATAAGGGTCATTTAGAAGCATTTCTGCTATATCACCAAGGCATATATATTCTGTTAGTTCCCTTTGACCTTTAAGACCGCAAAAGTCAAATCCATTTTCTTCATTTACCTGGCACATTGCCAAATATAGTCTTATTTGAGTCTTTAATGTTTTAGGGGTTAGAATTTTTCCATCGTATTTAATACGTTCTCCTAAAAGATTTTCAAACCAATTTAATCCTATTTCTACTTCCTTTTTATCTATACTGCCCATCTTCTTTTCAAGCCAGAGCTGATCTATCTGGTAGCATGTTGTACCTATTGCTTTAATTGTAGGAACTAGATGAAAATATCCTGTTTCCATCCCCATTGAGTGTCCACCATACATGCCATATACTTCATTTTGAATGTTTGTAAGAGCCTGTGCTGCCCTTATCCAATCAAATACTTTTTTTTGAGTATTCGGATCACCTGCTTCACCTATTATTCTATGTGTTCTCTTGCCAGTTTGCCTTAAGGCTCCATCTGTAGCAAGTAGTCCAACGTTACCAGGATATTTACCATTATTATTAGATAAACTTAAAGTTGGCCCGTCTCTTCCAAATGAATTTATAAATGGCCATACAAAAAATGGAAAATTCCATACGTTATAACATATTATTATAATTTTACAATTTGAAGTAACTAGCTCCTTACCTATCTCTTGTGCGATCTTGACTGAGGTTATTATTTTAGATCCAACTACTACTTCTGGTGAAGTACCATCTATATTTTTAAAACCATCCTTTATTATTTTATTCCATCTTTGTAGCACTTTAGTATTTTCATTATTATTTTTTTCCCACACATGTTTTCGCTCGTCGTTAAACATTACAAGACCAATTGTTGAAGTTTTCATTGTTATTTCCTTTAATTAAACTTTTTAAATATGAAAATTACAGATTAACAATTAAAGTCACTAATAATGTATACGTTTACATTTGTTAACGATTACATTATATCTCATTACTTTTAAGTGTCAAGTGTAAAAAATTATTTTTTTACTTTTTTGCGGAATTTCTAATTATAAGATTTGTATTTAAAGTCATTATAAGTGGCTTATTTCTTATAGTTGATTCTTCAACTTCTATTTTGCTAATCAACATTTCAGCTGCAGTTGAGCCTAAACTATAAACAGGTTGACTAACTGTGGTCATAGGAGGATCTAATATTTGAGCCCATTCCGGATCATCAAAGCCAACAACACCAATATCATCAGGTATTTTTAGTCCCATTTCTTTAATAGTAATAAGTGTACCTAATGTCTGTTCTAAATTTGTCACAAAAATTGCTTCTGGTCTATTTGTGCTTTCTAGTAATTCCCTTGCTAAATTAATTCCACTTCTTTTTTTAAAGTTACCAATTTTTATAAGACTATCGTCTTTTGGTATACCTGCTTCTCTTAATGCTTTTAAATACCCATTTAGCCTACCTCTACCAGTAGTTCTATCTGTATAACCATTTATTATTGCAATTTTTCTGTAACCTTGATCAACTAAGTGTTTTACAGCGTTACATGCTCCATTTTCGTTGTCTACTAAAACTGCATCACAATCTACCTTGTCTATTAGCCTATCTAAAAGGACTACTTTAGTTCCTGATTCTATTAGCCAATTAACATATTTAGCATTTTTACCTGTTGGTGTAAGAATTATACCGTCTACTCTATTAGATTTTAAAACCTTGAGATACTTAAGCTCTTTTTCAGGATCATCATCACCGTTACATAGGATTACGTTATAGCCATATTTATTAGCTGTATCTTCGACAGATTTTGCAATAATTGAATAAAAATTGGAAAGTACATTTCCAACTATTACCCCAACAATGTTTGTTTTCTTTTGTCTTAAACTCCTTGCAACAGCATTTATTTCATAATTTAAAGCAGAAATAGTCTTTAATACTTTTTTCCTTGTTGCTTCTCTAACACCAGGAAATTCACTAAGAACTCTTGATACAGTTGCGGTAGATACTCCTGCTTTTTGTGCAATAGTTTTTATATTTACTTTCAATAGATCACCTTGTTAGTTTGTTAACGTTTACTTTAATAAACATATTAAAATTATTTTGTCAATGTTTACAATCAATTTTAATAACTTTACTATGTTTCTATGTCAAGAAAACGAATTGCCTCACTTAAAAAGTATCCCACACGGTATCGTTGCGTCATCTAAAAAAAGTATCTGAAAATTATTTAAAAAATTGGGATACTTTCCCTATATTTAAAATAAGATCTTCATCTTTAAATATAGGGAGGTGGAAAGGATGCTGGCAATGGGTCACAGAAAAACAGTAACCAGTGAGGTTCAGGATAGGTATGTAAAAGCTACTAAAAAGACAAAGACTAGGATTTTAGATGAATTTTGTACCACCACTGGATACAACCGGGTCTATGCAGCAAGAATACTCAGGCTAAAGGTAGGAAAAGTTATAGGGTACAGCAGAATTGGCGGTAAGAAAATAAAATATGTTATTGGTAAAAAAAAGAAAACAAAAAGGAAAAGAGGTAAAGTCTACGGATATGATGTATTTTTAAAACTTAAAAAAATATGGGGAATATTTGATTTTATCTGCTCAAAAAGGCTTGCTCCTTTTATGGGAGAGGCGGTAGAAAAACTTGAAGCTCACAGGGAGATAGATCTAACGGATAAGGTAAGAGAAAAGCTACTTAAGATATCAGCCTCTACAATTGATAGACTGCTAAAATCTGAAAAGGATAAGTTTAAGCTGGGTAAGGGAAGGTCTGGCACAAAGCCGGGGACACTGCTGAAAAATTCTATTCCAATTAAGACCTTTGCTGACTGGGATGATGCAAGGCCTGGATTTGTAGAGGTTGATCTGGTTGGCCATGATGGTGGAAACGTCTCTTGAGACTACGTGCAGAGCCTTAATTTTACCGATATAGCTACATGCTGGGATATAACAGCAGCATGCATAAATAAAGCCCAGGTGCATGTATTTAAAGCGCTTAAAATGGAGAGCTCTCCATTTTAAGCGATATGGTGAGTGCAGGAAAATGGTGAGTGAATCAATTTTTAGTGTGTTTTAACCATTATTTGTATAAATCACTCACCATTTTAATTATTTCATTTTTTACAAAGCGAGTTTAAAAACATCATTAGATCAGTATCGTCTGCCCATACAGGAAGGTCTTTTATTGGCAGAATATCGCTGTAAGCTGCTGCTATTGCTTTGCGTTTCATTTCTGTGTCTGCCCGGGCATAGATTTCTGTAGTAGAGCAGTCACAATGCCCCAGGAAATCCCTTATGTATATAAGATTGACTCCGGATTGGAGCAGATGAACGCTTTTACTGTGCCGAAACACATGGGGTGTGACAGGAAATACAATGGTAAACTTTGGATCCTGTTCTGCCAGTTTTACGTATTTTTTAAGTATATAGGAAATACCCCATCGTGAAAGCTTATGCTTTTTCTGATTTACAAACAGATGAATCTCTCCTTTATTGATCGCACCATTGACTTTTTTACTGCTAAGATAATTTTTGAGGAGTTCTTTTGTTTTACCGGTAATAGGCACCTGTCGTTTCTTGTTTCCCTTGCCAGTAAGCGTAATGACTGAAGGGTTTGATATGCGGACATCTGCAATTTTTAGATCAATTAGTTCCTGCACTCGTGCAGCAGTGTCATAAAGGACTACCAGAAGCACAAGATCTCTCAGGCCTTCTCTAGTCATTGTATCCGGCTGCTCTAAAAGGATTTTCATTTCATCCCAGGTAAGAAATGGCACAATTGTCTTAGATCCTTTCTTGTTAGGGATACTGAGTATTTTCTGAATTTCATAGAGATTTTGGGGAGACTCTTTTTGAACATATCTGAAAAATGAATGCAATGGCACCAGACGCTGATTTCTTGTTGAAATTCTGCAGTTTCTTTCCTTTTCGATCCAGGGGAAGATGATGAATTGCTGCGAAACTATGATTTTTACTGATATTAAGCTTGATTAATGGTATAATAAATACACAAACGTAGGTTAATTTAGAGGGATCTTCAAAACCTCTTACTTGGTATAAACCGCCCGGTACATAAGCCGAGTTATGATCTAAAAATGCTTAAAAGATGTGTTTAAGGTTGTAAGAAAGAATATATTATTTTAATTTTCAATTCTAAAATAATTTAACCTTATGTAAAATATACTTTTATCTTTTGTATTAGTTCTTAAT
>SDBT01008973.1_pt1 | contig 16258 bp, 27 predicted proteins | sample 2277101 | NCBI WGS metagenome assembly SDBT01 (sample SAMN10404973, study PRJNA504765) | marine sediment metagenome | isolation source: marine sediment core GS10_PC15, 103 cmbsf | place: Arctic Ocean: Southern Knipovich Ridge | collected 2010 | reverse complement strand
CAACAATTCCAGGCGGCTCGTACAAAACTCCAAGGAGCAATCGATCATCACGACCGTCCGCGCCCTGCATAAACAGCAGCTCACCCTTCGGGGGATTGCTCGATGGCTGGAGCAGCATGACGTTCCTCGTCGCGGGAAGCCGACTTGGAATCATCGGCTTGTGAAGTCGATCCTTGGGCGAGAAGGGGTGCTTGAGACTCAAGTGCCTCAACCGTAACCGACAGGCGATAGCAGTCACCCCAGGATTTATAAAGCTCGTGGCCGCAAACCTGCGCGTCGTCACCCCACAAAACCCCAGTCAAAGCGTCCTCTACAGCGCGGGCCAGCTTCACCGTATCCGGCTTCGTGGTCGGATGTGATGGAGCACTGGCCTTAATCGTTCCCGCATTCCGACCTGTCCCGTAATGCCCCTTCGGCCTGGGCCTCTCGAAGATAAACACGACTGCAACCGCCCCGATCAACAAAGGGCCACTGTAAGCCTTCCTGGCTGCCGACGCCACTTCCTGTCTCCATGCCTTCAACTCCTTGCCTTTGTCGTGAATAGGAATCAACATCAGCCTGCCGTCTGGCCGCTTCCTAAAGCCCCCTTTACCATCCTTCACTGGCACGGTACGGGTGGACCCCTGTGTCATTGGCTTCCCGAACACCACAAAAGTGATCGTCATACTTGCTGCTCCTCACACTCTGCCACACGCCGCGGCCATTGGCTTGGCTCATGCCACACTCTCGGCTGGAGCTTAATGCACCCATTAACGCACCTCACATACTCCTTACTCGCCGAGAGCGACTCACCGCACTCCGGGCACCATCCATAGGGTGCCTTCTCCTTGTCAATGTACGACTCGCCTTTAATAATAAGGCACTCGGAGATCTTCTTGTTGCCTTGGTTACGGCCGCCGATCACAACCCAGTTCCACTCTGGATAAAGTTCGCGGTAAAGCGGATGATCGCTGTGCCGGATCACCACACGAGTATGCCGCAGTGACCGCAGCCAATCCGCCAACTCGCCGTGGTCTTCTTTAGTAAACTTGTGAACGTACTCACACCCCGCATCCTGCCACGGTGGGTCGATGTAGAGAGCGTTACTGGAGGCGTCCTTCCACTTGCCAGTCCACTCTCGCCAGTCGAGGCAGCGGCATTCGACGTTTTCGCGGAGGACACGATGCCAATAGCCGAGACCCGAGATGGCCGACCTCCATCGCTTAACTGAAGATCCGCCACTTGATGTCCATCGCGCCGCGAGAGGCTGCCTGCACTCCGAATCCGTGCCGGCGTTCGACCGAGACAGCCACACGTTGGCGAAATACGCCGCCGCCCATTCAGGGTCGACACGAGATTCGTCGCCGTTCGCTTCAATTCTCGCAAGCGTTCTACGCGCCTCGTCGAGCGAGTCAGGATGAACAAGGATCTTATCAACCATCCGCTCTAGCTGCGCATAACCTTCGCGACACGCGACCGTCTTAGCCAGCGTTATTACGTGCCTATGCTTGTCGGCAAGCAGGATTTGGCGGGCGTCGATGTGTACGATTTCCGAGCATCCCCCACAGAACGGAATGCCGACCAGGGCTTGTTTGCCAATCTCTCGGCCAATCAGCAGCGCGTTCATTCGCGCGCTGCCAAACCAAGGAGCCAGGGCTGTGAGTAGTGGGGCGTCTTTCATGATCACCTCATTATCTCCGTGTTAAGATTTGCAGGGTTTACTGGTCAGAAATCCGCCTGGGACCATCCCCCAGTGTTTTGCCCACTCACCAAGCCATTGCAACTAAACTGCATCCGCTCGGCGTTGAAGACCATATTGAAACTGCCCTGTTCCCCGTTTCGGTTCTTGCCCAGAATTAGTTTTGCATCCCGCGCACGCTGTTGACGGTGCAACAGCAATACCATATCGGCGTCCTGTTCCTGATCACCTGACTCTTTCAAATCAGACACTCGCGGTTCACGCACCAGACCCGTCTTCCTGTCTATCTCTTCAGCCGACCGATTAAGCTGCGTCAAGGCCAAAACAGGAATCCTCAACTCCAGAGCCAACCTTTTGAGATCCCATGCAATCTGACCCACCTGAAGATGCCGATCGACGGTCCGATCGGCCGGCGTGACGCGCTGGATGTAATCCACCACAACCAGAGACAAATCCACCCGAGACGCCAATTTCCGGGTGGCCCGCCGAATGTCCTGAACCGACAGCCCCGGCCGGTCATGCAACCAGATCGGCAACTGCCCAAGATGCTGGCTCGCAACCATCATCTCAACCGAGTCCGCCGGGCCGATGTCCGCAGATCGCACCCGTTGCAGCGACACCCCAGACGCCCCGCACAAGACCCGTAAGGCCAGTTCAGTTGTCCGCATTTCCAGGCTCGCCAGATATACCGGCTTCTGTGCGTCTGCTATGTGCTGCACCACCTGCAACGCCAGAGCCGTCTTTCCCGCACTGGGCCGCGCCGCCAGCAAGGTCAACTCCCCTGGAAACAGGCCGCCACACGCTTGATCAAAACTTTCCAGGCCAATCATTACGCCAGCCCGACACTTGCGCAGAAAAATATCATCAACCACCTGCGTCGCGGCCAACAATGCCTGGCTGAACTCGATTGGCTCGCCGGAGAACTCTCCCGTAGGAATCCTCTGCAACTGAGCCTCACAGTCGCTAATCACGTCCTCGATCGGTGCCGACTCGTCATAAGCGTCACGAAGCATCTCGGTCGCGGCATGAATTACACGGCAACGGCGGGCTTTCTCTCGCACGATCTTCGCATAATGGACGGCGTGAGCCGCCACCGCCACGGAGTTCATTACCTCCGCCAGGTAGGCTGCGCCGCCGACTGCCGCAAACTCCCCCTCTCGTTTCAGCCGGTCTACCAACAGCGCGATGTCCACCTGCGACCGATCCGCGTGCATCTGCATGATGCACCCATAGAGCTTGCGGTTGGCGTCGGCGTAGAAATCCTCTGGCGACAACAACGGCGCGATCTCATCGCACAACCGAGGGTCCAAAAGAAGACTCCCAATCACACCCCTCTCGCTATCTAAAGACTGCGGGGGCAGACGATCTAGAATTTCCGACGGTGGATGCTGCTGCATGATCACGCAACTCGTTTCGCGTTGTAGGTGTCAAGCGGAATCTGCCAGGGTTTCTCGGTTCAGCGCTAGGTCATTTGCAAACCAGGTGAACACAACCAGTAGGAGTAACTTCTGGCTCGTGTTGTCGATATTATGGGGCTGGAGAATTCTCCCACCTCGTGGCGCCCCTATTCCTCTATCAATATCTAGCCCACATGCGTTGCCAGGCACTGAGATATGTTCGGGACCCCAGCCGCCCCATGAAACTCGCAAATCCATTCCTGGCCGATACAACGGACGAGCGTTTGGACCCGCAGGCTTTTTAGCCTCCCAGCCGATGCCGCAATTATCGGGATCGTGAATTGCACCGTAGCCACACGAATCAAGCCAGAGCCGGCCCATATTATCCAGTGAAACATCTACGCTCTCTTGAGTCAACTCACGGTTGGCGACAAGTTTTCGCCACTCCGGATAGAGCTTAATACAGAATCCATGTCGGCCCATGTTGATATCTAGGCGAGGGCAAAGTCCGTCAATATCGTAATACACTGTCGTCTCCTTTCATTCCGAGGATTTACTAGTGGTTCTGTGTGATCACGCACCTTCAAACGCTATAAGCTCCTCATCCGTGACGTGGCGACAGCACGGCTCCATATCCTTAAACCGAGGCTTCACCTGCCGATCGCAACGATCGCACCTCACAACATCTACCATCATCCAATCGCACTCGCCGTCGGCCTCCTCGTCGTGGCGCACCCGCCAGACCTTGCCGCATTGCGGGCAGTCGTATATGGGTAAAAACATTAACTCCTCTGCTTTCTCCGCTTGGCCATCGCCTTGCGACTACGGTTCTTTTTGCGGCCCGCCTGACGGTGGCCCTTGGTCCGACGGATGCGATTCATTTCGTACTATCCGCAAGAGGAATTCAGTAAAGTGCCGAGGGAAGCGATTGCGCATCTTGGCGATATTCGCTTCCATAACGTCACTGAGTTCCAAGTCGAGAGCGTTGCAAGCCAAGGCAACGTACCAAAGCAAATCGCCAAGCTTCTCTTTTGCTGTGGTTGTGTCGAGTTCTTGGCCGTAGTACGCCCATCGCTTGACGACGTCCGCGAATTCTCCCGCTTCGCTCGACATCCCGAGACAACCATGCAGTAGTCGCGATGCAAGGCCATTAGACATATCGGGTACACGGAGTGATTCCGTACGGGACGCGAGCTTTTGATAGACTTGTGGATTCATGACTCATTCTCCTGAAACTTTTCTGTTATCAACTCCTCAACCCGTAGTCTTCCGGGTTCAACATGACCACCGGCATACAATACTCGGCCGCTATGTCTATCTCAGCCTGAACACCCTTTGACTCTTTGAATCCATCCAGGCGGAGCACCCATAGCTCTTCACACCCGGCAAGCATCTCCCGGTCGTACTGCTCCCAGTAGGCGAAGTCCAAAGGAAGGGCACCCATCACGGCAATCGGGTACGAATGCGCAATCGGGCTGAACACAAACTCACCACGACTCATCAAGACCGATGCGGCCTTACAAACATCTTCGAACCGCTTTTGCCGCACAGCCGGATCGGGATGGAAATAGGGGCTGGCAAGATAATTCATTGGTTTAGTGCTCCGGATAGGGTTCAATTACGGGTTCGGCAACAGTGGGACCGCCTCGGTTCTGGGTTCGTTCGAACCAGCTATTAAGGAACTTCGGCATCCCCCCAGCAGTCTTCCGTCGTTTTGAGTTAGTCTCCAGCCAGGCTTTGGCCTTCTTGTACTCAGATTCCCGATCGAGATCAGGGTACGCCTCTCGTAAGGTTGTAATCAAAGAGGCCGTTAGTACGAACGTCTTGACTTTACCCACACACGGGAACTCCATCTGGATACGGCCACACCCCGGTTTGGACGCCGTCAAAGACGGCTCCGAACTATCTGTTGTTATAGGAGAAGGAGACGGAGAAGGAGACGGAGTGTTCGCGTTTGGTTCGCGTTTGGTTCGTAGTGTGGGTGAACCACCCTTTGAACCACCCTTCACGTTGCCGGAAGTCGTACGCACAGCAGCCTTTGCGCGACGGACAGCCCCCGACCTTCTGCCTCCCTGACGGCTTTTCTCACTCCATCTGTCCCGTTCAGCACGCACTTCAAGCAGTCTTTTGTTCGCAATGCGCTCGCTGTGTTCGGGGTGTGGTTCGAAGCAATCGCGGATTATATCGTTACCATTATCGAACCACCCTTCGCCTAATTCAGAAAGCCTCGCTAGCGTGTGATCGTCAGACGGGAGGGAGCAGGTCGGATCAGTCCATTGGCGGCAAAGAAGTGTGAAGTACGCCCCCTGCTGCTCAAGACTCATCATGGCCCGAAGGTTCGAGCCAAGCCAATCCGAAGCATAAAAAGGGAATGCGGGGTCTTTACCCATTTCGCCAGCCCTCCATACGACAACCAATCCCAAACCAAAACACACTGTAAGTCAACGTTCCTGTTGCCGCCGATGCTCCCAAGCGTACTGATCGTAATGGCTCGCGGCGATAGCCTGGCGTGGTATTGTCGCCTTATTCTGCTTGCGCCGCGTCCCGCCCTCAATCGCCGTGATTTGGTCGAGGATTTTCCGAAACCGCCGCTCACCCTCTGGGGTCTCGGCGTAGCGGTAACGCGCAAGCTCCGCCTTTAAAAATAGAAGCAACTTCATGTCACTTAGCCTCTCGTGCCCTAATCCAACACCATTCCGCCGCCCGGTGCTCCACTTCGGCCTCTTCGAACTCCCGTGCAGCCTCCTCAAGCCTTCGTTCGGCTGCCGATAATGTCTGCCACCCCTTCCACCAAGCCAACAAACCAATCAGCATGAATGCGACCGAACCAATGAGGGCGAAGATCATGGCAAAGCTCCTGGCTCTTTCTTTCGCTACATTCACAGGTTAAAACGTGTTTGCTCTACGCCTTATCGTCCTTTTTGAATTCACGCACGAGCACTCGTGAGCACTCGTCTTGAAGCATGTGCGGACAATCACCAGTTAGGCAACCATGGAACTCCGCCTGCTTCCGTGCAATCCATTTAGCGAATTCCACAAGTCGCTCATCTTTACTTGTCCGCCGTATCGCCAATGTAAACTTAACCTCCAGCCGGCGGCGTTCATATTTCACCTCAGGGTCGCCATCACCGGCGTCATGATGCAACTCGCTTAATGCGATAGTCGCCAGTTCCTCAACGAGCGGCGCTGTTCCGAGTCGATCCATCAGCTTATCCTTTCTTTCGCCAACCAACCCCGGCCCGACGGGCTGATTCACCGGACCGGGGCACTACACACCACCATTGCCGTCTACCCCCCGGTGCTCCTCACAGGGCGGGACGCCTTGATCTTCTCTTCCATCTTGGTGATTTCCTTAAGCACCTGAGACAAACCATCCGGGCTCGAAAGCAGCGTCTCGTTCGCGTTGACCTTCTTTTTGAGTTCCCGCAAGCCGGTCAGACTCTCAGAAGACTGGGCTTCGTTAGAGTAGCGAGTCACAAGTCGGACCAACTCATTACTGGGCCCCACCTTAGTTGCCTCAGACTGGCCCTCTATGGGCGCCGGGGTCGCAGGGGGTTCTGGTTCAGGTTCGGCCGGCGGAGGCTCCTGGACAGGCGGCTGGGGCTGAGCGGGGACCGCGGGAGCCGATTGGGGTTTAACCACCGGCGTAGGAGTGGCTGGCGGAGGCGTCGAGGTGGGCTGATCGGGCGATACCTGTGGTTCCGAGCCAGGGGCAGCAGGGGAATAAGCCCCCGGAGGTGGCGGAGCGACGGGCAACGCGGCCGCCGGGGGCTTCGAAGCCTCTGCCTGCTGCGTCCGCATCTTTTCCTTGGCTGCCTCCACGGGCTGGAGCTCCGTTCCTCCCGGCTCCCCCACGACGCTCGCGAGCCCATCCAGTAGATCCCTGGCTGTCGTCTCTCCGCTTTTTAGGGCCGTCAAAATCTTCCGTAGCCTAAGTCGCTCTTGTTCAGTCCAGCCTAACTTAGCCGGTGACCCTACAATCAAGTCAAGCTGCTCGGTGTTAATGCCGTATGGCGCAAACGCTGGCACCACTTTTTGCTGAATCTCCTCGGGCGAGACCAGGTCGAGCATTTTCTGATCACAGGCGTCACGAAAGAGGGCCCTCACAATTCCAGGCGTGTTGTCTAGAATCAAATCCCGCCGAAGCTTGGCTTTCTCTGACTTGACTACGACGTTAAGAAAGCGGTCCTCCGGCGTCTGAACCATCCCGCCGCCTCGGGATTTATACCACGGTGAAACGATCCGCTCATCACTCGTTAGGTTACCGGCTGAATAGTCGACAAGCGTCCCTGTGATCTTGACTTGGCCCCTCTCGCCCTGCTCCATTGTTATCGCTAGGCGAGTGTAACCATAGATCGACCGAATCGACTCGGCAGCCCGGATACTAAGCCCTTCTGCGTATTTCTTTACCTTGCGGGTTTGCAGATCCTTGACACCAACCGGCGACTTGTCGCACGCAGGGCAAACTGTCTCTCGTGTTAGTAAGTTGACTTCAAACTTGATTGCACAATGTGGACACGTAACCTCCGTGACCGTGCCCACTGGCTTACTGTAGACTGCTTCCTCGGCCGCCGCCGGGTAAGCGTCAATAAGCGCCCGTAACTGCTCGACGATCTTCACGGGGTCGCGTGGCTCGGCCCTGGCCACGGAAAATATCTGCTCGTTTTCCATCTTTAGCAGCATTATACTAGGGGGAAGTGATTGCACCGCATCAAGCGGCATTCCCCGGTCTCGCGCCTGGGTTACGAACCCGGCAGGAGCTTCCTGATTGGCGGGTAGCTGTTCTGGGTTTCCTTGTGACATGATGTCTTATTTCTCCTGTGTGAAAGTGTTGTACGTCACGTCAACTACGCGTTCGACGTGATAAACCCGTTCGCAATCAGCGCATGGATGCTCACCCTCCTTAAACTCAAAGCTGTCACCATGCTCGTAGCCGCAATGCGGGCAGACGATTTCGTCCGTCCCCTGTGTGTCGCCAGTGAACTCAGCAATCCGTTTTGCGACTCGCTTACGGTGGCACGGTGTACATAGCAAACCCTCTCCGTAGTAGCAAAACTCATCGCGTGTGCCGCAATCGTCGCACCGATAATGTTCCTCGCAACGCCACGTATACTTAGTGTCCTTGGCCTCGCAAATCTCGCACACATTAAGCATCTTCACTCTCCCTTTGTAAACAACGGACGTGGTAGTGCGGTTTCAAACGCCAAGGTAGGCATGCCGCAACATGCCAGCCCTACGCACCGGGCGATCGCCGTGTCCCACTGATTTCGGCACCACGTCCGTCGCAAAAACTACTTCCCCCCTGGAAGATCCTCGATTCGCCCTGGTGCATCCCGAGGCATCCGGTCCCGGAATGTCTGGATATTCATAATCTCCGCTGTGAAATATATCACGCCACACCACTCGCAAAATCGCTTCGTGCTGTTCGCCCGCAGCCACTCCGCAAACGCGAGCACGTGTGGAAGCCAGGGCACATCGTCGGCGTCCATCATCTGCACATCCTCGCGGCATATGCCGTTGGCGGCAATAAAAGCCTTTGATCGTAGCCGAGAGTGTTCCTGTGTTAGATCGCAACTCCGCCTGGTGAGTTGGAGCCTCTGTTCTTCAATGTTGGCTAACTCGCGTTCTATCTGTTCTATGCGTTCCATTTCACTTCCCCTCCGTGTTTGGGGTAAGAGCGACGTGCTCTTGTGCTGCCCTTGCCGCTCGCCAACTTGAATAACACTCATGGATAAAGCTACCGGCTCCATCACTGTCTGCAAAGATCTCCATTCCCCCAGCCGCCGGCCTATCAAGGTCAGTGGGCCACCACACGACGTCTGTAGCGGACACAATCACGCCGTCTATTGTCTTGTTGGCCATTGTCACTTCCCCTTCAGTAGCTTCCGGTCGGGTAATAGATTTTCAGCCAGCATCGGCTTCATAATCTGGAGGATCTTTGCCTTCTCTTTGAACAAGAACGTTCGAACTGGGGCGCTCTTGTACGTATACTGGGAATGCAACTCAGGATGATCGGCTTCGAACTTCTTCGCATCAAATCGACTAGCGGCCTTCGCTGTCTTCCACGTACAAAGCACCTCCTCACCGGCAGTAAGCACCTCGTCCGCCTCCATAAACCGTTTCAGCTCAGCCTCAAGTCCCTCCTTGAGGTTCTCCAGCTTCTTGAAATATTCCCGCACGGCCAGCAGATGACCGCCGATCTCCAGGGCATCCTGAGACGCCTTGCGTTGCCGGGGCCGGCTGATCGGCCACCGCATGGATACGTCAGCGTCATTGATCGGCTCAGGGGGAGTCCTTGCCTCGACCATCTCCCAGAAACGCGACTCCTCGGAAATCATCAACCCTTGAAACTCCAAGTCGGCAAGCACCTCATAGATGGCAAACTCGAAATCACCAAACAGCACGGGGACATGGCACACACCTACATCAGACACCACCATGTTGTGCTGGCACTGGAACAGGTAGATAAGTGGAATCTCACTCGTCCAAGCATCGCCCCATGCCTTCTCTGGTGACGCCCTACCGCCAGGCGGGCACTTCCATCGGGACGTCTTGGCCTCAATTATTGGGGAGCCCTCCAGTGTTACGCCATCCAGGCTGGCCCGCATGAATGGGTACCGCTCACTTATAATTGAGTCTTCCCTTTGTTGGACTACGGTCCCCGTCGCGTCCATGTACATCTGAAGAACTACCGGCTCCAGCAAATGGCCCCGCCTCTGATCGAACGTCTCGGGACCACCGTGACCACCGTGACCGTCTAGGTATTGGACTTTTTCCGTGTAGAGGCCCAGCCGAGTAGTCCACGGGGAGCAGCCGCAGGCAGCCGCGGCGTCAGAGCCGCCAATGCCCGTAGCTCGCTGGGCCAGCCATTCTTCACGTTTTATCATCACTTACACCCTCTTCTCGCTTGATCGCCGCCGCAACCTCGTCACGGTGAATCGGGACTTCCGCGGGAAACACAAACCCCAGCCAGACTTTGCTGCCAACCACTCGCACCACGACAACACGACCGCCATCGCCAACGACGACGCCCTCGTTGGGATGCCTTGAAAGCACTAACATGAGATAAGCCCCTCCTGGGCATGGAAAAAAGATTCTCTTCGTTGAAACTTTACGTGATTGACACTAATTCACGGCAAGATGGCGGTCATATTCGTGACGTGCCCGTCCTTGTCACGGGTAGTCAGCATCACGGCTGGTTGGTTTGCATCTCTGTAGAGAACGCTATGGGCGTCGACCAGTCTATCTTCTGGCTCGAAGTCATCGGTCACGTTCGCTGTGATGCAACACAACCCCTCTTCCTTGTTGAGTGTGAATCCCAACAAATGAGCTATCTTGTGTTCCAGGCAAATGGCAATGATCTGTTTCATCAACGGGGAAATCTGCGCATCGTACACTTCCTCTTTTGTCTCGGATGTTTGTCTCATTTTTGAGTCCTTTCGCGATGGTTTCTGGTTTTGGTAAGGCAAGTAAGTCAGTGCCAAGCCAAAGGACCGCCGGGCGCGGCCGAGAAACTGAACGCCACCTCAAGAACACGGCGCGCACAAACCCGGCGGTCCACATGGAAGATCAAAAGAGGAACAGGCATCTTACGACGCCTCTTGGTATGAGGGTGGCGATCTCAGAACGTCAGCCACCTTACCATAAAACACGATAGGCCGTCAACAGGTTTCTATCGCTTTTCGGGAATTTTCCGAATAACCACCTCGGCCCCCAGAGCGTCGGCAATCTGGAGCACGGTGCTGAGATTTGGAGTACGCCGACCTCGCTCCATGTCGCAGATGTACCCGGGGGTCTTGGCGGAAAGGCGCGCAAGCTCAGATTGCGACAATCCGTTATCCGCTCGGATCGTCTGCATTTGCGCAAGAAACCGCTCGACTCTCTTTTTACTCTCAAGACCCATCGCGGTGGCACCCCTTGGCTACACATCCTTCAAACGCCGCCCTAAACATCGCCTCATGCGACAACTGGCGGCCTTGCTCTAGTACATCCTCATCTTCAGGCTCGACGGCCCGGCCCATATAGACCTCAAACAGCTTCGTCGCAAGCTGGGTACAGATGTCGTCCTGTTCGGAACCGCTCATGGCTAATTAAAATTTCGGTCCAAAGGTTCGTACGGCCAGCCACATTAGCCAGGCTTTCACGGTGTACAGCCGGTCACGGTCGGCAGCAATGTGGCGGCCTATCCATGTTTTGGCACGCTCAAAGTGCCTCGGATGCTTGGCCATGATCGCCTCGAAAAACATCCAATGGACTTCTTTTGATGTCGGATACGGTTCATCCGCGGGATCCTGCGTCTCCCACTCGTCGTACCGCTGACCCATATCGCAGTACGGATCGTGCAGCACCGAGGCCCACCGGTAACCTCCAATGTAACACGGAAACAGGCGACGAAAGACCCACGGGATCGATGCCCCGTTGATTATGTCACCCTCACCGGCAATCCACTGCTTGCCACGCCGATCGACATAGACGAATTTATCAAGCAACTCCATCGACCTGCCGTCGGCCAACCACTTGGCCTTGACGGTGCCGATAAAGTAGCCCCATGGGTTTTTAGAATCGGCTGGCTTGCGCACGTCGGTCTCCACTTCTCACTCTGTCGGTACTAGGTCGAGGATGTACCGCGTGTCTGCGTCGATTACCGGGGCCACCTCAACAGGCGGGGGCGGGGGTGGTTGCTCTGTTTGCATGGCTGATTTTATCCCAAATCCACCGACCGCGAGTGATGCTAGCGTCACGACTCCCATAATCACGGCCGGCACCGTGCCGGTGCCTTTGCGGTAGTCGTCGCAAACGATAAAGTCACCAGCCATTTCTGCACCTTTGGGTTTCTGGCCATTGGTGACGCCAGGCACCTTGGCCGCCGCGTATTCGGCCACCCGTTGCCGATCTGCGGCAGCAAGTTCCTTCAAGTCGTTGGCGAATATTCCGTCAATCGCTGTGTCGATCTTCGCCGCCTTCCCCATGTACTGGCTCGCCGCTTCGTCTATCGTCGCCTTGAGAGTCGGTGAGTTTGCGAGCCGCTTTCTCAATACTCTTGCGGCGAGCCGTGAGAACATGATTTGTCCCCTTTCCGAGGAAGGCTACGCGAAGATCAAGATTGGTTGGCAGGCGGGGCATTAAGTTGGCGTTCCGCCCTGGCCGGCAGGTTGCTGCGATCGCGATTGTCCGCCACCCGACTCGCCGATGATGCGTTGCGTCAAGCCCTCTCGCATCCCCACCTTTCCTTCGAGCATGCCAAGTCGACCTTGCTCCATTACGAACGCATGGCCCTCGGCTTGGGTGACAATCACCGCTTCCATTGCTTCCGCTGAACGTTCAGATACGGACATTAACGCAACTCCTTCTCCCGCAACGGGGATGTCTAGGGTGTCGGACATTTGCTACTCCGACGAAACAGGGACTAATCGTAACTTGAGAGGTTTCCCCAGCGGGGCGGTGGCTTCGTTGATTATGTCGCCTGGCTTGGCGTTTCGGATACGTTCCCGTAACGCCGAACTATCTGCTGGATTAGCCATGACGGTTTGTAGTCGAACAGGTGGCAGGCGTTTGATGACTTCTTCGACCAGGGTGTCGTAGTCGATGGCCGGCGATTCACCTGGTAGGCCTGGCTCCCCTCGTTCACCCTGCTCACCTGGTAGGCGAGCCACGGCCGCCAACGCGGCGATGGCCTCGGCATTCTGCTGAATGAGGGCCCGGAGGTCGTTGCAGTCCGTGGCCGGTTCCGGTGTGGTTAGCGGGGCAGGAATGACGGGCTCGACTGATTCGACTGGCCCCGTCTCACCACTCAACACGATTTCCAGCCGCTGGAGGAAGTCCGCGATCGCCTCGACGGGAACTGCCGCACTTCCTTGGCTGCCGTCGTCGTCCCATGTGCCCCAGAGAATACCGACCAAGGCCCCGTTGCCGTCCAGCACTGCGCCACCCGAGTTGCCGTCCTGTGATACCACATCAATCTTCAGGCTGCCCAAAGACTGTCCTCCCATGGGCAAAAATCGCCCCGTAATCCTGCCCCGCTGGCGGCCAAACCGGCCAAGGGGATAGCCGATGACTTCCACGGGAGCCCCAGACTCCAAACTCTTCCCCAAAGTAACCACCGGCACATCCAGAGGAGGAACGATCAAAGCGGCCAGGTCGTAGCCGTACTTGTCTCTATGCCACTCGATCGGCCGAACACCTGCTACGGATCGCACTCCGAGCGCGGCAACGTGAAAGCACGTCAGCACCACACCGCGGCCGCGGATCGGCCCGACGTAGACGCCGGCCGCTGAGATCGGATCGGTGCCAACAAGAACCGGGACAACAAACGAATTACGCACAACGGGCACCAACGGACGCCGCGCAATGTCTTGCCAGCGGTTGACACCGACCCCGATTCCAACGCCGATACTGCACCCGGTCTCACAATCGACACCAGGCGGGCACCAGGCCGGGCCAGCAGGGAAGGCGGGCAGTGCAAGCAACAACATCAGCAGGATCACAGCAATCGCGAACGCTAGGAGGTCGCGTCTCATTAGTGCCAAGCCTCCTATAAGGGGGGGCAGGTAAACCCTGCTGGCGTATTCTTGAGTACATGGTCTAAAAGACGACTCTTCATACCCATCCTATCCGCTATACACAAAAGGGCAATACCATTTTCGACTACAGCCGCCTCAAGAGCCCCGCTATTGGGTGGACCTCCTCCGACTGGCAGGGGTGGACCTCCGGATGGGCTTCTTCTTGGTTTTGTAGGTCATGCCGCCAAAGCCATACCACGCAAGTATTGAAGCCGCTGTACCACCAGAAAACCCAAGTTCCTTAAATGACTCATAGATGTCACCGAACGTCAATGAGACAGTGTTTTGGGTAACCAACTTCCCCAGCGTTATCTCGTCGCCCTCGTAAGTCTTGCCTGTAGTGAGTGAACGTTCAGTCGAAACAAAAGGCCCCCCTTTCGATACAAGATAACGCCCGGCGATAGAAAGCGAAGCGTCCATCTCCTTTAGTTGTTCCTTAGTGAGTTCGCCCCCCCCCATTTTTCGAATGGTGTTTATCATGTTGGCTGACAACCGAATTCCAGTCCGCGCCGTTGAACCCAGTCCGCCCGTCATGTCGATGCGCCGCCTTCCGATTCGTAGCTTGCCGCCATCAGGATGAAATGGGTCCAGGGTGAACGACCAACCCGTCTCCTCGTCATCCCCTGGATCTCCGAGCATCTGCTGCATAAAGTTCGATATCAAGAAGTAAAACACGTATTTGCCCGCAAGGGTTAAAGCGTACTCCCGTGCGATCAATCTCCGCACCCGCCATGTGCCTCTGCCCGTGTGCTTCGCCCATAACGCGCTACCCGCTAAATGCTGAAAGTGCCCAACGTATCCGCGTGGCGACCAGAAGATATTGGCCGCAGCAACGGCGGTCTGCACAAACTTGCCCACATCCCCTCGCCATGAAGCAGCGTTGACGAAGTGCCCCATAATCTCCAATTCCTCCTTGCTCAGGGAAGACGGCCCTTGTTTAGCAAGACCCAGCTTAAACAGAAGGCGCTCCGTTAGTCCGGGGTTACTCAGGGCAGCATGTAGAGCCTTAAACGCCACAAGCCGCTGCTGGTTGCCCTGCGAGACAAATGCGCGACCCGATGGTCTCACCACGCGACGGCCCCACAGCGGAATGTGTTCGGGCCAATGCACAGCGTATTCTTCCTAACGAGCGACGGCCGCACTATCCATATCGGTTAAGTCTAATCCCCCATCAGCCGTGATGCCATTCAGCACAAACGGATCATTCCGAATATCCTCCTGGACCTCAAACGCCCGCTCCTCTGTCCACATAGCGCCTGTGGAACGCACTTGCGCCTGGGCCGCTTTTATGGGCCGCCTCATCGCTAAAGTAAAACCCTGCCGACCTATAAAGCTCTGATCAGGCCCCGACAAGAGCGTCTTAAAGCCTTTGAATATTATAAAAGGGAGGCGTACAGCCTTTTCTTGCCGGTTAAACTCATTCCACCGAATACGTTCAGCCTCCCTAGCCACGTCCCTTTTGGCATTCTCGACATCCACCTTGAGTTCCAAACCCTCCCTGTCCATGTCCCGCTTGCGTATAGGCTTCCTGGGCGGCAACTTGCCCGTCCGCTGCATCTTAGCCAGCGTATCCGCAAGATCCGCCTTCCGCTTCGCTAATTGCCGCTTGCGAATGGTTAGCCATTTCTGGTACTCATCAGCCTGGTAGGCCGGGTCTGCCTCTCTTAGTTCGTCTCGAATTGCCCTAAGCTCCTCCAGCCGTGCCAGGTTAGCGTCTAGTTGCGGCGACGTCAGCGGGTCCGGCACTATCCGCTTCAGGCTCTCTTCGAAGTCCTCGATCTGCTGCTCAAGCTCCTGGATCATCGGCCCAATCTGCTGCTCTGCCGGCAGCGCGCGAATCGCATCGAGACGCGCGCGGGCATCAGCCAGTTCGCTCCGCTCGCCAATCTCCGTACCTATGTCAGCAACTCTGTTCCTGGCGGCTTTCTCGGCAATCTGCAACGTGCTCTTGAGTTGCTTCTCTGATGTGGCCCTGAGATTGGGGTGCTTCTTCCGCTCCTCGTTGAATTCCTGTCGCTTTGCGCGTTCCTCGTCAGTCGCCTCTCGCCTCTTAAATCCCATGCCAAGAGGCGGTTCCCCCTCTTTCATTCCCTGGATATTTTCAATCAACGAAAGCCGCCGCTTGATGTCCGTCAGTTCCTTGCTGGTTTTGTCTTTCCTTGGAGCACGAATGTTTCCACGGCCGGAGATCAGGTCGTTAGTCTGTCGCTCCGTAATGTCAGGGTTAATCGCCACGAGAATCTGATGAACAGCATCCCTCACCTGCTCCAACCCATGCACACCGGACTCAATAACCGCCCTCGCCAGCCTATCAACAGAACCGGCCGTCATCTTTCCAGACTCATGGAACTTCTTGTTGATTCCAGCAGCACGCTTCTCCACCACCGCTTCCGGAGAGGTCTTCGTAAACTGCTCCGGCGCATCCGCCAGCCGCGTCTGACTTGCTTGCCAAATGGCATTCAGGTGTGGCCTGATCGCTTCGCCGAAATCCCCTACCATACGCTTCGACCACGCCGCCACGTCCGTCACGCCGCGTTTGATGTAGTCCGCCCCTACGATCGCCAGATCAGGTAGTGACTCAAGTGCAGCGGCGCCAGCGCCCCCAATATCAAACGCTATGCCCG
>SDBT01008972.1_pt1 | contig 16258 bp, 9 predicted proteins | sample 2277101 | NCBI WGS metagenome assembly SDBT01 (sample SAMN10404973, study PRJNA504765) | marine sediment metagenome | isolation source: marine sediment core GS10_PC15, 103 cmbsf | place: Arctic Ocean: Southern Knipovich Ridge | collected 2010 | reverse complement strand
TTCGGGCTTTTCATTATATTTAGAGGTTGTGAATTTGTTCACAATAGAAGAGTGATTGTAGTACTATGTCTGTTATTTGTCCCTTCAAAGGTCTAAGGCCCAGGCCGGAATATGCCGCACAGGTCGCCTCGCCTCCCTATGACGTTTTGAGCAGTGATGAGGCGCGAAAACTTGTAAAAGGGAATCCGAATTCGTTTTTAAGAGTTAATAAACCAGAGGTGGATTTCGATGCCGACACCTCAATCTACAGCGAGCAGGTTTATCAGCGCGGTAAGGAGAATCTTGAGAGATTAGTAAATGACGGCATCATGTGCCGCGACGGGAGTCTTTGTTTTTATCTCTACCGCTTGACAATGAACGAACAAAGCCAGACCGGATTGGTGGCCCTGACCTCGGTTGAAGAGTACGACAACGGCAAAATAAAAAAGCACGAGCACACGCGCCCGGAAAAGGTGGACGACCGCGCCAATCACATCATGTACGTTCAGGCGCAGGTGGGCCCGGTTTTTTCCATCTTCCGCTGCCGGCCGCAAATACGGGCAATCTTTGAAAAGATCGCTCAAGACCCTCCGGGATATGATTTTGTAAGCGAGGATGGTGTGCGCCATCAGATGTGGGTGGTTGCCGACGCCGAACTGATTGACAACCTTGTGAGCGCTTTTGCCGGCTTGCCGGAGTTATATATCGCTGACGGCCACCACCGCTCGGCTGCCGCCGCTGAGGTCGCGTGCCGCTTGAAAGAAAAGAATCCGAATCACAGCGCGCAGGAGCACTACAACTTTTTCCTGAACGTGATATTCCCCGATGATGAGCTTCGCATCCTGCCCTACAATCGGGTGGTCAAGGATCTAAACGGCATGACTGCGGCGCAACTGCTGGAAAGGGCGAGCGAGAAATTCGCCGTGACACCTCGTCCCGACCCGGTCGTGCCGAGTAAAAATTACCGATTCGGCCTGTACTGCGATAAGAAATGGTTTGAACTTGAGGCCAAAGCAGGAACCTACGACACCCGGCACCCATCGGAGTCGATTGACTCGGCGGTGCTTTCCAGCAATTTCCTGACGCCGATCCTCGGCATCGAAAACATTCGCACCGACAAGCGGATTGATTTTGTCGGCGGTATTCGCGGTGTCGGAGAACTGATGCGGCTGGTCGATTCCGGTCGGTACGCAATAGCTTTCTCGTTATATCCCGCCTCGGTGGAGCAATTGTTGAGGGTGGCTGATGCCGGTGAAGTGATGCCGCCCAAGTCAACCTGGTTTGAACCAAAACTACGAAGTGGAATGGTTGTAAACTTACTTGATGAATAACTAAGAAAGGATCGTTGCAATGAACTTTGGGCAGCAGATTCGGTGGGCGGCAGATGTCCACATCTGCCCCGTTTGAATGTGGCATCACCTTTGTGAATGCACATACAAAGAAAGGATTATTACCATGCTGATACTGATTTCAGACGCTTTTCATCCCAGCTTGCCCGGGATCCTCTCCAAGTACGGGGAAGTGACCGACGACAAAAGCCGCCTGGCTGAGGCGGAGATAGTGCTGGTCCGCAGCAAGACCAAGGTTACCAGAGAGTACATCGACAGCGCCCCCAAACTGAAAATGGCTCTCCGGGGTGGAGTGGGACTTGACAACATTGATCAGGAGTACGCCAAGGAAAGGGGAATCATCGTCCAGAACACCGCCGAAGCTTCCACAACGGCGGTGGCGGAGTTGGCCTTCGCTTTAATGATTGCCCTTGCCAACGAGATACCCAAGGCTGACCGATCGATGCATGAGGGGAAATGGCTTAAGAAGGAACTGAAGCGGGTGGAGCTGTACGGCAAGACACTTGGTATCCTCGGCCTGGGACGTATCGGCCTTGCCCTGGCAGCGCGGGCGCGGACTTTCCAGATGCGGGTGCTCGGCTGGCATCCCGACGTCAATTTCACGGACTTCGCCGAGATCCGCTCGAACATGAAAGAGGTCCTTAACGAATCGGACTTCGTTTCCCTGCACATGCCTCTCATGGATGACACCAAAGGAATCATAAACAAACAGACCCTGGCTGAGTTCAAAAACGGCGCCTATCTCATCAACACTGGCCGAGGGAAGGTCTGTATCGAACAAGACGTAGCTGAGGCGCTCAAAAGCGGCAGACTGGCCGGTTTTGCCACCGATGTCTGGTACTCTGATCCGCCGGAAAACTCTCCGCTCTTCGAGGCGCCTAACTGTATCTTCTGTCCGCACATCGGTGCCTCCACAACGGAGAACATGCTGAGAATCGGAGTGATAATAGAGCGCCTTATCGGGGAGTACGTAGAAAAGAAGTAAACATGGTATTGAACATAAAAGAAACAACGTTTCCGAAATTTCTGAGGTGGAACTATGACTGCTAGAGTTTATAATTTTAACCCCGGCCCGGCGACCCTGCCGCTGGAAGTCTTGCAGCAGGCGCAGCGGGAGCTGCTTGATTATCGCGGGACGGGGATGTCGGTGATGGAAATATCCCACCGGTCGCCCGAATTCGATGAGATCAACAATAGCGCCATGGCGCTGACCCGTGAAATCCTGGGGCTGGGGGAGAACTTTAAGGTCCTCTTTCTCGGCGGCGGCGCTTCAACGCAGTTTGCCGTAATTCCCCTGAATTTCCTCCCCTCAGGGAAAACGGCCACCTATGTCGACACTGGTTCCTGGTCGAGTAAAGCGATCAAAGAGGCGCAGAAGATCGGGAAAGTGCACGTTGCCTTTTCGTCCAAGGACGAAAAATACAAACGAGTTCCCAAACCGTCCGAGATAGACCTCCCGTCAGAGGCCGCCTATCTTCATGTTACCTCCAACAATACCATCTTCGGCACGCAGTGCCATCAGTTTCCCGACAGCGGCAACATCCCTTTGATATGCGACATGTCCTCCGATATTGCTTCCCGCCGCCTTGATTTCAGCAAGTTCTCCCTGATTTACGCCGGGGCGCAGAAGAATCTTGGTCCGGCGGGAGTCACGGTGGTGATTATACGCGAGGACCTGCTGGCCAAATGTCCCGACAACCTGCCGACCATGTTCAGTTATAAAACCTATGCCGAGAAGAATTCACTGTACAATACCCCCCCGGCCTTTGCTATCTACATGGTCAAGCTTGTGCTGGAGTGGATCAAGGAGCAGGGTGGACTTGAGGCCGTTGAAAAGGTTAATATCGCCAAGAAAGAGCGCGTCTACGAGGTGATGGACAACAATGCCGACTTTTTCCGGGGGACGGTCGAACCTGACAGCCGCAGTTGGATGAATATCACCATGCGCCTGCCCACCGAGGAGCTGGAAAAAAAGTTCATCACCGAAGCCAAAGCAGCCGGATTTGTCGGTCTGAAGGGGCACCGCAGTGTCGGTGGGATACGTGTTTCTATGTACAATGCCATGCCGCTTGAGGGCGTAGAGAAGCTGGTCGCCTTTATGAAGGCATTCAAGAAGGCAAGTTAGTCTTTGTAGGGCAGAGGCCCTTGTGCTTCTGCCATCAATTGAGTTGGCGGAACCGCTGTGGGTTCCGTCTTGAGTCCCGACGTTTTTCCTTGTTCAGGAAATCGTGACCGCAGTCGATACGGCGGGCCTTACAGATATCTTGTCCATGGTCGATGATAAGGATAGGCATTGCCTGTCCAGATCAGGCAGGGAAGGACCTGCATGTTGATAATATTTGCGACGTTCGCATATTACGGGTGGCCGGGTATTTGACATTTCCTGGAGACTATATGAGAAAAATCATCGTGCTCTTCATTTTGGTGCTCTTTGTCGGCAATGTCAAATCTGAGGTGGCGATCAATATCGAACGAGTACAGTGCGTGTCCCTGGGGCAGGTGGTTGAGGTGGCCATTACCCTTGAGAATCCTTCACCCGGCCTTGAAATGGGAGGTTTTGATCTTCTTTTCCGATACAACTCGGCTCTCAGTTTGCAGACTGTGGAAATGGGCCAGCTCCTTGTTGACTGCCAATGGGAATACTTCACTTTCAACCTAACAGGAAATAACGGCGTACGAATTATCGTCATAGCCGATATCAACAACGGCCCGTACCACCCCACTTGCTATGGCGATTCGTCGGGAGCGCTGGCAAAAGCAACGTTTCAAATAACCAACGACCAATCGGCTGAGGGCGATTTCCTGCAGATACGATGGTGGTGGTATGACTGCGGTGATAATACTATTTCATCCAGGACCGGGGACACCCTTTTTATCTCTGAGGACGTCTACGATTTTGACGGCGACTCGCAATTCGTCATTACCTATGATGCTACTTTCCCGACCCCATTTGGTGCCCCCGGCGAATGCCTGGGAGGCAGCAGTGGGGTGGAGCGCTTTATTGACTTCTACAACGGCGGCATCGATGTCACGGGCAACGACACCGAAAGCCCCGTCGCCAACTGTCCGGCTGATATAACGGTTGATAACGATCCCGATCAGTGCGGGGCAGTGGTAAGCTTCAGCGCGACGGTAGACGACAACTGTCCCGGGGCTGTCATCGACTGCACGCCTGCTTCCGAGACGTTCTTTACCGTTGGAACGATGGTTGTCACCTGTATTGCGATCGATGCTTCCGGCAACGCCGATACATGCCTGTTCAACGTGACGGTGAACGATACCGCAAACCCTGTCGCCAACTGCGCGTCAGACACAACGCTTGATAACGACCCCGGCCAGTGCGGAGCCGTGGTCGATTTCAGCGCAACGGTGAGCGACAACTGTCCGGCTTCGATCCACTGCACGCCTGCTTCCGGAACATTCTTCACCGTTGGAACGACACCCGTCATCTGCGTTGCGGTAGACGGGAGTGGATACGGCGATGTATGCACCCTGAGTGTAACGGTCAACGACACCGAGGCTCCGGTAACCGGTTGCCCGGACGACATAACCGTCGGCAATGATTCCGGCCAATGCGGGGCGGTGGTAAGCTTTGACGTTCTGGGGTCGGACAACTGTTCCGGCGTGACGGTAACGGTGACGCCGCCTTCAGGTTCCCAGTTCGGCATCGGGACAACGCCGGTACAAGTGATAGCCACTGACGCTGTCGGTCATGCCGACACCTGCCAGTTTAACGTGGTCGTGAACGATACGGCGAAGCCGATTGTCGATTGTCCCCTTGACATCGAAGTTCCGAACGATAGCGGCGAGTACGGCGCTATCGTGAATTATGATCTCTCTGCCACCGACAATTGTCCGGATGTAGCCGTGTCGGCCAATCCGACTTCCGGCACGCTGTTCCCAATAGGCACAACACCAGTCGAAGTGGTAGCTACCGACGTGGTCGGGAATGCCGATACATGCTATTTCAACGTCACTGTAATGCTCAACGACCCTGATGGCGATGGGCTGCCCGATTGGGCTGACAACTGCCCGGAAGATTACAACCCTGACCAAACCGATACGGACAGTGATGGGCTTGGTGATAGCTGCGACGTCTGTACCGATATTGACGGTGACGGCTTTGGTGATCCGGGATTCCCCGCCAACACCTGTGAACTTGACAACTGCCCGGAAAAGTATAACCCTGACCAAACCGATGCGGACGGTGATGGGCTTGGTGATAGCTGCGACGTATGTACCGATACCGACGGTGACGGCTTTGGCGATCCGGGATTCCCCGCCAACACCTGCGAACTTGACAACTGCCCGGAAAAGTATAACCCTGACCAAACCGATTCGGACAGTGATGAGCTTGGTGATAGCTGCGACGTATGTACCGATACCGATGGTGATGGCTTTGGCGATCCGGGATTCCCTGCCAACACCTGCAGTCTCGACAATTGTCCTGATGAATACAACCTGAACCAGGCCGACACCGACGGTGACGGTGTCGGTGATGCCTGCTGTTGCGTCATACGAGGCAACATCGACGGCGACGGGGGCATCAACATCGCTGATTTGACATACTTGGTTGAATACCTGTTTGCTAGCGGTGACCCGCCGCCCTGCCCCGAAGAGGGGAATACCGATAGCGTTGGAGGAGTCAACGTTGTTGACTTGACCTACCTGGTGGAATACCTATTTCAGGGTGGTGATCCACCACCGCCGTGCCCGTAGGTAAGCTTTGCCGTCTGCGTTGTAACAGCTACATCATATCATCGGGGTCGACGTCGATGACGACCTTGATCGACGAAGCCACCTTGAAACGGGGCTGGCGGTTCTCCCAGTCGGTGAGCATCCGCACAAACTTCACAACCTGACGAGTCTTCACAATTAGATGACGCCGATAACGTCCGCGCAAATAGTACAGCGGACAGGGCGCCGGGCCGAGAAGGTCGACTTTGAGACTTGCGGCTTTAATCATTTCACTCAGTCGGTCTCGAAACGACAGAGCCGATGACTCCAGCTTCTTCTCATCAGCCGAGGAGAGGATACAGTTGACCAGCCGCAAAAATGGAGGGTAGAGGAGCTGTTCACGCGAGCGAATCTCGCGCTCATAAAAGGTCTGGTAGTCCTGGGCGGCGGCATCGTTGATGACATCGCTGTCGGGATAATACGTCTGGATCAGGACTTCGCCCGGCCTCTCGGCTCTTCCCGAACGGCCGGCCACCTGCAAAAGCTGCGCAAAGGTTTTCTCCGAGGCGCGGAAATCGGGGAAATCCAAACTAAGATCGGCGGCCAGCACCCCTACCAGCGTCACTCCCGGAAGGTCCAGCCCCTTGGTGACCATCTGCGTTCCCAGCAGCAGGTTGTATTTCCTCTGGGCAAACTCGGACAGTATCCGGTAGGCTTTTGTCCGTCCCGCAGCCGAGTCGGAGTCAAAACGAACCGCCGTGGCGCCCTCGAACAGGCGCGGGATGGTTTCTTCCACCTTCTGGGTTCCCGCGCCGAGGTAAAGAATGTCGGATCCGCCGCATTTTGAACAGCGATCATGCCCGGCGGTCACGAACCCGCAATAGTGACAGGAGAGCTTGCGACCGGCTTTGTGATAGGTCAGGTTTACTCGACAGTGAGGGCAATGCGGCACATAGCCACAGTCTGCACATTTCAACTGAGGAGAATGACCACGCCGATTGAGATAGAGTATGACCTGTTCATCCCGTTTGAGCCGGCTTTGAACCTCTTTCTTTAGTGGATATGAAAAAAACGGCAGGTCTCCGCGTACTCTCTCGGTGCGCATGTCAACCAGTCGTACCAGCGGAAGAGTAGCGCTGCCGGGACGTTTTGTCAGGCGGAGAAGACGATACCTCCCTGAGCAGGCATGGTGAAACGATTCTATTGAAGGCGAGGCCGATCCCAGCAGGACCGGAACGTCGTTGATCTTGGCCCGCATGATGGCACAGTCACGGCCATGGAAGCGTGGAGCCGGATCATCCTGTTTATAGGAGCCGTCATGTTCTTCGTCGACAATAATCAGCCCCAGCGCCGGCAACGGCGCAAACACAGCCGAACGGGGCCCTACGACGATTTTGTACTTCCCCTGCCTGATACCGCGCCAGCTCTCCAGCCGCTCCCGCTCCGTCATCGCCGAATGAACAACCGTGACCTGGTCGCCAAAAAATCCCCTGAAATAGGCCAGCGTGGTTCCCGCCAGAGCAATTTCCGGGGTCAGAACAAGAACGGTTTTGTCGCGACGCAGTACCTCGCGGCTGATATGGCAGTAAACGATTGTCTTCCCGGAGCCGGTCACGCCATGCAGAAGGGTAGGTGAAAATCCGTCATCGAGAGATTGACGCAGCTTCTCAAAGGCGGCCTGCTGTTCACGGGTCAGTTGAAAGTCGCGGACGTTTTCTTTCGGGCGGACAAAGTCCAAGACCGCGCTTAGTCCCTCGCTGTGGACCGGCTCGAGGATGCCGTCGCGAACAGTCTGCCGGATGCGATAGTCGGTCCATCCGGAACTCTTTAGCTCTGCCCGTCCTTTGATTCCGTCAAAAGGCTCGGGGCGAAACTTCTTACTTTCAAAGTACTTGTTCCACTCGTCAAGGGCCTGCGCTCTAAAGCCTGCCGGTCGTCCTTTCGTTCCCGGGGTTTCGTCCGGCCACGCCTCCACAATTATCCCCTGTCGCCGCAGGCGCGCCAGCAGCCCCTTGCCCTCCTGTTTGATTCTCCTCAGCGTTTGTTGTGGTACTCTTTTTTGTGGCTTCACAAGTGGAGGAATCCATGAGGGAGACAAAAGAGGCTTAGCCTCCCCCCACATGAGGACTGTTTTCCGGCTGGTTTTCAACAAGGATGGTAAGGCAGCGGCAAAACAGTCGGCCGGATTGGCGAAATAGTAATCCGCCATCCAGCGGCAGAGCTTAAACAGCTCTTTCGAGAAAAGACTGCTCTGGTCAATGATCTTGATAAGCTCTTTGATTTCAATCCGCTCGCGAGGCACAGCCGGACCGAGGTAAAACCCGATTTTTCTTGCCGAGCCAAAAGGTCCCAGCACTCTTTGCCCCGGTTCAAGGTGTTCCATCGAGGGTGGAATACGATAGATGAAACTTCTGCGAAGCGGGCCGGCTACGGCAACGGTGGCATGTCTTTGCGTGTGAGCCATTTTAGGAAACGTCTGTAAAAATCAAACGGCAGGCTGGTTGCCTGCCGTTTGTACACCTTTCTAGGGCATTGAATCAGGTCGCCTGAAGTCAGGACCCGACTCGAACACTTGCCTACCTCTTCAATTCTTTCAGCTTCTTCTTGGCCTCGGCGTGCTTGGCGTTTTGCCTGGTCTCAAAGTAGAGGTCTTTGAGGTGCTCCCATACTTTGATATTGTCAGGCTCCAGCTCAACCACTTTCTCGTAGTCTGAGGCAGCATCTTTGAATTGCCTCAGGGACAGGTGGCAGTCGCCCAGCGACGTCCAATTGTCGGCCTGTTCCGGTTCCAGTTCAGTCAGCTTACGAAACCCTATGGTTGCTTCTTCATAATCACCCAGAAGAGCGCAAACGAGACCGTATTGCTCGGCGGTCGAAATATCCGGTTTGATTTCGAAAGCCCGCCGGAAGTAGACCCGGGAGGAGTCAAACGCCGCCTGCTTTTTGTCGGCCCAGGTTTTGACCATCTCATCGTTGTCTTCCTGCTGGTATTTTGAGGTAGAATCGGAGGCGACGCGCGCCAGCGTATTAAAGTAACGACCGATACTGGACACGATGTCTGCGTTTTCCGGCTCAACAGCCAGTATGTCATAATAAACGGCGACGGCTGAGTCAAACATGCCGCAGTTGTTGTAGCAAATGGCGAGGTTCTTTAGCGTGCCGACATCCTCGGGGGCATTGGCAATATAGTCTCTATAGTACGGGATGGCCCCGCAGTAGTCCTTCAACTTTATATAATCGTAAGCAATCGAGAGCTGGATGGTTGCCGGGTCGTCTGACTTGTCGAAACCTTTCCGAAGCCATTCTATACCCGACTGATATTCTCCTTTCATCCCGTACGCCTTATCGATAATGAGATAGGGCCGGACACTGTCGGCGATGGCGACAATAGAGAGTTTCACGTTCTCTATGCTGGAGTCAACATTGGCTTTGAGGTCCTCTTCTATGAAGCTACGAGCCGATGAATCAGTTACCGATTCAAGGTCCTTCTGTAACTCTTCAGCGAGACCCAACTGCTTGATGCCGTCGTTAAAGAACTGACGCCAGTATTTTACCCTGAGCGAGTCGGCGGTGGTGATGAATTCTTTACAATCCTCTTCATCCCGATAACTTTCCTTTATCTCCTCATTGGCACAGCACATCTTCAGGGAATCAAAATACGCCACCATTTTTTCAAGATAGGCGCCTTTAGCCTCAAGATCGCTGGTGGCTTCGATATGGTCGACCATGATCTGGCCCATAAGGTATAAACCCTCGGCATGGGGACCATAGTGCATAAACAAGGAATCCAGCATGGCAATTGCATATTCATACCGTTCCGGCTTCCCTGATATAATCTCTATCTTGGCCGTTTTCAGATAGGCGCTGACGGGAAGTTTGGGTCTCCCTCTTTGCGCCCCCGCCGAACCGCATACAAATACTACCGCCAGAATAACAACAAGTGTTCTTGCGACTGCTTTCAAGACAACCTCCTCACATCCGAAAAGACAAACTCATCCACTAACCGGCTGAATGTAACTGCTGCCGATGCCCCTGTCAACCATCATTCACTTCACCTCAAGGTAAAGCGCACCTTGTACTTCAAGATAACCGTCTCCCCGGCGTCGACAGGTATCTCAAAGGTGAGCGTGTTGGCGTCTTTCTTTGTGTAGGCAAAGTTTGCTTCGATAACCTCCCAGAATCCATAAAGCTTCTTCTCCACTTCCACTGTGATTGCCTGTTCTTTCCGGTTACGAAGCTCAATTTCATAATCTCGTTCTTCCACCTGCTTGGTGATGCGGGTTTGATCCATCAGCCGTTCTTCGGCGGCAATATCGAAGGCGTAGCCAACTTTAAGGTTCAATTCTTCATCTTTCGGCGTATGTTCGATCCAATCCTCGCCGAGCAAAATCAATGAGCCGTCATCGTCGGCCTTGAACAACCGGACCCGCCCGGCAGGAAGCGGCAGCCCCAGTCCCGTTTTAGCCGAGTTGTGGAATTTGAGGGCCACTTCGACATTCTTCGGATTGCGCTCCGGTTTATAGATAAAGACCTTTTCGACAGCCGTCTCCGCCGGCTCAAAGAGAGAAATCTGTTTCATTTCCTTGTCGGCTAGTGTTGTTTTTCGCGGCAGAGTGTACAGATGGTATTCAAAAAAGGCTTTTTCCTCAAACCCCTTGGCCATTGCTCCTGCGGCCAAAGAAAGGGCATCGGGGACACCGCGAGGTAGTTTTTTCGGACGGGCGCGGTGGATATCCCCGGCGACCAGCTTCAGGGTGGCATCAGCGTAGGTTTTCCCCGAGGTGTTGTTTATCGATGACCATCCCGAGAGGTCAAGCTTCTTCTCGTCGCTGCTAAGCACCCCCACATACTCCGCCGTCCAGATCATCCCCGTGGTCTGATAACTGACCCGGCAGTCAAGCTGACCCTCAAAATCGGACGTATAAAGCCAGAAGAGGGTCGGCCGGGTAATCAGCCCTTCGGGAAGGCTGGGGAAATTGACCTCGGTGATGTTGGCCATCTGCACAATCTTAACGCGCCCCGATTCCTCCCGCAGAGTCACGGCACCACCGCTGTAAGCCAGAAGGGCGCCGGAGTACAAACGGCCTTCCTTGTCGATCAGCTCAATCTCGTTGTCGATGTACTTCTTGTACATCTGCTCCGGGCTGACCAGGTCGAAGGCGTAGTTCTGTTCAAGAATGGCCGCTTTGCCGCCGGGGCCTTCAATGTCGAATCTGACCGAACTGGCGTCTATCTGAGAAGGGACGTCACGGAAGGCCAGTCGGTGGACGCCTTTTTCAAACTGAAGGGTCCGCGTTTCGCTGACAACACCAAGATTGCTGTTGTAAATGGTAACAGCGATCTCATCGGCAAGCAGCATCGTCGGCAATGCCAGCGCCCAGAAAACGATTCGTAACAAGTTCATAACCTTTCCTCCATGTTTTATACACCAACCTGTTTAGTTCTGCTATCATAATTACTGCAAAAAGACCGAACCGGGTCAATCATAATCTCATAGCCAACTCGGACGGGGCATCCGCCTTAGGCGGATGCCGCTCACGAAAGAGTCGCGTAGGGGCGGGGCTTGTCTCCGCCCAGCGCAAAGGCTTGTGGCGACATAAGGCCGCCACCTACGCGGACCCACCCCACTTGCGGGACAGCCTCTGGACATCTGCCGCTCACGAAACATTGTCGAGGTCAATACCAATGAACCTGACATTTCTTCCCTGAAACATTCATTCATACTGATTGAAAGGTGGCAATAGTACGGTCTATCCTGTTTTGAATCTCACCCGGCCCCGGGCTCAACTCGGACGTGCTGAAGCCGCCGGCTTGGGGGTCAATTCGTTCAAATATCTGAAGATAGAGACTGTAAATGACCTCTAAGCTTAACTGGTACCGCGTTTTCAGGTGCGGCAGAATCCGGTCGATTGTCGTTCGGGCTTTTCTCCGGTAGTATTCCGCGAACCCCTGATACTGAGCCATCAGATTTCTGAAAGATTGGCTGACTTCTCCCGTTTGAGCAATCTCTCGAAGCGAGGCTGCGGTCAGCCCGTGCCGCAGGTGGAGGTCCTGGGCGAAATAGTCCAAATTGTTTTTTTGATCTTTCTGAAAATCCCGAACAATATGCACCAGGTACGAGAAAATCGCCAGCGGCCGCGCCGCTTTGCGGCTGTCGAATATCGGCTTACCATAAACGCCCTTTTCCTCAATTACTCCGCACAGATGCATAAAAACCGAAGCCGGGGCTACGGCGGCGCCTTCGCAGTATCGCAAGAAGGCGCCAAAGGTCGAGTATCCATCCTGGGCAAGGTCATAGATCATAGCCGAAGCCAGTTTCTCCCAGGGCCAGGCAGGAATTTTGAATCGCTCAATCGTAACGATCAGCTTCTCCTGGAAGTCGTCAGAAGGCTTGCGGCGCCTGATTGAATCAACCCAATCAGCGATCAAACGGCCATATTGCTTGCGTTCCATCTTTGAAATTGCGCTGCCGGTCGCCTTCCTGTTGTCAACCAGATCATCGATTATGCGCATCGAGCGATAGCAGACCTTAAACGCCTCATAGCGCTCATCCTCCCAGAATCGGGCTGCGATATCAAGGATGGGATTTGTCAGAATCTCACTGAAATCCAAATTCAGCGCAAAATCCAGCCCTGGACGACTCGGCTCAACCATCGTACCGGTATGAAAATACTATAGATGCCCCGGTGGCAACAAAATTATGTTTCACTGCCCACATGATTTCTTTACCATATCGAAAATGGAAAGTAAGATACGCCTTCTGGTTTTGACTCATAACTACCCCCGCTTCGAGGGAGACTACTCAGGGGTCTTTATCTCTTTGCTTATCAAACAGTTGGCAGGTCTCGGCGTTGAACCGATTGTACTGGCCCCACATGACCGAGAGGCTGCTGAGCCGGTCGAGGCCCGTCCTGACGGGTACGAACAGACTGACGGCGTGACGATCTACCGCTTCCGCTATGCCGACGATCCTGAAGATGAAAATCTCGCCTACCGCGGGAACATGGAGCAACGGGTGTTTGGCTCCCTGAGCGGCCCTTTGAAATTCCGCCGCTTTCTCAACCGCTTCCGCTCGGCCGCCCTTGATATAATTGAAAAAGAGAGAATACAAGTCGTTGCCGGACACTGGCTGGTGCCGTCGGGCATGGTTATGAAAAAAATCGCTTCCGGCAGAGTCGGACTTCCCATGATCCTCTCCTCGCACGGCACCGACATCAGGCTGATGAAGAAACATAGGCGGATTGCCTACCCGTATTTCAAACGGTTTTGCCGCGGCCTTAAAAAGTGGACGGTTGTTTCAAGCTTTCTCAAAGAAGAGATCATCCGGCTGGATAGCAGCCTGGCAAACACTCTGGAAGTTCTCCCCCTGCCGCACAATGAAGCCATCTTTTACAGAGATGGGAGAGTACAGCGTGAAAGTGACCTGGTCGTTTCTGTGACTCGGTTTACGGATCAAAAGCGGGTAGTCTATCTCATCAAGGCTTTCGCCACCGTTATTAAGAAACGCCCGCAGGCGAAATTGGAAATCTACGGTTCCGGCCCCTTGCAGGCAGATATCGAGCGGCTGATAAAAGACCTTGACTTGCGGCGGCAGGTAACGCTTTTCCCGCCTGTCCGACAGGAGGAGCTGCGCAAGGTTTACAATCGCGCCGCTATCGTGGTGTTGAACTCCTTTGAGGAGGGCTTCGGGCTGACTCTCTCCGAGGCGATGTTGTGCGGCGCGACAGCGGTGGGAACCGACTCGGGGGGGATACCGGACATTATAAAGCATCAAAAGAGAGGGGTATTGGTTCCGCTCGATGACAGCGCCGCTTTAGCAGAAGCGATTCTGGAACTGTTGGACAATAGTCCGTTGCGGCGGACGCTGGCTGATAATGGCTACCGCTTTGCGCGAGAGAATTACGCCTCCGGGCCGCTGGCCGCCCGATATGCCCAGATGGTGCGAGAGGCTTTGCGGTAGGGCGGGTATAACCCTTGTAGGTATACGAGGATAGTTCACCAGCAAAAGACCTTGACTTTCAACGATTTTTCGTTATAATCTAATGTTAGGAAAGTTGTTACATACCTATTAGCGCTGGTGCTGCGGTTCAAGCTCCTCCCTGTTGCCGTGGGGTTTTGAATCTGCACTCTTGGAGTTAAGATTAATATCGGGCGGTTAACAGGTTGTTGTCGCAAGAACTGATACTAAAGAATCCAGAGGCAACTTGACAAAGGTCCAAACGACCAGATTCCGTTATAGTCTTTTCTAAAGAGTTATCTTGAGCGCCTGACTAGGACATTAGTTGATCCTGCAGAGAGAGAAATGAACGAGCATCTTTTATTGCATGCTGCCTCTAGGAGGCTGTTGAAAAACTCAAGACAAAAGCCCCAACGCTCACTTGCCCTGGTGAGGTGTCATTCCCGCGAAAGCGGGAATCCAGGTATGTCAACGGATTACTGGATGCCCGTTTTCACGGGCATGACGAATTCGACCTGCTCAGAGTATGTTGAAAGGCTTTTTCAACACCCTGCTAGTGTTGTGTCCAGGAAATATATGCGCCTAGTCCCGTACCCGACGGGTCTTCAGACCCGACGGGAAATGCATTGTCACGCGGGGCGATCTGAAGATCACCTCGCCACAGAATACGCAAATTATTTTTGGGACGATACCCTAGCAACAACAACCCAAAAGAAGATAAATTAACTTTAGCCTAACTTATGTGGAGTTTGTTATGCGATTCACTCGTCTAATTGCAACCAGTATCATTTTGTGTTTTGCTATCACCGGTCCGCTTATGGCGCAGATAAGCTCGGGAGGTACTCCCGTCAGTTTTACCAAAGCAGTTCGCGCCGATATTCATGCGGTAACCATGCCGCCGGTGGATGTCGCGGCCTTGCTGGCTGAGGATTCAATTGAGCAGGGGAAGGGGATCCCCTATCGGTTCGGGTTCCCTTTTGAGGTCAATTACGATCTGGACAACTCCGGAACATGGGAGGACCTCAATGACGGTGGGCGGCTGTGGCGCCTGCGCATCGAGTGTCCCGGGGCATATTCAATAAACCTGGTCTATGACGAGTTCTGGCTACCGGAAGGGGCGAAGTTATTTATATACAATGAGGACCGAAGCTACGTGATCGGCTCCTTTACCGAGAGAAACAACAAGGAGTACGAGAAATTCGCAACGGCGCTGGTCAAGGGGGACGTCAGCATCCTTGAATACTACGAACCCGCCGACGTGAAAGAGCCCGGAGTCATCGGTATTCAGCGCATTATCCATGCCTACAAGAATCTCTTTGACCGGCACGTCGCCAAAGACGCCTTTGGCTTCGGTGATGCGGGCTGGTGCAACAACAATGTCCACTGCCCGGAGGCGGCTGACTGGCAGGATCAAGTTCGCTCTGTTGCCATGATTACCACCCAGGGTGGCTGGAGGCTCTGTACGGGAGTGATGGTTAACAATGTCAGGCAAGACCTGACCCCCTATTTCCTGACCGCCAACCACTGTCTCGGCGGGGAGGAAACTTGGGTCTTTATGTTCAACTATGAAAGCCCGACGTGCGACAACATTGATGGCCCGACCTGGATGACTGTCTCAGGCTGCAACCGTCTAGCGAACCACTCCTATTCTGATTTTGGCTTACTCCTGCTGAGTGAGCAGCCGCCGGATTCGTACAACGTTTACTTTGCCGGATGGGCTGCCGACGACCTGTCTTCGGACACATCCGTCGGTATCCACCACCCCAGTGGCGATATCAAAAAGATTTCATGGGACTACGATCCTAATACATCAACGGCCTATTTAGGGGGTCCGGGTTCGGGCGATTCTCACTGGCGGATCGGCAACTGGGAGGATGGCACCACTGAGCCGGGATCATCCGGTTCGCCGCTGTTTAATACCGAGCACAGGGTTGTGGGACAACTCCATGGCGGATATGCTTCCTGCGAAAGTATTACCCCGGACTGGTACGGAAAATTCTCCAAGTCCTGGAACTATGGAGGCAGCCCCTCAACACGTGTCAAGGACTGGCTTGATCCTGATAACACCGGCACCCTGCTTCTTGACGGCCGTGACGCTGCTGGAATCTCCATCACCCACGAGCCTTTGGCGGATACGAGGGATACCCTCAATGATTATGAGGTGGTGTGTACTATCACCTCGGACACGACGCTGGTGGCCGATTCGCTGCTTTTGTACTATGAGATTGCCTCCACGTGGTATGAAGATACCTTAGTGTCCACCGGCGGAGAGGATGAGTATCACGGCTTTATTCCC
>SDBT01008970.1_pt1 | contig 16263 bp, 32 predicted proteins | sample 2277101 | NCBI WGS metagenome assembly SDBT01 (sample SAMN10404973, study PRJNA504765) | marine sediment metagenome | isolation source: marine sediment core GS10_PC15, 103 cmbsf | place: Arctic Ocean: Southern Knipovich Ridge | collected 2010 | reverse complement strand
CCCAGAGAGTATCAAACTTAGTTATTTCAGCAGGCAATCTCTGATTTTGTGGGATGGCGAATATTCCATTTAATTTTTTGGCTTCGCTAAATGTTAAAACCGACGTATATTTAGTTCCAAATTCACTTATTTGAGTAGGGCTCATATCGTCAAAAACATCTGAATTAGTTGCAAATGCGGTGGTTTTAAATTGAGCAAATTGTTCATCGCTTGCTGTTGCTCTGTTCCGAATCGCAACCAGAATACCGTATATTGAAGCTATTCCAATACCTAGCCCTATAAAAATGGCAATAATTACAGTTCCAGTTTTAATAGGTTTAGTTTCAGTCGGCATAGGTCAATTATTTTTTAGGTTCCTTTTTTGGTTTTGGCGGTGCCGGTTTTATCCCTCTGCCCTTATTAAATACTGTCTCTGCTTTACCTCTTTCTTTAGATAATCCGGTTTGAATTGCAGCATTATTTTTGATCGAATCTTTCCTTAACGCTTTACCTTCATCCTCTTGCTCAATCCGTAGCTTTTTTCTCTCCTTGATAAAATCGGTTTTAGCTTTAGCTTTTTTTACTTCCTCTTTTGCCTGTTCTGATTTTCGGGTTTTGACTTCTTCCGCTGCCTTATTTTTTGAAGTCTTTACCTCCTCATTTTCAGCAACTTCTTTTACTGGTATGGCTTCCTTTAATTCACCTTCAAGAGAATGTTTTTTCACAAATTTATCAACTGTATTATCTTTCAACGCTTTGATAAATTCATCTTTCGCACCTAATTCGCCGGCTTTAGCTAACAGAATTTTATGGTCATTATTTGTAAATTCCTTTTTCATTTCTTCTAAGTTTTAAATGTTTTATGCTGCTATATCACCTCTTTCTTTTGCCGCTCTTACTAAGTCTGACATTGTATATCCGGCTCCGCCCAATCCACCATCAGAGGTAGTTTGTTGATCTATTCCACCACCGCCGCCACCGGCGTAAGAGTTAGTTCCTGCTGTAGCAGGCTGAACTACTGGCGTACCTCCCCATTTACCTATTTTTTGTGATGGATCAGTACCAATTTTAGAACCTGTTATTGTATCGAAAAGAATGTCTTTCGCATCCTGTATAACCACGTTTGACATATAAGTCGCATCTGGTAGAAAAGCATTAATAGTGTGCCCTGAACCGTTTATAACTACTATTCCGTCAAGACCTGCCGGAACCGTTACTTGTTCAGTACCTATCAATATTACTTTATTATTTAAATTTCCAACAACTACCGGTGAGACTGCGTTATCAACTATTGATATACTTGGTCTATTAGGGAAATATGTTAAAGGATCATCGAAAATATGAAAGGCTCCGAAATCAGTTATAGATGATACAAATTGACCGGTTCCCGATGGGCCGAGTTGGTGAGCGGCTACCTGTGATGAATCAATTCTAGCCATTTCAGAAAAGAAATCATCCATAAATACATAGGCACCTGTAAAACTTCCTCCATCATTACTAAAATTAACGGTATTATCTGAACCTTGTCTTAAATCAAGTTGACCGCCTCCGTTTAGAGCATCAAACACTTGACCATCTAACATAGTTTCACCATTAGATAATATATCTGATAGGGTTTGAGCCACTACCACATTTCCAAAGTTCAAATCAAATACAACGTCGTTAACGTCCTTTGATTTCATAATGAAATTATCATTAGTATCAATAACAACCGGAATAGCTGTTAGTAAATCCGCTGCGCTTGGCTTCGGGATTAATGAACCGTCGCCGGTCATAAGTTTGAGTACTCTATCTGTTGCCATAATCTTTGGTTTTTAACATTGTGTTGATATTGTATTATAGGGGTTTAGATTTACTTGTCCCCTTTTAATTATCGGAATCCACCATATACGCCCAACTAGGGAATAATTGATATTTATTGAATTTTGAAGTACTTTATATTGCATAACGGCGTCATAAGTTTTTAGAGTTACGACGGTCTTGAAATCAATAGGAATAGCCGAAATAGTTAACGCCGGCATATTCAGATCAAACGGTTGCGAATTGTAAGCAAGGAGAGTATTTTTATATATAATATTCACTCTCGTTACTCGCATACCGAATGACCAACGGGTGCCATTATTAATACTAATGAGGATTTTACCGTCTATTATTTGCCCCTGTGGCAGAAGTGAAGTGAAGTTAATATTAGAAATTCCGAGACTAATAAACGAAAAGTTGAAACATATCTTTTTTAAAGCCTGTCTAAAAATAACCAATACCGATAAAATGGTAAATATAAAGCCGCCTATTAGAAACAGTCCTTTCTTCATGCTGCTTGGCTTTGGAATAATGGTAACGGCATCCTATTACCTCTCATGGCTGAATAATTATCGCCCCATATATCATGGGATATAGCTGTTAAATTATCCATTGAATAAATTGTAGCCAGATCAAAGTGTACGGGGTCGTAGTTGTTCTGAAAATACGCTCCCCACCTAAACCCTAATTCTTGTGCTAATTGAGGCACTCCAGTATTTAACCACGTTTGAACATCATCTTTCTTTTTAACGTGTTCTAAGCCTCTAAATAAATTCAGATCACCGGCAAGCCCGAAACCGTGAAAACTTCTTTTATCGGGTATAATAGGTCTATAGGTCGAAGTCCAATAAACAGTCCAACCCAATTTTTTAGCCTGTCTCGCTAACTTAATAAATCGCCATTGTTGGAAGGGATGAAAGCCGGCAACTAATCGCACCTGTTTCACGTCTAAATTAACCTGTGTAAAGAAAGAAACAATTTGCTTTTTGAACGCAATAGCGAATACAACTAACGCCCCAACAATGATTATAATATTTCTTGTTTTCTTATTCACTATGCTGATTTAGCCTCTTTTTTAAATCCTCCGCCCAAAGCAAAAATTGAGAGTATTACTAGTATAACGCCGGCAGCAATTCCGAAACCGTTTCGTAATTGCCTCATTGATTTCGCCTCATCTTCAGCCAATTTTGCATCATTAAGAGCTTTAATTTCAGCGGCGGCGGCGGCGGCTTGCGCTGCTTCATAATCTAGTAATTCCTGTGGGGACATACTAGCAATAACATAGTCTTCTAAATCTTGTACAGCTTGGTTAAAAGTTGCTATTGAAGCCTGTAACGTTGTACTAGCATTTGTAAGATTTTGATTAGCAATGATAAGATCATCATTCGCTAAATTGTAAGTAATTTCAAAATCATCGCATGTTATTTGTCTACCAACAAATGCACTTTGTGAAGTAAACTGGTCAACACCGTCAAGAATCCATTTATTAGCTAAATTTTGAACCCCTGCCGGTGAAGCTAATTGAACGGTTCCCTTTACACACCTGTTAAAATCACTTAATGCGGCGTTATACGCCGTTTGTGCTGCTGCCTGTGCTGCAAATGCGCTGTCGTAATTGGTCTGCGCTGTCGATTTAGAATCAAGCGCATTATCTAGTATTTGTTGTGGACTTGGCATAATATATATTTAGGTCGTTGTCGTTCCGCCGCCGAAGCCGCCAAACCAATTAGAAAAAATATCACTAACACCAGATAGGGCTCCTTCACCTCCGGCTGTTTGTTGTACCGTTGTAGTTTCTTCGGGAGTTCCGGCAGAAATTACATAAAAAGCTAAGGCGGCAAAAATCCCAACTATTAAAACTGCTATTCCGTCTTTTTTTGTCATTATTATTTAGCTTTTTCGGTTGCCGGTGTTTTAGAATATGCGTAAGCTAAGGCTCCTACAACTATCGCTAATACCGCAACAATTCCCCAGTCTGCACCCTCTGATTTAGTTGTAGTCGTGGTTGTTGAAGTCTTATCTCCAAAACCAAAATCCTGCAAATCTCCTAATTCAAAATCGTCAAACATATTTTAACATTTTCTTAGCGCATTATTTAAATGATGTAAGTATTCAGGATTAGTAGTATAATTTCTTCTTTCCTTATTATACTCAGTATCCACCAGTATTTTCTTAAAAAGTTTTGGATTGATCTGGTGAACATATCCTAGCTTCTTAATAAGGTCTTCATGCTTATTCAACCGGTAACCATTAAGTACCATATTACGGAGCAAATCGGTAATATTATTATCCCTTTTAAGGATGATCGCGCGCCTAACTGATGGATGTACGTTTACTTTCATTATGCCAGACCTAAATAAGCCATTTTGTCGATTATCACTTTTGGTGAACTTATATCGGTGAAACCTTCATTAACTATCCACTCTCTTAATGTTCCTTCATCTTCACTCATATACTTTTCAGTAAAATCATTGTATGTACCTATAAAAATTTTATTTGGTACATCTTTGAATTCGTCATAAAGAGCCATATCATGTCCCAGCCAGTTCCAACCGCTCATATCATCGTAAAACCTCAATGTATATTGTCTAATCAATTGACTTTCTTGGTCGGTAAGATTGGCTCCCCATGGCTTGTCCTTAGGAATTTTAGCCGCCTTAAAACCATCATCGGTTTGCCTAAAGAAGAAAAATGCCAAAAGACCGGCAAGACCGAACACACCCCCTAATACATAGGGGTTGTTCATGTCAAGCGGAATAGGTTTTTTAGCGGTCGGCATATCTTAGATAGTTTCTCCGGCTGCGTTTACCGTTGTAGTGGTTCCATCAGGGCTAACCGTCGTAACATTACCATTAAGAAAAGTAGTTACCTTGGTTCCATCTGTACCGGTAACAGTAATACTTCCGTCAGTATTGGTTACGGTATTACCTCCGTTGTTCTTCTTGGGATTCTTTTTGCGGTATTCATCCCAACCCCATTTACTTAGCGCACCTATTCCCCAAAGGGATAATAGTATTGCTACGAACCAACCTATGTTAATTTCAAGTTTCATTCCGCTTCCTTTTTCTTCAGCCATTGTGTTATTTTTAAATCGTTTGTAAGTATTCTTCAACCGTCATTGTTTCACTTTTAGGCGGCTCGCTGTCATTAGGGTTCGGAGGAGCGGTAGCAACTCCATCCCCCTTCTGACAACATTCTCGTAACTCTGCGCGTAATTTCTCAATATGCTTGTAGAAAAATGCCGCTATTGCTAGAGCTATAAAAGTTCCGATAAACAGTGTTCCTTCACTTTTTCCGTCGCTCATACGAGAGTTATTTTATTGCGTTGATTTGGATTTTTCGGGAATCGAATACCGGTTAAGACTATCTCGTGATAATCAAATACTTTAGACCCATTATCCGAATTATTTGAAAACTCCATTTTTTTTCCATTTCCCTTTTTGTGTAGATCGGCAAGCGATTGAAGATTTTCCTCCGCTGTATCATGTACAAAGTCTAACCCATAAGCCTTTAATTTGCTTGCAAAAGCCGTAGGATTCATTATATAAGCAAAACGAGATAATTCTAAAATATCTTTATCCCTTAGCTTTTGAATGCTAACATTAGGCGGGGTTCCGCACTGAGTACAACCGATTTTACACATAAAAACAGGTTTAATAAATTGGTGCGGCTGTCATTTGCTCAACCATTCCATTCATTATATAACCTATCTCCATTTTTACCTGTGTGGTAGCCTCTACTGGGTAGATAAAACCTCTTGCGGTATTAATAGGGAATGGACAAATACCAAGTAATTCAACCCAATTAAGGTCTGAATTTCTTTTAGTTATAGTTCCCTGTATTGTATCAGAATCCCCATTAGGACTGATTCTAAAAGGTACAATTTGTTGTTCTACTTGTGTTCCTGTTGCTCCAAATATTCTAACATGGTTGATTAAAAAACCATGTTGTGAAGCCCATTGAGAGAACATTTGTACTTTTCTTACTTGTGCTCCGAATTGATCTAAGGCACCTACTGTATCTGAAGCTGAAATATCAGTTAACTTCATTTCCTTAGCTATATCCGGTTCCGCTGCTGCTGAACCTATAACAACATCAACTAAATTTGCTGTCGTGTTATTTAAGAAAAACTGTATGACCTGTAAGGAAGAATTTCCTATGTTATTCAGGTTCATTGCGGTTGATTCAGTCGCTTCCGGTGTATCACATGCTTCCTGAGTTACAGGTGCGGTAAGACTAGTATAAACCACGTCTTGAGTGCCGACATATATCGGCTGTCCGTTGGCTAATTGCTCAGCCATGTTAATTACGGCTTTTTTATTCTTTACGTTTGCCATTTTAAATTGATTTTTAGAATTATTTTATCCAACAAACCAATCAAAAAAGGGTACGCCTATCTATTTAAAACGGGATTTTCTCAAAGTACGGGTATTACATTTCCCCTTTAGGGTCAGACTTTTCGGTACGTATAGAAAAAAGTAATTCAATTAACATGTCAATATCGTAAACTTCCATTTTGCCTCCGGCAGTCATTTGTTCAAGAAATTTCCGGCTTTTTTTGCCTTTTATGACTATTGGCTCTTTATCTGAACGCCTAATTACAAGTAAAAATTCGTCCTGTGCTACAAAGTCCTGATTTGCAATGAGTTGCTTTTTTACGAGTGGTGCCAATTCCTTTAATTCAGGTACAAAAGCCATAAGAGCGTTAGCAGTAGCTCGGCTTTGCGCATTTTCAAATTGCTTTAAAATCGCCCCGTTTTTAGGCTCCGGTAGACTTTCTTCAGATTCGGTATTAGTCACGATTACCCCGTAATTAGGCTGTTCCTCTTCAGTTTCCTCAGTATTTTCGTTTTCTTTGTTCATCTTATCTGATTTTGTAAAACGGGTTCAATTTTCGCCATATTGCTATCATCATTACAACAAAGGTTTTGAATGATATTTCCTGCAATATTCTTTTCAGTAATTTAACCAATAATTTATATACCTCCTTTGTCTCATATACATAAATTGAGAACTGCATGAGAAACCAAATTAAGATAATATATTGCTCTGTAATCATCGAAGCCACTGCAAACATTGTATAAATTGCAATCCAACTTGGGAGAGCCCATTTAACCCATTTATTCAATGGTTTTGGGGTTTCCTGATCTTTCAGCACTAAACCGTCTATAATATCTTCTCCTAAGTCAATGTCTTCAGGCATGTTATCGTTTTTTTAGCTGTTCTAATTTGTCGTCGTCAAAATTAATTAATTTGACCTTATTACCTTCAATTGGCACGTCAATCCTAGTAAAATGGGGGTATTCGTTCTTACCGAACCTTGTTCGATAATTATTTACCAATTTGATAGCCTTATTAAGCCGGTCATATTCTGGGAATTTATCGCTTAGTTTTGCGCTAGTATGTTTAGTATAGAACACTATGTAGAACTGGGTAAACTGTCCATAATAATTAACTAATTCGGGGGGAGAATGAACGGCTAAAATTATGTCAATTCCGTTTTCATCAAAATTAGCTCTTAATCTCTTGTCTCCCTTGGTTTTAGTGGGTAAATCGTGAATAATTTTAAATTCGTCTAATACAAGTAAAATATTACGTCTATCTGCATAGCGTAACGCCCAATGTTCATCTTCTGAATCAATGAACTCATCAGCTAAATCAGCATAATCATCCCTGTAATCATGGATTATTACTTTACCGTTCGGGTGACCCCTTTTCCACGCTATTATCCGTTTCCTGATATAGGTGGTCTTTCCTTCACCATTATTACCGATTACACATATACAAAACGCTCCCCCCCTTTTCATTAATCAGGCGTTATAGCTGTTAAATTTTCCTTATTGAAGGTTTTTTTACTTGCATTTCCCTTTTTGTGTGCCTTACCGTTATTCCCCCCCTGATCCTTAGCGGCTCCATTCATTTGCCCGTTAGAATTACTCGTTTTATCTTCGGTAACTTCTTCAAAGTCAACATCTTCAACTTCCTGATCGGAAATTACATTTTTCTTCTTTAATGGTGGCTCATTAGCTTCTTTTTTATGAGTGTTTTTTGTTGATTTATGGGTCTTATGTTGCCCGTCGTTATTGGCGTTTGGGTTCTTTTCTCGTTCATTTTTAGCCATTCTGTCCTGTGCAGCTCTGTTTGCCATGGGAATAAGGTTTAAAAGGCATGTTATATAGAAAATTCGATCCCAGTTGAATTTTGCCCCTTTTCTCATCAGTATCTTAGAGTACATCGAGGCTAATTCCTTTTTTTCTTGTTCATCACCTGTATATCTGTGATGGTCTGATCCTCCTCCGATCCACATGAAACCCAGTGCAAATCCTAAACTACCGGCTTTTATTATAAATTTGGCTATTAATTCGTAGTCAGTACGCGTAAAAGGGTCTTCAGGCTCATCGTCTTCAGTGATGCGCATTTCCTCCTCAATTTCGCGCCGTGTCCATTCCTCCTCCGGTATATTACGGTAATCCCTGCCACCATTGTCTTTCCATTTCTTATAAGTTCTCTGATCTGGATTTACTTTCTTCTTTTTGGGCTGCTCCTGTTGCGGTTCTTCCTTGGTTTTTTCTTCCTTTTTCGGTTCCTGTTTACTCTTGTTATCCGCTCTCTCGTTGTTGCTACCGATAAAATTGTCTAACCAATCTTCGTTAGCCGTGGAATAACTTTCTTTTTGCTTTATATCTTCTGTTAAAAGGTCTATGTCAATGTCCACGGAGGTCTCCGTACTTTCGTTAGGTTCCATAGTTAAGGTTGCATATTGAGAATTAAAACTCAATAGTACAACGGGATAGAGATAAAACAAAGTATTTACGTGTAACGGGTACACGTTCCTTTCTTTTATTCTATCTTTGAATATGCCAAGATCAAAAGACCCCCGAAACTGGGATAGTAAAGCCGGATTTACTCTTGCCAATTGCCGCGCCATGTTTGGACACTATTATAAGCCCTATTTTCTTGGCTGTCAAAAGGATTTCAAGAAGCAACGTTATGAGGTTATATTACGGGTTCCGATACACAAAGACCCCGTATCACAGGAATATTTAGAAAACAAGCTAAAAGCTAGAGTTAATGACTTTGTAGCTGAATTCGGGGCTGATAATTTCAAATTTTTCTATCATGAATCTTGAAAAACTGGAATTTGAGGATAAATTTGAGATAATACTTCTCGAATTTGAACCGTTATCGTTAGGTCTTGAAAGAAAGATTGAAAACAGCGATTCTTTAGAAGCTTGGAAACTATACCAGCATAAAAGTTTACCAATTATTTTGGGAACTAGAATAAAAAAGGAAGCGTTAATCGTGTTTATTGCTCCTAACCACCATTTGACTATTGGGGTAGGTCGTTTATTTCATTCTGCTACCTTCTTTACATTTCGTGAATTAGTTGACATCTACCGATTTATCTATCAATTGCACCCAACTTTAAACTAATGGCAAAGACATTTAATTTAGATAAATTGGAGAAGGAAATGGAACTCCACCAAGAACTGAGGAGGCAAAATGCCATTCGATTCTATGATAGAATAGACCTGATATACGAATATTCCTTTAATACGTCTGTATCTTCTAAACTCATTCGCTATCTGTGGAGGAGAAGACTAATATTAAGTACATTTATATATAATGCTGAAGATTTTAATGAATCAAAGGCATTTGCAGAAGTTGCCAATGATACCATGGGAATGATTGCGATACTTGAAAAAAGGAAATTTGATAAAAAATGAAGGTTGCAACAAGTGAAACAGACCCAAATTTGATCAGAATTTCAGGAAAATTGGGAGACAAATTTGAAGATGGGTTAAACCAATGCACTCTTATTTATTCTAGGTTAAAAGAACTAGAAAGAGGTTCTAAACGGGTATATAAGATTGAAGATAGTTTTGATATGCAACTAGCCGTTGCGATAAAATCTATGTTAAAAAATGGAGCGGAATAAGATATTAGAGCAGCAATGGATAAAAGAGAATGAGCCTATAGGCAAATACCTTGGCTATCCTGAATGTTGTATTAAGGAGTTTTGCGATCAACCGCCCCATAAATTGAAAGATAAGGAGCCTACCGGTAGAGATAAATTAAGACTTCAAAGATCTTATATAAACCGCGTATATACTGGGTTTATACCCTGTTACCGGCACGCTCGCGAAATTCAAGGAGGAATAACTAAATTAACTGAATTAATCAAGAACCGGCGCGAATTGCTGCCGTTTCCCTATGCTTAAAGAATATGAATGATTTAGAATCTTGTTGTCTATGTAATAAACCCTGTAAATGGGTGGGAGTAGATAAGTTATTTTATTGCGATTTTCACCTGCCTTCATTGGTAGATTCTAAGATTAGATATTCAAAAGAAACATTTATCGACGAATTATTAGAGGGTATAGATGAAGGAATTAGGGAGTCTAATTTTAGGTATAAAGGAGTTAATTTGAAGTCATATGTTGAAGATAATTTTCACCTTCCTCTTTCGGAAATAATTGATTATTTTTTTAGAAATTGTTACATTCAATTTGAAGATAAAAAAGACATTTCAGTTATCACTCCTCTTGAAGATATATATAAAATTGCTAAACACCAAATGGAGAAAGTGAAATGATTTTAGTTGTTTCAGATTTCACCGAAATTTTTGAATTGCTCAATCAAATTAGATGGTGTTCTTTTGGAATGCTGATAATTTTTGGAATTGGAACCGGTGTTAATCTATATTTTACTTTAAAAAGTCATTTCGAAAAAGTATTTCCGCTTAATGCTGAAGAACTTATAGAATTAGAACGACTCAGAAATGGAGAAATTCCTAAATTGAAATATATTCCAGAAAGGTCTATATTAGTTCATGATAGGCTGAGAAAAGTATTAGAAATATATTTGAAAATAAACGGAATTAGATTTATTAATTTTGATACGGTTTTTGTAAAAAGTGATTATTCAAATTACTTTTTTTTAACTATAGAAGGGTTTAACACGGCTAAAGAGAAAATAGATGAGTTCAACGAATTACTTAAAAATGGAGAATTTAATAATCAGGTGTTTGATAATTTCGGCGATTTTTGGAATTAGTGGCTGCTATAACCGGCTAGCAGATATTAACATGATCTCAAATCGTAATATAGATAGTTCTAAGGACTATATCGAACTTCGAAGGGAGGTAATAGCAAAATCCCGATTGAAGCGAAAGGATGCTTTAGAAAGCGCAATTGACAAGGCGACTGAGCAGGTTGAAGGGGGAGAGTATATGATGAATGTAAAAATTTACGTTAAGGGTAATGGCAAGAAAGTAAAAGTAGTTGGTGATGTGTGGGGAACAAAAAAATGACTACAAAAAATGGATTTTCAACAGTAATCTACTTATTTTAAAGCGTTGTGCGCGAAGCAGTGGTTATGTTGAATTAATGAATCCATTGACAAATTTTTGTATTCAGTTCGGTTATACTTCAAAATTCAGAGCTTGGTCTATGTATAGAAATGAATACGGTTTTTATATCAAATTGGATAAATTATTTTGTAATTATCAATTTTAATAAGTGAGCATTCCTAAAATAAAAAAAGATGAGCGCATCAAATTAATAGATGTTCCTGAATTGCTTGTTGTGGTTCCCTTAACTCATTCAGCTTCTAAGCGATACGGACATAAAACCAGATGGTGCACTTCTACATCCAGTGATACCCAATGGAATGGAAATACTAAAAACGCTGTCTTAATTTATATTTTAATGTATAATACTGTCGAAGGTAAAAGGGGCTCGGATGCTCATACTAAGGTAGCTATACAACGTAAATCTAGGGCTATTAAATGGCAAATTTTTGATACGCTAGATGCCCAATTTGATTTTTCAGTTCTTGAATGGTCATTAAGGCAATACGATTTTCGAAAGTTGATAGACGATTATTATTCTACAAAATATAAGATAACATCGAGAAAACTTTTTTCCCATTCATTTGAGGTAGGAGACATTGTGCAAGGGGTGGGTAATAACATAATCAAGATACGATTTGGTAAGATTAAACCAAGGACTAAGGGTCGCTGGCATAATGGCGTGGGATGGAAAACTAAAAAAGTATCTATTCCTGATCTTCAATCTGAATGTATTTTTGAAATAGAACGTCGGATGATTACAAGAGCCGAAATTACCAGAGTAACGTTAACTAATATTAAGTTTAGAATTATTGAATTAAAGGGTGCGCATGAATTCGCGGAAATTTTATCGCAATCCGATGAACTTGAATTGAATGTAAGGGCTTCAAAGAATAATTATACATTATTGGAATAGATATTTCTTACTCATTCAGTCAAATTGTTAACAAGTCTGTTAATTAATTGTTCACATCAATTCCTTACCCGTCCAAATGTTTACAATATTTGGAATGTGAGAATTTTATTAGAATTAAAAAGACGTTTGAGCAGTAAAAATGCTTATACTTGCCATGTGCTTTTAGCACTACTTCTGATAGTTTTCTCACAACAAAACTAAAAAAGCCGCTCCCGAAAGGTAGCGGCTTTTTGCATTTGTGAAATTAAAACTTTGAAGTAAACAACCTAGAAAATCTTAATAACTATACCCGTTTTAACGTGTCTCGCGCGATACAAGAAAAATACGTTAAAACCTTGCCATTACTTCGAAAGCGGATACTTACGAGGGGCAAACGAATAATATTTCAACTTTCTTAAAAATAGGGTTTCTGCGCAAACAGTAACCTGTACTACTTATTAGCATCTAAACAGTAACCCATGCTGTCGCATGCTTTTAAACAGTAACCTAAAAAAATTCTGATCTATGGAAATATCAAATCTTACCGCAAAATACGATCAACAAAAGTTTCAAAGCCTTATGTTTAGTGCGTTACGTGGCAACCAAGGCATTCAAGAACCTGACAAGTACTATAATAATATACGTCCTAATTCGAGAGGTATAACGCTAAAGTACTACGAAAGAGTAAACAAGAATTTCAAGAAGGAAGGCTATGTCAAGAACCTAACAGCTACTAAGGCCATGATAGACATGATCTACGATGAGGAAACAGGATTTAAATATACTCCTATGCAAATAGATGCCCACGAGAACCGGTTCTACTTTGATTCATTCGATTGGCAGCGAACCAAGAAAGACAAAATATATGTTAATGAATTGGCTTCCTTCATGAAATTAGTATCTATGATTGAAACACAACCCTGTGATGATAATCAGCACAAAGGTTTTAAGGGTCTTTATTATACCGCTATAATATTTGCAAATATCGGTACTGTTCAATACTCTGTACGTTCCTATAAGCGAGGTTTAATAGTAGAACGTCACAACCTTGATTTTGAAACTATCGAGGCTTATGGACAAAGGAATACTGTTCTTGTCCATTGCGACACACCCAGAACCGTAAAAGGGGAGCAGCGGCAATGGCTAATTAGATCAACAAATAAATACTCTATTTGAACTTTGGCATAATGGTTGATTATATCTTTGTTATATAATCAACACGCAAATCAACTATGAAAAGATACTACGCATCAATGGCACAGTTCAAAGCTAAGGACGGTAAAAATTTTGGTCAATGCATTAACCAAATCTATAACAAAGACGGTTATACGGACTTATTAATTGAATGGAGAACCCGAACGGACGGAACAAGTTGTATAATTCAGTACTGGACGAATGGCAACGGATATACAATTTACGTTCAGGAATAATTAATAATACTAAATATCATGGATAAATCAGAGATAAAAAAACTGGCAGAATACGTAGATAAAGTACATGAGGAAACACCTAGAGGTTTAAGTGCGCTAAAATGGGTGCTCTCTATGGTATGCCTTGACTTAAATGCTTTTGCATATCAGAATATAAAATTATCAGAATTTCAAAAGTCCTTAGACTATGCAAATTCGATACCCGTGGTCACTGATCTTAATGATGATAAATTAACAGATTGGATGTTACACAACCACGATTATATAAATCATCCGTCCCACTGCTGATAATGAATATTTACATACTTCAAGAAACTTGCGATAATACGCAGCCAATCAGAACCGTTGAAACTACAAAGAAAGCTATATACGATCATCTAATAAGCAACGGAATTGTATATCTATACTATGATGTATATTATCCTGACACGCAAAAGTTTAGATGTGATTCATATCCAACTTTTATAAGAAAATTAGATATGCTGCTTACCGTTGAATCATCCCTTTACATTCGAGTAGTAGCATCGAACTTTGAAAAATACTTTGTATTAACTAATTACCAGATATACCACAAGGAAACCTTATGATATCGCATAGACGTTTTATTCTATACTTCAGAAAACTTTCCCCCTCTCGGTATCCTATAGCCTTTTTCTTCTATGGGGGATCTAAAACATTTAACTAATTATGGAAGATTCAACCGAAATTAGCACAGCTGCTATAGAAGAATTCAACTATGTTGGCCGTAAGAAGTTATTATTCCCAATGTTAATGAATCTGTTCCCACCGCATAAAAACTTTTACGAGTTAATGTGCGGTTCTGCTTATGTCAGCTTAAATAAAAAACTTTGCAAAGATTCAACGTTTATCAACGATATTGACCCAAAAGTAATGATCAAGCATAGAGAAAATAACTATGCTCCAGACAGTTTTAACCGCGAAGAAATTTCGTTTGATGATGAAAATATCTATTGGTTGAATGTTCCTGCAGGACAGTTGATTGCTTCTATGATGCATTCTAAAAAAAATCTATTGTTTTTAGATCCACCCTATCCAATGGACTCCAGAAGGGCTAAAGCTAAACTGTATAAGTTTGAAATGTCCGATAAAGATCATCTCAATTTACTTTCACTTATTCGTGATATTTCTAGCTATTGCGTGGTTTGCACCTATCCTAATACTCTTTATGGTTTAATACTTGAGGACTGGAACTACCGAGACTATCAAGTCAATACCCACGGCGGAATGACAACGGAACGAATTTATTTCAACTTTAAACCTAATATAGCACTTTTCGACTATGATCGATTCGGGGAAAATTTTACAGATAGACAAAGAATAAAAAGAAAAACAGAAAATTTAATTTCAAAAATTGATAATTCTGCGCCACTTGAAAAATGTAAAATGATAGAAGAGTTCTATAAAAAATTCGGTAGATTTTACGATATGGATACATTACCGGAACTTATTTTAGATCTCCCATAGTCATATTCATCTATAGCATATGAGAGTATTAAATACGGTCGAATTCTTCAGCGGAACTGCCCCTTTTTCAAAGGAGTGTGCAGCGCGTGGGCATAACACTTTTACAATTGATATTAACAAGCGTTTCAAACCTGATCTAAAAAAAAATATACTCAATGTAATACCTGAAGATATACCTTTTGATAAAATAGACATTGCCCTTTTTGCTCCCGATTGTACCACCTTTAGTTGTGCTAGTGCGTGGAAACATTGGCACAAAAACAACACGCCTAAATCATGGGAGGCCGAATGTTCTATTGATATGATAAAAAAAGTTTGGTGGCTCGTAGAAAATTTAAATATCAAATTATTTTGGATTGAGAACCCCACCGGAAAACTGAGGAAAGTAAATCTTTTGCCTCCTGAATTATTGCAGCAAATAACCTATTGTCAATATGGGGAAACTAGGAGGAAGCCGACCGATATATGGACAAATTCTAAATTGTGGAAAGGCCGTCCAGTTTGCGAATTTGGGGATAAATGCCATACTACAAAGACAAATGATCTTAATACACCCTCACAAAGAGCTATACACCCTCAACAGTTTATTAACGAAATTATTGATATATCGGAACAGGAAATAGCAAATTTTATATAGCCTGGCTCCCACCTCGAGCCAAATTTTATATCCCCGGTCTGGTGCTCCGGAACAAATTTTATTTTGTTTGGGTAACAATATCTTACCGGAATTGCCAAATATAATTTCCTGAACTCCTAGCGACCAGGTATATTATATTTGGAAACATTACATTTGCTCCATGAACGAAAAAGAAAGCGCAAAACTTCTAAACAAGTATAAGAAGAAGTTCGAAATAGAAACGGACACCCAAGCCGCTATTACTATCCTACTTTCGATGGATGAGTTAGCTGGACGTTTAGAAGGTGAGGAGAAAGTATCTAAACTTCTTTTAGAGCAGAACGGAGCCTTTGAAAAGGAAATTGCCCAACTCAAAACAATACAGGAAACCCTGATTAAGCAAATAGGCGGTTATCAAGAAATTTTTCAACTTGAAGATACTCTGAAGATGAAAAAGGAAATGGCAATCAATAATATTCGCCTAGAATTAAAGGCACGTAAACCGGTACCAAATCAATAAAAAAAAGGGCTAAATGCCCTTCTTTATATTCCAATTTTTCTCTCAATTTTTACATCAGTTTTGCCCAGAGAGTATCAAACTTAGTTATTTCAGCAGGCAATCTCTGATTTTGTGGGATGGCGAATATTCCATTTAATTTTTTGGCTTCGCTAAATGTTAAAACCGACGTATATTTAGTTCCAAATT
>SDBT01008969.1_pt1 | contig 16263 bp, 14 predicted proteins | sample 2277101 | NCBI WGS metagenome assembly SDBT01 (sample SAMN10404973, study PRJNA504765) | marine sediment metagenome | isolation source: marine sediment core GS10_PC15, 103 cmbsf | place: Arctic Ocean: Southern Knipovich Ridge | collected 2010 | reverse complement strand
AACTAGAACAAGAACTCAAAGAAGAAAACGATAAACTTCTCAGAACCTGTGCAGATCTTCAGAATTATCAGAAAAGAACAGAAAAAGAACTTTTATTTCGAGAAGGAGAGACAAAGAAAAAATACCTTTCAGAGTTAATTGAGCTTAATGATTTATTAAAAAAAGCATATGAAGATGAAAACCCAAAAGATGGTTTAAAGCTTATATTGCAAAATATTGAGAATTTTTTTGAAAAAGAACAAATTAAATCTATTGATTGCGTGGGAAAATCATTTGATCACACCCTGCATCATGCGATTACAACAATAGAAAAAACTGATTATGAAGATAATACAATAGTTGAGGAGGTAAAAAAAGGCTATATGATTAAAGATACAGTCTTCAGACCTTCTCAAGTAATTGTCGTAAAAAATAAAGAAGATAAAAATGGTGGTTGAATAACTATGGGAAAAATAATTGGAATTGATCTTGGAACGACAAATTCTGAGGTAGCATTTGTAGAAGCAGGAAAACCAACAATTATTAAAAGTGCTGAAGGGCAAACCTATTTTCCGTCTGTTGTCGCTTTTACTAAAGATGGAGAAATGCTTGTCGGTGAAACTGCGAAACGACAGGCGGTGACAAACCCAGAAGGCACTGTACTGAGAATTAAAAGAAAAATGGGTACTAATGAAAAAATAAAGATTCGCGGAAAAGAATATACTCCTGAGCAGATTTCTGCATTTATCCTGCAAAAAATAAAAAAAGATGCAGAGGATTTTCTTGGAGAAACAATTAAGGATGCTGTCATTACTGTTCCTGCGTATTTTAATGATGATCAACGTCAGGCGACAAAAGATGCAGGAAAAATCGCAGGTCTTACTGTAAAACGAATTATTAATGAGCCGACTGCAGCCTCGCTTGCCTATGGTCTTGATAAAGAAGGAGAACATAGGATTGCTGTGTATGATTTCGGTGGTGGAACCTTTGATATCACACTGATGGATGTGGGCGAAGGTGTCTTTGAAGTACTTTCCACAAATGGTGACACAAAGCTTGGTGGTTCAGATATGGATCAAGTACTTGTTGACTATATTGCAGAGGACTTTAAAAAACAGCATAACATCGATTTGAGAAAAGATCCGAAAACGTTTCAACGTATTTTAGAGGCCGCTGAATCTGCGAAAATGGAGCTTTCCTCGACGCTTCAGACGGATATTAATCTTCCTTATATTACTGTTATTGATAATGAACCGAAGCATCTGGAGATGAAGCTTACACGAGCGAAATTTGAGGAAATCATTGGTCCAATTGTTGATAAAACAGAGAAACCATGTAAGCAGGCGTTAAAGGATGCGAAGTTGAAACCTTCAGATATTGATCATATTGTCCTTGTTGGCGGGACGACAAGAATCCCGCTTGTTATGAAAACGGTTGAGAAGATTTTTGGGAAAAAACCCAAACGTGATGTTGATCCAATGGAATGTGTTGCAACTGGTGCTGCGATTCAAGCAGGTGTTCTCTCTGGTGATATCGACAAAGATATCGTTCTTTTAGATGTAATACCACTCACTCTTAGTATTGAAACACTTGGATCTGTGGCAACAGTTCTTATAGAGCGAAATACAACAGTTCCCACGAAAAAAAGTAAGATATTTTCAACAGCTGCTGATAACCAGCCTAGTGTTGATATAAATGTTTTACAAGGAGAGCGTCCGATGGCTACTGATAATAAGAGCCTTGGACGGTTTCATCTTGACGGTATTCTACCTGCTCCTCGAGGTCTGCCTCAGATAGAGGTAGCTTTTGATATTGATGTTGATGGAATTCTCAGTGTCTCAGCAAAAGACCTTGGAACCGGAAAGGAACAATCAATACGAATCACGGGGTCAACGAAGCTTTCTGAAAATGAAATTGAACGAATGAAACAAGACGCAAAAGAACATGAAGAAGAAGATGAGAAACGAAAAGAAAAAATTGAAGTGAGAAACACTGCTGATTCACTTGTTCATACTACTGAGAAGACAGTTGAGGAACTCAAAGAGAAGATTTCATCAGAAGATAAAGAAAAAATCGAGGAGGCATTAAAAGAGCTTCGGGAAGCACTCACTGGTGATGATATCGAAAAAATAAAGGAAAAAACAGAAGCGTTAACCCAAATCTTTCAGAAGATTTCAACAGAAATATACCAACAAGCTGCACAACAAGCACAACAGGAGCAAGCTTCAGGTGGGAGTACTGATGAGTCATGGCAAGGACAACCATCTGATGATGACACAATTAATGCTGATTACAAAGTAAAAGATGAGAAAAAGGATGATCAAAAAGATAAATGATTAGAGATGCCGGTCTTCAGCGATATGTGGTTTTAATACCATCACATGACAATTAACCCTTTGAAGTACTTTCTCAGAGACACTTCCTAGTAAAAATCGTTCCATTCCTTTCTTCGAATGAGATGCCATAACAATAAGATCGTCGTCTTCTGCGTATTGAATGATTTCTTCAGCAGGGGCATTACCTACTATTATTTCTGCTTGGGTGTTTATATTTTTTTGTTCAACTATCCTTTTATATCCGTCAAGTATGCTTTCATGCTCTTTTCTTAATCTATTTTCAAGAGCTGCAGAAGCAATGAATTGACGGGAGTCATCAACGGATATTATTGCAACATCCACTCCAAGTAATTTTGCCATATGTGAACCCTGTTCTACGGCAATTCTTGATGCTTCAGATCGATCGACAGGAATGACGACCCTACTTATATCTTTCATACTATTCACCTCTCTCCAGCAGGTTATGAATGCGTTTGCAATAATTAAACGTTTTGTGAAAAAAATGTCAATAAATTTTTTTGGATAATATGTGTAAAGAACGTGGGTAACAGTTGTACAACAAGTCCTTTTAAAGATAACTGACAAAAAAGGTAGTGAGGTGTATGAAAAAATGATGATTGTAGGACAAGTATCAAGCCCTGAAGAAGCAAAAGAGATCGAATTTATTGCAAAATCCCTTGTGATTGGAAACCGAGCACGAGTACTTGCTCATAAAACACACTAGAAATGATGTGATATATTTGGACAAAACTGATTCTAAAATTTGGATTTGGATTGAGGGCAATAACTTATTCAAAGCAGTGTATAACTCTTCTGATGGATGTCTTACGATTTACAATGAATGCGATGAAATACTTATCCGAAAAAAACAGGTAACACCAGATCAAATGAAAACAATTGAAACTGTTTTTTCAAAAAAGGGTGCGAAAAGAATAGACCACTGCAACGAACCATATACCTACATTGATATGAAGTAAGAAGGATTTTTTGTTAATCTCGCCATCGAGGTTTCACCCAGGACTCCATAAATCGTTTTGAAATATCAGGTCGAGCTTTTGATACATCGGTAACTGTGATAATTCCCACAATCTTGTCACCTGAGATTACCGGAAGTTTTTTGATTTTAAATTTATTCATGACATCTAGCGCTGTTTCTACTTTATCTAACGCATAAATTGTTTTAATATCTGAAGACATAATCTCAGATACTTTTGTTTTTTCAGGGTTTTTACGCATGCAGAGTGTTCTTTCGATGAGATCACGTTCTGTAACAATGCCGACGCAAAACTCGTTCTCTATGACAACGAGGCAGCCGACTTTTTCATCACGATATTTTAAACAAGCATCAAAGACTGTATCATTAGAATGAATGGTTACTGCTTTTTTTGTCATAATTTCTTTTACGAGCATTCAGTCAACAACTCCTAGGTAAACTTATTGAAGAAGTATTCAACTTGTGTGTATCTTTTATCCGTTATATTCTTATTCTCACAAACTATAACATATATTTGTGCAGATTAAATCCAGAAATGTAATATTAAACGATATTATAAAAGAGTCAAAGAGGCATCCGAAAGGATGGAAAGCAGCCATTGGAAGAGATCAAAGACTTCTGTCAAATGATTATTATATCTTCAATCCCAACGTAGGTGTATATCTTATGAAAGAATATCAAAAAAGTCCCTATCATACAAAGGGGATTGGATCAAAAATAGCACGAAATATCGACGATGACATTGAGAAAAAAATTCAAAAAAAATCAAGTGATTTTGGAATTATACAAGGAGATATACAAAAAATAATAACAAATATTGATAAAGGAATCCATCCACAGAAAATCTTTGAAGAAGGACTGAAAGGAAATGATCTTGGAATACAAATACCACTTAAAGGAAAAGCGTCATCGTCAACGGATTCATTTTCATATATACGACAAAGTTATGCAACAAAACAAAAAAAGCTTAATACAAAATTTGAAAAGATGATGAGTGAAGATGGCATGTACAATTCGTATGACTGATACTATTTAGACGAGATACTGATCTATTTTTTTCTCTGCAGCTTTTCGTTTCTCCTGAATATTTTGTAATAATTTTTTCATACATTCAGCAGCATACTTTTTACAATTTCCACACATCTGTTCTCCTGCTTTACATGATTTGTAAATGTTTTCTAACTCTGAATCATCCTCAATGAGGTGATATAAAAAAAGCTCATAAATCATACACTCGTCTGGTTTTCCACCATGTTTTTTCTGCTCTTCAAGAGTAACTGCGCCACCTGTTTTTGCATGCATAATCTTTTTCTGTGCTTCTTTTGGAGAACCAGTCAGGAAAATTGCGCTCTCCGGCTTTGATGATGACATTTTTTCACCAGTTAAGCCAGTGATAAACCGGTGGAATGTTGCTGACGGTTGAAAAAATCCATAACTCCCCGATTCAAATTCTGCTTTACAGAAATATTCATCTATTTTTTGAATATCTTCTTCTGTTGCATCATTAATATATATAGCCTTATAATCCGTGATTCGTTTTAATTTATTAAAGTTGAGAGCAGTAAGAATCTTTTCAGCGTTATCAAGCAATTTTTCTATATCAGTATCAACTTTAACAAACACCCCTATCTTTTTATCTTTTGTAACCGTAACATTATACAATCTATGTGCTTGAGCAATATCTCTACTGAGTCGTATATGCGGGTCTTGATCAACACCAACCGGGACAAGTGTAGGTCGCACACCACCAAATTTTTCAAGCTGAACATGCAAGATATCTCCTGTTTGTACGAGCGGTGAAAAAATATGTGCCATATTTGCTGAGCCGTCAAACCCATAGGTTGCAACCATCTGAGACCAATTCACCTTTTTCCCTAAAATATATGCTAAATCTTTCACGTCTTGATGTTTTGATTGAAAGTAGATACGACATTTCTCAGGTTTCAAACCAAGTGCAATATAATTAGGGATGTATTCGTTAAGTGCCATCTCTTCTGTTTCTTTAAGAGTATATCCTCGTGTTCCAAACGCTTCAATATCAGCTACGGCAATAAAGATATCAGCGCCGATGCTCTGATAATAGATGACTTCATCGATAACCATTTTATGGCCGAGATGCATCTTTCCAGAAGGCATAAGCCCTGTAAGAATCGCCCATGGTTTCTTGTGGGTTATTGCATCATGAATCAATTCAAAACCTCGATGGCCAAAAACAATACCCCTTCTTAAGAGCCTATGAGGATGAGGTAAATCTTTCCACAGCTCTTCTGAAAACTCTTGAATGCCAAACTCATCACGAAGCCGCGTATAATCCTGATATGTTGTTGAACTCCAAGGATCTATCTTCATAATAATCTATCATGAAATCCCATAACATTTCAAAAAGTTACCGTATAAAAATTATAGAAAAAAGAAAAAAAAGGAGTGAATTGTTTATTGATGTTTTATCGTCTCTTTTTTATAAGAACAATTGCACCAATGATGAGAACTGAGAGTAATGCAACAATTCCAGCAAGTACAGCTATCTGTCCAACAAGAGATGTTGGTTCTTTTTGGTTTGGATATTCTTCAACGCCAAAAGGCATATGTCCATCGACATAGAATCCTTCATTTACCTTGTACTGTACTGGTTTTACATCTTCAGGCTCCCAATGGTTTTTACTGCTAAACTCAGTACTTGGCACCCATATCCGTAGATCGGGGTCTCCATAGAGACAGACATTTTCTGCAAGATCCCACCACCATTGCGGATCTTCATCTTCATCAGCAACATAGAGTATACCGACTTTGCTAATTCCCTCAGTATAAATCTCACCAACTGTTTGACCTAGTGCAATTCCACGAGGTACCATGTTTTGCCAGACATCAGAATACCAAGATGTTGCCCATGGGTCCATTATTTGAAATACAGAACCATGTCTCATCATAGTGAGGTGCATATATTTTCCAGCAGGAAGACAAGCAACACTACTTATTCCTGTTGAGTGGATGTTACCAAGTTCATCATCTATCATGGTGCCATTGTACCATGCTGTTCCAAATCTACTCATGAAAATGGTGATAATAACACCATCATAGTAGTCTTCAGTATCTTGAAGCCAGGTTGGTGTGAACCATTTAATAATTGGGAGGCTTACGAGATTTCCAATCATATCTCGGATTGGTCTTTTTGCAAGTGCCCAATCAAGAGCGGTTGTAAATATCCCGGTACGTGTTGGATTTCCTGTTAGTGCTGGAATTATCCCATGAATTTCAGATGTCATTGTATCTGGTTCTTCAGTTGATCCCATAAGCCACTCGTATCCTCTCCAAGGATTTGTCTCTTTATTGTATCCTGCAAAGGGAATCGGTGGATATCCAGCAGGGTTGTTGTTTTCCACATCCCAAAACATCAGCATACCGCCATTAACAGATGCGCCGTGGGTGTTAATCATCCACAAAAGGACTCCATCGTTGAGGTTTTGCATGTTTGCCTCAAAGCTAGTTGAAAATACAGGATCATATCCACCTTGTTTAAGATAAAACGGTTGAACTTCGGATCCACTGAGATCAGCGAAAAAACCACCTGGTTGGCCATTTACTGCTAACATAACGCCATCATCAATTGGATTGCTAGACGGTGTTTCACCAGGGATGTCTCCATCTGCACAGGCATAGGTGAACCCCCAGTATTTACTTGCTCTACTGTTAAACTTATGATCATAACAAATCAATGTGTCAAGAACAGGATATTTGAATGATTCATCTCCAGATTCTTTTGTTATTTTCAGCCCAAGTTTTCCTCTCCACGGGAACCGACGTTTACTACTACTTCCGTTAATCAATGTATAACCATTTGGATTTTTTAATGCAGGGTTTTCAAAGACAATCTGTGGATAAAATACGTTTTTTGAAATCCATACAGATAGATCAGTTGGCGATCCAATAAAACGACCAGGTTTTCCTATTCCAACAAATACTCTATCCCATGTCAGACCAATGTCAAATTGACCTCCAACAGTGATGATTGTTTCTTTCCCTTCTTTGTCGAAGCCATGTGCCCTCAAAAAGTCATAGACACGTTTGCCTGTAAGATACATTTCTGATACTGTTGGAAGTTTTGAATATCCATCTGGATGACGTCTCCAGAGTTCATTATGCCATGGAAGTGCAGACGATAATTCAGGATGATTATCAATGATAAGTACCGGGCTTCCATGATGAGCAGCAATATATGCTGCAGGACCAATGGATAGAGCTCCTGGATATTCTCCAGCAACTTCAAGCTCTGCCACATACCAATAGCTAAATGGATCAATTGTTGAAAATATAACATCGTTACGGCCTGTTATCTCCCTAATATGGCTGTATATATCATCATATTTTGTGAAATGATCACTTATTTCTGCTATTTCAGTAAGTTGTTCTTTTCCCTTTGATAAAAGGTGTTCTCCCAGATCAACAAGAATAATGTTTTCTACACCGAGTGTATACAGCGTATCAACAGTATAACTTGAGACCTTTGATGCACTTGTATAAAGCAAAGGGGCATTAATGACAGACGCAAGAACTGCTCCTTCAGTAGCAGAGGCAAGACCATCTCCCTCTTTTCTTGTAATATTTTGCTCCCATGAGTATTCAACTGTAAAATCTGTCGAGCTTGACATCTCACTCATGGAGAATACAGAAATTGAATAGTGCTCATCTGGCAGTAGTTCACCAAGACGATCGACCTTCATATCCGTCTCTGTTCCTGGTGGCAATGGAATATGTGCCCCTTCTCCACCACCATCTTCAGAAGAGCTATATGATGATACACCAGGTTCTCTTGTGGAGAGTACTTCTTCACCGCTGGGGCCTATAAGTGAAAATCCAAGATCAACATTAGGGTCATCCCATGTTAGTGTAAATTCTGCATTTCTGCATCCATATGGTGGAAGTTTTGGTATCTCAATTGTTGTCCCTGGGAACATTTCAACATCAACTTGGTAGGTTACTTGTCGCATGTTTTTAAGAATATCAATTATTCGTCCGTATCTTCCAAAGTTGAAGCTTAAGAAGCTACGATGGGTTTGTGGCTCAAGTGACATATCTGTTACTTCGCCATCATCATTATCTAAAAATGATTCAATTCCCATGGATTTTGTAGGAACGTCAGTGAGGGCAACGCTCCATCTTCCACTATGGTATACATAGACAGAGGTTTTATCAATATCCATTCCACCTTGTGCATTCCAGGCATTTGTGATACCTGCCATCATCCAGTCATCTTGTTCTTCATTCCAACAATAAATCTGTAAGTCTCTATCTCCTGCAGGAATGGACATATTAACGATTCCTTCAAATCCTGGGACACCTAGTTCCAGATAAAAGCAGGGATACCATGATCGTATTTTCATAAATTTATATCCGTCTGGGACGTTAAAATCATTATAAATAGGATACATCTCATTTGTTTTAGGTACTTCAAAATGTTCTGTTTTAATTCCATCTAATTTATTAACAGTTCCTTGTAAAGCTCCTTGTGTTTTGTTTTCTTGTATTTCTGTTTTTTCTTCTATTACGGCGACAACTGCGTATTCTGAATAGGACCAATCGTTAAGAGCAATTTGGCTTGCAAGATTATATGGGTTGGTGCTTTCAATGGTTGTAACATTTTTTGCTCTCCAATTGAGATCCATTTTGTTTTTTGGAACGTTGATGAGTGTCAATTTATCTAAATATCCTTCACAATATGCCATCCAGTCTTCCATGAAGTAGTCGATTCCTTGTCGTGCGTTGAGCGTTCGTTCTTTTTCTTCATCGACAATATATTCATCTTCATAGAAAAGCAGTGGATTTGAAAAAATCTGATCCTTATTTTTATCATAAAATACTGATGTTGGAATTGCTGCGAGATATGCATAATCATCAAGGTAGCTTTCCTGATCAAGCTGTATAAACGTTGTTCTTTTTAATGGAATATTGGGTTTCCAGGAAACGCCTCTGTCAAATCCATCTACGTATAGTCTGCTTGTGTCTGCAAGAACTGTTGGTAGTATAACTCCTCCAAGCATTACAAAAACAGCAATACCTGTAAGCAATGCATTTATATTATGTACTTTCTTAACCATTTATAGCCCCCATTCTGTTATAACTTCCTTGTAATATCGTTAATTTACTCTTTATATATATCCTCTATTATATTGGTTTGCTCTGTATATATACTTTATTATTAAAGTCTTTTCATCATAAAATCTTTTTTAAAAATCCTTTTTGTATGGAGGATTTAAAAAAATCATATATCGATGTTGTTTTTAGAAAGATCTTCTCAAATCATGCATTTACTGTTTGATATGATAAATTATTATAATTTCAAAATAGTTACAATGAAATAATTTATATCACCCTCTCACAATTACCCTACGAATTACTATAAGGAATTGATACTAAAATGACAAAATATTGTACAATGTGCGGCATGCAACTCAACTCAACTGATGAAGAAGGGATCTGTCATCTTTGTAAGATGTCAATAATTTTTAACGAAGATATCTATCCAGATATTGATGATTTTGCCTGCTAAAACATCTCTTATTTTCATACCTTTTTCAAAGCATCATATATCATAATCAATATAAAATGCAAATATATGGCTAATTTTACATTAACATGAACTCTGAATTAAAAAAGATCCTTGAAAAACAACACTATGCAACTATTGGCAATCACTCAGGAGTAAAACTATGTCATTGGATGAGGCAAAGCCTACTTTTCAACAGAGAATGCTATAAACAAACATTCTATGGAATACAGTCCCATCGATGTCTGCAGATGACACCAGCAATAAATGAATGTACCCATATGTGTCTTTTTTGTTGGAGATTTCAAAATTTCACAGAAAAAGAATTTAAAAAAGTTGACGAACCAGAATATATCCTAGAGAAAGCAATTGAAGCACAAAGAAAACTCATCACAGGATTTAAAGGAGATCCACGTTGCGATCAAAAAAAATGGAAAGAGGCAAATGATCCTAACATGCTTGCCTGTTCACTTTCGGGAGAACCAACTCTTTATCCGAAACTTGGAGAATTCTTCGAACTCTGCCACAGACGAAAAATCACAACATTTCTTGTAACCAATGGAACAACACCAAAAGTCCTTGAAAACTTAGATCCTCTCCCTACACAGCTGTATGTTTCCGTTGTAGCACCAAACAAGGAAGTATATAAAAAGATCTGTTCGCCTTTGATTTCTGATGGGTGGGAGAAGTTGAATCAAACCCTGGAACTACTACCCTCGCTGAATACCCGTACCGTAATACGTCATACATTAGTACAAGGCTGGAATATGGATGAAAAATATATTGAAGCATATGCAAAATTAGATAGCAAAGCAAATCCCCTCTTCATTGAACCGAAAGGCTATGTTTTTGTTGGATACTCACGAAAAAGAATGAATCTCTCAAACATGCCATCTCATGAATCTGTGAAATATTTTGGGGATAAACTTGCAAAGCTAATAGGTTATAAAACAAGTATGGAAAAACCTGATTCAAGAGTGATCCTTCTCACAAGAGATTCAAAAAAACAAAAAATTAAAAACTAACAATCTGAAAAGCCTATAGTAAAAAAAAGAAAATAGGGTAGGAATCTAGGCGTATTTTCCACGTATTTTACGTCTGTCCACCTTAACTCCACTAGGAGAGATGATCATAAGGTTATTGCCGATCCCTGCAATGTCTCCACCGATATCATTCGTCATTTTTTTAAGTTCATTTGTTATTCTTTTTAGAATAACTTCTTCATCAGAAATCGGTGAAAAATCAAGAATTAAAACGTTTCCACCATACACATAATCAGATATTGCTTTTATGTCTTCATAGCGCTGTATTTCACCAACTGCAATATGCATTTTGGTAGACGATGACGTCTCGCTTGTTTTTGTCTCGGTATATTTCTCAAGATCTATATATCCCTCTGTTAAACCTGTTTTTTTTTCACCAAAAATTTTACTTGCTAAACCCATAATAACACGCTTCTCCTAATTTTAACCAATATAGTAAAATATATTTCGCCTTATAAACATTTACATTGAATTTTGATTCGATCAGTTTTTTTTCTCTGCTGTCTGTTATATTGCATTCTTGACATTATTTATTTCCCTGTCTGTGCTTGGGATAAGACACATCTTGCCCCTCCAGTTATCACGGATTGTTATAATCTATCATAGGGTGATAGATGTCCTGTCTTTGTGTAATCTTTTTCTTGGAGAAAACTAGGAATAACTTTATATGTAATTACGTACATACAAGTTGCTAGATAAGGATTATAGGGATATAATATGAAGCAAATACTCATAATTATTGGAATATGTTTTTTATTTCTTGTAACGCCAGTTGCTGCAAGTGATTGTGGTTGTGATGAATATGAACCCATCTCCAGAAATAATCAAACAATATTAGGAAAACTTACCCGTGAAGATATTGCTACCATGCAGGCACAGGCAGAAATCGAAGGATGGACATTTACCGTTGGGGAAAATTCAGCAACTCAGTATCCATTAGATCAACTATGTGGACTCGTCGAACCAGAAAATTGGTGGGTAGATGCTGAATTTGATCCGTGTGAACCGACTCGTGACTTACCAGAACAATTTGATTGGCGTAATGTTGACGGAACGGATTATACAACCCCTGTTAAAAATCAAGGATCCTGTGGAAGCTGTTGGGCGTTTGGGACTATTGGCCCTCTTGAAAGTAATATACTCATCCATGATGGAGAAGAAGTAGACCTCTCTGAACAATGGCTTGTTAGTTGTAATAAAAATGGTTGGGGCTGTAACGGCGGTTGGTTTGCCCACGACTATCATCAGTGGAAAACAGATCCATTCAATGATACCGGTGCAGTTCTTGAGGAATATTTCCCGTATGACGCATCTGATCTCCCCTGCGATGGACCGTATCCTCATGATTATTTTATCGATTCTTGGAAGTACATTGGATGGCAATCAGGAACACCTATAGTCGATTCTATTAAACAAGCAATTTTAGATTATGGCCCCGTGTCAGTTGCAGTAGCAGTTGATTCAGCCTTTGGAGCATATACCAATGGTGTTTTTTACAGTAACTATACTGGAATTAATCACGCGGTAACCCTCGTTGGATGGAATGATAACTTTTATTGGGAAGGTGAATACTATGGAGTATGGATTCTTCGTAATTCATGGAGCCCAGGCTGGGGTGATAATGGCCATATGTATATCATGTACAACTCTTCAAGAGTTGGATATGCTGCCTCCTATGTTGACTATCCTCAAAAAACCAAAATTGAAATTAAAGGAGGATTACTTGGTTTAGCAGTGAGTTTCACAAACATAGGAGATGAAACTACCACCGATCTTGAGTGGAGCATCTCTGTCAAAGGAGGAAAGTTTGATACCATTGATATATTATTAAAAAATACTATTCCCTCTTTAGAGTCAGGAGAAACAATATCGAAGAGAGTACCTCGATTCGGATTTGGAATTATTGATATAATGGTGACTGTAGATCCCTCAAATGCAGGAATGATTTCAAAGAGTATGAATGCAATATTATTTGGCTTACTTTTAATACCGCTTTAAGTAGCCCCTTTTTTCTTTCTTTTTCAGTCGAATTAATTGTACTTTACCTTTTCCTGGATCAAATGCTGAAGTTGTTTTTTCCTTCTGAAAATATAGGGTAACATGTAAAAAAACCTTAAATAATACTAATAACATCTCATGAATATGCGAAGACGAGCATATCCATATGGAAGATATCTACTCAAAGACAAAAAAGTTACTGATCTTGGACCAAAGTTGAAAGACTTCATCGAGAAACTCGGTTTTTCGATTGTTAAATATGACGAAAAGAATGAAGGGGTTGGTACACTTATTATAGGTGTTAATAAAAAAATTATCGACCTTATTAAACAACAGAAACCTCCAGGTCATCTTCAAGAGTTTTTTTACGAATTATTCAGTTTATTTACTATAGATATACCTTCTTTACGCGATACAGATGAGGAATCACAACGTATTGGAATTGAGATATACCTGTGGCCTTCCAATAAAGGAGTTCTAATGGAACTGTTTGTTCTCCCATACATGGAACATTTAAACAAACCTGAAATATTCAGTATAACAGAAACTAATGAAGAAGAAATAACAGATTGGTATCTATGTGAGCAGACCTGGGAGCATGTTGAACCAAAGATCGTAGATACTTTTAATGCAGAACCAGTGATAAGAAGAGCATAGACTTAGGATTTTCCTTTAACCTTCTCCATTTAGGGCAATATTTTTACCTATTTCTCCTCCCCGAATCTATATGTTTGTAACTGTTACCCTGTAATAAAGCCTGTTTTCGTAAGAGGTCCGCCGTATGAAGTTAATAGGATTGTTATCTCCATTTACTTTATGATTTTCTTCTGTATGGCAATATGATCCTTCTGAGAGGCAAACAGTTCAACAGGAGAAAAACCAGGTAAAACAATATAGAATAGTGGTTGTTTTAATTTAATGTTTTTTCTTTTTGTTTTTTTCTGAGCCACTCTAGTTGTGGATGGTCTTTGAGATTGGGATTTAATTTATCTTTGAATCTAAATGCTTCAAGATCTAATTTGCCAGAATCATAAAAACAGTCAATGATTTTATCTAATTTGTAGGAAGATAAATCTTTAATTGTTTTATTTGAGAAACTAACTACATCACTTATAATATTTTCAAAATTGATTTTTCTATTGATTAAATGCTCAATTTTACCTGATGGTTTACCATTCATTAATCGTTCTTTGATTTGAAGAAGTGTAGTATATGACATTTCCATCAACATAGATTCTATTGCCACAAGATCTAAGAATAATTTTTGATCAAACTTTTCTTTTGATATCGAATAGACATCAAAGATATCACGGGGATTTAGGTATGCTTTGGATCTTGAAATCATCGTTGTAAACTTATTTGCAAAAAGTTCTTCCTTGATAGGAGTCATCACCCTGATTTTTTCTCCTTTTGTCAAATGATTAAAACCCTTGATGCAATCTTCATTGAGGTTTGGAAATCTACGCATATATCCTATTTCAATTTTAATATCATCTTTTATTCCTGTTTCTGAGCTATAATTCAGATGGAATCGACATTGGTTATAAAGTGAATTGATTTTAACATCTGACTTTTTATAACCAAGTGAATTTATGATCCATTTTAGGTCTTTATCTATTCTATCTCTGACTTTACCCCAATCCTCTTTATCAATATGTCTGTAATTGTAATCCAAATCTTCTGAAAGTCTTGAATTATTCAGATATATAAAATTCAAAGCAGTCCCCCCATAAAGAGATAGTCTTTTAGAAATGAATTCTGAATTCTGTATCGCTGAAAGTAAATCACATAATCGTTTCATTTTCTCAATTGTATCCGATGAAAATCCTTCCAATGTCATTTATATTCCTCTTAGGAGTTCATCAAAACCCTCAGGGATGTATAGCCCCCATTTCTTTCTTAGTTTGCTTGTAACATCTCTGTCGATATACACCGGGATCCAATCATCCGATGGTCTCAATGGCTCTATTTTATCATTCTTTATATGACTATAATATGGAGATTTCTTAGATAGTAATTCTAATAAATAACCCGTTTTTAATTCTAAAGTTTTATTTTTATAAACGGCTAAAGTCTCCAAAACATCAGAAACTTTTATCCCTCTTAAATTCGCTAAACTCTTCAGACATTCCTCCCATCCACCACAAAGATTTACTCTTTCCAAACATTCAACAAATGTTCTACTCGGATTTGTAATAATTATCGTTTTATTTTTGTATCTGACTGATGTCAGATGATGATTATAATACTTGTTTATAACTGGTACATATTCCACGTTTTTAAAATAAAATGAACGAAATCTATCCTTTTTCTGAATTAGAATAAAAATACTGTTGAATGATGAATATGAAGCACCATGTAATTCTAAAGCTGAATGGTAACCTAATGCATATCCCTGTTTGATTTTATTTGCAAGTATGTACCTGTCTACCTCAAATTCCCCGCTGATGTGCTCTAGAGGAATACTGAAATATAGTCCACGTTTGATTTTACCTACTTTTTTTTCTTTTAATAACTTGTTAATATATTTTCGATAAAGATATTTATTATCTGTTTTCCCAAGTACTTCTTTTGATATATTTTTTAGGTCTTTACTATTAACCACCTTTTCTTTTAGAACTTCCTTGTATATTTGCTCTGTCTTATTCATAAATAATCACTGTTAATGAAACACTCAATGTTCCTTTATATGGTACAATAATGCACTTACTTACATAAATACTTTTTGTAGGAAAAACACGTAATGTGCCCTTAATGGGCACATTGTTTGTCTTGTGCACAAATCTTAACATCTAAAAAATAAAAAGTGGGCCTGCTGAGATTTGAACTCAAGTCTATGGCTCCCGAAGCCACAAGGATGCCAAGCTACCCTACAGGCCCAGACTATGTAAACAAAAATAGAAAAATGTAATAAGATGTTTTTGGTAAAAAAAATTGTTTTATTTCAGTTTTTTCAGAAGTTTACCAAATTCATCATATTTTTTCGTAAGAATATCAACTGATTCTTTAAGCGCATCTTTTGCACTGAGTGAGCCATCTGTTTCAAAGCTGAAGGTGAGCTTAGTTGGATCTCTTTTAATGGTGATAAAATCAATTTTTGCTTTATCAATATATGATTCTAAAACAGTAAGCTTTGTAATATCTTTCATTTCAAGTTTGTTTGCTTTCAACTCAACAAGATCTTTGGGGAGTTCTTTGATGAAATCTTTTACCTCATCCATTCGTTTCTTATCAACTTCAATAGAGGCATCCATCTTATATGTTGGTGCAAGAATCGTCTGCCATTTTGCATGATCTCCCGCTGTTCCAAGAACCGCCTCGACTTCAAGAATTATCCGTTGGCCTTTGAAAAGCTCCACAATCGGGATTTTA
>SDBT01008968.1_pt1 | contig 16269 bp, 19 predicted proteins | sample 2277101 | NCBI WGS metagenome assembly SDBT01 (sample SAMN10404973, study PRJNA504765) | marine sediment metagenome | isolation source: marine sediment core GS10_PC15, 103 cmbsf | place: Arctic Ocean: Southern Knipovich Ridge | collected 2010 | reverse complement strand
ATTGATTTTGACAAGATTTTGCGAGTAGCCAAAGAATTCAAAACAATTTTAGAGATTAATTCCCAGCCAATACGCCTGGATTTAAGCGATAGAAATGTCCGTAGGACAAAGGAAGCAGGCGTTAAAATGATCATTAATACTGACTCTCATCGCAAAGAGCATATGTGCCTTATGGGGTTTGGTATAGCCCAGGCCCGTCGTGGCTGGGCCGAGAAAAAAGACATTATCAACACCCAACCATTAACAAAACTATTAAAATGTTTTTAACTCCTATGCCAAAATGGTACCTATGATAAATTTTCGGTTTTTGGAGTAAGCAATATTTTGATGGTTTCATTAACGGCTCGCGTTTCGCGCGAGCCGTTTGTGCTATACTATAAATTAGTAATATGCGAAAATTACCTTCCACAATTTTAGTTATTATTTTGCTGTTAGGACTTAATCTGCTTATTCTAGGTTTAATCCTGCCAAGCAAAGAGTTTTCTGTGGAAAACCCAGAGGCCGGGCTTGTTTTTTCTTTGTTAGCAAACCAGGAGCCCGAACAACCCGCGATTACTTTGTATGCGGTTGGGGACATTATGCTGGATAGAGGCGTGGAGTATAAGATAAACAAAGAGGGCGACAGCGACTTTCAGTTTCCTTTTCTGAAAATTGCCGAGGAACTTAACAAAGCCGATATTCTATTCGGCAATTTAGAGGGACCAATTTCAGACAAAGGCATGCGGGTTGGCAGTATTTATTCTTTTAGAATTAAGCCAGAAGCAGTACAGGCGCTTGTTTACGCTGGTTTTGACATTTTATCTTTGGCTAACAATCATATGCTTGATTATCAAAGGATTGCTCTGGAAGACACCATGAGCATTTTGAAACAAAATAGCATTGACTATATTGGCGCTGGTTTTGACGCAACAGACGCAAATTCAGTAAAAGTGAGAGAGGTTGGAGATACCAAGATTGGATTTCTGGCTTATACTAATTTAGGTCCAAAAGTTTGGAGGGCCAGCAAGGGCAGCCCGGGCCTTGCCTGGATTGACGAGAATGACTTTGCAATGATTGAAACAGATATAAAAAACATCAAGCGAACAGTTGATGTTTTGGTTGTTTCTTTACACGCTGGAACAGAGTATTCGTCAGAGCCAACCCTTTTTCAAACCTCCTTTGCCCGGGCTTGTATTGACGCAGGCGCTGACTTGGTGATAGGGCATCACCCTCATGTGGTTCAGCCAATAGAGCAATATCAAGACGGATGGATTGCTTACTCCCTGGGCAATTTTGTCTTTGACCAGTCCTTTTCCGAACAAACAATGCAAGGCCTGTTATTGAAGGTGAGTATCAAAGATAGTAAAATAAAAGAGGTTGTCCCCCAAAATATCAAGCTCAATGAATATTTCCAACCGGAAATTTTGCAAAAATAAAAATAAAGATATATAGTTAGTGTAAAAGTGACAAATTATGTCCCAAAAAGCATTTCCTAAAATTTTAATTTTAGCTGTTATTTCACTTTGCATAGTTGGAATTTACTTGCTCGTTGTCAACAAAGGAAAAAAGCCAACAGATTGTTCTGATAGTTTTTTTATTGAAGAAACCGAATTGCCCAACAATTTTTATTTGCTTCAATCAATAGAGGAAAAGGACTTGACGTCGGAATTTTTTGATATTCAAAAGATAGAATTTGATAAAGCGAAATACAAAACTCCTGCCAGGTTTGTTGGTTATGATGTCCCTGAGAGGCTGTTTGTTTATGTGATAGAATTCAACTCGTCTTCGGATTTGGAATACGAAATTTTAAAAATAGACAAAAATGGCTCCTTGTTATTTTTAATGAGAGATAATCTTTTGGCCATAATTACTAATAGCGAAAAGGAAGAAGCCAGGGCAATACAAGGTTTGATGAAAAATAAATTATGTTATCAAGATTTAGTTTTTAATGAGAATTTAAGGGCACAGGAGTCTTTGAGGCTGTTGGAGCAGGGGTTAGCTGAATTTAATGGTTTGAATGAAAATATGGATGACGTAGAGGAGCATACTCAGATAAATAGATGTTTGGAATCGATAATTGAGGCTATTAAATTAAACCCTAAAGAATTCGATGTTTGGTTTGAGGCTGGCAATATTTATTTTGAGCTTGCTGTCAATTACAACATCCACGGGGCTGAAGATTATACTAGAAATTATTACTTGAAAGCGTTAGACTTAGATCCAGAGAATGCCTTGCTGCAAGAAAAAATTCAAGAATTTATTTCTGTGTTTGGACAATTAGAGTAAAACAAAAAAAACTATCGGGAAGTTGTCCCGATAGTTTTTTATTGAAAGCTTTTTTCAAGGATTTTTTTGAAGATTTCGGGTTTTTCTCTGGCTAATTGAGATAAGATTTTTCTGTCTAGCTCAATTTTGTTTTTTTTCAGGGCTGCTATAAACCTACTGTAGGAAACTCCCTGAGGCCGGCAAGCAGCATTGATTTGAGTTTGCCAGAGGCGGCGGAAATCCCGTTTTTTGGTTCTGCGGTCGCGGTAAGCATATGTCCAGGCATGAAGCAGGGCTTCTTTAGCCGCTTTATATTTGTTTTTTCTGCCCCAACGAAAACCTTTGGCGTGTTTTAACAGCGCTTTGCGACGTTTGTGAGCAGTTGTTCCTCTTTTAACTCTAACCATAATAATTGTTGGGGATGTTAGCCCATTAGTTCTTTAATCTTTTTGGCCAAGGGTGTTGAGACATGAACCCATTTTCTCATAGCCCTTATCTTATTACCTGATTTTTTGGCGCGATTATGGTCCTGACCAATGGCCCGGCGAAGAACTTTGCCGGTCTTGGTAACCTTAAAACGTTTACTGATGGATTTACGGGTTTTTGCTTTCATTTTTATTTGGCCCGGCAGGACCGACAGCCTTCCGGACAATTATCATTGTTAAACCTCTTGGTTGTTTTCTCAAATCCCTTTCAACTTTATAAGGCACAAGTTTGTCCAAGGTCTCAAGGAATTTATTTATTTTTTCTCTGGCAAAATTGGGTAGGGCCTTTTCCCTGCCTCGCAGATTCATCTCCACGCGCACTTTATGACCCTTCTTAAGGAATTTTTCTGCCTGACGAGCTCTAATCTCTAAATCGTGCTGGGAGATGGCAAACCTTAGCCTGATGCCCTTGAGTTCGCTTGTGTGTTTTGTCTGGGTAGATTTCTTTTTCTTCTTTTCCCAATAGAGATATTTGCCGTAATCAGTTATTTTACAGACCGGCGGTTCAACTTTTTTGGTTACCTGAATTAAGTCCAGATTGTGTTTTCTGGCTGCTCGGAGAGCTTCCCTTAAATCCATAACTCCTAATTGCTTGCCGGCCTCATCAACAACACGGACTCTGCGAGCCCTTATTTGCTGATTGGCTAATGTTTTATCGCTAAAATATTTTCGCTTCTGCACAATTTTAGTGTAGCAGATTACTTGAATAAAATCAATAATTGGGATAGAATAGACCTATAAGAACCTTTCGTCGCTTCGCTCCTTAAGAACCTTGATTCGCTAAGGTATAAATATATAGTCTTAAAATTATGTCAGGACATAGTCACGCTCGGACAGTGCTTCACACAAAACAGGCTGAAGACGCGAAACGGGGCAAGATTTTTTCCAAGCTGGCTCGGCAGATTTCGGTTGCGGCTAGGGAAGGAGGCGACCCGGAGATGAATTCAAAATTGAAACAGGTTTTAGAGGAGGCCAAAAGATTTAATCTGCCAAAAAGCAATATTGAAAAGGCCATTCAAAAAGGAACTGGAAAACTGCCAGGAGCCAAACTTGAAGAAATTGTTTTTGAGGCCTATGGGCAAGGGAATGTAGCGATTATTATTGAAGGGATTACGGACAATACTAATAGGACATTAAGCGAAGTCAAGCAAATTTTGCAAGCGCACAACGGCAAGATGGCTGGTGAAGGGTCGGTCAAGTGGCTCTTTGAGAGAAAGGGATGCATCACAATAGAGGGCAAAGATCAAGAAGAATTAGAGCTTTTAGTCATTGAGGCAGGGGCAGAGGATATTTATTGGCATAATGGAGAGATGGATGTTTATACAAAATCAGAAGAATTAGACAAGGTTAAACAAAACTTAGAAGGCAAAAACATTAAAATTGAGTCCGCTTCTTTAGATTGGAAGGCCAAAGAGGAAGTTGAGGCAGGAGACAAGGATAAAGAGGCCCTGGAAAAGTTGTTTGAGGCCTTGGACGATAACGAAGCAGTTCAGGAAGTTTATTCAAATTTAAAGGTATGATTATTATAGGAATAGATCCAGGACTGGCAACGGTTGGCTGGGGAATAATTAAAAAAGGCAAAAAGGATAAGTGTTTGGGCTATGGTGTAATTTTAACCAAGCCCTGTTTAGTTCCAGCAGAACGTTTAAAAAGAATAAATAATGAATTGAACAAAATAATTAGAAAGTATCAGCCAGATGTTTTGGCTGTTGAGAATATCTATTTTTTCAAGAACTTGAAAACAGCTATGCCGGTTAGTCAGGCAAAAGGAGTGATTTTATTAACCGCGGCCAAGAAAAAACTCCCGGTTTATGAGTTTACGCCTTTGCAGGTTAAAATGACTATCACTGGCTATGGCCGAGCAGAGAAAAAACAAATACAGAGGATGGTTCAGGAACTTCTTGACCTGAAAGAAATGCCTCGGCCTGATGACGCGGCTGATGCTTTAGGCGTGGCTATTTGCTGTGGACTTGGGATTGATTCAAGAGGGCTTGACAAGACCTCTTGACTGCTTATAATAGTGGTAGGATTAGAAAGGTCGCGACAAAAATATAAGATTAGAATTCAAAAATTATGATTTACGAAAAAGTTTTAACTCCTTTTGTTTCTCAGGAAGAGGGAGGAGAGGAAGAAGAAAAGAAAACTGAAGGTGAAGGAAGTGAAGGAAGTGAAGGAAGTGAAGAGAAAGGAGAATCTGAAGCGTAAAATATTCTAAAACCCCGGCGCCGAAGGCGCCGGGGTTTGTTTTTTCGCCAAAGGCGAAATTATTTAACAGGGTGAATCTCTACAAACTTTCTTTTTCCTTTCTGAATCACCATACCCTTTTTTATCTTTACATTCTTTTGCCAGTCCTGTTCTACTTGACCATCAATTTTAACTCCTTTTTGCAAAATCAATCGTTTGGCCTTTGTTTTAGAGCAGGCCATTTTTGTTTTAACAAGTAATTCCAGGATATTCATTTCTTTTGTCCTAACAGAAACTTTAGGTAGGACAGAAGGCAGACCCTTTTCTTTAAAAATCCTGTTAAACTCCTTTTCTGCTTGCTGGGCCGCATCCATGCCATGATATATAGTCACAATCTCACGACCTAGTTTCGCCTTGAGGTCTCGCGGATTAGGCCTCCCAGCCCGGGGCAAAACCAAGTCAGTACATAATTCAAAGTAATCCCCTATCAATTCATCGCGCAAAGACATAATCTTGCCATACATGTCATTGGGCAAGTCGTCTAAATTAACACTATTACCATATGTCTTGCTCATTTTGCGTCCGTCCAGACCAATAAGCATTGATGTTGTTAGGACAAACTTCTCTTTTTTGTTATAGATTCCTTGCAGTTTTCTGCCTATCATCATATTGAATAACTGGTCATTACCACCAACCTCTAAATCCACATCCATTGCCACAGAATCATAACCCTGCATTAAAGGGTAGTGGAGTTCGTGATGCCAAACCTCTTTGCCTTGTTGAAGCCGCCTTTGAAACATATCTCTTTCCAGCAAACGGCTGACAGTAATATGGGAACTAACTTCCAAAACTTTTTCATAATCGAATTTTGCCAGCCAATCAGCATTATATTTAATTTTAACTTTGGAAAAATCAAGAATTTTTGAGGCCTGTTTTTTATAGGTTGCCATGTTAATCTTGATTTCTTTTAGAGAAAGCGGTTTTCTTGCTTCATCTCTACCAGAAGGGTCCCCGATTTGAGCGGTAAAGGTTCCAAACAATAAAATTACCTCATGCCCCAAATCCTGGAACTGTCTTAATTTTATCAATGGAATACTGTGTCCCAAATGGAGTTGCGGAGAAGTAGGGTCAACGCCCAAATAAAGTCGTATTTTCTTCTTTTTCATCAGACGCATCAGTCCTTCTTTACTGGGCAAAATTTTTTCCACGCCTCGCGTCAGCGCCTCTTCAATTTTTTTTGGTGCTTGCTTCATTATTTTCACTGTATCATTTTTTGCGCAGAAAATAAATCCCCAGATAGCAACTTGGCATCAAGTTGCTATCTGGGGTCTTTGCCCGAGGTATCTTCTCGGGCCCTTATTAGAAATCCAATTCCTCAATTTGTTTCTGTCGTTTCATATAAAGGAGCGGATTCTTTTGCGCCAGGATTTCCACAGCGAACTGCACAGCATTTTGTTCAGAGCAAATAGTTGCCAAGGGAACCTCTGAAGGCATCCTGATATTGCTCCATACATCTTGGGGGAATTCCTTGATGCTTGCAGGAACAGCAATCACTGGCCAGGGTGTTCGCGCAGCAGTCATAGGGCCTAACCCATTACTCATCCCTGCTTTTACCAGGATTACTCCACCGTCAGGGTATTGCGCCATTATCTCCTCAAGTTTTTTGATACACATATTGGGAGATTTATGGCCAGAGAGTGTCACTTCTTGGACATCAATAGCATCGTAGACATGGTCTGGAACCTTTATGCCGGTATCTTTGGAAGATCCTCGCCAGAGAATTAAGCCTTGCTGAGGAATACGGAATTGTTGTACCAGAGAGGCAACAATTTCATATTTCCGTTCCACTTCGCTTAACTTCTCATTTTGACGGAATGCCTCCTTGCTTAATTCCTGCCATTGCGCATTCCTTAGCCGCCAACTGTCATTGTCAATGACGTCGGCAACCACAAGCTGTCCAGATTCAGTAGTGCCGACTTCAATTTTTATGTCAATGAATCGGCATCCAAGTGATGCCCAAGCGCCTTCCAGCAGATAGAAGACATTTTTGAGAAGTTCTTCCAGTTGCTGTATTGGCACTTCTCCAATGACTTCTCCATGCCAAACCTGTCTGCCTAAATTCGCTTCAGGATCCTGCGCCGGTTTTTTAGCATGGAAGAGATCCCATTGGTCATCATAGGGATTGATGATAATAGGGTCCTCCTCTCCTTTATCGTAGTCAAGTCCGTCGACCACCAGTTCACCGGAAAGATTAGTGAATTTCCCTCTGGTAGTTTTCAGGAAAAACTCGGTCACTATACCATGAAAACGATGAGGTGTTTCCCCTTCTTTCTTTTTCATCGTTGGGTGTCTTTCTGTGAAGCTGCCAACAGCATAACGCCGTCCAATAAGTTCCGTCTTTGTCATATTGCATCGTTGAGCAATAAATTCCGTAGGCGATATCTGTTCTTGATATGCCACTGGAATCCTTGCACTTTTCAGCAATTCAAATACCCGAGAGGTTGTTGTGGTGGAGTATTCTGCCTTTTTGTCAAACTCTTTGGTCTGAGTTGGGTCGTCGTGTTTGGTAATCGTATTCTTATACTTAACGATTACGATACCGGAATCTCCAACAACTTCGTGAATCCACTTTGTTTTACCTTCTGTCAACAACGTTCCTTTTTTGTAGCTCATTCTCCATTCTCCTTTCTTGTGACCTTGTGAGATTCAGTAAATTAAATTGGTAAGATACAATCCCCTCCTCGCTGTAATTTAACATTTTTCATTGAAAACATCAATAAAAAGTTGTAAGGTAGAAGCAATGGCTCAAAGAAAGTACTACCGTAAAACATATCAAAAATCCAAGGCGAAAACAGGAACCCTTTCAATTCTCAAGCTTTTGGGAATAATAGTTTTTTTGTTTTTTGCTGGAATTTTGTTTTTGTTTCTCTATTTTGCCAGAGACCTGCCCCGGCCTGAAAGGTTTACTGAAAAACAGTTTGCCCAATCAACCAAGATTTACGACAGTACCGGCGATGTGCTTTTGTACGAAATGTATGGCGAGGAAAAACGGACTGTTGTGCCTCTGGAAATAATACCAGAACATATGAAACAAGCGGTTATTGCCGCTGAAGACGCTAATTTCTATACGCACTTTGGATTGGATATAAGGGCAATGTTTCGCGCTCTGCTCGCCGACTTAAAATTGTGGAGTCCAATGCAGGGCGCTTCCACCATTCCCCAGCAGCTTATTAGGTCGTCCCTCTTGACCAGCGAAAAAACAGTTAGAAGAAAAATACGAGAGATTATTTTAAGCTTGGAATTGTCGCGACGTTATTCCAAGGATCAAATTTTAGAATGGTATCTCAATCAAGTTCCGTTTGGCTCCAATGCTTATGGAGTTGAGGCGGCGGCTCAGACATTTTTCAACAAGTCAATTCAAGATATAACCTTAACAGAGGCAGCCCTGTTGGCTTCTTTAATCCAAAAACCCTCTTACCTTTCTCCTTATGGTTATCACCAAGACGAACTTTTTGTGAGAAAAGATTATGTTTTAAACAGGATGGCCCAAGAGAGTTTTATTAGCAAAGAAGAGGCAGAAAGCGCTAAGCAAGAAGAGCTGGAATTTGCTAAAATCCGACAGCCCATTAAGGCGCCTCACTTTGTAATGTATGTTAAGGATATTCTGATTAGAAAATATGGCGAGGATTTTCTAAAAGAAAAAGGTTTCAGAGTTTTTACCTCTTTGGACTGGGAACTTCAAGAGTTGGCAGAGACCATAGTGGCAGAAGGAGCTGAGCATAATGAGACATTAAACGCCTTTAATGCCGCCTTGGTATCTATTGAGCCAGAGAGCGGCCGGATATTAGCCATGGTTGGTTCAAAAAACTGGCATGGAGAATCTGAAGAATGTTCTGAAGAAACAGGTAGATGCAAATTTGACCCCAAGGTAAACGTTGCTTTAAGTATACGCCAGCCCGGCTCCGCTTTTAAGCCTTTTGCCTATGCCAGCGCTTTCCAAAAGGGCTATACCGCAGATACTGTAATCTGGGACGTCAAGACAAACTTTGGCGTGTGGGGAGATGAGCCGTATGAGCCGGGAAATTACGATGGAAAATTCAGGGGACCTATTGTTTTTCGCCAGGCCCTGGCTCAGTCCATTAATGTCCCGTCAGTAAAAGTTCTTTACCTGGCTGGAATTAGCGAGGCCATTAATTTAGCCAAAAGTTTGGGTATTACCACTTTAAACCAGCCGTCTTCTTTTTACGGACTTTCTTTGGTCTTAGGCGGAGGAGCAGTGAAGTTGTTAGACATAACTTCTGCCTATGGTGTTTTTGCCTCTGAAGGATTATTAGTTTCTCCAACGCCGATTATAAAAATTGAGGATTCCTTTGGCAATATCATTGAACAAAACAAAAAAACTCCCAAACGGGTTTTAACCAAGCAGGTTGCTCGTTTAGTCAATGATATTTTATCTGACAATGAAGCCAGAAGCCCAATGTTTGGCCTTTATTCTGCGCTTTACATTGATGGATATGATACAGCAGCCAAAACCGGCACCACAGAGGACTTTAAGGATGGTTGGACTATTGGGTACAGCCCTTCTGTTGTTACTGGCGTTTGGGCGGGCAACAATGACGCTACGCCAATGGATGAAAAACCAGCTGTTTCTTTGGCTGGCCCTATCTGGAACAGATTTATGAGAGAGGCCATGGCCAAATATCCCAAACAAGAATTCACAGAGCCAGATCCAATTTTGACTGACAAAACAGTTTTGAATGGCGAATACGCAGGCCATTCAATATTGCATTTTGTTGACAAAGACAATCCTCAAGGTCCTGTTCCTGTAAACCCCGGTCTTGATTCCCAATACGAAGAATGGGAAAAGTCCATTCTTGACTGGGCCTTGAACTTGGGCAAGGAATAGGGTATAAGTTAAACGCTGGCCCCATCGTCTAGCGGTTTAGGACGTCTGCTTCTCAAGCAGGAGACCCGGGTTCAAATCCCGGTGGGGCCGCAAACTAAAGATCGCTGAAAGTGGTCTTTAGTTTGCGGCTTTACTGTGTTGAGAACCCGGCCCCCGAATTCCGACCGAAGGGAGGGAATGCCTTCGGGCAACTCTTCGACTCCAGTGTGCGGCGCAAGGAGAATAGAACTTTACCAATTTGTATTGAGAGCGAAGTTCAAAACAGAAGAGAGGAAATGACAATGACCAAGGAGATGCCAGACAGGGAAATCCGAGGGAGAGCTCGAACAAAGAGGTTTAATGGATTAGCCGTTGGGATGAAGCGGCTTGCCGAAGCAGATCCGGGCGCGCCAGGCGCTGCAAGAGATAGTTCTAATTTAGAATCCCATACGGTAGATACATCCATAGATGCCAGACAGCTACGTTTAATATTCACTCTTGAGTATCACACTGACGGAAGGCTTCTTTGGTATCTATCAGTGAGTTTTTGGGATAAGAGTCCAGTATCAGACCAGTTGTGTTTAGATCTGTGTAATGCGTTCTTTGACAGTGATGAATCAGGTCACGTTGATGTAGAGGAACGGCCAGGAGTAGGCCTTCTGCCTCGTGTCCGTCATTTTTGGCAAGAAAGAGATGTTGAAGTAATTTAACCTTATCGGGAAGCCATCCCGATAATATTGAACTTGAGAAAGGAGGAAAAGCCGTGCCTTGCGCGCGGCTTCTTATTTTTTTCTTTGTGAATAATCTGTGGAAAAAGTATTGAAATTTAGGGTTGACAGGACATTTGCGCGGATTAATATGGAGGTTGAGGGGAGGTGTAAGGACAAGAGAATCTTGATGAAGGAGGTCTTAGCGGCTGCCCAACCAATGTCCGGTTGGCTCGGGGGATCAAGAGCGTTGAGATTTTCCCTCCTCTTACAAATGAACTCTTCTGCAAATGGAGGGTTTGTTTGTTTGAAAAAGAATCCAAGACCTGTTAGAATATACTAATTGTTACAATATACTAATGAAATACAAAATTGCTGTTTCTGGAGCTTCCAAAATTGGACATTGCGCGTCCAATGTCAAAGAATTGTCTCGGGCGATAGGCAAGGAAATCGCCAAACACAACTGCGTTTTAGTTACTGGCGCCACAACTGGCGCGCCTCATTTTGCAGCCCAGAGCGCTAAAAAAGCAGGCGGGTTTAGTATTGGATTCTCTCCGGCTGCTTCAGAGAAAGAACACAAAAAAGTATATCGCCTTCCTTTGGATTGCTATGATGTTGTGGTTTACACTGGTTTTGACTACGCAGGCAGGAATCTTTTGATGACTCGGGCAGCTGACGCGGTGATTATTATTTGCGGCAGAATGGGAACTTTAAACGAATTTACCATTGCCTTTGAAGACAGAATACCAATTGGCGTGCTTCAGGGCTCTGGCGGTACAGCAGATGCTATAGAAGGCCTTCTTAAGGGCCCCCACCGACGAGGAGAAAGAATTATTTTTGAACATCATCCCAAGAAACTTGTTGAGAAAATAGTTAAACTTTTAAAAACAAGGTCGGCAAAAAATTAGGCCCGCGAAGCCCGTCGGGCAAAAAATATATGGCAGACCAAGAAAATGAAGGTAAACTAATTGGCAGAGTAACTCATTACTTTTCCAATATCGGAGTGGCGGTTATTAAACTTTCCGCTCCGCTCAAGAAAGGCGATACCATCCGTATTATTGGAGGCGTTGAGACCGATTTTGAACAAGAAGTAGAATCAATGGAGGTAGAGCATGAGACAGTAGACAAAGCCAAGAAAGGCGAGTCAGTCGGCTTGAAAGCAAAGGAAAAAGTACGAGACGGCTACAAGGTTTACAAACAATAATAATTAGCCCGGCAGGGCAATAATACTATGGCTTTTCAGTTCCAGGCGATTTTTCAATTAATTTTAGCTTTGATTTTGGGCGCTTTGATTGGGTTAGAGAGAGAGTATAAAAGAAAAGGGGCAGGGCTTCAAACCTATAGTTTAATTGCTTTAGGCACCTGTCTTTTTACTAAGCTTTCTTTTACTTTTTTTAACTCTTTTAGCGATAAAGCAGGGCTCAGCTTTGACCCCTCCAGGGTTATCCAGGCTATAGCCATAGGCATTGGCTTTATTGGCGCTGGAATTATTATCTATCGCAAGCCCAAAGTTGAAGGCCTGACCACAGCAGCGGGTTTGTGGGTGGTCTCAGCAATTGGCATAGCTGTTGGCTTTGAGTTATATGCTTTGGCAATTGTCAGCACCCTTTTGGTCATTGCTATTTTGGCTGGTTTAGGCCTATTAGAGAAAAAGATTTTCCCAGACAGAGCTAAAAATGTTTGACAAAAATTTCTATCTCGCCCTAGGGTCTTTAATTGGAGCAATAATTGGGGTAGGCATTTTTGGTATTCCTTATGTGGTTTCCCGGGCAGGTTTTTCTATTGGAGTGGTTTATCTTATTATTTTGTCCGCAATAGTTCTGTTGCTTCATTTGGTTTACGGAGAGGTTGTTTTAAGAACCAAAGAAAAACACCGTCTGCCTGGTTATGCAGGCAAGTATCTTGGCTCTTGGGCTAAAGGATTGGCTGTTTTTGCAAAAAGTTTTGGTCTTTTCTCTGCTCTTTTGGCTTATATCATTGTGGGCGCTAAGTTTTTGGGCGTTCTTTTGCCCGGGTTTTTCTCCAATCAGATAATAGCTGGGTTGGTCTTCTGGCTGGTTTTATCTTTGGGAGTTTGGCGCGGTATCAAGACCGTAGCTTGGATGGAATTTAGTATGGCAGTGTTTTTGATAGCGCTGATGGCTGTTATTGTTTTTTGGGGCGCGCCCCAGATAGACTTTGCCAACCTTGTCAGTAGAGACCTTTCTCAAGTTGTCCTGCCTTATGGTGTTATTCTTTTTGCTCTTTTGGGTACCGGCGCTGTGCCAGAGATTAAAGAAATTTTGGCCAGAGGCAGGAAGCCCAAACTTCTTAGAATAATAGTTTTAGGAACTCTTTTCCCTGCTTTCTTGTACTTTGTTTTTACTTTGGTAGTGGTTGGAGTTTCTGGAGATGCCACAACACAGGAGGCCATTCAAGGACTTTCTCAATTTTTAGGTAAAAACATAGCTGTTTTAGGGGCCCTGTTTGGCATTTTAGCGGTGAGCACTTCTTTTCTGCTTTGGGGTATTAACCTTAAAAAGACCTTTGTTTATGATTTGAAAATCAAGAAAGCCCTGGCTGCTGCCTTGGTTCTTGGGATTCCTATCTTGCTATTTCTGTTTGGTATCAGAAGTTTTGTCGGAGTTATTGGCTTGGCCGGAGTAGTGATTGCAGTTATTGAGGGGACTTTAATTTTATTGATGTTTAAAAAGGCAAAGACGTTAGGCGATCGTCAGCCAGAATACAGATTGAAACTCCCTTCAATTTTATTATACTTTTTAATAGCGATATTTATTTTAGGCGTGATTTCTCAAATTTTATGATAATTTTATAAGAACCTTTCGCTAACGCTCAAGAACCTTGATTCGCTAATGTATAAATATATAATCTTGAAGTAAGAACCTTTCGCTAACGCTCAAGAACCTTGATTCGCTAATGTATAAATATATAATCTTGAAATGATTTTGTTTCTCTACGGTCCAGACACTTTTCGTTCGCGCCAGAAGCTAAACGAGATAAAAGCCCGCTATCAAAAAGTCCATAAAACCGGGCTGAATTTAAAGTATTTTGATTTCAAGAAAGAGAAGTTTCAGGACTTCAGGGATAGTTTGGCTCCCACGCCAATGTTTAAAGAGAAAAAGCTGTTCATTTTATTTAATGCTTTTTCAGGCCAGGATTTCAAGCAAGAGTTTTTGAAATGGGCGAAAAAAAATGCCGAAGCAGAAGATATAATTTTGTTTTATCAGCAAGGAGATGTTGCTAAGAGGGATTCTTTATTTAAGTTTCTGAAGGCAAAAGCCAAAGCTCAAGAGTTTAAACCTTTAACTGGTCTAAAATTAAAAAATTGGGTTCAAAAAGAATTTGGAGAGCATCAAGCAACAATCAATCCTTCTGCTTTGGATAAGCTAATTGATTTTGTGGGTCAGGATTTATGGCAGATGAGCAATGAAATTAAGAAACTATCTACTTACACAAAAACGATAAGCGAACAAGACATAGAACTTTTAGTGAAGGCAAAAATTGAACCAGGCATCTTTAAAACCATTGACGCGGTTGCTGTTAGAAACAAAAAGCTGGCGCTTCATCTTTTGCACCAGCATTTAGAAAAAGGCGACGCGCCTTTATATCTTCTTAGTATGATTAATTTTCAGTTCCGCAATTTATTAATAGTCAAAGATTTAATGGAACAGCAAAAGCCCTATTATACTATCTTGAAAGAGGCAAAACTCCACCCTTTTGTTGTTAAAAAAAGCATTGCCCAGGCGCAGAGATTTACCCTTGAAGAATTAAAAAAAATCTTTCGCAAGATTTTTCAAACAGACCTTGACATTAAAACAGGCCGAATAGAACCAGAACTCGCTTTGGATTTATTGATTACTGGGATTTGACCGGTTTAGCTATCAGCTTTGTTAGCCGTGATTTTTTGCGGCTGGCAAAGTTTTTTTTGATAATCCCAACCTTGGCTGTCTTGTCTAGTGCCTTGTAGACCTGGGGTAAAAGCTTCTTTGCCTGTTCAATCTTTTTTTTGCCAACCAAACTCCTGACCTCTTTAATCAGGTTTCTCATTTTCTTTTTGCGTTGAATATTGCGCTTTCTCCTTGTCACATTCTGCCTTAACGCCTTTTTGGCTGACTTAGTTATTGGCATGTTTCCTAATAATACCAGATTTCAGGCTTTTTGCAATACATGCTAAAATATAGTAATGATTGCTTACCTTGAAGGCAAAATTATTTTGAAGAAAGAGAGTTTTGTAATTTTAGTGGTTGGGGGCGTTGGTTACGAGGTTTTCGTTTCGCCAAAGAGCTTGGAGAAAATGCCAACAATAGACCAGGAAGCCAAGCTTTTTTGCTATTTGGATGTTGGCGAGCGGAGTTTGAAATTGTTTGGTTTTTTGAGTTTTGAAGAGCTCGAATTGTTTAAATTGGTCAGGAGTGTTTCCGGGGTTGGCCCTAAGGCAGGGCTTGAGATTTCCTCGCTTGGCTCGCCGGAAAAAATCAAAAAAGAAATAGAAAAGGGAAACGAAACAATTTTTGAAAGCGTGCCTGGTATTGGCAAGCAAAAAGCAAGAAAAATAATCTTGGAACTCTCTGGCAAGATTAAAACCTCTAAACCAGTTGTTAATCAGCCACCTGAACAAGACGAGGCGTTTTCAGCCCTGCTTAATCTTGGTTTTTCCAAGGAGCAAGCCAAGAGGGCTTTGGCTTCCATTCCAAAGGATATAGAAACAGAGGAAAGGATAAAACAGGCGCTCAAGCGCTTATCCACTTGACAAGATTTTGTATAAAAAAACAAAGGGCTGATTAAAAAATCAGTCCGTTGTTTTTTTATACAAAATCGTGTTAAGTTGAAGGCGTATGGCTTTAATTAATTGGTATCATTTTTGTTTGGCTTTTTTGGGAGCGGCTTTGTATGGTTTCCCTTCAAGAAAACTAACGGTCATTGGCGTAACAGGCACTAATGGAAAAACAACAACAGTTAATTTAACTGCAAAGATTTTGGAAGAAGGGGGCTATAAAGTGGCTTCTGCTTCGTCAATAAAATTCAAAATTAACGATAAAGAATGGGAAAACAAGCTAAAAATGACAATGCCCGGCAGGTTTTATTTGCAGAAATTTTTGCGCCAGGCAATTCAAGCCGGCTGTAAATACGCGATTTTAGAAATAACTTCAGAAGGCGTTGTTCAGTATCGCCACAGGTTTATTCATTTTGACGTAGCGGTTTTTACCAATTTATCGCCAGAACACATTGAACGTCATGGTTCGTTTGAGAATTATCGGGCAGCTAAGGGCAGGTTTTTCAAGGCAGTACAGGGCGTACACATTGTAAAAATGGACGATTAAAACGCAGATTATTTTTTGCAGTTTCCAGCCAAGAAAAAAATCACTTTTTCAATAGAGGGCAAGAATGTTCAAGAGACAGAAAAAGGAATAAGCTTTGAGATGCAAAATGTCCAGTTTAATCTTAATTTGCTCGGCAGATTCAATGTGTATAATGCTTTGGCAGCGATTTTCGTGGGAATGTCACAGGATGTTTCTTTAGACGTTTGCCAGAAAGCGCTGGCAAAAGCCAAAGGCGTGCCCGGCAGAATGGAACAGGTGATTTCAGAACCATTCAGGGTTATTGTTGATTACGCAGTTACGCCAACTACGCTTGAGCAACTTTACAAAGGCCTAATACAGCAAAAGTTGCCAGAGAACAGTTCTCTGGCAACTTTGGTTTGTGTGTTGGGGGCGTGCGGCGGGGGCAGGGATAAGTGGAAGAGACCTATCTTAGGACAAATAGC
>SDBT01008966.1_pt1 | contig 16272 bp, 16 predicted proteins | sample 2277101 | NCBI WGS metagenome assembly SDBT01 (sample SAMN10404973, study PRJNA504765) | marine sediment metagenome | isolation source: marine sediment core GS10_PC15, 103 cmbsf | place: Arctic Ocean: Southern Knipovich Ridge | collected 2010 | reverse complement strand
CAGCAATCTGCCATTCTCAAAGTGGGAGATGATCTTTAAGGATCCGATGACCACAGCGGCGGCGATAGATCGGCTGGTGCACCACAGCGTAGTCTTGGAGTTGAATGTGCCGAGTTACCGGGCCGAGCAGGCCATGAAGAGGAAAAAAAAGGATAAATAATATCGCAATTTTTGCCCCCCATGGGGGGCACTCCCTAATGGTCATAAGCTAAGGATAAGTGTTAAGAAGAAAGGGTAGAAAAAACTGTCATTGAAAGGAAATTATAATTGACGCCAGACACTACTACACTTTAGACGTGGATCACTTCCTTGAAGTTCTTGGTCAATGTTGCCTTGCCCCATTGCTTGTCATTGTTGACTACGAATTGTTTGTTCTTGAGCTTATCAAAGGTGTTTTTCTTGTTCAAAGTCTCAGTGAGCTTCCAGTGCTTGTGCTCCATGTAACGATCCCTGTCTTTGAAGGGAGTCTCGATACGTTCACTGAATCTGCCCTCCCAGTAGCCCCACCACATGAGCTTGTAGCCTGTAGCCATAGCTCTATAGAAGAGGTTGATATCTTCCCAGCCATACCCCAAGAAGTCCTCATTGTAGCCTCCGAGTTCAAGCCATTCCTTCTTGTAGAATCCGAGACGACCATGCATCAATCTCTTAGCCCTCGTAAAGACAGCTTTCTCAGGTCTCACTTCGGCAAGAAGGTTGAGTGTCTTTGCAAAGCTTTGGCCAGAGAAGTTGTCTGCATCGATATTGTTCACGATGTCTCCGGTCGCCACTTTTAAAGCTATATTCCGGGAATGAGACGCCTTAAAAAACTTGGGCTCTGTTGTGTGGACGTAGACCAGGAGGCCGGCTTCGATGTAGGGTATCATATAGCCCTTCATCCACTCATCCAGCTTATCCTGGCTGTTGTAGTTTAAAACCACGAATTCCACATTGGGATAGTCTCGATTGTGATAGATGTTGACCGGGAGAGTCACCATCAGGTCATGGAGGCGATTCATACAGGCTGTGCAAAATGATATCTTCCTGTAAGTTTTGGGCTCTTTCGGCACAGGCTCTGTGGCCGGATCCCAGAAATACCAGTGCCATTCATCCCAGACGTCGCTCATTCTTTTTCTCCACTCACTACTCAAAAATGTTCCTTTTAGAATTCACAGGGCTACATCAACACCGTTCGAGATTAAATCTTGTGTCGTTTTCAATAAATAAGTTTCATTTTTGTTGATTCTGTTTGTTTTTAAATATTTGACTTATTTATTCAACGCGATTCTGAGTTCGTTATGATTTTGTTAATTGGTTCCCCGTATTACCTCGTACGTAAAATTCCTTGACAATGACTCGAACATGATGTTCAGAGTAATATGCCAGTTCCGCTATGTCCGGTACTTTATATAGCCCTGTTCCGAGGCCAATACCACCTGAACATGACGGACTTTGGCACAATTAGTACTGCGTCGCAGAGTTCGCTGGGTCTTTTGACCTTCATTCGTTGTAAGTTCGCGTACACAGAGACATATAATTCGCTTCTATGCAAATATTTGGTCGTATCTCTACATAACATCGGGATATTTATTCATAAAATCTTAAAACTTAAACAAACTTTTTAGAAATAGCACTAGCTCCCGATCCTTTCACTTCGTTGCTTAACTCTGTGGATATGTCAAAATACTTTCTTAGCAATTGCTCCAATCTCTCGTCTGCGGTCTTTGCATTTAAACAGTTTCGACCTAACAGATGAATCTCAACATTCGCACGGCGGTCGGGATGGAAGTGGCACACGCGGATCGGCTGATCGCTTCTCATGTATCGCCCGGGAAAACCAGAACAACCTACGTTGTATGTAGAATTTAACACAGTCACCCTATGCTTATATATCCGAGCGCTCAGTACCCTCTCGAATATAGCTTCTTCTTTTGTTGCCTTTTTATTGCTTAACAAGAAAGATATAACAGCCACAATATCCTTTGCCTCTGGCTTGTAAAACACGCTTCCACTGTTGAATCTTGGCCTATTATATTTACTGTATTCACAGATACCCACATCCTTGAAGTGAGGGCAATCGAACCATGAGTTTTGCCAAGCATCCAGATCGTGAACCCACAATTCTTCGTTCACAAAGTCGTTTTTGAATAAATCGTGCACAGCGAAGGTCATGCTACAGAGTAAGCCCGAGTCGTTAAATGAAACCCGTTGAGCTTTTACCCCCATAAACTCAAAGTCAAAATTCGTCAGAAGCAGGATATTCTTTGCGGTCCAACCTACTTCCAGGCTGTTTTCTACTTGGGCCTTTATATACGTCTCAAGTCTTATAAATGAACACGTTTCTTGCATTGGCTGAAAATTGGCAACGATCACATTCTTCATAGCGTTTCGCCTCTCTTACAGCATGCTTACAAATCTGCGTTTTTCTTCGTGTTGTCCGGTTATGGGGGCATCACCATTCGTTATTCACTGCTTGGGTGGCGGAATGGTAATGTTGATTTCGTTAACCTCTCCAAGCACCGAGAGTGGCTCATCAAAATCTTCCGGTCGTCCTACTACCAGAATCTGCAACTTGTCGGGGTGCAGATGCTTTCTGGCCACACGCAACACATCCGCTTTAGTCACTTGCTCAACGGCCTCCTTGGTCTTCTGCAAGAAATCGGCGGGATATTCGTGATACGCGTACCTCATCAGGCGTATGAGGATTTCATTCTTAGTATCGAAATTAAAGACGAAGGAATTTAGATAGCTTTCCTTGGCGATCGTAAGCTCCTCGTCCGTCACTTCCTCTTGCCTAATCTTATGGATCTCGTCAATCATAGCCCGAATCGCGTGTACCGTGCTTTCGGACTTGGTCTGGCATTTCATGGAGAAAACACCGGGGTGGGAGTAGTGCGCACCATAGGCCCCACCAACATAGTAGGCCAAGCCCTGCCGAGACCGAACATTCCTTAAGAGCCGCCCTGTGAAGGTGCCACCTAGGATTTGATTCATCACAGTCAATGCAAAATAGTCCGGATCACTCATCAGCCCACCGATATGCCCCAAACGGATATTCGACTGGTTAATATCTGCTCTACTGATGAAATTAACCGTCTTTCGATAATCATAATCCACATCAAGATCTTCGGGCAAATCAGAATCGATCCTAGCCCAGCCTTCGAACGCCTTATCAATCTTTTCAATCATCTCCTCTGTTTTAAAATCCCCCCAGACGGCCATCATCATGTTGTTAGGCCTGAAGTATCTCTTGTGGAACGCCACTAAATCATCGCGCGTGATATTATCGATGGTGGCATACTCAGCGTGGCGAGCGTACACACTGTCCAGACCGTAGATAAGCTTGTCAAACTCACGGGATGCGATTCGTCCTACGGAGTCATTACGTCGTGAGATGGCACTACGAACCTGCATTTTGGCCACGAGGAACTTGTCCTCGCGAAATGCAGGATGTATCAGCACGTCCGCAAGAATGTTTAATCCCGTATCGATATCTTTCTTCAGCACCGAGACCGATGCCCGTCCCGAATCAAGACCGATGCTGGTCTTCACGGACGCAGCAATTTGCTCCAGCTCATCGTCGATTTCGTCACCGGTTTTGGTCTTAGTGCCGCCGGTCCGCATCACCATGCCCATAAAGGCAGCCAAGCCAATCTTCTCGGCTGGCTCGAAGATTGATCCCACCCGAATTCGTGCCGAAATTCTAATCAGCGGAAGCTCGTGATCCTCCAGCAAGAATAGCCTCATGCCATTACGTAACGTCACGTCCTCGACCTTGGGGATGGTGATATCCCGTAGATTGGGGTACTTCAACTGTTTGTAGTCTCGGACGACGTCGCGAGTATACACTGCAGTCGCCACCCATGAAAGTACTGTCAGAACCAAAACAACTTTTATCGTAACGAATTTCCTATGATTCATTCTTACACTCCTGATCAGGATTGTTTCTCCATCGGGATCGTCTTAATCATGCCGACGGTCCGGTTCCTCTTGGTGAAATATGTCCTCGCCACACGCTGGATGTCCTCAGCGGTGACCTGCTCAATCTGACCGAGTTGCCTGAAGAGATTCCGCCAGTTGCCAGTGACGACTTCGTAGAACGTCAACTGCTGTGCAAGCCCAAAATTGTGAGTAAGCTGCCGAATCAATCCGGCCTTGGTGCGTGTTCTGGTCTTCTTTAACTCCTCTTCACTGACTGGTTCGTTCTTCAATCGCTCGATCACAGCGTAAATCGCTTCCTCGCATTCCTCATTCGTGTGATTTCTGCCCGGTACGGCATAGAAAACAAACAACCCGGGATACTTATTGCCTGGTCGTCCCTGAAAGCATGTTGAGTACATCGCTATCTTCTTTTCCTTCACTAGTCTTTTGTACAGACGTGATGTCCGTCCTCTGCCCATAATATCCGTGATCGCGTCGAACACGGCATTATCGGGATGATTGATGCTCGGCTTATGATACCCAATCAATATGATCGGCTGCGCAGGGTCCTCCACGACCACACGGCGTTCGCCAAGCTGTGGCGGCTCTACTGTCTCGACCGGATCGGGCAGGGGCTGACAGGGGATGCGGCTAAAATAGGCTTGTGCCAACTCTTTCGCCAAGTCGGGTTCGACATCGCCCACAATTGCAACCGTTAGGTTGCTCGGGACATAGTATTTGTTGAAGAACGCCTGAACCTCGATCCGCGTGAGCGTCTTCAGATCACTCATGTGCCCAACGGCTGGCTCGCCGTATGGATGTGCCTTGTATGCAACTGCCAGGAATTCCTCCCCCAACCGCCCTACAGGTTGGTTTTCGGTCCGAAAACGTCGCTCCTCCATCACTACGTCCTTTTCCTTATAGAACTCGCGCAGAACTAGATTTAGGAATCGGTCCGACTCCATTAGCATCCACAACTCGAGCTTGTTTGAAGGCAAGCTCACGCAGTACACCGTGGAATCGTAGTTGGTCCGGGCACTGAGGCCAACACAGCCAGCCCGCTTAAACACTTCGTCGAATTCATCGTGCATGAGCAAAGTTTGTGCCTCTTGTTGCGCGTCTTCAAATTCTTTCCGAAGTTCAGCCAATTGCTGCTCATGGGCTGTGTTGCCCTTTCTCTGCTCAAGCTTGATGGCCTGGAACATCAAGTCCATTTTGGCCATTAGTTTCTCTTCGGCCTCGTAGTCCGTTGTGCCGATCGTCTTTGTTCCCTTGAAGGCCATGTGCTCGAGCAGATGGGCGACTCCTGTTATGCCCTTAACCTCATCGACTGCACCGACATTTGCGTGGATGTAGCACGTCACCACAGGTACCTCGTGCCGCTCCAGCACGAGGAATTTAAGGCCATTGTCCAATGTGAACTCTGACAGACGGTTTTCGAATGCCGCAAGATACTGGCCCGTCGCCGCAGGCACTAGAGCCAACAAGGTGCACAAGACAATGGCCAAACCAATGCGTTTTATGATCGAATCCATTATATTGTCACTCCTTATGTGTTTACGTATTACAATGTTTTAACCTTAGCTAATGCAATATCTGGCATATCACTTTGTAGAAGGGTAGGATAACTTCGAAAGTGCCTAGGATAATCATAGTTCAGAAGCGGCCCCAAATCTCTGTACTCATTCTTATCCCTTTGGGCCATCTCTTCTAGCTCTTGCCATAGGGCCTGAAATCGCATAATCTCGGTCTTGATCGAATAGGTCCTTTCCGCTTTCTCCCGGGCGCTCTGCCCCATTTTCGTCCTCACATCTTCGTGGTCGATAAGCTCCAAGGTTCTGGCAATTAGCATGTCCATATCAACGTGTATATCCCGACTCACTCGATGAATAACCGTATGGTCATAGGGATTTTTGAAATTATTGACAAAAATGTCTCCTCGATACTCTTTTACTTTCCATACAGTAGGAATCCTGTAGCCGGTGACGCCGTCATCGACGATGTCTTTGTACCCATCCCAGTCTGTACAAATGACAGGCAGTCCCATGGCCATGGCTTCTATCAGGGCTATGCCAAAGGACTCTTGCATATTGTCACTCAGAGAGATAAAAACATCGGCACAACGGAGGATATCTGCCTTGCTTTCATCCTCAAAGTTGATGATAGTCTTTATTTTATCAGCTATCCCTAGCTTGTTCGCCATGCGCAAAAGCTCTTGCGACTCGTTGTCATGGTCACTACTTCCAGCAATAACCAGCAACAAGTCCGCTTCAGTCTTTTTTGTCAGCCGAGAGAAAAACTCCAGAAGCCGATCATAGTTCATCTTGAAGATCGAGGAGATTCTTGCCAGGGATAATAGCACAGTGGCATGAGGCGGTATCGCGAACTTCTCCCTTGAACGGAATCTGTCTCCAGGCTGGAATTGCTCAATGTCAATGCTGTGCGGTATCACATCGACTCTACCCCTATAGCATAAACGTCCTGCCGTGAACGATGACACGTCTGCAAAATACGCCATAAGCACTTCCCGGGTAGGCTTTGAGGGAACAATGATTGAATCGTAAGGCCTTCCCCCCTCGCTTAGTAAGCAAATGTTCAGAAAAGCTATCAGATGGCCAGTGGTTGATATTGTATAGAACCTTCTGGTAATAGGGATATTCTTCCGAGATAACATGTTCCGAAGAATCACTTCTCCACGGGGGCTGCCCGTCTCAAAGTGAAGCACCTGATAGTTTACGTCAGGATTTCGTACGAGATCTGTTAGCTTCCTTACCTTCAGTTTCTCAAATCGAAAGTAAGCTCTTTTAGCCTCATCTTTGGTGAGCGATCTGAAAAACTCTTGGTCGTAGTAAGCATGGTACTCATCAAAATCGCCATACTCCAAGAGTCCACGAGCAAAAGTCTCCATGGCCACGTAAGCACCAAGGAACAGCTTGGATTTTATGTAATACATGAATCCTGCCAAAGAACCATACAATTTCATAGTGTGCACCTCACATTCATAGTATGCACCTCACACTTCACCACACTTTACAAATACCATACAGAGAGCCAATGCCTAACATTTCTGCCTTGACAGTTCGTCAACCAGGATGGTGTCATCCAGCGAGATACCCTTGTTCAAACTCAACCAATGGTGATAGAAACCACGTTTCGCGCGAAGCTTAGCAAATGAACCCCTTTCCTCGATCCGGCCGTTCACCATGACGATTATTTCATCAATCCAAGGTTCGGTAGTTACGGAAATATGGTGAGTCACCAGCAGAGTAATACAGTCCAAGGGCCGTAGGGTAACTATACCTTGTAGGATATTGCGCTCGGATTCGATGTCCATCGAAGAGGTCACTTCGTCAAGCAGCAATACCGAGGCGTCCTTCAATATGGCGCGCAAAGCCGACAGTTTCTGGTATTGGCCTTCAGATAACCGTATACCTTCCGAGCCGAGTTTCGTATCGTATCCTTGTGGCGTCGAATCAATCACCTTGTTCAGCCCCAGAATGCTCGCATATTTCTGCAAATTCTCAGTTGAAATAGATCCATTGCCGGAACATAGATTCTCACGTATCGAATCACTGAAGAAAAAGTTGGTCTGTGGAACTAACGATATGTGGCGCAGATAACTATCTAGGTTCACGTTCCTGAAGTCATGTCCGTCCACAAGAAATTGCCCCCGGTATCTATCGTCCAATCCGGACAGAATCCTGATCAGCGTGCTTTTCCCTGCCCCATTGGGACCAACAATAGCAACCGTCTTCCCACTGCATAAATTGAGATCCAAATCGCACAGACAGGGCCGACCTTCTTTGTAGGCAAAAGATACTTTGCGCAGCTCAAAACGGCGGGGCGGCACTGCGAGCACCTTTCGGCCCTTGCCCTGCGCCAGCTGGCGGCGTGTGTTCAGTATCTCAAGTACCCGGCGAGCCGCCACGGAGTTTTGCATCAGTGATTGATAGAGGTTTGCCACTTGCTGGAAGGGACGCGCAAGCACAGTGACGTACATACCCAGCGCCACGGCTTGCCCAAGCTTTAGTCGGTTGGTGAATACCAAGTACCAGCCCCCACAAAGCAGCAGCATCCCCCAAGTCGTGCCAACCAGAGCACCAAGCTGACCCCAAAACATACTAGCTCGCCAAACAGCAAACACAATGCGCAGACGGTCACGAAGCAATTGTTTGAGCTCCTTTTGGCGAAAGCGACCCAGCGAAAAGACCCGTGCTATCATGGCCCCTTCTATAGTCTCGGATGTGAATGTTGTTATTCTCTCATCTCTAACTCGTCCCGCCTCGTGCAAGCTCCTTAGTCTGTGGGACAAAAGCGCTGTGATCAGGAAGTTGAAAGGGACAACAGCCAGTACAAGAAGGGTAATCCGCACGTTGAGCCGTAACATTAAGGGGATGGCTATCAAAAAGGTTAACGCGATTGTCGTAAGCTCCGGCGCCAGTTTCGTTATGCTTTCCGCAACTGAGCGCACGTCGCGTGTGGAACGCTCCAGGAACATGCCTGAGCTGTGCTCCTCTATGTACGATTGTGGTAGACGCTGTATGGCAAGGAAGACGCGAAGACAAAGCCTGTACTGTAGCAGGTTTTGAACATATGTAGACAAGTATTTTGTGATGATGATGAGCACACTGGGCAATATTCTAAGTCCAAGTAGTGCCACGCATAGCCACCCGAATAAACGAAAGTCGCGAGTGGGATAGGCCCGGTCGATCAGCAACTGCATAACCAAAGGAGTCAACAGCGGAGGAATGGACAGAATGGGCGTTAGAAGGGCCAGCAACAAAAGACGATAGCGATATGAATGGCAATAGATGGCTACCTCGCAGATATATCCAATCGCCACTTTTGTCTCAGTAATTGCTCGCCACAACGTGGACACCCACCTCACGCCAAAGCGATCCCGCTTTGGCGTCGCTGCTTTGACGTTGGCATCTGCCGTTAGATTTTGAATTCTCGTACCCAGAATGTGTTCTCCCGATCTATTCCTCCACAAAACTTGATATATATGTTAATTATGCCATGTGCACTCATATTCCTCGGGCTTTGCGCTTGTTCATCTTCCGCCTAACAGCACCTATGTTTCGTCATGGGCTTGTGTACTGCCAAGATTAATGTGTCTCTTTACCTCATCGGTGGGAGCACATACTATGCGCTCCCACCGATAGTTTGCCCACTATATTATGGTTCCACGGGTTTACTGCCGTAATTACACGTCGCGTCCGTGCCGGTCGGTTCGCCTCCATTATTACAGTAAGGGCGTGCGAGTTCCCCGCCAAGGATGCTCTGTACTTCCGGCGCTGCGTAACCCTCGGGCAATAATGATCCGAGTATATCTGCCATTGTTCTCACCTCCTTTCATCAGAAAAAAGTGCCTTTCACAAAATACATAAACGTTTATATAACAATATGTTGCAACAACTGTCTTTTGCGACTTCGCCTAACTTTTAAGAAACCAATTTTGTGATATCCTTTCTCGCATGGGCTAGTCATATTCCGCTTTCCCTTCTGATCACAAAAACCTGCGGATTTTAGGATTTCACCTCCACTAATCCGAATCTGTGTATAGTCGCTGCTCAAAATCTCCTCGAAAAATGAATATTTCAAAAATTGGAAGTCATTTTGTTGCCAACCTTAGCCAAAAGCTCTTGTTCTCTGCTGAGTATCTGCTCGATATTAATCCACTCAAGAAGTACCAGATACTCTCTGATCATCTCAACGCCTCAGCCCTCGATGAGAAACCTAAGCGACCGAGGCGACATCTGTTTCAAAGCCTGTTTTATTGCGAGCTCTTATTTAAAAGTATCTTAAACCATCACTCACTTTGTCTGATTTGGTCTTGGAACTTGTCGACAATTCCAGTATCGCCCTCAAGTGGGACTCGATCCCTGTTGTCTGCTACTCTTTTCTCCAAGACACTGATAACGACATCTTCCAAAAGGTCAGAAACTCTCTTACTTATCAAACTTATCAAAGAACTCATTACTATTTGCGAAATTTCAGGATAATGCCTCAGCATCGATTCATGCCGTATTGCAACAAATGTAAAAAAGAGAACAACCTTAAAACGAATGTCAAAGACCGTGGTAGGATACGCACAAAATTTTGCTGTTCAATTACTCACTCGAAAAAGTTTGCAAAGCAGCACCCTACCTGCCTATGGAACCATCCAGCTTTTATAAAAAGCAAAGATTGTACTACTTATATTTATATGCTCTACGAGATGCCAAGATATTCGTAAGACCATTGACTACGGTTCTCAACTTTTCAAAGAGCAATATAACATGCAAACAGGTTCAGAACGTCTATCAGAAGCTTTTCTGCTATAGCCAATCACTGTCTATTGCCCACATTGCCGTCAAAAGCTTGTTGCTCTTACTGCATCCGAAGCTAGCCACAAAGATGAAGTTTGATTTATCAAAAACTTTACCTTTAATTAATTTTGTGAAATCCTATCGTAAAAACCAAGAAGCTTCCAACACTCTTACTGCTCAGGCAATCAACGCTAAGCGTACCAACTTAGAATCCATGGTGCCAACTAAGGTGAGGTAAGGTTGATCTCTTCCTCAAGCAACACCCTTGGTCTCGACGCAAGAACGCTCGACTATACGGCTATTCGGGAAGAGTCCGAGCTTCTCCATTTCGGCACACCTCGGAAAAGGATCAAAAAAGCTATCCAGCGTCACGTTCTCATTCTCTATACGGCAATGCCCTAGACACGTTAACCGCGCGACACAGCGTCCACATACGCCACGAAGCCGACTGGGGATACCTTCCCTGACGAGTTTCAGGGTTGGATGGGTCATCCAAACTTCGGACAAGTCGTCTTCGCCGAGTTTTCCAAACTGGAAATCACGTGCATAGCGGCCCATTCCGCAAATGGTTATAGTCCCATCAGCTAGAATACCCAGATTGGAAGTGATATTGCATCTGCAGTTCAAGGCACGCGTCTCCATGATGTGAGTTATACTTTTCAGACCTACTGGCATTGAGCTGCAGTATTTTATGCCTCTGGATTCCGCGTGCTCAGCAAATTGTTTTTCAAGGTCTAAACACTCTTTATGACTAATCAGAGGAAGGTTTTTGGCACGACCGATAGCATTGATAAAACACAACCTAAACGATCTTGCACCCTTGGCAGCGCACATGTCTAGAAGGCGAGGAAGTTCGCTTTTGTTGCCCTGGTATGCTGCCGCAATGACTTGCACGTTCAGACCCGCGCGGACCAGATGCTCAAGACCTTCCATCGCTTGACGAAAGCATCCTTCGATGCCCCGCAGGCTTTCATGAGTTTCAGCCTTAGCACCGTCGATACTGACGGAAACATGGGTATGACTGCGCAATTGGGCCAGTGTGTCGGCGTGGTGTCTCTTTACAAGTGTTCCATTTGTTTCGATGTTGACACGAACACCTCGCGAGTCCACATAATAACATATATCCATCAAGTCGTCTCTAAGAAAGGGCTCCCCGCCAGACAGCTTGCACATCCTCAAGCCAAACGGTAACATGTCATCTATCGCCCTACAAATCTGTTCATAGGAGATCTCCCCTGTGCGATTGCCCGGTGTATCATCGAAGGTTGGAGCAAAGTAACAGTGACGACATCTCAAGTTACACCGACTCGTGGGGTAAACTAACAAGTCAGTCAAATATGGTTGCTGGCGAGTTTGTGTTTCCATTATGACACCTTCTTCTCTTTCACAATGGCCTCATAGCCGAACAGTCTCCCTATCTCCCTCATGGTACATAACGGCTCTGCTGCCGGCCAAATACCAGTCATAGCATACCCGCCGGCCGGACAGGGCCCCCTACAAATATGATGCCATGGACAATCCTCACACCCGTGGACTTGTGCCAATGGCATTCCCAAGCATTCCCGAATCCTCCTGAACACCGAAGAGTTGCGCCAGATGTTTTTAAAAGCTTGGTCGCGCACATTGCCAGCGCGACAAGTGTATGACAAATCGCAAGGAACCACGGTTCCGTCAGAGGCTATCGTCGCTTCGTTCCAAGCACCTCCGCAGTTTCGCATAGTCCCATCCTTGTTTTTTACCACGCCTGCCAATCTGCCTTCTTTCAGGTCGCGATAAAAATGTGCTCCCTGTATCCAGGGACCAGTGAGACAAACCCGCTTGCTGTCCTCAACCGACAGGGTTGTCTCGAGTGCCTCTCGAAGCTCATCTGCTCGCAGTGTCATCTCCGTTGTATAACGTGGTTCTCTTCCACAAGATACGGGCGATGAGATCATAATCCGCCGGACACCGATGGATTCTACGAACTCGACTATTTGTGGTAGTTCGTGATAGTTTAATCGGCTTAGCACCATAAAAGGTCGGACTCTAAGTCCGGCCGCCTTCAACATTCTGATCCCCTTTTTCATGTTGATAAAGCCACCCGGGCCTCGGATATGGTCGTACGTCTCAGCAGTTATGCCGTCAATGGTAACCGAGAGGAGGAAAGGACGAGAAAATTCTTTGAGACGCTCGACCACCTTCTCGGTAACTAGAGTTGCATTAGTATCGATCTGCAGACGCATTGGATGTTTGAGAATCGCATTGATTATCACAAAAAAGTCGGGATGTAACAAGGGTTCGCCACCTGTGATAGCGATCCGGAAGACCCCGCAACTGGCCAGTTCATCTATCGTCGACAGCAGTTCCTTCGTGGTCATATCTTCCCGGAGGAATTGCTCTGGAGCAGAACCACAGTACAGACAATTAAGATTGCAGCGACGAGTGATCATGAGGCTAACATTATAAGGGGCAGACAGAATCTTAATTGGATTTGCCATCATAAGCTTCCACGAAGTGTAAAATTGACTCTAGGAATTTCTTCACATTAGCTTGGATTTGCGCCAAATCAGTTTTCTCGTTGTAGTGCTTGTAGAGGGCCTCACACCATTCATCGAAACAGATACGATCGCGTCTCCACTGTAAAAGGGCACTTCCAGTAAGATTGATGAATGCCATCCCATCGGTATCAGGATTAAACAGAATGGCACCATCGTCCTCTACTCTTAAGACAATGTTGGGCTTGAGTCTCCAAAACCCCTTACACATTTCTTCCGTCATTTCCTCCTTGGTGGACGGCGTATCTACGGTGGTTACACCTGTCTTTTCTGTTTTCTCGGACTCATTCATCATTTCGTTCCTAAGTTTTAAGTGAAAGTGAATAAGTAGTTTTATGTCATCTGTCTGTGGCCCGATAGGAGGCTGGCACACTGGGCCACTATTTCAGATCGGAACTTTTATTGACTCTTAACCGCGCGCGATGATCTTATCTTGTTCAGCAACTGTCTTTCGGTGGTTCCTCCAGACAGAATGTCTCATCAGCCACCAACTAAAGGTCTATTCTTGTCTCTAAACTTCGCTACCGACTTCTTGCTTTAATACTCCTGTAGGGCAACCAGAGTACAGCAGAAGGCATACTTCCTGACTCGCGGTACGAATCTGATCCACGGTCTCAATCTTATAGAAATCAGTTCATTGTAAGACTCGAGCTACTCTGCTACTCTTCAATCCCTGTATAAATTGCTCTCAAAGTTATATTCTATTTATTTAAATGCGCGCAAACTGCAGAATTCTGCAAAGAAATAATTAGGTTTCTGCAATATCTCTATAAGTATATTATTTTAAGAGATTTATGAGTAAAAAAAAATAGCTTTATCCTCTCAATGATCGTGCAGACCGAAGACCTCAGTAATCCTCAACCGTTTTCTTTCTCCACTATCATCTGTTTCAAATCTTTCAGCGACCTTTCCTGCCGCGAATAGAAAGCCTTCACGGAGCATCCCGCTTTTTGAGCAGCCTCTTTTACAGAGAGCCCTTCGATAAATCGTAGTCTTATCGCTTCGGAAGCTTTTGGAGACAATCGAACTGCCATATCTTGGATGGTTTTCTGGAGTTGGTGCTGTAAAACTTGGCCTGCTGACTTTTGATCTTGTTGAATGCTGTGGTCGGTAGCAACTTCAGCAATCGAGTCTATAGGAACGCCCCGCTGGGGATTCTTCCTTTTTCGCAGATATAGAGCTATGGTGTTTCTGGCCACAGTGAAAAGATATGCCTCCACAGACCCCTTTATCTCATAATGAGCTCTTGTTTCCCAAATCTGGACGAAGACTTCTTGAGCTAAATCTTCTGCGTCTATCACAGAATGGATGCGTTGGGCAATATAACGCTTCAGTCGCTCGTAGTATTTAGTGTACAAAACCCCGAGTGCGTTTTTTTCTTTGTCGTTCAAAGCCCACTTCAGGAGAAGCTGGTCGAAGGTTCTCGAGCTATCACATGACAAGCCTTGATCTTTTTTGGTAAAACGTTCTCTCGCCATTCTTCAACAAAGTAATTTAGCGCAAACAACCCTACACAATGAAAGCGTCCGAGCGTTGGTGATTGTTGATTAAAAACTGGATCTAATCTCGATTTTTTTTGTGCTCCCAGACATTTGGATCAGTAGATAAGGTGGAAAGCGGTGGGATAGTAAGGCTACAGAAGGAGGAGGCTATGGCACAGCGAAAGCAGTTTCCAGCAGCGCAAAAGGTAAAGGTAGCCATTGAAGCGATCAAGAGCGAGAAGAACATCAAAGAAATTGCGTCCACTTATCAGGTTCATCCCGATCAAGGCTAAAAGTAGAAGAAACAGGCTCTATATCCATTGCCGAAAGTGATGTCATACCAGCGTAGCAACAACCAAGCCAATGACAACACTAATGTGGCGAAACTGTATCACTAAATCGGTCAATTAATGGTAGAGGTGGGTTTTGAGAAAAAAGTTAAAATAGCTCTCCAATAGAAGATAGACAAATGTTGTTTGAGTCCGGCTCCAGCAGATTCAACATCCGTAGTCAATGCCAGTTTCCTAGCGGTCAATCGTAGCAGTTTGTATTATCAAGATAAGCCCATATCCGAAAAAATGCCAGAGATGATGAGCCATATCAAAGAACAGTACACGCAAACACCGTTTTATGGTGTGGAGCAAATAATGACCCAGCTTGTGTCCACTCAGCCCAGCCACGATATGCAATCAAACATAGCGCCATATTTTTATTCTGCTCGTTATTGCAAGGATTTTACTGGATGAACTCCATGAGCTTTCTGACGACGTACTTGGTGCTAAAGAACCTGCTGTATAGCGAGGCATTTTTCCCCAGTGCTTGAATAAGTTCCGGCTGTTCTATCATCCCGCTTAAATATTTTACAAAATCATCTAGGTTCCTACATAAATACCCGTTATTACCATGGATGATTTGGTCACGGTTACCGCCTTTAGTTGCTGTCGCTACAACAGGACATCCACTCATCAATGCTTCAGCCACCGACCTGCACCACGGTTCGGATCTTTTCCACGAAGGATAGAAGAGAAAAATGTCCGTTTCCCTCAGAAAATCACTGATTGGGATTGCAAATGCCTCTCTGATGGTTACATTGGGATACTGCGTGATCAAGCGAGACTCGCGCTCAGGGATTCCCATGAAATGCCATGAGGTTCTGTCAGAATATTTATTGTTGATCTGCTCGACTAACGTTCCTATTTCCTCATTGAATTTGTCCATCCAAGGTATCGAATGCTGCCCAATGCGAATCCTGCTCGACGCTGTCTTGGATGTGGACACAGAACTCGGATCGATCGGGCTCGCTAGCACCAATCGGGGCAGATGTCTTATCTCTTTGTACATATCCATAGAGGATATGGCATGGAAGAATCGGCTATTTGCGTTGATTATCTTTATGCTGTCCACTTGCCCGAGTAGTGATGGTAGCCTCATTGCGGGATGAAGGATGAAGTTAAAGAGGAAAACAAATGATCTTATACGTGTTAAGTCGACGATAGAATTATGCCGATCGGTATTTCCCCGCCAGTATTCAACATCCGTGAACACCTCGCTATTTGTATTCACAACGATGATGGTGTCCATTTCATAAAGAATTTCCACCTTATCCTGCTCCTTTAGTACGTTGAGCCTGAGAGATACTGCCTCGTCCACTTTTTTCAAGATCTTTGGGTGTATTAATCCTTCACATAGCAAAAAGGACTGATGGCTTGTATAAAGGGCAATTCCGCTCGCCAATTCCGCGCATCGAAACTCAGAACCACCAGGTACTTCGCATGTTGAGAAAATACCTATTTTCATTGCCTTACACCTCCTTTTAGCACAGACTCCGCATGTCGTCTTCACAGAACAGATGAGAGTAATCAACTTTTTATTTGTAGAAGACTTTAGCTCTTGTTAACATGATTTTATTGTTGCAGTATTTTCGAATGCCACAAAAGATAAAGCGAAAAACAGCACATTTGCAAAGACCAGCAGTGCCAAATCAGGAATCGCTCTTTGCACGCTCTCTGCCAGGTCAAGCCGGTATATACATAGTGGCAAGTCCTC
>SDBT01008965.1_pt1 | contig 16272 bp, 27 predicted proteins | sample 2277101 | NCBI WGS metagenome assembly SDBT01 (sample SAMN10404973, study PRJNA504765) | marine sediment metagenome | isolation source: marine sediment core GS10_PC15, 103 cmbsf | place: Arctic Ocean: Southern Knipovich Ridge | collected 2010 | reverse complement strand
ATGAAGAAATACAAAATAATATATGCAGACCCACCTTGGAAATATAATGATAAACTTGGAACTAATAGTACAAAGATGGGGGGTTATGATAAATATTATAATGGAATGGAGTTAGAAGATATTTGTAAATTACCTATTAATGATATTGCAGATAATGATTGTATTCTTTTTTTGTGGGCTACAATGCCTAAACTAATAGAAGCGTTTAAGGTTATAAAAAGTTGGGGATTTACTTATAAAACCTGTGCTTTCACTTGGATCAAAACAAATCCTAAATCAAATACGATTTTTAAAGGAGTAGGAAGATGGGTAATGGGTAATGCAGAACTGTGTTTATTAGCAACTAAAGGGAAACCACATAGGATAAATAAAGATATTAGTCAAGTTGTTATGGCACATAGGGGCAAACATTCAGTAAAACCTCCAATTGTTAGAATGAAAATAGTTAGATTAATGGGTGATTTACCAAGGATAGAACTATTTGCAAGACAGAAGATGGATGGTTGGGGCATATGGGGGAATCAGGCCCCAAAAGATATTCAAAAATTACTCTCACCAGTTATCACTGATGGGGTTTCCTGTATAGGAAACATAAAACAAAAAGTGCTTTAGAGAAAGTCTTAGGACTTACAGATAAGCACGAAGGAGGAAAAAATGCAAGAAGTAATAAAACCAAAACATAGGAAAGTGAAAATGTTAGTGAATAGTAAATCCATTAAGATATTTTACATAAATGAAGAAGAAAGGAGACAGATAAAAACTGGAAAGGTAAAGAGCCTAATATCTAATTTGAAAGAAGGAGACCACTTTGAATCAGATATAGTTGTAAATAAAATGAATGGGGATTTAAGAGTGATAGATGGAAATCATAGGATTGAAGCAATAATGGAGATTATAAAATCAGACCCTAAATTTAGGATTGAAGTGTGGTTAGCAAAATATGAGAACTTGTCTGAAGTTCAAGAAAGTAAAATAAGAACTGAAAAAATAAGGGAAAAGGAACGAGAGATTTATTCAAAATGGAATAGTGGAACTCCAGAAACAACAACGGATTATATCCAACAGTATTTTAAGACAATCCCTTATGGGGAACAAATGTTAAGACAACTACCAGTATCAATATATAAAACTGATAAGAAGATGTCCTTAAAAATGTTCGTTGGCAATCATATAGAAACAAAGTATCAAAGAAGATTTAATGGGATGTGGGGTGTTGCAGGGGATAACGCAGTTGAGGGATTAAAGGAAATTACTACGGCAGATATAATAATGTTAAAAGCATTTTATAGCGATATGGTTGAAATATTTGGAGAATACTATAATCGTCATCCTTTCTACAGGACATCTCCCTTGTCTAGTTTTTACAGAATATGGTATGACAATAAAAGTATCCCTAGGGAAAAGTTTATCAATGCTTTTAAAGAAGTATTTGCTAAAAAACCCCATGAATGGGAACAGTTATCATTAACTGCTGGGAGAAATGCAGCACAATTTTTCTATAAGTTGGCAATAGAAAGACTGAATGAACATAGAAAAAAGATACAATTTAAGTCTGATATAGAAATAAAGGAGGAGAAGGCAGAGCAATCTGTTTCTTCATCTAACATAAATCATGCTCCGTTAAACTCGGAGATAGGGGTAAAAAATTAGGACAAGGATAGGAGTGAGGTGGGGGCAACCCCACCATTTATAATTAAAATGGATGAAGAATATACTTGTAATGATTGTAATGTCGGTACATCTAGGTGGAAAGGTAATATTGGCTATTGCCCTAAATGTCATTCAAAAAATATAGGTGTAGTTGTTGATATGACAAAAAATGTAAATGATGTATATGAAAAGGAGGATTAAAATATGGTTAAAATCGCCATCTATGCCCGCGTATCCCTAGACGAACAGAACAAAGACAGTAGGCAGTTCCAAGATCCAGAGAACCAGTTAGTTCCGCTTAGAGAGTTCTGCAAGTCATTAGGATATGAGGTTGTTAAGGAATATGTGGATAAGATGTCAGGTGCTAACCCTGCAAGGCCTGGATTCAGAGCTATGCTTGCAGATGGCCTACAAAGGAGATTCTCAGGCATTGTTGTGTGGAAACTAGACAGATTCAGCAGAGAAGGGGTAATTCCCACCATGTCTTACATTCAAAGGCTCAAAGACAGGGGTATCTGGCTTAAATCCATGACAGAGAGTTGGCTAGACACCTCACAATCAGGAATAACTGAGATTGTTTTAGCTATTATGTCTTGGGCTGCCTCTGAAGAGAGGAAGAAGATAAGCGAAAGGACTAAGGCAGGCATTGCCAGGAAGAAAGCTCAAGGTAAGTGGAAAGGTGGTAGGCCTAAGAAGGTGTTGTTGCCTGAACAGGAAGCTACTGTTCTCAAGCTACAGAAACAAGGTAAGTCTGCTTTGCAGATTTCTAGGATCATTAAGGTTTCTAGGTACACTTTGGAGAAGTTTTTGGATAAAAAAGATGAATAAACCAACAATCCTAATAATAATCCTAACAACCATCTTATTATCCAGTTGTGGAAATAGCTATAATGAATCAAGAGAAAGATACATAGATTGTTTAAATGATTTCAAAAGCCAATATGATTCATGTGTTAAAGGGGAGGATTGTGAAGAGATTGAAGAACTCTACAAAAAAGATATGGAAGAACATGATGTGGCTTGTAGAGATAGGTTTTTGTGAAGTTAAGGAGGAAAAATGGAAAGAACATACGTAACTTACAACATAAAAAACCCATTAGATTGGATATTTATAATAATAGCCTTTCTATGTGGTAAGCTAATGGATGATGACGGAAAAACCATCAACATTCATTATTTACTAAGGGACTAAAAATGGGATATTCAAATTTTGGAAGAAAAATAGAAACAATATCCGAAAAGATATTATAACTCCGTGCCAAGAATACCCACTGCTTTAGCTGTGGGATGAATTGGCACAATTTTAGCGTAAACTTTAAATAACTGTATCCCTTCCCTAACTCTATGGAACTGCGAATGTATAAATATAGGATTTATCCTTCCCAAAAACAGAATGGAAGAATCATTGATTCTCTTAAGACTTGTAAGACAATCTATAACGAGCTTCTTGCTTTGAACATAGACTCCTGGAAATATGGAAAAGTATCCATTAGTGGTTTTGACTGTAACAAATATCTTACTGGAAAATATCCTAATATTCATTCTCAATCCAAGCAAAATGTCTCTGACAGAGTTCATAAAGCATTTAGGAATTTCTTTCGTAGAGTTAAGGATAAGTCTTGCAAAAAGAAAGGATTTCCTCGCTTTAAGAGCAGAGTCAATAGTGTCACATTCCCTCAGAGTGGATTCAAGATTCTCTCTGATAAAAGGATTAGGATTAGTAAGATAGGCAACATCCCTTTGGTTTTGCACAGAGTTCCTAAAGGAAAAATCAAGACTCTTACTATCAAAGTAAATAAAGCTAGTCAATGGTTTGCTATCTTTTCTTGTGAAGTTGAAGAAACTAAGATTAAACATTCCTCTAAAGAAAAGATTGGCATTGATGTCGGTCTTGAGAACTTCGCTACCCTGAGCAATGGAGAAACTATAAGCAATCCTCGATTCTTGATTCAATCTGAAAAGAGACTTGCTATGCTTCAGAGAAGATTGAGCAGAAAGAAGAAAGGCTCTAAGAACAGAAGAAAAGCTAGGTTTAAAGTTGCAAAACAGCATATCAAAATTGTCAATCAAAGGACTGACTTCCTGCATAAACTCAGTAGAAGCTTGGCATTTAAATATAGTACTATTGCTGTTGAGGATTTGAATATCAAAAGTATGCTTAAAAATCATTGGCTTGCTAAAAGCATAAGTGACGCTTCTTGGAATCAATTCATACAAATGCTGTCCTACAAAGAAGTCAAATTCGGTGGACAAGTCTTGAAAAATCCAAGAACAAGAGGTAGCAGTCATAGATGTAGCAATTGTGGGAAATATGTTGATATGCCCCTCAGTAAGAGAAAGTTCTCTTGCCCTAAATGTTTTGTTGTTTTGCATCGTGATTTAAACGCCTCGATTAATCATCTTAATGATACGGTAGGAACGGACTGTTCCAAACCTAACGCCTGTGGAGATTCCGCCTCTACAACCGAGCAATCGGTTGCAAGTGGAATCGTTGAATCAGGAACTATATTCGGAAAATAACTTCGCAGTTCCTTTCCGTTGGAAGCCCACTACTTTAGTGGTGGGAGGATGTCACTTGTTATAATCTAGTTTATTTTATAGGCGTTGTTACAATAATAAGGTGGTTATGGCAAAACTATTTTAAGGTTTTTTTAAGTATATTAATGGACAAGATAATTAAAAAGGGGGGTAAGAAATAACCCCTCAATTAGAACATAACGCAAATAAAGGTTCGTTTTCTATTTCATAATAATCCAAAACACAGAGGCAAACAACACACCAGCAACTATCCATATAACTACTGCAATCCAACGTGGTATTGTAATTGAACTAGCAGTAATGGCTATAGTAACTATTAAAGGCATAAGTATCATAACCATAGCAATTTTTCCAGCCTTTGCAACCATAAGTAAAATGATTATAACGCTTATTATTATCAATGTAATCATAACACCAGCATTAATGCTACTACCCTGAAACAAAGTAATAAACATATCCGCTATCTTGTTGAATAGTGAGTACGCCATTATGTTGCCCCCCCGCCACGTATTAAAACTATTATTGTAACTAACTGCAATATTGCTAATGGGAAGCCTATAAGGATTGCTAACAATGGAGGTAAGTCATTATGTGTCATTAGTGTAATTGGCATTATAGCAATATTAAACATTGTTTTTATTCCCGAATATACAATACTTAAAGCATCCAGGAAAGAAAATGCACCAGATTCTGACGTGGCACTACTTCCAATTTCTTTTGTCGGGAACGTGCCTAACCCACCATCAGCAGTAGGAGTAAAGTTATAACTAGAACCTGTTGAATAAGTAGTACCTTCTTTTAATGAAGCTGAATAATTTTGGAAGTCTAAATCTAAACTACCTTTACTCGTTAATAATCTATCAAATAAATCACCTTCAATTCTTGCTGCACCCTGTTGGTCTGAGCCTGTTGTTTCCATAGCATAGTTAAGTCCTAGATAAAGAAATGTATTCATACAGATTACCAATGCTAACATTTTTAGTATTGCAGCCATTTTATTGTTCCCTCCCTAAAACAAAATATAATCCTAATCCAAAAAATAAAGTGATCATAGCCACCATCTTTGGAATGAATCCGAGTAACATAAAAAAGATAGTTCCTAGTGAGATAACAACAAGAAACCCAGAACCAACAACCCCCATCTGTGAAGTCAAAACTACCAGTACAGTAATAAGCACTGCTGCGAATATTGACCGCATTGTATCAGTTCCTAAATTTCTTCCTATCGTTTCAAAGTTATCCGTTAATCTATCTCCTATCAAAAACCTCACTGAACTTATTTGTCCGTTTATGAACTGTAAATCAAAACCATTTCTCTTAAAGAAGTATTGTGTATCAAAACTTCCTTCTTCGCTTAGATTAATCTTAACTGTTGCTGTGCCTCCTGCGGGGCTTCCAGTAATATTTGTAATACAATTAGCTGGAATACATTCATAACTATGGTTTATTATCTGTAATCCAAAAAACTCTAAAGAGCTTGTACTGTCAAAGATAGTGAGAGATATATCCCTGAATAATCCAGAGGCATTAAGAACTCTTGCAGCAGGAGAGATAGTGTATCTTATACCTTCATAGGTTGTATCGAATATCTGCTCTGGTAATGTTGCTAATGTAATGGTATAAGTTGTGAGTAAAGGGAGCAAGTCTATTGTTTGCGTTGCAAATCCCTCTAAAAACACCACAATCCTGTATTCATTCTGTTGATCCTGAAAGATTCTTGACTGTCCTGCGAAGTCTGTCTCTGTCTGTGCAACTGTAACGAACGAATTGTTTATGTTCTTCTGGAAAGTCATTCTCACATTCTCTAATCTGTTCCTTCCATCATCCTGAATAATATAATCTATAAAATCATTACCAGCTATATCATTTACCAAATATAGGTTTACATCAGCACTAGCATTAGTTACAGTAAAAAATATTCCCCTCTTTGGATAGTTAGTTCCTTCTGCCTGTATTAAATATTCACCTAATAGTAACCCACCAATAGATAACATTCCTGACGAAGTGTTTGTCTGAACACTTGAAGGGCCACTAAAGAATATTGTTAAATCTTGGCTTATCAAAGATTGGTTTTCCTCGTCAAAAATAGAAAGATTAATCTGTGGGCTTACTAATTGTTGTGATGAATTAACTGAAAACACATAGTTAGTATCGTTCCTTTGAGTTATATTAACAAACCAGGATATGTTAAGTGTTTGATTAACGTCTGGAACACTAAATGTTGAATTGAACAGAATGCTTGTTACTGATTCTGTCCTTATTACTGTTCTAAGTGTTTCATTATAAGTAAACCTTGCTGTTATGTTCTTTACTAAATCAAAATCTAGCGTTATGTTCAGCCTAAATGTCTGTTGAGAACCAGAGGTTGCTATAGAATTAAATATACTGTTCGTGCTACCCTTGAACCATTGGTAATTTTCTGTCACCCTATTTAACCCACCTATGCTTTTTACAGATACTTTCTTGGATGATGGGATATTTGTAAAGGTTATGTCATATTCCTTATCATTTACCTTCTTAACTGTATAATCATTGCTTACTCCATTAAAATCTATCCAATTACCGTTCTTTTTCCCCATATCCCAGCACACAAAGTGTCCTATATGGTTAGAATTAGCAATATAAGACAATTCATTATCACACTTAACTGTAAATTTTCTTGTAGTTTCTGAAGTAAGGTAATTAAATGCAAACTCATATCTATCTTTTCTTTTAGTATATTCAGTATATATTGCACCAGAACCAATAATATCTATTTCATTACCTTCTTCTGTGTCAAAAGTAATTCTGCTTATGAACTGTGATACTTCATAATCGTTTATTGAATTTGAAGTATGCCCATCAGCAACTATAAGTTCTATATCATAAACCCCATCTGGCCAGGAAGAAGTAGTAATATTTCTGGTAAAATTATAGACTAATATATTCCCTAACGAAACATTTGTAAAATTAAAGAATGATACCCCGTCTTTTGTTACGTTTATTAAAGCTCCAAACAAGCCAGTTTCGTCAGTAAAGGTTAAATTGAAGAACATAAAATCAAGATATTGAATCTGAGACGATATGTTTGAATTATTGAAAGCATTAGTTGGATTTAAGGTTATGGTAGGGCTTGTTGTGTCTAAAGTCCACGTTCTTTGAGTAGTGTTTGTAGAGAATACTCCGCTACTTGTGTTTCTAACTTTCCATTTATAAAAATAAGCTCCATCTACACTTACAATTGTTGTAAAGCTTTTGTATTCATCCCCTGTTCTTGCTACATTATTTAAGACTAAATGCTCCTCTGTTAAAGTTGATGAATCATTAAAATAAAGAAAATATGTTACATCATTATTTGTTGTTGGGTGTGTTACGTTTAAGGTTACATTTGTGTTGTTTACTGTGTTGTCTGGTGGTGTAGGATCAACTATTACTGGTGCTGCTGTTGCTGTTACTACTTCTGCTTCTGCTAGTGGCCTGTCATCATTAGCTACCCAAAACTCATCCCAATAAGTATCAAAACCACCCCCCTCATTTAGAAAAATATGTCCCAATCCATTCAAACCTGTGAACTTATGACATAAAACACCATCTATAAAAAGACTTGCTGTTGCTGAACTTGTATAATTTAGTGTCATATTGTGCCATCCGTTTACTCTTGCTATAGTGTTCTCATCACACGAATCGCCAGGATTATACTCCCAATTAGCCCCTATTGTAAGTCCAAAATCCATAACATTTGATAACCCTACATCTCTTACTACCATTAAACTATTTCTATTTCCACCAGGATCATAAAGCTGTATTCCAATAGAACCAGTAAATGTTGTGTTATCTGTAACATCTATATTAGCTGATGTAGAAGCTTGTTTTATGGATAAAACACCTAGTGCTGCCTGGTCATTACTATACTCATTTGTACCTACTCCACCTAATACCCACCCTCTAGTTTCATAAGATTGTCCGTTTACTGCTGCGACACCATCTAAACCAAAATCAGAACTATTAATGCCATCAGTCAAATTAAAACCAATACCAATATCTGTATAATAATCTTCTGGATTTGTTGAGAATTGAACCGCAGATGTAAAACTACTTAAAACTAAAATTATTACTAAAATTAACAAGCCTAAAAGGATGTGCCTTCTCATAAGCACATCCTCACTGCTGTCTTCCAGTTATTAACGCTACTATTGCAACCAAAACCACCAATGCCATAAACACAGGTAAGGTGTTCAATATGGTTACTATCAATTCACCATTAGTCACGTTTTGAGATGCGTTTATCCCTATGTCAATAAACGCAAACATTGGTGCTAATATTATTGCAAATATAGCTAACAAAACAAAGGAAAACAGCAAGCCTGCTATGGCTTGTGCTTTTTTATACCTCATTTTATCTTCTCAATGCTACGAATCCCAGTATGAAGATCAATACTGCTATTGCCAGCAATACTGGAAGTAGGTTTATTAAGGTTCTTGTCGTTCCTGAAGTTATAAATCCACAGCTTCTCTCTGTATATGAAGCGTTCAACGCATTTGATTCTTCACATCCAAGACAACTTGAAATGTCTCCGAATGCACCATACAATACAACGCTACTGTCTCCACATTCTGAAAAGTTACCGCCTAATTCAGTATCTGCATCTGTGGTGTTTATCACACTCAATGAACCTGGCGAATAACAATTTGGTGTTACCCTTACACAAGTTTCGTTTATCCCTGTAAATTGGTCTCCAACTACTGCTGTAGTTGTAGTCTGTTCACTTAACGTACTGAATATCACTGCTAATATCACTACTAACAATATAACGCCGATTGACATTGCTATTATCGCTCCTTGTCCTTTTTTATTCATTTGGTTTACCTCCTAAGTTTTTTAAAACTCTGGGATATTTATTCCCATATTAAATTGTGTTGCGTTCTCCTGCCTCACTATTGTTCTTATCTTTCTTGGTTGAAGAATCTGGATGTCTTCCTTCACTGCTATCTTAAATGCTTCCTGTGAGCCTAAAACAAATCCCATTGCTCTTCTCTTCCTTTTTAACAAAGGAAGAAAATCCCCTGAAAATTTGCTGTCTGTCATAGGCTCAGCTCCTTCTTGTTGGTTAGTTTGTCTATGTAATCAAATGCACTCTCTGCTATTTCTCTAAGGTACTTTTCATTTTCTATTCCTTTTCCCATTTTTCACCTCCTTTATCTTCTCAGTGCAGCAAATCCAATTATAAAGATTAATACTGCTATTGCTAATAATACTGTTATCAAAGTAATTAATGTTCTTGTTGTACCTGAAGTTATAAATCCAGTTGGCTTGAAAGTATAGTCTGCAAATCCTGTTGCACTGTGTATGTTATTGCATACTACTGCTCCATTGTTTAGTGTTGCGTTACATATACTAGTTCCTAAAGCTGTTGTCCCGGTTCCATTCCTGAATACTGGCTGTGCAGTCAAATCAATATTTGCTAATGTCTCTGTCCTTCCGCTAATGTATATGTATTCAAAGAACAAATTACTTGAATTTGTTGCGTTGCAAACGAAAATACCACTGCTCAATGTTGCGTTACAGTTTGATGTAAAAACACCTGCTGAATCATTCCTTATCTCTGTAATAGCTGTCAAATCGTCAAAACTTAGTGTGTATGTTGCTCCAATCGAACCATTGCCTATATTTACCTGAGATTCGTTTTCTATGTCTGTAGTTACGCTAGTAAATGTCAACGATTCATTCACTATGTTCTGGGTATCGATTACTCCTGCTACGAAGGAGAATATCACTCCTAAAATTACTACCAAAAGTATGGCCATTATGGACATACCAACAATCATTCCTTGTCCTTTTCTATTCATTTTCTTTTTCACCTCCTAAAAAAACCTTATTGGTTCTAATTCTCTCTTTCTTTTCTTTCTTGGTTTATTTCCAAGTAAATCTACACTTAATCCTAAACCTGAATCCATACCTACTCCTAATCCTGTATCTGCTGGCTGGATTACTCTAACTCTCCCCTTGATTCTTCTGCTTGGCTGACCACCTAAGATTACCAATGTCTCTTTTTCTTCTTCTCTTGGCTTGCCTATCTTCTGTGCAAAACCTCTTAGGCTCTTTCCTATGTCTTTTCCTGCACGTCTTCCTGCCTTTACTGCTACTCCTTTTAATTTTTTAGAGAATGGACTTCTGATTCTTGCTACTGCTCTTGCTTTTCTTTCTTCAAACTTCAATCTTGCTTGTTTCTTCTTTTCCTCTGATACTGCTTTTAATATTTCTTTCCTTTCCTTTCCTGACAATTTTTTTCCTAATCCAAATACCATTTTTTACCTCCTAGATTAAACTGTTTATAAAGCTTAATGCTATAATCCCTATTATCGAGATTAATAAGATTGTTATGATATACACAAACTAAAGCAATTATGCACATCAAAACGATAGACTTCTTTATAACCATCTTAACCCCCTCTTTGGAATGTCAGATAACAGGCCACTAAAAGTCTTAGCTTCCATTGACCTTTTTCTTTTCTTAGTTCTTAACTTCTCTGTAAGCTTGATTCTTCTTAATGTCTCTCTGTCTTTATCGTGCCTGAACCTGTTTTTTGGATCTTTTAAAGATTCATTTATTCTTTTCTTGAAATGATTGAAGTTGGCATACTTTATCCCCCTTCTTTTTGTGTGTTTAATTTCTCTCTTAGGATTAGTATAGTCTGCTACGGTTCTTTCAGTAACATTTGACTTAACCTTTACAGTTCCAGGAAACATTGCTGGCTCTGTTCTGAAAAAGTCCCCACCAAATCTTGAATCCAACCTTTTTTCAATCTTCTCTGCTGTACGTTTAGGGGTACTTGAGAAAACGTCATAATCTTCTGTTGGCCTGTCAAGAAATGATGGGAAGAACTCATTCAAAGCTCTAGCACCATGAACTATGTGCTGTTTCTTTCTTACATTCTTCAAGATAATCTTTTTAATCTTGTTGTCTCTACCTTTATCTTTGTAAAACTTCAATCTCTGTCTGTCTGATAGTGTCATTGTTAGTTAAAAGGGTCTAGTATGTTTCCCCTTATCATAGCATCTGTCCTTATAGTTGACTTTACATCTCTTATGTTACCCCTTATCCCTGCCTTTACTTTCTTTATTCTTTTGAAAGTTGTCCTTCTTGCTTTCCTTAATCTCCTTCCTGATACCCCTACTAGGTCAAATCCTGCCATTTTATTTACCTCCTTTTATTTTTTGAAATCTTTTGCTACAATACGAAATGATCTTATTCCGCTTGGTGCTTTTGCAACTGCAAATCTTGTCTTTCTTGGCCCTCTTGTTGTGAGGGTAAACTTGTCTGTTGTAAATTTTTTCTTTGACTTTAAATCAAAGAAATTCAATTTTTTTCCGATTTTATTCACCTCCATATATTTCATTTGAAAATAAAAAAGTCAATGTTGGTTCTGAATAAAAGTTCTGCTTTGATAAGTTTTCTTTAGCAAACATAGGTTTCATATTATTATAATTAAAACATTTTTTAACTTCTATATCTTTAGATAAATCAAAATTATTACAAGGAACACAATGATCTAAATGCCAAACAGAACCATAATTATTCCAACTCATATTTTTTATAAATTGCTTTTCTAAATACTTTTTTAATTCATCTAAAGAACACCCCACATATTTCATTGTATTTTCATGTTTTGAATTATTTGCTGATTTAAGTGCTATCCAAATCCTACTTTTTAAATTTTGCCTTAATCTATATTCTGGAATAGTATCTCTTTGTTTTTGCCTAGATATTCTTACACAACCATTTATTTTTTCTCTATTTTTAATCATATATTTTCTAATAGTATCTTTATTCTTTAATCTCCATTGCTTTTGATATTTTTTTGTTTTTTCCATATTTTTTTTAACATAATCTTTACAATATTGTAATAATCTATCTTTATTCTTTCTATAATATTCTTTATTATATTATTTTCTTTCCATTTTATATATAAAAAATATTATTCTTTTACTTCCTTTTGTTTTTCTTAAATCGTATTCCACCACTATCCAAACTCTTAACACTCTTCTCTAATGTTCCAGTGAAACCTTCACTGCATGGAAAATCTAACTTGTTCCTTTCTTTACATTCTCCCATTTTTACCTCCTATAGTTCAAATATATTTCTTCTGCCTGTCTTTCTTCTTCTTAAAGACTTACCTAAACTTCTACTAAACTTTCTTCTTGCTTTTCTTTGCCTTTTTCCCAGCTGTCTTGAGAATTTTTTAAATGATACCATTTTGACCTCCTTAACTTGTTCTTTTTAATGGTGCTGGTAATACTGAACTTTCTGGTATTCCAAACACTGCCTGGTTCTCCCCTCTTGCTGTCTTTACTATTGGTATGTTATCAAAGTTCTTGTTCAATTCTAAGCTTATTTTTTTTGCCATTATAATAACCTCCTGTTTTTCTTTTCTACTATGTCTGCTGCACCTTTTACTAATCCTAATCCAATTAAACTCTGAGTTCCTTTTGCTAATGGTGCTGGTAATCCTGAACCTCCAACTAATCCTATCGCTGCACCTGCTATAGGTGTTGCTACAGTTATATCAACTAAATCTTCAACCAATGTTCTATCTTTTCTTGCCATTTTTATCCCCCCCTTATTTTAGTGACATCCGCCAATCATTTTAATTACCTCCGAAATTTCTTTATCTTTTCTTTAAGTTGTTTCTTTGTGAAGTCTTTTCTTGAGAGTAAAACACTTTGTTTTTGTAATCCTACTTTACATCTCTTCTTTTTTACATCAAATTTTCCTTTAGGACAACCTACTATGAATTTTGTAAATCCTTTCTTACCAGGATCAATAGTTCTTAGACTTCTTGGGTCAAATAACTTAGGGCTTTTCTGTCTTATCCTTACGAAATCTTCTGTTATATCAAAAACCATTCTTACCGTCTCCTTTTCCTTTCATCTTGTTTCTTTTTTTTCTATCCTCTTTTTGTTGTTTTGGTGAACGTTTAGGGTTCTTCTTTTGGTGTTTATCGGTATAACGGTCTCCGATTATAATTCACCTATAAAGTGTGTATGACCATTAGCTCTACCTATCTCATTCATCAACACATCTAAAGTATGTTTATGGCCGTCTGCAATCTTAGTTTTTGAAGCACCTAGATTATAACTGTGAAAGTGTCCGTTGTCTATTGATGTTCTTGGCATTTAAACCCCCTAATTAATTTTTTTCTTTTAAGATTTAGGACTAAAGGTATTCCTGCAACAATAGAACCAACTAGAATATATGTAAAAATTGTCCCAAAAAACTCTGGAGATGGAAATAAAGGGAAGTTTGACCTTGATATGATTCCAAATGCTAAATCTAATAAGAATAATAATACTGAAAAATCAAATGTTCTCCATAAAAAAGTTTTTGTTTCTTTTTTCATTATAAAAACACCCCTATTTTTCTTCTTGGAACTCTGAATAAACTAAATGCTTGTTGAGGTTGGGGTGTTCTACTTCTCCTTTTCTTTCTTCTCTTCTTGGTTTCTAATACATCTAATCTTACTAGTTTCTTTCTCTGCTGTGCTGCCTTCTTAGCTGCTGTTATCTGTAACACTTCCCCCCTAGTATCTAATCTTTTACCTCGTTTTTCTATGATTTTATTTTTTAATGGTATTCTTTTTCCTTTTCTAATCCTAAATGTTCTGAACTTATCTCTATTATTTTGAAAATAATTATCCTTAGTATCTAAAGATATTAGTTTAGAAGTTGATTTTTTTATACTACCTGTTGCTGCAATAGAATTATCTACAACTCTTGCAGCAGAACTAAAAGCACTCTTCTTAGTTAGAGGTCTTTTTAGATTAATCTTTATCTGCCTCCCACCTCTGCCTTTAACAAAACTATCATATCCCTCTGTCTTCTTTTTCTTAGGGGAAGGTTTAGCACTTGAAAATAAAGAAAGGGAAGGGCCAATCAAAATACTAGGACTAGGAGGACTAATAGATGGTGGGCTTATACTTGGCGGAGATATTGGTGGAGATATTGGTGGAGATATACTTGGTGGGGGTAGAGAGGGTGGAGGTATACTTGGAGGAATAATAGATGGTGGTGTAATTGAAGGTGTGCCTACTGATGGTGGGGCAACACTAGGAGGAGCAACAGATGGCCCCCTTATTGATTTTGGAAATATACTAGGTGGAGTAACTGAAACTGAAACACTTTTAGCAACGGCAGGGGAAGTTATTGCTGTTGCTAATGTAGTAGAAGCAAAAGGACTAATAAAAGCTTGAACCCCACCGAAAGATACAGCACCAAAAGGAGAACGTCTAACTAATGGCTCTTCATCTTCTAAAGGTATCTTAATCTTTGTAGGTTCAGGTATTTCTTTAAATGGTTCTTCGTCAAAAGTTAGTTTTAATTTTTCTAACTTAGCAAATAATCTTTCTTTACCAAACGTCTTACTTCTTATTAATGCTTCTTCAATATTAAAAAAGTCTGGAATATCTCTTATTCTCTTTTCTTTAGGGCCAAAGAATAGCCCTTCTTCATCAGGTCTTAAAGTAAATATAGAAGCCCCTTTTGCTACAGCTTCACGCCCTAATGGACTTACTTTAACCTTCTCTATCTTTATGGGTTTTCTAATCAAACTAAAACCTAATGCTTTCTCTCCTGCTATATCAGAAGCTAATAGTTGAGCTTCTGGTGGTGTTCTACTCTTCAAATCAACTGCCGTAACAGTTCCTTCTAGCGTATCTGTAACAATTACTGTCGGGTCTTTCTGGGATATTCTAACGTTCTCCCCTTGCATTAAAAGGCGTTCTGTTAATAATATAGTTAGTTGTTCTGTTCTCTCTTGGCTTTTATCAAATTTTAAATCTATATCTGCTGTTTCTCTCCTTAAATCTGCTGGAAGTTGTTGTTTCGCTGTAAAAGAACCGAATACTTCTGCATTATGTTCTTTGGCAAACTTTAGAACTTCTCTAACCCCACTTTGAGAAAGTGTTTTGCTTTCTTCTATAAACTTCTTTCTTATGAACTTTGATTTAGTTAGGCGTGTCTTTCGTATTATATCAACTGCTAAACTTAATTGTTCTTGAAGTTCTTCCGTTGGTAAACTCTTCTGAAGTATCTTAGTTTGTGCTGCTGTTTCAACAATAAAAGGCCCTTCTGCTACTGTTATATCTAACTTTGGAGTTCCTAAAACAGGCTTAAAACCTTTAAACCCGCCCAAAATAAAACTTCTAGTAAATGCTTCTATCCCAAAACCCCTAAATAATGTTTTTGGTGTTAATACTCCTTCTCCCCCTGTTGTAGGTGGTTGGAATGTTGTTGTTACTTTACCACCTACACCAAAAACTCCTCCTTGCTGTTTTGATAAATCTATAAACTCATTTATTGCTGGGCCTTCTTTTTTAACAGGCACTTTAAATGTAATTGGCTTTATTGCTTTTAGTATCTCAGGCCCGAATAATAAAGCAGCAGTTCCCGCTAATTCTGGTCTATCCTCTTTTCTCCCTATTGCTGCTGCTGCGAAAGCAGTACCTAATCCTATCCTAGCTGTTTTAAGAAATTTAGCTGCGAATGGTGAAGTTCCAGAAAGAAAAGACAATGCTGTTACTGTTGCGAATGTTTGGAATTGAGGATCATCTCTTAATCTACCTTTAGTTCTGAATATATCAGATTGTCCTATTTCAATCAAAGGTTTACCTACAAATCCAGGTATATTAGGCCCAAATACACTCTTACCCGCACCAACAGATACATCTTTAACAAATTCTGTTATAGGGTCAAAGAAACGCCTTACTTTACCTCTTCTTTCCTTCTGAACTTCTAGTATTAACTCTTCTGGTGTTGGTGGTTCTCCTGTATCTTCTGCTCCTAGAAAGAACTCTTTTACTTTACCCCCTAAATCTAGTGAAGTATCTTGTAATTCTTCTATTGTTTTAGGTTCAAATAAAGTATCTGCTAGTTTTGTTCTTGGTGGTGGTACTTTCCTAAAAATCTTCTTAGGTTCTACTTGAACCTGTGCAACTGCTCTCCCCCCTGCTGTTGTGAATTGAACTAGAACGGCTGCTCCCCTTTCTAGTTTTCCTAATTTATCCTGCTCTTCTATTCTTCTCTGTCGGAATAATGCTTCTGCTTCTGTT